>CAJHXP010000569.1_pt1 | contig 10775 bp, 6 predicted proteins | sample 9198551 | NCBI WGS metagenome assembly CAJHXP01 (sample SAMEA7708297, study PRJEB35096) | sediment metagenome | biome: marine neritic benthic zone biome [ENVO:01000025]; feature: sediment [ENVO:00002007]; material: shallow marine sediment [ENVO:03000034] sea grass bed [ENVO_01000059] ... | reverse complement strand
GTAACGCGGCGGCGCCTTGCCGGACTCCTGCCGAGGTTGTAAAACCCGGCCGGCCGCCAAAAACCGGAACAGGGAGGCACCATGGCCGAGAAGCCGATCGTCGTCGTCGGCCGCAAGCTGCCGACGGCCGTGGAAGAGCGGTTGGCGCGGGACTACCAGCCGAAACTCAACCCGCAGGACCGGCTGTATTCAACCGCGGAGCTGCTCGATCTCGCGGCCGACGCGGACGCCATTCTGCCCTGCCACACCGAGCACCTGTCCGCCGAGGTCATCGCGCGCCTGCCCGAGACGGTCAGGATCATCGCCAACTTCTCGGTCGGGGTCGATCACTGCGACCTGGCGGCGGCCAGGGACCGCGGCATCGTGGTCACCAACACGCCCGACGTGCTGTCCGACGCCACCGCCGAGATCGCCATGCTGTGCATGCTGGGCGCGGCGCGGCGGGCGACGGAGGGTGTCGACCTGGTGCGCAGCGCCGGTTGGCAGGACTGGAGCCCGGCCTTCATGGTGGGGAGCCAGACGACAGGCAAGCGTTTCGGCATCATCGGCATGGGTCGTGTCGGCCAGGTGACGGCGCGGCGCGCGCGCGGCTTTGAGATGGACGTCCACTATACCAAGCGTGCCCGTCTCGACGGGGAGACGGAGGCGGCTTTGGGCGCCACCTATCATGCGACCATCGAAGACCTGCTGCCCCACTGCGATGTGCTGTCGCTGCACTGCCCGGCGACGCCCGAGACCACCGGCATGATCAACGCCGAGCGTCTGGCTCTGCTGCCGAAAGGCGCGATCGTGGTCAACACCGCGCGTGGTGCCTTGATCGACGACGAGGCCCTTATTGCGGCGCTGGAGTCCGGCCAGGTGGCGGCGGCGGGCCTCGATGTCTTTAACGGCGAGCCGTCGGATATCAATCCGGCTTATCGCAGCCTTCCGAACGTCTTTGCCCTGCCGCACATCGGCAGCGCGACGGCCGAGACCAGGGATGGCATGGGGTTCCGGGCGATCGACAATCTCGACGCCATCTTTGCCGGTAGGGAGCCGGGCGACCGCGTCGCTTGAACCCTGGCGTCCCGGCGCGCCAACCCTTGTCTGGTCCACGACAGGTTTGCTTTGGCCACGAATCGGGCACTACCGGTCCCTGCACCTCAGGTCCGCTTCGCGAAGGCGGTCGAGGGAACGACGCATGGCCGGAGTATCGCTGATCGCCAGCAGACCGGGCGAACGGCCAACGGGCGGCTTGGGGGCACGGTGGTGAGCAGCATGAATGGCAACGCGAGAACCGAACACAAGACGGGGGCCCGCGCGGCGCGGACCCCCGGCGGATCGATCGGCGGCTTGCCGCCTGATCAGTAAAGCGCGACCGGGTTGCCCGGTGAGCCGGTGCCGCCCTTGATCTTGAGCGGTGACCAGACGAACAGGAACTCGTAGGCCTTGTCGGCGACCAGTTGCGAGAGATCCAGATTCTCTATGTTCCAGATGCCGTTCTTGGTCATCATCTTGATGTGACATTCGAAGGGCTGCGGGTTCTCGCCTCCGAAGCCTTTACCCACCGCCTCCGAGGCCCAGGTGTCCGCGCCCCAGAGAATGATCTTGCGCTCGGCCATATAGTCGCAAGCCGAAAGTCCGAAGCCCGGCTCGCCGGCATTGAATTCGGCGATGCGCTTGTTCTTCTCGGCGGCATCGAAAGTATCCCAGATGTTCGGGTGCCAGATATCGCCGTGTCCGGTGTAGAGGAACACGCAGTCACCCTCGCCGATCGGGTCGATGCCCTGATTGCTGACCATCTTCTTGACGTCGTCCGCGGTGATGATTCCCGGATCCGTCATATTGTTTTCCAGCGGGATCGGCAGTTGACCGCCGCGAAGCGCGACAGCATCCAGCAGCACACCGCGGCACACGAACCCCTTCTCGGCGACGTGCTCGACACCGAGCGGACCCATGCCGTAGGTACCGACGTCGGCGTCCTCTAAGAAGCGCCCGTTGTAGAAGAAATCCCCCTTCGAGGTGGTGACGCCGATGTGGCCGGGTCCGTCGAACTGGGTACCGATCTGGCCGATCTCGGTCGAGAGGTATTCGTCATTGTAGACCAGCATCTGCGGGCCGAAGGGGCCGCCGGTGGGCAGTCCCGGAATGGTCATGCGCCAACCGCGCGACCCGAACGCCGGCGCGTCCTGCTGATAGACCTTGCCGAGGGTCGCGGTCTTACCCTGTTTGACCAGCGTGACGGCCTTGAGCACCATGGCCGCGGTGGTGCGGTTCACCGCGCCGGCCTTGTCATCCGGCCCCCATTCGCTGGGCGCCCAATTCTCGGTCAGCGGCTCGTCGTTGACCGCCATGGCCTGCTGCGCCAAGGCCGAGCCCGGCAGGGCCGAGCCCAAGATCAACGCGGCAACTGCGGAAACTGCTTGCTTGTACATGTCAGCTGTTCCTCCCCTTGCATCGCTGTTTTTGAAATGCGGAGTATCACGATCGCACGCAAACCTAGCACAATAGCAAGCTAGTTCGCCGGAATTTGGATCCGTGTTCGACTTTAATAGGCTCGTCCGCCCCCCCTAATGCGGCTCCAACAGCGGGCTACCGTCATTGGCAACTCGCGACCCACGACCGGAAATGCAATTCTCGACGTTATGTGAAGTGACTTGATTGCGACTCTGATCTACGTGAGCGCCCTTCTTGTGGATGCGAGAGGCGACAAGAGGCGGAGGGCTTGGAGGCACACCCGCTATCGGCCATCAGGATCTTTCGCTCTATTCCCCGCTGCCCTCCTTGAAGGGGCTCTGCGCGCCCAGCGCGGCGATCTCGTAGTCCATCGCTTCGCGCTCGCGCTCCAGGAAGTGTTCGACGGCGTCGCGGAAGCCGGGGTCGCCGATCCAGTGAGCGCTGTAGACCGGTGTCGGCAGGTAGCCGCGCTGGATCTTGTGTTCGCCTTGCGCGCCGGCTTCGACGCGCTGCAGGCCGTGGGCGATGGCGTAGTCGATGGCCTGATAGTAGCAGGCCTCGAAATGCAGGAAGCGGAAGCGGCCGAGCGCGCCCCAGTTGCGGCCGTAGAGGGTATCGTCCGATTTCAGGTTCAGGGCACCGGCCACCAGCTCGCCCTCGTAGTCGGCCATGACCAGCACGACCTGCTCGGCCAGGCGCGCGCCCAGCAGGTGGAAGAACTCCCGCGTCAGGTAAGGCTGACCCCACTTGCGGTCGGCGGTGGCGAGATAGAATTCATAAAAGGCGTCCCAGTGGCGCGGCTCGATCTCGTTGCCGCTCAAGGGCCGCAGGCGGATGCCGCTCTCGGCCACCTTGCGGCGCTCCTTCTTGATGGTCTTGCGCTTGCGCGAGGCGAGGTCGGCCAGGAAGCCGTCGAAATCCTCGTAGCCGCGGTTTTGCCAGTGGTACTGCACGCCGAGGCGCTGCAGCAGGCCGAACCCGCCCAGGGTCTCGTACTGTTCCTTGGGCGCGAAGGTAATGTGCAGGGAGGATGCCTGGTGGCGCCGGGTTAGCTCCAGCATAGCGGCGACGAGACCGGCGCTGACCTCCTGATGGTCGGCGGTGGGATTGACCAGCAGGCGCGGCCCGGTCGCCGGGGTAAAGGGCACGGAACACTGCAGTTTCGGATAGTACTGACCGCCGGCGCGCTCGTAGGCATCGGCCCAGTTCCAGTCGAAGACGTACTCGCCGTAGGAGTGGCTCTTGAGATAGAGCGGCGCGCAGCCGAGCAGGCCGCCTTTCGGGTTCGGCAGCACCAGGTGCTGCGGCAGCCAGCCGGTCTCCGCCGTGGCCGAGCCGCTTTCCTCCAGGGCGTTCAGGAAGGCATGGCCGACGAAGGGATTGCCCCCGGCGCAGGCGTCCCAGTCGGCCGCCGGCACCTCGGCGATGCGGCTGACCACCTTGACCGCTAGGGCGTCGCTTCCGTCTGGCATGGGGCTGTTCCTGAGGGTCCTGAACGTCGTCTCATTCTAACCTATGAGATGACACGGATCATGCGACAGACAAGGCCTTCCCGAAGAAGTTTCCCGCAGGGAGAACAGTCAGTCCGCCTGCAGGAACCAGCTGTATTCCAGCGGGGAGATTTGGGATTCGAAGCGGTCGAGCTCCTTTTCCTTGCAGGCCGCGTAGGCGCGCAGGTAGTCGTCGCCGAAATAGTCGGCCAGGCCGCAGCTCTCGGTCAGCATCTCGATCGCGCTGCGCGGCCGGAAGGGCAGGGCCTCGTCGTACTTCTCCGCCGCGTTGCCGTCCCAGACTTCGCCCGGGTCGGTCTTCCCGGTAATGCCCTTGTGGATGCCGGCCAGCAGGGTGGCCAGCGCCAGGTAGGGATTGGCGTCGGCGCCGCTCATGCGGTGCTCGATGCGCCGGGCATCGCCGCCGCCGGCGGGAATGCGCAGGGCGACCGAGCGGTTCTCGAATCCCCAGCTGCGCTGCGTCGGCACGAAGATGTCGGGCAGGTAGCGGCGGTAGGAATTCGGGTTGGGCGCCAGGAAGGTCATGGATTCCGGCAGCACCTCCAGCACCCCGCCGATGGCATGGCGCAGGGTGTCACTGGCAATCGCTTCGCCGCCGTCGAAGACGTTGGCGCCGGCCTTGTCCAGCAGGCTGACATGCATGTGCATGCCGCTGCCGGCGCGCTCCAGGTAGGGCTTGGCCATGAAGGTGGCCTGCATGCCGTGCTTCTGCGCCACACCCTGGATGATGCGCTTGAACAGCACGCAGTCGTCGGCGGCCTGCAGCGGATCGTCGACATGCTCCAGATTGATCTCGAACTGGCCGGCGGCGTACTCCGCGGTCACGGCCCCGGTCGGCACGTCCTGGATGGCACAGGCCCGGGTCATGTCGTCGAGAATCTCGGCAAAGGCGTCCAGGGTTTTCATGCCGTAAACCTGGGTGCCCTCGTCACGCCGGCCGGTCGCCGGGGAAATCGGCGGCTGCGGCGCGCCGCCGGGCCGGCGCTTGTGGTCGATGAGATAGAACTCCAACTCGAAGGCGACCACCGGGTGAAGGCCCTGGCCTTCGAGCCGCTCCACCACTCGGCGCAGCACGTTGCGCGGCTCGTAGTAGTAGGGCGTGCCGTCGGTCTCCTCCAGGGTGACCATGACCTGCGCCAGCGGGCGCTGCGCCCAGGGCACCGGTTTCAGGCTGCCCGGAATGGCCTTCACCAGGCAGTCGGGATCGCCGTCGGAAAAGCCGATGCCGTCGGGGTCGTGACTTTCGCCCTGGGTATCGAGCATGAAGATCGAGCCGGGAATGGCGAAACCGGAGCGCATCACTTTGCCGAGTTCGGCGATGGGATAGCGCTTGCCGCGTACAACCCCGGACAGGTCGGCAAGGATGGCGTCGAGCGCTCCGGTATCGGGGTAGCGGCTTAGGAATTCGGCGGCCTCGGCGGGCAGCTTTTGGGTGGTGTCTGGCATGATCGCTATTTGGCCCGGAGGCCGGTTCCCCGGTCAAGGGCCCTCGGCGTCCGATGGGAAAGAGTTTGGAGAATGCTAGGCAACTTCGACAACCGCCTCGACCTCGACGGCAACGCCGACGGGCAGGGCGGCGGCGGACACTGCGGCACGGGAATGGCGGCCCTTGTCGGCAAAGACTTCGACCATGAGGTCGGAGGCGCCGTTAACGACTTTCGGCTGGTCGGTGAAATCGCCGGTGGAATTGACAAAGCCGGTCAGCTTCACCACCCGCGTCACGCGGTCCAGGTCGCCGCCGCAGGCCGCCTTGACCTGGGCGATGACGTTGATGGCGCAGAGGCGTGCCGCCGCCTGGGCATCTTCCAGTGACATGGACTCGCCCAGCTTGCCCTGATACTGGAACTGGCCGTCCTTGATGGGGACCTGGCCGGAGACGAAAACCAGGTTTCCGGTCTGCACATAGCCAACGTAGTTCGCGACCGGGGCGGCGGCGTCCGGGACATCGATCCCCAGTTCTGCGAGCCGGGCGTCTACTTTTCCTGCCATGGGGCGGATCCTCCATTTGAAAGGGTCTTGAGTGCTAGAACGGGCGGGAGCATAGCCTTGTGGCCAGAGGCCCCACAAGCCCGCCGAGCGACATCTTCGCGCCGGTTCGCGCCGGAAAGGCCCCGGGGTCGCGGCAGCCGCGCGGAAAACACCGGGCGCGCCTCACGAAAGGCAGAAGTTCCGGACAAAGCGTTCTATAGTGGGGTGTCGGAATAAACCTGGAAGCAGGGCTTTGGAAAGAACCCGCAAAATTGAAGGGCGCGAAGTCGGCGCCGCCGGTTCGCTGTCGCGCGAAAAGGCCAATGGCCCGAATCGGACGCGCTTCGGCATGAAGCTGCGCTACCTTTTGCTGGCCATTTTTGGCCTGGTAGCCGCGGTGCCGTTGGTTTTGTTCTGGGTCTGGCCGCATTCCCAATCGATGACCAACGAACTCGAGGATGTCCGCGATCGCCATCTGTTGATCGCGGAAACGCTTTCGGTCGCTCTCGAGAACTATTACCGGGACGTCACCGCCGCCTTCCGGTTGCTCTCTGTCAATCTGATCGAACAGGGGCATATCGAGGGCGCGGCGGATATCCTGCAGAATCTTAAATTCCGCAATGTCTGTGTCTTCGATCCGGCCAGCCGCGGGATCAGGATACGTGTCGACAGCTTCGACAACCGCTGCCCGGAAAGCCTCAGCGAGGAAGAACTGGATTTCTATCGCTCTTTGGCCCCGGCCGAAGGCGTCGCGGTCAGCCCGGTGATGGCCGGCCCCGAGGGCTTGCCCACGCTCTATATTGCCGCGGAGCGGGGCGGGTTGCTTGCGGTGGGGGCGCTCTATACCGATTTCTTCGTCCAACTCGCCGATGCCATCGCCTTTGGCCGCAGGGGCCACGCCGTGGTGGTCGATCAGACCGGCAGGGTACTCGCGCACCCGAACCCGGCTTGGCTGCGTGAGAGGTGGAGCATGGCGGAGGTCGCGCCGGTTCAGCAGATCCTTCAGGGGAATGCCGGCGTTGCGAGCTTCTATGCACCCTTCATGAAGACGGAGATGATTTCCGGATACACCGCCGTCGAAGGCATCGGCTGGGGCGTTTTGGTCGCCCAGCCGGTCGACGAGCTGCGCGAGCGGGCGGACAAGGTAGGTCGCTCCGCCCTTATCGTGGTGGCGGCCGGTATGTTGGCGGCGCTGCTCATCGGCTTTGTCGTCGCCTTCTACATGACGCGGCCGCTGCGGGCCGTTTCGAGGGCGGCCCGCCGCATGGCGGCGGGCAATGCCGAGGCGCGCACGCATGTCAGCGAGGGGTTTTTTGTGCCGGAGGAGGTGCGCGACCTGCAGGTCTCCTTCAACGTCATGGCGGATGCCATGGAGCGCTCCAAGCGCGATGAACACGAAGCGCGTTTACGTGCGGAGGAGGCAAACCGATCGAAGTCGGCCTTCCTGGCCAACATGAGCCACGAGCTGCGGACGCCGCTGAATGCCGTCCTCGGATTCTCGGAGGTGATCCTGGCGGAAACCTTCGGAAAGATCGGTTCGGCCCGCTATACGGAATACCTGCAGGATATCAGAGGTAGCGCACGCCACCTGCTGGCCCTGATCAACGACCTGCTGGATCTTTCGCGCATCGAGGCGGGCGCCGTCAAATTGGACGAATCCTGGGTCGATCTGACCGATGCGCTCGAGGAGAGCGCGGCCATGTTCCGCGAAAGCTGCGTTGCCGGAGATCTCGACCTGCGTGTCGACTGGCCGGCCGGGAACATCACGATCCGCGCCGACGAGCGCGCGCTGCGTCAGATCCTCATCAATCTGCTCTCCAACGCCGTGCGTCACACGCCGCCGGGCGGTCAGGTCGTGCTGGGCGCCGCGCTGGCGGCCGGCGGCAAACTCGACATCTTCGTTGAGGATACCGGTGTCGGCATTCCGGCCAGCGACTTGGAGCGCGTCTTGCAACCTTTCGAACAGGTGATGGGCGATCGGGGCAAGCCGCAGGATGGTACCGGCCTCGGTCTCTCCATCGTCAAACAACTGATCGACCTGCACGGCGGCGAGTTGACGCTGGAAAGCGAGGTCGGCAAGGGCACCCGGGTTATCTTCTCCCTGCCGCCGCGACGGGTGCAGCTTGGCGAAGCGCCGCACAGCGCCCAGGCCGGAACGACCGGCGCGGACTGAATTTTTCTTGGTGAGAGAAAAGAGCGGGGTGCCGCCGCCGCGGACACCCCTCAAGTTCACAGGGAGAACTCAGACGAGAGTCATAAGGTAGGAAGCTCTACGTGAGTTACTGTCCTGCTACTCTTCATGAGCAGCCGCTGGTGCTGCCGCAGGTTGCGCACTTCAGGCACGTGCCATTGCGTACCAGCGTAAAGTTACCGCAGTCACCGCAGGGGTCGCCCTCGTAACCCTTCATGCGTGCTTCGCGCACGCGCTCCAGACGAGTATCGACCTGACGGATGATTGCGGTCTCGACGGCAACGGCTTCGGCGGAGCCTGCGGAGCCGACGAGCTCTTGGGTGACGCTGCTGGAGGCCACGGTGGTGGTCTGGGTGGCCATAGTGCCTCCCGCGGACATTCCCGTGGTTCCGTTTGCAGCGCCGCCGTTCACGACCAGGAGTTGGTTGCGCACAAAACCTTTCGAGGCATAGCGGCGCACCGTTTCGGCCACATCGGCCTCGGGCAGGTCCCCCTGGCCGTCACCCCGGCCCAGGCTGTCCGGCGCGATATCCGCCGGTTCAACATGGGCCAGGTCGTTGCGGCCGAGGTAGGAGATTGCCAACTCCCGGAAAATATAATCGAGCACGGAAGTCGACATCTTGATGGTGTCGTTGCCTTCGACCATGCCCGAGGGTTCGAAACGCGTGAAGGTATAGGCCTCGACGAACTCCTCAAGCGGCACGCCGTACTGCAGGCCGATGGAGATCGCGATGGCGAAGTTGTTCATCAGGCTGCGGAAGGCAGCGCCTTCCTTGTGCATGTCAATGAAGATCTCGCCGATCGAGCCGTCTTCGTATTCGCCGGTCCTGAGATAGACTTTATGGCCGCCGACGATGGCCTTCTGGGTATAGCCCTTGCGTCGCTGCGGCATGCGGTCGCGCTCGCGGTTGCGCTCGACGACCCGCTCGATGATGCGTTCGGCGACGATCTGCGCGCGCTCGGTCTGGCTGGCGGCGGCGACCTTCTCGGCCAGCGGCTCTTCGTCCTCGTCGGTGATGTCGTCGAGGACACTGGAGGTCAGCGGTTGCGACAGCTTGGAGCCGTCGCGATAAAGTGCGTTGGCCTTCAGGCCGAGGCGCCAGGACAGCATGTAGGCGTCCTTGCAGTCCTCCACCGAGGCATCGTTCGGCATGTTGATGGTCTTGGAGATGGCGCCGGAGATGAAGGGCTGGGCGGCCGCCATCATGCGGATGTGGCTCTCGACCGACAGCGCCCGCTTGCCCTTGTTACCGCAGGGATTGGCGCAGTCGAAGACCGGCAGGTGCTCATCCCTCAGGCCCGGCGCGCCCTCCAGCGTCATGGCGCCGCAGCAGTAGGCGTTGGCCGCCTCGACCTCCCGGCGGGAGAAACCGAGGGCCTCCAGCATGTCGAAGGCCACGTCGTCCATCTGCTCCGCCGTGAAGCCCAGCACCTTGGTGCAGAAGTCCTGGCCCAGGGTCCACTTGTTGAAGGCGAACTTGACGTCGAAGGTGGTTGCCAGCGCGCCCTCCAGGGCCTGGAGCGCGGCGCTGGTGAAGCCGCGCGCCTTGAGCGCGTCGTGGCCGATCGCCGGCGCGCCCTCGAGCGTGCCGTGGCCGACCGCGTAGCGGATGATCTCGTCGATCTCGCTGTCGTCGTAGCCCAGGGTGCGCAGGGCCTCGGGCACCGTGCGGTTGATGATCTTGAAGTAGCCGCCGCCGGCCAGCTTCTTGAACTTCACGATGGCGAAGTCGGGCTCGATGCCGGTGGTGTCGCAGTCCATCACCAGGCCGATGGTGCCGGTCGGCGCGATCACGGTGGCCTGGGCGTTGCGGTAGCCGTGCTTCTCGCCCAGCTTCAGCGCCCTGTCCCAGGCGTTCTTGGCCGCCTTGATCAGGGACTTGTCGGGGCAGTGGCGCGTTTCCAGGGGCACCGGCGCGATGGAGAGTCCCTCGTAGTTGGCGCGGTGGCCGTAGGCCGCATGGCGGTGGTTGCGGATCACGCGCAGCATGTGCTCTGCGTTCTCCTGGTAGCGCGGGAAGGCGCCCAGCTCTTCGGACATTTCCGCCGAGGTGGCGTAGGCCACGCCGGTCATGATCGCCGTCAGCGCGGCGGCCAGGCAGCGGCCCTCGTCGGAGTCATAGGGCACGCCGGAGGCCATCAGCAGGCCGCCCAGGTTGGCGTAGCCGAGGCCGAGGGTGCGGAAGTCGTAGGAGCGCTGGGCGATCTCCGCCGAGGGGAACTGCGCCATCAGCACGGCGATTTCCAGGGTCAGGGTCCACAGCCGCACGGCGTGCTCATAGCCCTCGATATCGAAGGCCTCGGCGCCGCGCTGGAAGGTCATGAGGTTCAACGAGGCCAGGTTGCAGGCCGTGTCGTCGAGGAACATGTACTCCGAGCAGGGGTTGGAGCCGTTGATGCGTCCCGAGGCAGGGCAGGTGTGCCACTCGTTGATGGTGGTGTCGTACTGCATGCCCGGATCGGCGCAGGCCCAGGCGGCGTAGGAGATCTGGTCCCACAGTTCGCGCGCCTTGACCTTCTTGTGCACCTTGCCGTCGGTGCGGCGGATCAAGTTCCAGTTGTCGTCGTTCAGCACGGCTTCGATGAAGCTGTTGGGCACGCGCACGGAGTTGTTTGAATTCTGGCCGGAGACCGTCAGGTAGGCGTCGGAGTCCCAATCGGTGTCGTAG
>CAJHXP010000616.1_pt1 | contig 10815 bp, 10 predicted proteins | sample 9198551 | NCBI WGS metagenome assembly CAJHXP01 (sample SAMEA7708297, study PRJEB35096) | sediment metagenome | biome: marine neritic benthic zone biome [ENVO:01000025]; feature: sediment [ENVO:00002007]; material: shallow marine sediment [ENVO:03000034] sea grass bed [ENVO_01000059] ... | reverse complement strand
TATCGCATCGCCGCCCAGGCGGTCGACGGCATGGACGTGGTGGCGGTGGAGGCGGCGGCGCGGGCGGCAGCCGAGGCGGTGCGGAGCGAGGGCAAACCCTATTTTCTGGAATGCCGCACTTATCGCTTCCGCGCCCATTCGATGTTCGATGCCCAGCTCTACCGCGAGAAGGGCGAGGTCGAGGAGTGGAAAGAGCACGGGCCGATCCGGCGTTTCCAGGCCTGGCTGGGCGACAGCGGGCTGCTGCATGACAGCGATCTGGAGGCCATGGAGAGCGACATCGCGCAGGAGGTGCAGGCATCGGTGGACTTCGCCGAACAGGGAACCTGGGAGCCGGTCGAGCGCCTGCTGAGCCACGTCTGTGCCGAGGCGGAACCGTTGAAGCGGCCAAGCACCGCACCGCCGCCGGAGATGACCTACCGCGAGGCGGTGCGCGAAGCCCTGCGCGAGGCCATGGCGCAGGACGAGCGGGTCTTCCTCATGGGCGAGGACGTCGGCCGCTACGGCGGTTGCTACGCGGTCTCCATGGGGCTGCTGCAGGACTTCGGGCCGCAGCGTATCCGCGATACGCCGCTGTCGGAGTCCGGCTTCACCGGCGCCGGCATCGGTGCCGCCCTCGGCGGCTTGCGGCCGATCGTCGAGGTGATGACCGTGAACTTCAGCCTCCTGGCGCTCGACCAGATCCTCAATTCGGCGGCCACTCTGCGCCACATGTCCGGCGGCCAGTTCGGCGTGCCGCTGGTGATCCGCATGGCGACCGGGGCCGGCAAGCAGTTGGCCGCCCAGCACTCGCACAGCCTGGAAGGCTGGTTCGCGCACATCCCCGGCATCAAGATCCTGGCCCCGGCCACCGTGGCCGATGCGCGCGCCATGCTGGCGCCCGCTCTCGACGACCCGGACCCGGTGCTGATCTTCGAGAACGTCATGCTCTACAACCGCCGCGCCGACGACGATACCGCGGTCGCGGCCTCGCCAGAAAACATCTGGCAGGCGGCTCTGCGCCGCCCCGGCAAGGACGTCAGCCTGATCGCCTACGGCGGCGGACTGTGGCGGGCGATGGCGGCGGCGGAGGAGCTGGCCGGGGCGGGCGTCGACGCCGAAGTCGTCGATCTGCGCAGCCTACGGCCGCTCGACAGCAAGACCGTCCTCGCTTCGGTCGCCAGGACAAGGCGCGCGGTCATCGTCGATGACGGCTGGCGCTCGGGCAGCTTGGCGGCGGAGATCTCGGCGCGCATTACCGAGGGCTGCTTCTGGTCATTGGATGCGCCCGTGGAGCGGGTCTGCGGCGCCGAGGTGCCGATTCCCTATCCGCATCACCTGGAACAGGCCTCCCTGCCGCAAGCCGCCGACATCGTCGCCGCGGCCAAACGCACGCTGCAACAGACATGAGCGAGTTCCGCATGCCCTCGCTGGGCTCCGATATGGAGGCCGGTACCCTGATCGAATGGGTGAAAGCGCCGGGCGAAGCCGTGCGGCGCGGCGATATCGTCGCCGTGGTCGAAACCCAGAAGGGCGCCATCGAGATCGAGATCTTCGAAGACGGCGTGATCGAGGAGCAGCTGATCGCGGTCGGGCAGACGGTGCCGGTCGGCACGCCCCTGGCGCGCCTCAAAGGCGCCGGCGAAGCTGCGGCCGCAGCGCCGCCTAAAGCCGCGGCAGCGGCCACGCCGCCGGTTTCCGAAAAGAAGGCGCCCGAGGTTCCGTCGCCACCGCCGTCGGTGCTGGGGGCCGAGGGTGTCCTGGCCTCTCCCGCGGCGCGCAAGCTGGCGGCCGAGCGCGGCCTCGATATCGCTGCAGTCACCGGCAGCGGACCTGAAGGTGCCGTGGTGCTGGCCGATGTCGAAGCGGCGGGCGGGACCCCGGCGAAAGCAAAGCCGCGTGGCCTGGACCTTGACGGGATGCGCAAGGCCATTGCCGCGGCGATGAGCCGCTCCAAGCGCGAGATCCCGCATTACTACCTGGCCCACGACGTCGACCTGGCCGCCGCCACGGCCTGGCTGGAAGAAACCAATGCCGCCCGCGAGCCGGCCGAGCGCCTGTTGATGGGCGCGCTGTTCCTGAAAGCCGTGGCGCTGGCGTTGGCTAAGCACAAGGCCTTCAACGGCTTTTACGGGGAGGGCGGTTTCACCCCCAGCGCCGAGATCCATGTCGGCACGGCAGTATCGATCCGCGGCGGTGGGCTGGTGGCCCCGGCCCTTCACAACACGGATCAGCTCGGCCTCGGCGAGATCATGGCGCGCCTGCGCGATCTGGTGGCACGGGTGCGGGCCGGAACGCTGCGCAGCTCCGAACTGGCGGACCCGACGGTCACGGTTTCCAGCCTCGGCGAGCGCGGGGTGGAGAGCATGTTCTCCATCATCTATCCGCCGCAGGTGGCGATCCTGGGGTTCGGCAAAGTGGTGCAGCGTCCCTGGCCGGATGCGGGTAAGATCGCTCTGAGGCCGGTGGTAACGGTAACCCTGGCCGGCGACCACCGGGTCAGCGACGGCCACCGGGGTGCCCTCTTCTTGAACGAGATCGGCCGCCTTTTGCAGGAGCCCGAAGCGCTATGACCCCAGACGAAGCGCGCGATGCCTTGTTCGAGGAACTGGGCAACATCGCCCCGGAATGGGACGCAGCGGAGATCGACCCGCAGGAGGACATCCGCGATGCCATGGACATCGATTCCATGGATCTGCTGAATCTGGTCATCGCCCTGCACAAGCGCCTCGGCATCGACATTCCGGAATCCGACTACGGCAAGATGATCACCATAAACGGCGCCGTCGCCTACCTCGTCGCCCAGAGCGGCGGGTGAGCGCCCGCTTCACCACCGCGGCAGACCCGATCACCGCGAACTTCGCCCGCAACCGCCTGCTGCAGGGCTTGACGCTGGCCTATGCCCTGCTGTGGCTGACGCTGGCGGTCGAGCCCTATAACCGCTTCGACTGGTTGCTGGAAAACCTGCTGGTGTTCTTCTTCGTCGGCCTCCTGGCCGCGACCTATCGGTCGTTTCCGCTGTCGGACCTCTCCTACCTGCTGCTGGCGGTCTTTCTCGGCCTGCATGCGGTCGGCGCCCACTACACCTATTCGAAAGCGCCGGTCGGCTGGTGGCTGACGGAGGTCTTGGATTGGGAGCGCAATCACTACGACCGGGTGGTGCACTTCCTTTTCGGCCTGCTCTGCACCTATCCGCTGCGCGAGACGGTGATGCGCGGCGCCGGTGTCGTGGGTTGGCGCGGCGCGGCCCTGGCCTTCGCGGTGGTTCTGGCCTTCAGCAGCGGTTACGAGATGCTGGAATGGGGCGCCGCCATGGTGCTCAGCCCCGACGCCGCCATGGCCTTTCTCGGTACTCAGGGCGATGTCTTCGACGCGCAGAAGGACACCACCCTCGCCACCATCGGGGCAGTGCTGGCCCTGTTGCTCTTCCCGCTGGCAGAAAGACGGCGGCGGAACTGAGCTCCGCCGCCGGTGGCAAGTCTGGGGGAAGAAAACCCGTCAGGCCGAGAGGCGTTGGTTCTCAGCCAGTTTCGCATCGACGGTTGCAACGACCTCGTCGATGCCGGGATGGTTCATGCCCAGGGTCCGGCCGATGAGCTGCACCAGCATGTCGACCCGTTCGATGACCGGCGCGCCCGCCGCCACGGCCCGTGCCGCGGAGGAGGGCTTGAGCAGGCTCTCGGCGGCGCGGGCGTATTTCTCGAAGGGCACCTGATCGGCGGGGTCGGCGCCGAGCTTGCGGGCAATCGCGTCGACATGGGCGTAGATCGCCTGGGCCAGCGCCGGATCGCCATGCACCGCCTCGCGGATCGGCCGAGCTTCGCCGCGCGTGATGCAGCGGTAGTTGCCGGTCAGCAGCATGGACCACTTGGCCAGCGGCACGAAGAGCGAGTCGAAGACGCGCAGCTTCACTGGCACGTCCTTGCCGTCGAGCCGCACCGCGGCGATGTCCGCCTCCAGGCGCGCCAGCATCTCGTTGTGCTTGGCATCGCCGAAGGCCGCCGCCTTGAAGTTGGTCGGCAGGCCGACGTGCAGCACGTTGGGCTTTTCCTCCGGCGGGCGGAAGGCCTGCGGGTCGGGGCTGCAGAGCGTCATCAGTTCCGGGTCGAAGCGGTCCCAGACGTGCGCATTGGTGTAACTCGCCTCCAGCCGCGCCGTGTCGAGGCCGGGGATGCGTTTCAGATAAGGCAGCGGCGGCATGTTCATGATCGACAGGCAGGGCACCTTTGCCTCGGCGATGCGCACCATCAGCGTCCAGATCGCATGGACGGCGTACTGCGGCTCCTGCATGGCCAGGCCGACCAGGTCATAGGCGGCGGGGTCGACTTCTTCCGGTGTCTTGGCGTCGAGCTTTCCGGGAAGATCGGCCGAGCGGATCGCGCGGTGCGTCTCCTCGTCCTTCAGCTTGATCCGCACCTCGGTGCCTTCCGCGTTGATCAGCTGCGCCGTCTCCGTGCGGCAGACGAGGGTTACATTGTGCCCTGCCATCAGGAGCTTGGTGCCGAGAAGCGAGCCGTAGGACGCGCCGAGAATAAGGATGTTGTAAGCCATCTGTTTGGTCCCGTTTGTTACGTGTCCGCCGCCATCTGCCGGACCCGAGATTGATTGGTTGATGACGTGCAATTTAACACCGGAGCCTCGAAGCGCCTCACACTATCGGGTTAATGTGTTGCAAGTGGGCACAACAGATGTTTAAATCTGTTAATTTGTTAATGTTCCAGGCAAGCGTATGCGTAAGACACTGATCGGACCGCGGCTGCGCCAGCTTCGGCGCGAGCACAAGCAGACCCAGGCGGAGATGGCCCGGGCGCTTGGCGTCAGCGCGGCCTATGTAAATCTGCTCGAAAACAATCAGCGCAGCCTCTCGGTGCAGATGCTGATGGCTTTGTCCGATGCCTATGGCGTGGACTGGCGTGACCTGCTCAAGGACGAGTCATCGATGCTGCTCGCCGACCTGAGAAACACCGTCCAGGACCCGGTCTTCGGCGACGCCCCGCCCGACCTGCAGGAACTGCGCGCCGCCATCGACCATGCTCCCCGGCTGGTCGGGCACTTCCTCCAGCTCTACCGCAGCCACCGCACCGCGCTGGAGAAGATGATGCGCATCGGCAGCGAGCGGATGCCCGACGACCTGCTGTCCTCCTCCCCCGAGACCATCCTTCACGACTTCTTTCGCGATCACGCCAACTACTTCGCTGAGCTGGAGGTTTCGGCGGAGAAACTGCGCGCCGCCGAGCCCTGCGATGTCGACGATGTCTATGCCGTGCTGAAGGCGCGCCTGCGCAGCGTCCACGGAATCGAGGTGCGCACGGCGCCGATCGAGGCGATGGGGCAGGCGCTGCGCATCCATGACGAGGCGGCCGCCGTGGTGCATCTCTCCGAAGCGCTGGACCACCAGAACCGGGTGTTCCAACTCGCCCATGTGCTCTGCCTCGTGGAACTGCCGCAGGTGCTCGAGAGTCTGACCGCGGACAGCGGCATTCGTTCGGAAACCGGCGTGGCCCGCTGCCATGTCGAGCTGGCGAACTACTTCGCGGCGGCCTTCCTGATGCCTTACGCGCCGTTCCACGCCGAGGCGGAGCGCAGCAACTACGATGTCGATCGCCTCGCCGCGGCCTTCGGCGTTTCCTTCGAGCAGGTCTGCCATCGCCTCACCACCCTGCAGCGCGAGGGCGCGCGGGGGGTGCCGTTCTTCTTCCTACGGGTCGACAAGGCCGGCAACGTCACCAAGCGTTTCAACGCCACCACCTTCAACCTCGCCGAACACGGCGGCGCCTGCCCGGTCTGGAACATCCATACCTCGTTCCGTACCCCCGGCGTGATCATCCCGCAGTTCGTCGAACTGCCGGACGGCGAGCGCTTCTTCACCATCAGCCGCACCACCGAGCGTCCGGTGTTCAGCCGCGATACCCAGGACAGGCGGTTGGCCCTGTCGCTCGGCTGCGAACTGAAACACGCGTCGCGCCTCGGCTACGCCGCGCCCTTCAATACCGAAGACGAGGGGCTGTTCAGCCCGATCGGCATCAACTGCCACCTCTGCCCGCGCCAGGCCTGTTCCCAACGTGCCCACCAGCCGCTGTTCATCGAATTGCCCATCGACACAAAACGCCGCGGCAACACGCGCTATGAGAGTTAGGAGCAGCGCCCAGCGGCCCTATCGGCTCGCGAGCCGAATCAGCTCAAGGGCGAAGACTGCGCTGCAGGTCAAAAACCCGCATAGGCTGATCCACCGGGGATAGACGATGACGTCCGGCGGTACGAAGGGGTTCGCTTTTATGCGCCACAGGGACAGGTCGACAATTGCGAAAATCAGCAGTGTGACCAGCGAGGTCGCCCGCGCCAGAGTTTCCAGCGGCAAGACCAAGGCGAAGGCGAGCACGATCACCGAGACGGTCAGCGTGGCGTTGACCGGGGTGCGCCGGCGCGGATGAACCTGCGAGAAGAAACGCAGCAGCCAGCCCTGCGCGCTCAAGCCATAGAGGACGCGCGCGGTCATGATGATCTGAATCAAGGCGCCGTTGAGCACCGCGACGATCGCGACCAAACTGATCCAGGCGCCCGAGCTGCCGGTGGTTCTTTGGATGAACAAGGCGAGGGGGGCATCGCTCTCCGCCAACTCCGCGACCGGAACCGCCAGGACAGCCACCAGGCCGACCAGAAAATACAGCGCCGAGGTCAGGCCGAGGGTCAGCAGAATCGCGCGCGGCAGGGTTCGTTTCACATCCTTCACCTCCTCGGCCACGTTGACCATGTCCTCGAAGCCGATGAAGGCATAGAAAGCCACCACCACACCGGACAGCACGCCGATCCAGGCGCCGCTTTCCAGCGGCAGCATGATCTCCGGCCAGCGCTCGGGCAGGGTCGTCAGGCTGCCCCGGCCGCTCCACACCACGAAGATCAATCCGGCCGCCTCGATCAGCGTGACCAGGCCGGCCAGGGCCACCGACTCGGTGATGCCCCAGGCCGCCACCGCCCCCAGGGCGCAGATGACCAGGACGATGCCGAGCCAGTCCGGCAGGGCGATGAGCTCCTGAAAGTATCCGACGAAGCCGCGCGCCAGGGTGGCGCAGGAAATCGTGCCGGACAGGATGACAAGCAGGCCCACGAAAAGCGCAAGCCGCTGCAGACCGAAGCCTTCGTGGACATAAACGGCCTCGCCGGCGCTGCGCGGCAGGCGGGATGACAGTTCGGCAAAGGAGAAGGCGGAAAACGCGACCAGCGCCGCGGAGAGCAGAAAGGCGAAGGGGGCGTGCAGGCCCGCGCTGCCGGCGACTTTTCCGACCAGGGCATAGATCCCGGCCCCGATCGTGGTGCCGAGACCGTAGAGCACCAGCAAAGGCAGGTTGAGACTGCGTTTGAGCGGATTCTGGTCGACCATGGTCTGCGCTGCTGCCGCTCACGATTGTTCTCAGCGACAGACATAGTAGCGGAATCGCAGAGCACACCAAGGTTGCTTCGGCGGGCCGCGAAGGGAGGCTGGGGCGCAAGCCGTGGAGGGCGTTATCGCTTGCGCCACATCGCTGACATTCGCGGCCTTCGCCAACGCGTCCGGAAGAACCGCCAAAGCGGAAATGCCGCTTCACCCGAATTTGGGCAGGCGATTGGCCGCGCCTTGGGCCGTCCCAAACGCTTTTTGATCCAGGTCATCCCTTCAGGACCATGTTTTTATTAGCCTGATGTTTCCCCGAAGCGGGGGTTCGTCATGGTTCCTCCTGGCGGCGGGTCGGGCTGAACTGTCTAAGTGAACTTCCGCAAGATCGGTGGCGCATGACCGCATGCAGAAACTTTTTCCTGGGTCTTTTCCTCCTGGTCGCGGCCCTGGGGGGCTTGGTGCCTGCCCAGGTCCAGGCGCAAGTTCAGACCCCTGAGGAAAACCCCTGGTACCGGACCGGGCCGGATGGCGAGGTCGAGGTCTCGCTGCATTTCTTCTGGTCCGAGACCTGCCCCTACTGTGCCGAGGGCAAGCGCTTCCTGGAGTTCATGGCCGCTCAGCGGCCGTGGCTGGTCATCGAGTCCTACGAGGTCACGACCTCGGCGGCGAACCGCGAGCTCTTCGCCGACTTCGCCGCGGCCTTGGACGAGGAAATTCTCGGCGTTCCGGCCTTCTTCGTCTGCGGCCAGATGATCGTCGGCTTCGACGATGACACCGCGGCGATGCTGGCCTCCTTCACCGACTATTGCCACGAACTTCTGGTGCAGGACGCGCCTCCGGCACCCTCGGCCCAGGCACCCCCGGCCCAGGCGCCTCCGAGTTTGGTGCCCCCGGCGGTCGAAGCCCCGGCGCAGAGCCTCCACTTGCCGATCTTCGGCAGCCTCGACGCCAGCCAGCTCTCACTACCGGTTCTCACCCTCGTGCTCGCAGGCGTCGACGCCTTCAACCCTTGCGCCTTCTTCGTCCTGCTCTTCCTGCTGAGCCTCCTGGTCCATGCGCACAGCCGCGGGCGCATGCTCATCATCGGCGGTGTCTTCGTGCTCTTCTCGGGCCTGCTCTACTTCGTCTTCATGGCCGCCTGGCTGAATCTGTTCCTGGTGCTCGAAGGCATCCGCACCGTGACCCTGATTGCCGGGATCGTTGCCGTCGGGCTGGCCCTCTTCAACCTCAAGGATTTCTTCCTGGGCGCGGGCGGGCCGTCACTGTCAATTCCCGAGAGCGCCAAGCCGGGGCTGTTCGCGCGCATGCGCGGGCTGCTCTCGGCCAGAAGCCTGCCGGCGATGCTGACCGGCACCGTGGTCCTGGCGCTCGCCGCCAACACTTACGAACTGCTCTGTTCCAGCGGCTTTCCCCTGGTCTATACGCGGGCCCTCACGCTCAGCGAGCTCTCGACAGGGGGCTACTATCTCTATCTCGCCTTCTACAACGTGATCTACGTGCTGCCGCTCCTGGCCATCGTCGTGGCCTTCTCCTTCACCCTGGGCAGCCGCAAGCTCGGCGCGGCCGAGGGGCGGCTGCTCAAGCTGCTGTCCGGTCTGATGATGCTGGGCCTCGGCGCTGTGCTTATCCTGGCGCCCGGCTTGCTCGACAACGGACTGGTGGCGATCGGTCTGCTGTTCCTGGCGGCGGGGATCACCTGGATTTTCCACCGGCTCGACAAGCGCCGGAACCGCCCGGCCTGAGCGGAAAGCCGGCCGGTTTTCTGGCCATCGCCCCGCTGGACGCCTAAGCTGGCGGCAAAGAGGTGCTGGCACCGAGAAGGAGAAACGCCATGACGCGCAATCGCGACGCAGGCCCGAAGCGGCCGCCCAGCTACTCCGAAGGCACCGACGAGGGGCAGAAGACCCTCGACGAGGAGCCGGTGGATATCGAGGAAAGCAACCCCGCCGACAAGCGGACCTCGGTGGAGAGCGTGGAGCCCGACGACGAGAACGAACCGCCTTTTTTCGAGGAGTAAATCGGCCTCGGGACGCCATCTTGGGTGGTCCTCGGGGTGGGGGGCGCCTCGGGCGGCTTTTTGATCTAAATCATATATTCAAATGTTTGAATGTATTAATGTGATGCCTTCCTGAAATGGAGGTTCATCATGATTTTGCCTTGGCGTCTCGGAGGCTTGGTCCTCGGCCTCGTATTTCTCGCCGCTGTCGTGCTGGTGAAGCCGATCGGCGTGTCGACGCAGTTCGTCATCTTCGACGGCATTCTCTGGGATGCGGTCAACCCCGCGGTGGTGGTCGAGTCCGTGGATGCCAAGAGCGGCTATGCCAGCCCCAACGCCTATCTGAACAAGAGCGGCGGGGCCTATGCGAAGAACGTCGCCAATCCGCTGAACTACAGCTTTGTCTTCGTGGTCGCGATGATCGCCGGTGCGGCGGCGTCGGCCTTGCTGCGCGGCGGCGTGCCTAAGGCGGATCGGGTCATGCCGGCGGTGTGGCGCGCCAACTTCGGCGCCTCGCCGGGCAAGCGCTATTTCGTCGCTTTCGTCTCCGGCTTCATGGTGCTCTACGGCGCGCGTCTGGCCGGCGGCTGCACCAGCGGCCACATGATGAGCGGCATGATGCAGACCGCGGTCTCCGGCTACATCTTCGCTGCCGGGACTTTCCTCGCCGGTATTCCCCTGGCGCTCTACCTGTTCCGTAAGGAGGGATAAGCCATGACCACCATCCTTCTCGCCATCGTCATCGGCGGCGCCTTCGGCTTCGTGCTCGATCGCGTCGGCGCCACCAACCCGAACATCATCATCGGCATGCTGCGCCTCGGCAACCTGCACCTGATGAAGACCATCCTGCTGGCCATCGGCGTGTCCTCGCTGGTGATGTTCGCCGGTCTGCTGGCCGGGCTGATCGACCCCGGCCATCTCAGCGTGAAGACCGCCTATCTCGGCGTTTTCCTCGGCGGTATTCTGCTGGGGGTCGGCTTCGCCGCCGCCGGCTACTGCCCCGGCACCGGCCTGGCCGCGGCGGCCACCGGGCGCAAGGACGGCTTGTTCTTCGTACTCGGCGGACTGGGCGGCGCGGGCGCCTACATGGCCAGTTACGCCTGGGTGAAGTCGACCGGCGTGCTGGAGTCCATCCTCGGCGGCAAGACCACCTTGGGTGCCATTGAAGGGACCAGCTATCCGGCGCTGATGCCGGGTCTTTCCGGCGAGGTCGTCGGCCTGGTCCTCGGCGTGGTCTTCATCGCCATCGCCTTCCTGCTGCCCGACAGCCTGCGCCCCGGCGCGGTCGCGGCCCAGAGCGGCAAGGGCCACCACGCCCAGTCCTGATCCCTCCCCCCTCGGTCCCCCGAGGGAACCTCGGCGGCCTTCTCGCTTCGTGCGGGAAGGCCGCTTTTTTATGTCGCTACCTGAAGCGCCAGGCCTGTGTGCGGGTCAGCACGCCCTTTGAGATGATCAGGTGCAGGATGCG
>CAJHXP010000227.1_pt1 | contig 10863 bp, 9 predicted proteins | sample 9198551 | NCBI WGS metagenome assembly CAJHXP01 (sample SAMEA7708297, study PRJEB35096) | sediment metagenome | biome: marine neritic benthic zone biome [ENVO:01000025]; feature: sediment [ENVO:00002007]; material: shallow marine sediment [ENVO:03000034] sea grass bed [ENVO_01000059] ... | reverse complement strand
CGAGGCCTGGTAGTAACGTTCCTGCTGCGGCGTCAGTTGCTCGACCGCGTTGGGGTCGAAGGGCGCCTTGTTGACGTAGTGGGGCAGGCTGTCGCCGGGCAAGGGATCGCGGTCGCTCATTTCGTCGCCCCTCCACCCAGCCGGATGCGCGGATCAAGCATCGCCAGCAGGATGTCGGAGATGAAAACCCCGACCACCACCAGCGCCGCCTCGAAAATCAGGAAGGCGCCGGCCAGGTACATGTCCTGGCTTTGCAGCGAGCGTAGCAGCAGCGGTCCGTTGGTCGGCAGGTCCATGACAATTGAAACCAGCGCGGAGCCGGAAATCATCGCCGGCAGGATCATGCCGATGTCGGCGATCATGTGATTGAGCGACAGCCGCAGAGGATACTTCAGAATGGTCTTCAGCGGCGACAGTCCCTTGGCCCTTGCCGTCACCACATACTGCTTCTGCATCTCGTCGAGCATGTTGGCGCGCAGCCGCCGGATCATCCCCGCGGTGCCGGAAGTTCCGATGACCAGCATCGGGATCCACAGGTGATTGAGGACCGAGAGCGCCTTGGCGAAGGTCCAGGGGGCGTCGATGAACTGCCGGTCCATCAGGCCGCCGATCGACATGCCGAACCAGACGTTGGCGTAGTACATCAGCACCAGGGCGAAGAGGAAGTTCGGCATGGCGAGGCCGAAATAACCGAAGAAGGTCGCGGCATAGTCGCCCATCGAGTACTGCCGCACCGCCGAATAGATGCCGACGGGAAAGGACAGGACGTAGGTGAAAAGCGTCGTCGACAGGGCGAGCAGGACGGTGAACCAGAAGCGGTCGCCGATGACGTCGATGACCGGCAGTTCAAACTCGAAGGAATAGCCGAGATCGCCCTGCATCAGGCCGAGAAGCCACATCCAGTACTGCTCGATCAGCGGTCTGTCGAGGCCGTACTGCTGGCGCAGGAATTCGATCTGCGCCGGGTCGATCTTCTCGCCCTGCGCGATCATCTCGGCGATCAGGGTTTCCAGATAGTCGCCGGGCGGCAGCTGGATGATCACGAAGACCACCAGGCTGATCGCCAGCAGGGTCGGGATCATCACCAGGATGCGGCGGGCGAAATAACTCAGCATCGACTCAGACTTCTACCTCTTCGGCCAACGGCGCCTCGGCGCGGCGGCCTGCCAGCTGCTCGGCCGCGTCGCTGGCGGCGCGCACCAGGTGGCCGCCGCCGAGATCGATCATGGTCAGGCGGCTTTCGCCGTTGATGCGGAAAGGTTCCGGCCAGGCCGAAGGATCGGAGGCGCGGCCTTCCATCAGTCCCGACAGGTCGAGGCGCCGCTTCGGGTCCGGCTCCGGCACCGCCGCCAGGAGGGTCTTGGTATAGGGGTGCGCCGGGGCGCGGAACAACAGCTCGCGCGGCGCCAGCTCGACCAGGCGGCCACGGCACATCACGGCGATGCGGTCGGCGATGTAGTCGACCACCGCCAGGTTGTGGCTGACGAAAATATAGGTCAGGCCGAGGTCGCGCTTCAGATCCTTCAGCAGGTTCAGCACCTGGGCCTGGATCGACACGTCGAGGGCGGAAACCGGCTCGTCGCAGATCAGCAGTTGCGGGCGCAGGGCCAGGGCGCGGGCGATGCCGATGCGCTGGCGCTGGCCGCCGGAAAAGCTGTGCGGGTAGCGCTTGGTGTGTTGCCGGTTTAGGCCGACCACGCCCATCAGCTCCTCGACAATCTCGCGCCGTTCGGCCGGGGTGCCGATGCCGTGGATCACCAGCGGCTCGGCCAGGATGTCGCCGACGGTCATGCGGGGGTTGAGGGAGGAGAAGGGGTCCTGAAAGACGAACTGGATCTGCTTGCGGAAGTCCATCAGCGCATCGCCTTCGAGCGCCAGCACGTCGATTTCCTCGCCGCCGTTCCCCGCGGCGCTGGAGCCCGCGAAGGTGATGCTGCCGCTGTCGGGCTTAAGCGCGAGCATGATCATTTTCGACAGCGTGGTCTTGCCGCAGCCGCTCTCTCCGACCAGGCCGAGACATTCGCCGCGCTTGACCGTGAAGCTGACATCGTCGACCGCCAGCAGGCTGCCTGCGTCGTCGCCGCCGCCGAAGATGCCGGACTTGCGGATGGTGAAGCGCTTGCTGACGTGCTCGACCGTCAGGATCGGCTTGTCGTCGTCGGCGCGGTGCGGCGCGGCGGCCTTGAGGAAGGCGCCCTCGTCCTGCTTCTTGATCTCGCGGATCGGCACCAGGCGTTCGCCCGGTTCCATGTGGAAGCGCGGCACCGCGCGCAGCAGGGCTTTCAGGTAGGGGTGCTCGGGCGCCCGGAAAATATCCGCCAGGCTGCCGCTCTCCATCACCTCGCCGTGGTACATCACCACCACCTCGTCGGCGACGTTGGCGACCACACCCAGGTCGTGCGTAATCATCAGCACGGCCATGCCGAGTTCGCTCTGCAGGTCCTTGATCAGCTTCAGGATCTGCGCCTGTATGGTGACGTCCAGCGCGGTGGTCGGTTCGTCGGCGATCAGCAGTGCCGGGCGGCAGACCAGCGCCATGGCGATCATGGCGCGCTGGCGCAGACCGCCGGACAGCTCGAAAGGGTAGGTCTTCAACGCCTTTGCCGGATCGGGAAAGCCGACGTGGCGCAGCATCTCCGTGACCAGGGCCTTGCCCTCGGCATCGCTGACATCGCGATGCAGGTGCAAGGCCTCGCAAATCTGGTTGCCCACGGTGTGCACCGGGGACAGGGAGGTCATGGGCTCCTGGAAGATGATCGAGATGCGGCCGCCGCGGATTGCGCGCATCGACGGGCTGTCGGGGTGCAGGCCGGCAATGTCGATCATGCTCTCGGCCCGGTCGGCGGCCAGCACCGGGTCATGGAACAGGATGCGTCCGGCGTCGATGCGCGCCGTGCTCGGCAGGATCCCCATGATCGCCTGGCTGACCACGGACTTGCCGGAGCCCGATTCGCCGACCAGGGCGACGGTCTTGCCCGCGGGCACGCGAAAACCCACGCCCCGGACCGCTTCGAGCCGGCCTTCCGGCAGATCGAAGCTGATCCGTAAATCCCTTATGCGCAGCAGGTCCCGCACCGCTTTGTCCTAGTTCCTCATCGTTTGTTATGGAGCTCCAAAACCGTTGCGCTGCGTTTATAGGACGTTTGGCCCGGAATCGCACCCGTCAGATGACTCCGCCCCGCCGCCGCCGGGGTCGACCCCCAGTTCGATCAGGTTGCTGGCCGTGGCCGGATCGATCGGCAGGCCCTTGTCGCGCATCGCCGCCGCGGCGCGCCCGGCCAGCCAGTCGAAGCCCTCGATGGAGGATTCGAAGGTCATGGCCTTGCCCGCGCCCTTCAGGGTGAGCTGCATGAACCCGCTGGCGAGGGGCCGCAGCTTGCTGCGCCGCGCGCCGAAGTAGCGCAGCTTCATGGCCTCGATCTGCTGCCAGGGCATCACCTTGGTGGTGGCTCCGCGGCAGGCGATCTCCGCCTCCGTCACCACCACCCTCAGGCTGTGGCGATGGGCGGTGCGCAGGCCGAAAACGGCAAAGAGCGCGGCGAGCGACCCGAAGATCGCCAGGATCGTGGGTGTCGGCGGCACTGCCGCCAGCACGCCGAGGCCGACGAAGAGGCCGGCGCCACAGCGCAGATAGTCGCCGAACAGGGCCCGGGGCGGATAGCGGAATTGTTTCATCGGGTCGCCTCTTGCTGTGCCTGGCCGGCGGGCTGGCCGGTGAAGACCTGCGCCGCCGCCAGCAGCGAGGTGGCGGGGTGGCGGCTGAGCCTTGCCAGCAACTCGGCGAGGAAATCCCAGGTCGCGGCATCGTGCACCAGATGATGGCTCAGAATTCCGCTCGGCTCCGCCGGGTCGGCGCGGCCTTGCCGCTTGGCCGCCAGATGCCCGATCAGCAGGTCGAGCGCGGCCGCGGTCCCGACGAATTGCCGCTCGGGGCGCCACTGCAGGATGTCGAGGTGGCAGTTGATCTGAGCCAGGCGCGGTGCCGCTTCGGCGGCGGCCCTTGGCTTGTAGGTCGACAGTCCGATGAAGTCGAGGCCCGCCAGGCGTGTTACCAGGTCGTCCGCGATGCGGTTCCAGGGCGGCACCAGCACCGGATGAAAGCGGGCGCCGAAAAGGTCGATCAGGCGGTCACGGCCGCGCGGCAGTTCGTCGACGACCGCCGGGCGCGCCGCCGGGCTGACCAGTTCGCACTTCTTGGCGTCCGCCGCCGCGTGGTTGCGATGGGCATAGCCGTGTTGCAGCACGGTGGTGCGCGCGGGGTGCGCGTCGAGCAGGCGCGCCAAGGCAGCCTCCGCCTTCTGGGGAATGACCGCCAGCGCCACCGGCGCGCCGACCTCTGCCGCCAGGTCCAGCAGCTGTTCCAGGGCCGGCGCGGGCGCGCCGGCATCGTCGTCGCGCCACCAGATCTGCGCCTCCCGGCCGGCTGCGGTCCAGGCGTCGAGTTCCGCCTCCAGCTGTGCCCAGGCGGCGGGCGCGTCGCCGGTCATGCGACGGTCCCCTGCAGGTGGGCGACGAGGTGGCGGGCGGTTTCCTCGGCGCCGTCCAGGCGGAAGGGGATCTTGCCCTTGGCGCCGGTCAGGGCGCGGGCGATGCCCCCGGCCAGGCTCTCGGGGCTCAGTCCGCTTTCCTCGACGACGGTGATCAGGCCCTCTGCGGCCAAGGCCCGGGCGCGCTGGGTTTGCTCGGTCTCGGTGCCGCCGGCGAAGGGCACGACCACGCCCGGCAGGCCGGCGGCCAGAACCTCCATTACGGTGTTGTAGCCGCCCTGGCTGATCGACAGTTTCGCCCTGGCCAGCAGGTCGGCGAAATCGCTGCGCGCGCGTTCCACGATGACGCCGGGGACCGCCTCGGCGGCCAGGGCGCGGAAGTCCTCCTCCGGCGTGTTGGCGCCGACCAGCAGACGCCAGGGCGCGTCGGCGAGCGGCGAAATCGGCCGGGCGGCCAGCGCCGTGCGCAGCAGGGCGGCACCGACCGCGCCGCCGCCGGCGGAGACGATGACCTCGCCGCGCCCGGGCCCGTCACTGCCCGGCGCCGCGGCGGCCGAGGCCCGGCCCGCCTCGGTCACGTAGCCGGTGTAGTGCAGCTGTGCCGCGACCGCGGCGGTTTCCGGGAAACTGTCTTCAAGCCGGCACAAGCCCGGGTCGCCGTGCACGTAGAGCAGGTCGAACTGCCGGCGAAAGGTGTCGAGCATCCAGGCCACTTTCTCGGCCTGCTTCGGGCGGTTGATGATGTCGCGCAGCGAGCAGGCGATGGTCGCCGCCGGGCTGTCGGCGCGCGCCGTCTCGATCAGCGGTTCCAGCTCGAAGCGCATCTTGCGGCGGCCGAAGGGATAGAGCTCGATCATCACCACGCGCGGCCGGCAGCGCCGGTAGACGTCCAGCAGCAAAGCCCGCCGGCGGGCTTTCCAGGCTTCGTCGATGGGCCGGCCGGCCTCGTCCAGGATGACGGAGAAGGTTTCGTCCTGGGCCCGGGCGGGGGGCAGCTGGACCACGTCGACGGCGTCCAGGCCGAGCCCCTCGACCGGCAGACCGCCGGTCACGAAGACCACCTTCAGGCCGGCTTTCTGAAAGGCGCGCGCCAGCACGGCGGCGCGTCGGATATGGCCGATGCCAAGCAGATGCTGCACGTAGAGCAGCACGTCGCAGCGCCCAGTCATGACAGCTGCAGCGGAATGTTCAGGGTGTCGATGGACGGTTGTCCGCCAGGCCCCAGCGTGAAGCCCTGAGCGCAGCCGTTGCGCAGCTTCACGGCCGGTTTGCCTCGCAGATCCCAGCCGCTGGCCAGGGCGTAGACGGCCCGAATCACGCCTTTGTGGGTGACCGCCACGACGGTGCCGGCTTTTTCCGCCAGGGCTGCCAGCAGGGGCAGGACGCGCTGCTGTACGTCGCGCGGGCTTTCGCCGCCGGGCGGGCGGAAGTCGAGGCCGCGGGCTTCGTTTTTCGCCATTGCCGGGCCCAGCTCGTGGCGCAGTTCCGCCAGCGTCTTGCCCTCCCAGTCGCCCCAGTCGCTTTCGATAAGGCGCGGATCGCTGGGCACGGGTCCGCCATGCAGGATCTCGGCAGTTTCGCGCGCCCGGGTCAGCGGACTGCTGATCCAATCGGCATCGGCTGCCTCCGGCGGCAGGGCCCAGGTCGCCGCCGCGGCGCTGCCGGCCGGCGACAGAGGCTGATCGCTGCGCCCCTGGATGCGCCCGGACTCGTTCCAGGCGGTGGTGCTGTGGCGGATCAGCAGCAGGCGGCTCACCGGCGGCTCGCCTCTTCGAGAATGGCATTCAGACGGCGCGCGGCGGCCAGCAGGCTGTGGTTCTCTTCGATCACCTTGGGGGCGGCCTTGCCCATGGCGGTGCGGCTGGCTTTCTGCGACAGCATCTCGCGCACGCTGGCGGCGAAGGTGGCCAGGCCCGGGTCGCTCAAATAGCCGGTGATCCCTTCGGCGACCACGGTTTCGACCCCCGGGCTGCGCCCGGCGACCACCGGGATGCCGGCGGCCTGCGCCTCGAGCAGGGCCATGCCGAAGGCCTCGTTCACCGCGGGCCAGACCAGCAGGTCGCAGGCGCTGTAGAGCGCCGGCATGACCTCCGGCTGCACCAGGCCGAGGAACCGCACCCGTCCCGGCAGCGCCCAGGCAAAAGCCTGAACCACGGCGTCATAGGCCTGGCCCTCGCCGGCGACCACCAGGTGCCAGGGGATGTCGGGAATGGCGCGCAGCGCCTGGGCCAGGATCTGATAGGACTTCAGCTTGTCGCCCGGGCGCATCATGGCGACCGCGAGCAGCCAGGGCAGCTCGGGGTCGAGGTGCTGCTCGCTGGCCAGGACGGCGCGATAGTCGTCGCGCAGCGGCCGGACGGCGTCGAAGGGCGCCGTGTCGATGAACGGTTTGAGCAGGCGCACGGCGCTCTGATCGGGGATCAGCTTGGCATCCAGCGGGTTGAAGGTGACGACCGCCGCGGCCTGCTCCAGGGCCTCCAGCACCGCGCGGTGGCTGGCCGCCCAGGGGCCGTTGGCGCGCTTGTGGGCCACCGAGGCCTCGGCGGCCACGTAGGGGATTCTCAGGGCGCGGGCGACCTTGGGCCCGATCCAGTCCGGCGCCTTGTAGTAGAGGTGATAGGTGAACCAGAGCTGCGGGCGGCGGCGCGTCGGCAGGCTCTTGTAGCGGCGGATCAGCCGCTCGGCCAGCTTGTCGCCGACCTGTTGCAGGCGCGCCTGGCGGTCTCGGTCGCCCGCCGCCTCGCGGCTGCGAAAGCGGCTCGCCAGCTCGACTTCGTGGCCGGCCAGATCCAGGGCCTGCATCAGCAGCCGCGCCATTTGGCGGTCGCCAGACGGGTTGGCATGGGTGGGCGGTTTCAGCGGGGCATAGAACGCAATGCGCATAGTTTTGTACGACGGACTTTCGTAAATATCGCTCTGACTATTCGGCGGCCTCTTGGCCAAGCTCTCGGCGCAGCAGGCGCGCCAAGACCTCGATGCCGCCCTTCATATCAAAATCTGCGAGGATGCGCTGCTTTCCCGCATCCCCCAGGCGTCGGCGGCCTGCCGGGTCGGCGATCAGGCGGGCCAGGGCCTGGCCGAGAGCCGCCGGATCTTGCGGCGGCACCAGCGCCCCGGTGGCGCCGTCCTCGATCAACTCCGGGATCGCCGAAACCCGGGTCGACAGGCAGGCCAGGCCTTGGCTCTGCGCCTCCATCAGCACGTTGGGCAGGCCGTCGCGGTCGCCGTTCCCGGCGACGCGGCTGGCCAGCACGAAAAGATCGGCCCGGCGGTATTGCGCGAGGATTTCCGTCTGGGCCTGGGCGCCCATCCAGGTGATGCGCCCCTCGAGCCCCAGCTTCTCCGCCTGCGCCTGCAGGGCCTCGCGCAGCGGGCCGCCGCCGATATGGGTGAAGTGCCAGTGCAGCTCCCGGGGCAGGCCCGCCAGGGCGTTCAACAGATCGTCATAGCCCTTCTTCTCGACCGCCCGCCCGACCGACAGCAGGCGCACCGGCTGGGCCGGCTCACGGCCGTCCCGGCGGCTTTCGGGCCCGGCCTCGGGCCGGGGCGCCGCGGCAAAGCGGCTGAGGTCGAGGCCGTGGTAAACGAGGCTGATCCTTGCCGGATCCGGCGCCAGGCTGCGCAGGTGATCGGCCCCAAAGGCGGTGCAGGTCACCAGCCAGTCCGCCTCCGCCAGCTTCTCGCGCTTCTCCCAAGCCGGGATGGTCCAGATATCCTTGGCATGGGCCGAGGCGCTCCACGGCAAACCGGTCATCAAGGCGCAGTAGCGCGTCACGGAGGCGGGGGTATGCAGGAAGTGGGCATAGAGACGGGTCACCGCGCCGGGCAGCTCGGCCGCCAGCACGCAGGCCTGGCCGAAACGGCGCACGCGGTTGGGTGAGAGATCGCGCCGCAGATCGCGCAGGAAAGCCCGCCGGGCCAGGGCGTAGCCGGGCAGGCGCCGGGCTTTCCACCAGCCGCCGAGCAGCCGCAGGGGCTCCTGATAGAGATATTCGGGCAGATAGCTGACCGGGGCCCGGATATCGTCGTGCACGGGGTGGCGCTTCTGGTCGGTGGGGTGGCGCAGGGAAATCAGGCGCAGATCGAAGCCGCGCCGCTCCAGGGCCAGAATTTCCTGGGCGATGAAAGTTTCCGAAAGGCGCGGATAGCCTTTGAGAACCACCGCGATGGCGTCTTGGCGCGCGCGGGGTGCCGGTGCCGCCGTTCCAGCGTCATTCCGCGGATCGTTGATGGCAGGCGGGGAGCCAGGCGTCACGACTGTCTTTCACTGCGGGTTTCGGCGACGCTGAGGCCGCTGGAGCGGTGCTCCAGCCAATAGTCGGCCAGGCGCAAGACGTTGTTCGGCCCGTCCAGCAGGCCCGGCACCACCACCTCCGAGGGCCGGCGTTGCAGGGGCAGGTTGCGCAGCGCCGTCGCCATGATGCGGGCGTCGCGCTGGCCGTCGTCGCGCAGCATGCGCACCAGCCCGAGGTCCTGCGCGCGCGAGGCGCGGATGGATTGTTCCATGCGCGGCTCGGTGCGCGGGATCACCAGGGCGCGCTTGTCGAAGGAAAGCACCTCGCAGAAGGTGTTGTAGCCGCCCATGCAGACCACACCGACGGCCCGGTCCATCAGGCTTTCCAGGTGCGTCTCAAAGGTCAGGGCCTCGACGTTGGCGAGCCTTGCGGCGCGCGCCTGGAAATCGCTCTGGGCCTCGTTGTTCATGAAGGGTCCGAGCACCAGCAACGCCGGATAGGGGAGCTCGGCATCGGCCTCGTAGGCGCGCAGGACCCAGTCGATGATCGCCTCGCCGTCGCCGCCGCCGCCCACGGTGACCAGCAAAAAGGGTTCGGAGATCTTTTCCAGCGCCACCTGCGGACCGGCTTTCTGCAGGTTCCGCCTCAGATAGCCGGTATAGGTCATCTTCTTGCGTACCGAATCCGGCAAGGCGATGCCTTCCAGGGGATCGCAGATCTGCGGCAGGCCGTAGATCCAGATGTCGTCGTAGTAGCGCTGCAGGGCCGGCACGACCTGCTTGCGCTCCCATTCGGGCGCCAGCAAGGCGGGTTCGTCCATGACGTCGCGCAGGCCGAGCACGCAGGGGGTGCCACGGGCGTGCAGCAGAGCCAGGGTGCTTTCGACCTCGCCGCGCAGGCCGAGCGGCTCCTTATCGACGATGAAAAGGTCGGGGTCGAAGACCTCGGCGGTGTGCTCGATGATCGAAGCCCGCATCGCCATGGTCTGCTCGACGTCGATGTGCAGCGCCAGGGAGGTGTAGTCGCCGTTGCGCAGCTTGATAACGCCCGGAATCCTCACGAAATCGACACGCGAGCGGAAATCGAAAGAGCCGATGATGGGCGAGCCCGAGAGAATCAGCACCGAGAGCGACTTATGGGCCTCGGCAAGGGTATGAGCGATCTCGCGGCAGCGCCGCAAGTGGCCCAGGCCGAAGCTGTCGTGACTGTAAATCAGGACACGCTTGCCCTTGCGGCTCTCCTGCATGCCGCCTACTCCCTCTGCCTAGATTGCCGCCGCGACTATGGCACACTGCAGGGCCGACCCGGAAGAGCGGTCTCTTCGGGGGGCCCGGCCAACTTTGCGCCGGCCCGGCTCGGACCCCGGGGTTTCAGCCCGGCGGGTTTCAGAATGTTTCATTTCCCGCCGATCATGCTCTAAGTTGCGGCGACAGCACCGGTCACGGCGCCCACGGTCTAGGGGCGCTGCGCCCGGGCCCGGCGACGAGGGGCCATGGAACCCAATATCTTCAAATACGTTTGGCGGCACAGCCGGTCCGAGCAGTTGACGATCCTGCTGCTGGTGATGGCGTCGCTGCCGTTCTACTACCTGTCCCTAAATCTGCCGAAGCAGATCGTCAATCAGGGCATTCAGGGCCACGGCTTCGAACAACCGGGATCGACCCAGACGGTTTTTAGGTTCGATCTGCCGTTTGGCCAAGAGATTTTCGGCGCCCCGGTCAACCTGTTCGAGGGCCTGAACCTGGTGCAGCCGGACATGCTGCTGGCGCTCAGTTTCACTTTCCTGGCGCTGGTCATCGTCAACGGCATGTTCAAGCTGGTGATCAACACGCGCAAGGGCCGCATGGGCGAGCGCCTGTTGCGGCGCCTGCGCTTTGAGCTCAGCGACCGCATCCTGCGTTTTCCCCTGCTCCACTTGAAGCGCGTGAAGCCCTCGGAAATGGCGACCATGATCAAGGACGAGGTGGAGCCCCTGGGCGGCTTCATCGGCGATGCCTTCTCGGCACCGCTGTTCCTCGGCGGCCAGGCGGCGACCGCGCTGCTGTTCATCATGGTGCAGTCGTTCTGGCTCGGCCTGGTGGCGGCGGGGGTGGTGCTCTTTCAATCCTTCCTCATTCCGCGCCTGCGCCGCCGCATTCTGG
>CAJHXP010000349.1_pt1 | contig 10872 bp, 9 predicted proteins | sample 9198551 | NCBI WGS metagenome assembly CAJHXP01 (sample SAMEA7708297, study PRJEB35096) | sediment metagenome | biome: marine neritic benthic zone biome [ENVO:01000025]; feature: sediment [ENVO:00002007]; material: shallow marine sediment [ENVO:03000034] sea grass bed [ENVO_01000059] ... | reverse complement strand
GCATGACGTCACCGCCTTCGACGTGGGAAAAACCGTGATCGTTTTCGACGTCGTCGCCCCACCAGAATTCGAAGTCGGCCTCCTTGAACATCGGGTGGAACTTGTAAATGGCCGCCGTGTTCAGCGTCTCCGGGCGGCGCGCCGGCCAGAACATCGGGTGCAACGTTACACCGCCGTAGATCCAGGCCGAGGGATCCCTGGTGAAGAGCTGGTTGGGCAGCGGCGGCACGACGAATTCCTGCGGATCGAGCATGGCACCGAACATGCCCTTGGGTTCGAAAGGCAACTCCGCCCGGCTGATGCCGCCGATCAGGTGGACGGACAGCTTGTAGGCATCCATCTCCATCAGGGCGGCATGCAGATCTTCGGCCATGCCGATGCCAACCATGTGCTCGGAAATACGCAGCTTCAGGAGCCATTCCCGCGCCGCAGGATCGCGCATCGTCTCTTCCAACAGTTCGCGGAACAGATAGACGTCGATGCCCCGATGGCGCATCTCGTCGGCGAAGGCCATGTGCTCCTGGCGGGCCTGCTTGACCCACAGCACGTCGTCGAACAGCAGGTCGTGGCAGTTGGTGGGCGTCAGGCGCGCGATCGCCAGGCCGGGCCGGTGGATGATCACCTTCCTGAGCTTGCCGACTTCCGAATGAACTCCAAGTGCGGTCATATCGTCTCTCCCTGCAGGACTTGCATCAGCCGGATCGTTTCCTATGCAAAGCAGCCCTTGGCGCAGCGCGCCGGCCTTTCTAAGTGAACGCCACTCCCAGACTGAGGGCGCCCATGATGATGACGGTCAGAACCAGAAGCAGCGGCCACATGAACTTCAGCCAGCGCTCGTAGGGCACCCGCCCCAGCGCCAGTCCGCCCATCACCACGGCGAAGGTCGGATTGACCAGGTTCACCAGGCCACTGGCGGACTGATAGGCCGTGACGACAAGGTCGCGATTGACCCCGGCGAAGTCCGACAGAGGCGCCATGATCGGCATGGTGAGCACCGCCAGGCCGGAGGAGGAAGGCACCAGAAACGACAGCCCGACCTCGAGCCAGTACATCGCGTTGATATAGGCGACCTCCGACAGGCCGGTGACGGCGCCCTCGGCCCAGAACAGGATGGTGTCGGTGATCTTCCCGGCATCCATCACCACCACGATGCCGCGGGCGATCCCGATCACCAGGGCGACGCCAAGCAAATCGCGCGCACCGTCGACGAAGGTCGAGGTGAACTCCTCCTCGCCCATGCGCGCGATCAGGCAGACCAGGATCGATGCCGCGATGAAGAGCGCCGACATCTCGGCCATCCACCAGCCGCCGGCGGAGACGCCCCAGATCATGACCGCGAAACTCAGCCCGAAGATAAGCAGGATTATCGTCCGCGTTGTCGTCAGGTCGGGCGTCCCCGCTTCGTCGCGCCCTCTCATGAAATGTTCCTCGTTCGACTCTTTTCTGTCGGCGACGATGGATTTCGAGGGGTCCTGGCGGACGCGCTCGGCATAGCGCATGACGAAGACCACGCAGACCAGCCAGCAGGCGAGCAGAATGACCGAACGCAAGACGATGCCGTCGGTGAAGGGAACACCTGCGGCGTTGGAGGCAATGACCGTCGCAAAGGGGTTGATGGTCGAACCCAGGGTCCCGACCCCGGCGCCCAGCATGATGATCGCGACCCCGACCACGCTGTCGTAGCCGGCGATGATCATCACCGGAATAATCAGGCCATAGAAGGCAAGCGATTCCTCGGCCATGCCGTAGATCGTTCCCCCGGCGGCAAAGAGCGCCATGAGGATCGGGATCATCCACTTCTCGCGGCCCTTCAGGCCGGTCATCGCGCGGCCGATGCCCGCATCGATGGCCCCGGTCTTGGCGACGACCCCCAGGAATCCGCCGATGATGATGACGAAGAGCGCAACATCGATCGCAGAGGCTTCGTAGCTTCCGGGATCGTAGAACCCGGCAACGGGCGCCATGAAGACGTCCCAGACCCCTTGCGGGTTCGAGTCGACCTGGTGATAGGTACCCGGCACCGGCACGTCGCGGCCCAGGGCCTCGTTGGCTTCGCGATTGTACTCGCCGGCCGGAACGATCCAGGTCGCCGCGGCGACCACGATGATCAAAAAGAAGAGAATGGTGTAGGCCGTCGGAAACTTGAAACCTCTCATTCTTCGCTGTCCCCTCTCCGCTTCTTCTTGCGTTCCACAGCGGCTGTCGCTTCACAGCCAACTCCAAGCTCGATGCCAGGGCACCCAGACATCCACATCACTCTGGCAGTCCGTTGATATTCGTAAGATAAAGCGACTGTGTAATCCGGCCGGCGCTGCCAAAATGCTCGGCGAAAATCGGGCGCAGGCCGGGCGAGCGATAGAGTCGGCTGAGGCTTCGGTCGACGAACAACCGGAAATCCTCGTCACCGCGCGGCAAAGCCAAGGCGTAGTGCTCGTAGGTGAAATAGCGCTCGGCAACCAGGTAGTCGTCGGGATCGGCGCCGCCGGCGACGAGGCCGATGAGCAGCGCACGATCGCCAAAGAAGGCGTCGATACGGCCATCGGCGAGCAGGCCCAGGCCACCGTCATAGGATTCGACGGTCACCATCGTCGCCGAGGTCGCCAGTCTGCGCAGGTTGTCGGCCAGCCATTTCTCGGCTGTGGTCCCCGCCCTGACGCCGAAGCGCCGGTCCTTGATCGCCTGCAGGATCATCGCGCGCGCCGGCAAAGTCGGTTTCCGACCGGCCAGGACGTCTTTCAGAAACGAAGGCGCACTGCTGCGCAGCAACGCAGAGACCCCGGTGACGAAGGTCGGCACCGAGAAGGATACGATTTCGCGGCGCCCCAAAGTCGCGGTACTCGAACCGCAGAGCAGGTCGGCCCGCCCTTCGGCGACAGCCTGAAACCGGTCTTCCGTGCCGACAGGGATAAACTCGACCTTCAACTCATCCAGCGTCAGGTCGTCCTTCAGGTCGGACGCGATCTGGCGGCAGAGATCGATCGTGTAGCCTGCGGGTTCGCCGGCCTCGTTCTTGAACGAGAAGGGTCGCACATCCTCGCGAAAACCAATTCTGAAGGTCTCGGTTTCCTGGATGCGATCCAGCGTCGCGGCAGCCGGTGAGGACAGCGGAACCAGCATGAAGGGCATCATCGCGGCCGCGATCCAATGGACCGCACGACCAAACCGGCGCCGGAACCTGACGGCGCTTTCCCCTCTCGTCATCCGCACCTACCTCCCAAGGCTCCCGGTCTTTGAAGGCTCCTGTTGCGAGCTCTGGTTGAATTCCAATTAACCAAGTTTGTCGATGCAGCGTCTAGTCATCTCGTGCCAAATGCCAAATCATTTGATGAAACGTTTTCGCGCGGCCAAGCCCTCGGAAGCCAGGCAGCCGCTTACCCCGGTGCCTCGACTCAAGACGCTACATTTGAATGAACTTTTTGTGACGCCAGCCTGCGCGAAAGCGGAGTGCCCGGAATTCGGGCTCGGCCGAAGGGACGGCTGAGCGCCCCTGGAGGAAGCCACAGCAGGGCTATGGCCGGCCGCGCCCACGCTTCAGTGAACGAAGCTGAGAGAGCCTCCAACGAGGCCTTTGCGTAGCGGCTATCGCGCCGATCCTTCGAAACGCTCCGAAGCGGTCTATTCGGCTATCGAAGGCGCCGGCTCCCCGATCCCCTGTTCGCGTCGCATCCAGACGTAGACGGGCAGGCCCAGAAGCAGCAGCAGGAGACCGTAGAACACTGTATCCGCGCCGGAGCCATAGATCGTCCAGACCGAATAAACGAAGGCGAGAACGCCGATCGCTCCGGAGCCGAGGAGGCGCTCGCGATCGAAGGAGTCCCGGTCGGTGTAGTAGATCATGAACTCGGCGAGCGCGCAGAAAGCATAGGGAATGAGGGTCGTCAGCGTTGCCAGAAGGATGATGAACTCGAACACCTCGACCAGATTGTCGGATCCCGAGTAGTTGAGCAGCAGCAGGACCGTGATGAAGGCGCTGGAGATCGTCACGCCGAAGACCGGCGTGCCCTGCGCCGAGACCTTGGAAAATCGGCGCGGAAAGAGGTTGTCGCGAGCGGCCGCGAGCGGCACCTGGCCCTGCAGCAGGGTGAATCCGTTGATCGTCCCGAAACAGGAAATGACGGCGCCGAGGCCGACCGCATAGTAAGCCCAGCCGCCGAACATCATCTCGGCGGCCACGGCAAAGGGCGCCGCCGAGCTGGCGAGTTCGTCACGCGGAACCACGCCGAGGACCGAGGTCATCCCCAGGATATACACCGTGGCGGCAACCAGAGTGCCGACGACCGTCGCACGCGGAATCGTCTTGCGCGGGTTGTCGACGTCGCCCGCCGGCACGGTTGCCGATTCGAGCCCGAGAAAAGACCAGAGCGTGAGCGCGGCGACAGCGGAAAGGGCCGAGAAAGCCGGCAGCCCGCTGGGGTTGATCGGCGTGAAATGGTCGGGGTTGATCCAGAACAGCCCCAGCGCCCCGACGCAGATCAACGGCACCAGTTTCAAGACCGTGGTGACAACCTGTATGACCCCGGCTTCCTTGACGCCGCGGCAGTTCACCAGAGTCAGCAGCCAGACAATCGCGATCGCGACGAGACCGGCCGTCCAGGTGCTGTCCGACAGGACGGGGAAGAAGACCGTGAGATAGCTGACCAGGGCGACGGCCACGGCGGCGTTGCCCGTCCAGATGGCGATCCAGTAGCCCCAGGCGATCCAAAAGGCGGCGAAATCGCCGAAGCCGGCGCGGGTGTAGGCGTAAGGCCCTCCGGCCCGCGGCACCAGCCTCGCCAGTCGCGCGAAGACCAGCGCCAGGCAAAGCGACCCCAGCGCCGTGATGCCCCAACCGATAATCGACAAGGTCCCGTACGGCGCCAAGGAGGTCGGCAGCAAGAAGATGCCCGAGCCCACCATGTTGCCGATCACCAAGGCGGTGCAGGTCCACAGTCCCAGACTCTTCACTGTCTGCCTTGTCATCCGTCTACTCGACTCGTCATGGAGTTGTGACGATAGACAGGCCGCGCCAGACCTGTCACCGGAAAACCGAATGTCGCCACATCGACGTCGACGGGATCCAATTCGCCGAAGGTTATGCCGCCTTCTTCATCGATTCGATGATCAGTGGATTGACTCAAAGCAATGACCCCCCCTAAATATGACTAGAATCGCAAACGTCCCGATAGAGACCGCAATCGCTCTGGTGCGTCTGTGGTGAAAGAGGAGGCACGAATGCACACAAACAATCTGCTGCTTAAATCACTGGCCATCGCGGTGGTCATGGTCTTATGGCCAAGCTTGGCCTCGGCCGTCGAGGAACGGGATTTTTGGATCGCCGACACGGAAGACTTGCTGAACCTCTGCACGACGCCGGCCGACGATCCTCTCAGGCCGCAAGCGATCAACTACTGCATGGCCTATCTCGACGGCGCGGTGGACTATCATGATGCCATAACCGAACACGAGGACTTGAAACGGCTGATCTGCTACCCGGACACGGCAACGCTGGAAATAGGTGTTGTGACCTTCATCGACTGGGCGCAGGCGCACCAGGGCGACAAAGAGCTGATGGATGACCCAACGGTCATTGGTGTCGTCAGAGCCCTCGCGGACAAGTGGCCCTGCGAACAATAGGCACAAGCGCACACGGCTTGGCTCCCGCCGCGATCATGGCAGGGCCGGCCTCTTCAATCGAAAAGTTCGTCGAAGAATTCAGGAGTTGAAAGATGAGGGTATCATATCTCGCACTAGCACTCGCACTTGGCCTGAGCGTCTCCGCCTGTGGCGAGACAACGGGATCCCGGAGCGCCAGCGGCGCTTTGATGGGTGCCGGCGGCGGCGCACTGATAGGCGCAGTTGCCGGGAACGCCGGGATGGGCGCCGCCATCGGCGCGGGGGCAGGTTTGGTCGGCGGCTACCTCTACGACCAACACAAGAAGGGGAACATCGACTGAGTCCCCTGCCCCTGCGGCAGGGCGGCGCAGCAGGCCATGCCGCCTCTTATCCGGGTGAAATTTCTTGAGCGTTTCACCCGCAAACTTCGTCTTGAGCCGACCGGCCACGCGACGGGTCCCGCCCGTATCGGTTGCTCGTTCCGCAATCTGAACGTACCATCATTGTAATATGGTCCAGCAAAGCAACGAATCAGCGGCTGACGCCTTCGGCCTAAACATCTCGGATAGCGGCGCCGGCGCGGTCACACTGGCGCTGTCCGGAGACTGGACCCTGCAGCGCGGCATGCCGGAATCCGATGCCGTCGTTCAGCAATTAAAGCAGCGTCAAGCCAACCGCATTGCCATCGATACCGGCGGCATTGGTCGCTGGGACGACGCGCTGGTGAACTATCTGATGCGCCTCAAGGAGGCCTGCGACAGCCAGGGCCTGAACCTCGATACCTCGGGCCTGCCGGAAGGTGCCCGCCGGCTCGTCGACTTGGCCTTGGCGGTGCCGGAGCGGTCCGGCGCCAGTCGGACGGCGGAGCGGGTTCCCTTCTTCGAGTCCGTCGGCAAGAACTTCCTGGCGCAGATGAAGGGCGCGCGCGAGGTCATCACCTTCCTGGGCGAGTCGACGCTGATGTTCGGCCGCTTCTTTACCGGGCGCGCGATCTACCGGCGCCGCGACCTCTGGCTGACGATTCAGGAGTGCGGCGCGGATGCCCTGCCGATCGTCACCGTCATCTCCCTGCTGGTCGGCATGATCCTCGGCTTTGTCGGCGCCGTGCAGTTGGAACAGTTCGGAGCCGGGATCTACGTCGCCGATCTCGTCGGCATCGCCATGCTGCGCGAGATGGGCGGGATCATGACCGGCATCGTGCTGGCGGGGCGCACCGGCGCGGCCTTCGCTGCCCAGATCGGCACCATGCAAGGCAACGAGGAAGTCGATTCCCTGGTGACCCTCGGCGTGCCGCCGATGGATTTCCTGGTGCTGCCGCGGATGCTGGCGCTGATGCTGATGATGCCGCTGTTGACGATCTACGCCGATGCCGTCGGCATCCTCGGCGGCTGGCTGGTCGGCGCCAGCGTTCTCGATATCTCCACCATCGCCTATTTCGAGCGCACCCAAGAGGCGGTGGACCTGACGGATTTCTTCCTGGGCGTGGCCAAAGGCGCGGTCTTCGGCGCCGTGGTTGCCGTCGCCGGCTGCCTGCGTGGCCTCCAGTGCGGGCGCAGCGCCGCCTCCGTCGGCATCGCCGCCACCTCGGCGGTGGTTACCGGCATCGTCTACATCATCGCGCTTGATGGTGTCTTCGCCGTGCTCACCAATATCCTGGGGATTTAAGACCGATGCCCCTCAAGGACAACAGCATTGAGATCCGCGACGTCGACATGGCCTTCGGCAGCTTCGTCGTGCAGCGCAACCTCAATATCAAGATCAGCGCCGGCGAGATCTTCGTCATCATGGGCGACTCGGGCTGCGGCAAGTCGACCTTGCTGCGCCACATGATCGGACTCATCCATCCTGCCCGCGGCGACATCTACTACGGCGGTGTCGGTTTCTGGGGTCTCGAAGAGGAAGAGCAACTCGCAACGACCCGTAATTTCGGCATCCTGTTCCAGTCGGGCGCCTTGTGGAGCTCGATGACCATCGCCGAAAATGTCGCCTTGCCGCTGCAGCAGTATACCAACCTCACACCGGCCGAGGTCGCCGAGATTGTCACACTGAAGCTGGCGCTGGTCGGCCTGCGCGGTTTCGAAGACTACTACCCGTCAGAAATCAGCGGCGGCATGTGCAAGCGCGCCGGCCTGGCCCGCGCCATCTCGCTCAACCCCAGCATCCTGTTCTTCGACGAACCCTCGGCAGGGCTCGATCCGCTGAGCGCGCGACGCCTGGACGAACTGATTCTCGAGCTGCGGGCGAGCATGGGCTGCACCATCGTCGTCGTCACCCACGAGCTTGCCAGCATCTTCACCATCGCCGACAGCTCCGTGTTCCTCGATGCCGACACCAAGACGATGCTCGACATGGGACCGCCGAAAACGCTGCTGACGCAATCAAAGAGCGATAAGGTTCGCGAGTTCCTGCGCCGCGGCGAACCGGAGCCGAAAGTGGCCTGAAGGGATAGGAAGAGATCATGAGCGCCAAAGCAAACCCCACAAGGATCGGCTTCTTCGTCGTTGGCGCCATCGTGCTTTTGATGGGCAGTCTCGTCGTCTTCGGCAGTGGCCAGCTCTTCCAGAAAACCGAACGCTACGTGGCGTTCTTCGAGGGCTCCTTGACGGGGCTGAGCATCGGGGCGCCGGTGACCTTCCGGGGTGTCCCGATCGGCTCCGTGACCGAAATCCAGGTGCAGTACTTCGCAGACGATCAAAGAATGTTGATCCCGGTGTTCTTCGAGCTGATACCGGGCCGGCTTCAGCTCATTGGAGAACTGACCGGAACAAGAAACGAGCGGATGAAATCCCTGACCGAAAGGGGATTGCGCGCCCAGCTCGTTTCCCAGAGCCTGGTCACCGGCCAGTTGGCCATTCAGGTAGACTTCATGCCGGATACTCCCCTGAAATTGGTTGGTGGCGAACCTGACCTCTTCGAGTTTCCGACCGTGCCGTCAACGGCCGAAGAAATAATGAGCCAGCTGAAAGACCTGAAGCTGGACGAGCTCGTCTCCTCTTCCGTCCAATTGATCAATGATATCGATGCTCTGGTCACAGACCCCAGCACCGCGAAGCTGATCCCCGAGCTGATCGCACTCGCCAGCGATGCCAAGGGGCTTGTTTCCCATATCGATGCGGAGGTCCAACCAATCTCGGAAGGCGTAATCGGTGTCACCGACGCGGCACAGAGAACCCTCAATCAAGGGACGAGCACCATTGCCCACGTCGACGCTCAGATTTCTCCCACCATCACCGAGCTTCGACGGCTGATCAACGACATCGATGCGCGCGTGCCAAAAACGCTGGCCGTTCTCGAAGCGGTGCTGGTTCGGGCCGATGGGACGCTCAAACCCGACTCGCAACTGATGAAAAACCTGAACCGGACGCTCACGGAGTTTTCCAGCACGGCGCGATCGGTCCGCAAACTTGCCGATCAACTGGAACGCGACCCCAGCGTTTTGATACGCGGTAAATAATCAAGGAGCGGCCAATGAATAAAATTCTTTGCACTCTCGTGGTGCCGGTGGTTCTGGCTGCTGCCGGTTGCACGAGCGCACCGATCAACTACTACTACCTCGAACCCTTGAGTTCCACCGAAGCGCCACCATCCGACTTCGTGGCGCGCCTGGCGATCGAAGAGGTCCGGGTGCCGCCCTACCTGGATCGCTTCGACATCGTCACTCAGAAACAGGCGAACAGCCTCGAAGTTTCCGGCGTCGATCAGTGGGCGGAGCCTTTGGACGATGGCTTTGCGCGCGTCATCAGGAGCAATCTTTCCCACCTGTTGGCGGAGAATAAAGTCATCGTCGTCCCGGCCGATTTCACCCGTGCCGAGGCCGAGGTATCCGTCTACATCTCGCGCTTCGAAGTGGACGCTGCCGGGACCGCCGTCCTGGAGGCCCAGTGGCGCATCCTGCGCACCGGCGACGACCTGGAAATCTTGTTCCGCAGGTCGGAGCACCGTCAGGCGGTTGCCGGGGAAGGCTATCCGGCGATCACGGTCGCCTTGAACGAGACGCTCCACGCGCTCAGCCGCGATATCGCGCGGGGCGCCGCCGAAGAGATCGACGCGATAGGCAAGTTGGCAAGGTAGGGTAGCCGAGTTCGGCCGGTCGCGGAAAAGCGTTTGGCGGCGCCCCTGGCAAGCGTCGCTTCGCCGCTCTTGCCCCGTTCCCAATCCGCTTCGAGGCGGGTTGCCGCGACGCTGCACTGGCAGTGTAAAACCTGCTCGCGGCGCGAAGGAATACCTGTCGCTTCCGTGAACAGCACTCTGTAGGACGCGGCCACGAAGATGGGATCCCTGAGCGCAAGTACTTGGTGCAGTCTCTGAAATTGACCGGCGTTCACAGCCTGAGCCCTGCGGGAACGAGGCCTTCGCCGTCAGCCTCTTCCACCTGGTCTGCGGCTTCGGTTTCTTGCGCACGCCGTTCCGCGACCTCGGCTTGCCGGGGAGGGGCGTCATCCTCATAATGATCGCGGTCCTGGTCGTGCTCGGCACCTTCATGGAGTGGATCGCATCGTCTTCATCACCTTGCCGGTTTTCAAACCGGTGGTGCTGACCTTCGCGCCTGAACAGGGCCTGATCGAGAAGCAGGCGAAGATTTGGTGCGGCGTTCTTTCATGATGAACAGCCAGACCCTTTTTCGGTCGCCGCCTTTCGGTCAAGTCTGCTTCTGGCTCGGGGCGGTGGTGCCCAAGGATGCGGTCCTGGTCGGATTGATGTTCGCTTTGGCCGAGAGCTCTGCCTGAAACTGTGTTGGGAATCATGCGGTGAGCGGAAAAAGAAAAGCCTACGACGACCTGCGCAGCGCGCGCTGGATGGCGCCGGACGACTTCCGCTCTTTCGGTCACCGGTCGCGGACCATGCAGATGGGCTACGCGCCGGAAGACTGGACCGGCAAGCCGGTCATCGCGATCCTCAACACCTGGTCCGACGCCCAGCCCTGCCACATGCATTTCAAGCAGCGGGTCGAGGACGTCAAGCGGGGCGTCTTCCAGGCAGGCGGCTTCCCGATGGAACTGCCGGCGCATTCGCTGTCGGAAACCTTCCTCAAGCCGACCTCCATGCTTTATCGCAACATGCTGGCGATGGAGACCGAGGAACTGCTGCGCGCGCACCCGATCGACGGGGCGGTCCTCATGGGTGGCTGCGACAAGACCACGCCGGGTCTGGTCATGGGGGCGCTTTCCATGGGGCTTCCCTTCGTCTACGTGACCGCCGGCCCGATGCTGCGCGGCAACTACAAGGGCCAGGCGCTGGGCTCGGGCACCGATGCCTTCAAATACTGGGACGAGCGCCGGG
>CAJHXP010000571.1_pt1 | contig 10919 bp, 12 predicted proteins | sample 9198551 | NCBI WGS metagenome assembly CAJHXP01 (sample SAMEA7708297, study PRJEB35096) | sediment metagenome | biome: marine neritic benthic zone biome [ENVO:01000025]; feature: sediment [ENVO:00002007]; material: shallow marine sediment [ENVO:03000034] sea grass bed [ENVO_01000059] ... | reverse complement strand
GGGTTAAACACCCGATCCCATCCCGAACTCGGCCGTGAAAACCCTCAGCGCCGATGGTACTGCGTCTTAAGGCGTGGGAGAGTAGGTCGCTGCCAGGTCTTCCAAGCACGGCTCCCAAACCGGCACCCAAAACAAAACCACACAAATTCCCATCTCCCCCAACGCCGGCCCACCGCCCAACACAAACAGCAAAAACAAAACCACCCATAACGCGGGGTGGAGCAGCCCGGTAGCTCGTCAGGCTCATAACCTGAAGGTCGCAGGTTCAAATCCTGCCCCCGCAACCAAACGCAAAGAAGCCACCCACCCCGGGTGGCTTTCTTGCGTTCAGGGCTGTGGCGGAAGGTCTTGGTCCCGCAACCTCCTGTGGCTAGGAGCCTCCACTTAATCGTCGTCCATGTAACTCACTGCGCTTCAATGAGCTCAACTCGATATCCATCGGGATCCTCGATGAAGGCGATGTTTTCGCGCTCTCCCGTTTCGTCCACGGCAAAAGTCATGGGGCCTGGTGTGCGCACGATCTTCACGCCCATCTTGGCGAGCCGTTTGCATGCAGCGTGAATGTCTGCGACCTCAAGAGCGGTGTAGCCGTAGCCGGTCCCGTGCTGATAGCTCGTCTCATCCCAGTTATAGGTCAGCTCAATGGTCACGCCGGACGGATCATCTCCGTATCCCATGAACACCAGCGTGAAGCGCCCCTCCGTGAAGGTCTCGCGCCTCACCTCGCGCATGCCGAGCGCATCCCGGTAGAAGGCTATCGAGCGGTCGAGATCGCTCACCCGGACCATTGTATAAAGGATGCGGGCAGGGATGACGGATGCCTTGGTAGTGCTGCTCATTCTACGCCTCAGGCAATTCAAACCGTTGAATGGAGTTGACGGGCAGCCAAAGGGCCGCCCGCCAGAAGTTTCGTGCTGAGACTATTTGCAGACCTCGCCGGTATAGCGGACAAGGCCGACCATGTTAGTGGGGTCACGCAGGTCGACAAGTCCGTAACTGTTGAACTGCCCCTTGGATCCTTTCAGCGTACCACGCGTTGTATTTTCCTGAATGTTGTAGGTGATCTCGATCATATACCGGCCCGGCTTGCCGGGAACGGCGGTGAGAACACCCAAATCCTTGGTCAGAAAAGCGCCGCCATCATCTCGTCCAAAATAGTGCTCCATATCCATTTCGAGCCCAGTCGCGGTTTCCCTTTGCGCTGTGATTTTCCCGGCAGCGTTATTCACGCTACCGGTCAGGGCAGCAGAGATGATGATTGGCTTACCCTCTCCTTCAGCAAAGAAATTCGGTATCGCGACGCCGCCGATCGGCAGGCAGCTTTGTTCCGCCGCCAGGGCGCTTGACATAGAGGCGCCACCGATAGCGGCCGTGACAATCAATCCGTATGCGAGTTTCTTGAACATTGTCGTTTCCTTTCTCTTCGGGGATTTTTGCTGGGTTGCTCAACCAAGCTGAGTGAGCAGCTTGTTCGGCGTTCAGCGTCAGGCGGCTTTGATATTCATCGCTCCTTGGATGTCGGCGAGACGGAAGATCTGTCCGGCGCCGGCCCAGCCGCCTTCGTCGAGTTCGTAGAGCATGGCCCAGTGGTTGAGCCTGCCCTCGAACGGTCCGAAAAGGTCATCGACAATCGCACCGATCTCTTTGGCCAGGGCTTTGCGCCTCCCGTCGTCAAGAGCGCCCTCCGGCGTTGTCACGGCGATGCGCAGAGGTGTCTTGTCCACGTTCTTGCCGCCGACGTAGCACGACCCTTCAGGGGTTTCATGATAGAAGCCCCAGACCAGGGCTTGCGCGGCGGGGTCACTGGGAGATGCGCCTTCCGACTTCAGAACCGCATCTGAAATCCGCGAAATCAGCGCATCCTGATCCTCTTTATTCAGTGCGCCCTGTGGTGCTGTAACTTGAACAAGCGGCATGGATTTCTTCCTTTCATTGGCGGGTGGGGAGTAGGGCTCTTAGGCGTAGTAAGGCGAGTTCAACCTGCGGCTTGCGCCTTCCGTCGCTTTGGCGTCAAAGACGCGCGTGTAGAATGCGGCGTTCATTTTGGCGGCCGTTTTCGGAAAGTCGTCGATGGCGAACGCCCGGGCGTTGTCGACGGTGTCGAAGGCATCAACACCGCCAAGTGTGTTGGTGTGAAGCCCGCTCAGCCACAATTTCGATAGGAGACCCTTCTGCTTCTTCAGGACCGGGTTGCGGTCTCGCCAAGGAGCTTTTTCAAACGGCACATTGACTTGCACCTCTGTGTAGACGAAGGCGCCCGGGGCCCGTGTCGGCGTGGCGCCGAAATGCGGCGACCCCATATCGAGGCTGGCGTCCTCGACCACGGTCGCATCGAACACGCGCGTGGTTTGCGCGACGCCGGATTTTCTGGCGATGGCCGGGAAGAACACGGTGCAGTAGTGCTGCGCCGCCTCGATGCTGTCGAAGCTGTAGAGTCCGCCAACAGAATTGTTCCCGACGCCTGAAAACCAGGTCTTGTTCAGAAAGCCGGATGCCTTCGCGATGAGCTCGTTACGTTCGTTCCAAGGGACATCGCCGAACGGAATCGAATTTTGCAGTTCCGTGTAGACGAAGGCTTTCGTTTTCATATGGTTCTTCCTTTCCTTTGACGGATTTTGCGTCAGGGCCGATGCGTCTCCGGCAGCCGCGGACAGAGCCGCAACAACGCTTGCCGTCGCCAAGACTCCGAGCGCTTCGCGCCGGTTCAGCGAATTGACCGTATCCGGCGCCGGCGTTCGCATTCTTTTTTCCATTCGGCTTCTCCACCCGATCGCAACGGCCAATTGCGGCGTTGCAGTTCTCCTATAAACGCGATATAACGATCACTATAAATCGATATATATAACGATCGTTATTCAGTCAACAAAAAATAGCAGTCGTAATATTTTGGAGAATTCGATGAGCCGGGTGCCGACGAAAAAGCAGCAAACCCGCGAGCGCATGCTTGATGCAGCAGGCCGGTGTTTCCGGAGCAGCGGCTACGCGGGGATCGGTGTTGATGGCATTGCCAAGGCAGCGGGGGTCACATCAGGGGCGTTTTATGCCCATTTCGGCTCGAAAGACGGAGCGTTCGGCGCAGCGCTCGCGGCCGGTCTTGATGAGGTCATCGCTGCCATCCCGAAATACCAGCAGGAGTTCGGGCCGGGATGGGTGCAGGCCTTCGCGGACTACTATCTGGGCAAGGCACATCGCGACGACTTGGCCTGCGGCTGCGCCATGACGACGCTATCGCCGGAAGTCGTCCGGACGGAACCCGATGTGCACGCCGCCTACGAGGCAAAGATGTCCAGGATTGCCGATCTAGTTGCCAACGGGCTGGCGGGCGGATCGGCTGAGGATCGGCGTGCGCGGGCCTGGGCGATGCTCGGTACCCTGATTGGCGGCCTGACCCTTGCCCGTGCGGTCAAGAAGCGTAAGGTCGCCGAGGAAATAGCGTCGTCCATCCGCGCCGCCGCCGTAGCCGCGGCGGGCGCGGTGCGGTAGATAGGCCCGGCAACGAAGAAAGCAGGGCTCTGTAGCCGGAGATCGGATCCATTTCTTGTCAAAGGGAAGATGGCGTTAGGCCGCGTGCGGCCCTAGCCGCTCGAGTGCTTCGGCGTGCGTGACGCTTTCGCAGAACATCGGCCAGTTATGAGCCTGCGAAATCCGCTGCTCTTCGAGGCCGTAGGTTGCCGTCGCATCGGTCAGGGCGAGAACCCTGTGCCCTTTATCGTAGGCGGACCGCATGGTCGACTCGATACAGATATTCGTCAGGAACCCGCCGAGAACGATCGTGGAGATCTGCCGGGCACGGAGAATGTGGTCGAGGTTGGTTCCGGCGAAGGCGTCGATGCTGCTCTTGCTGTCGACTATGATGTCCGCTTCTTCGATTTCGACCGTTTCGGCGATTTGTCCGCCCCAGGTTCCCTTGATCAGAGCGTTTGAATCCCGGACAACCTTGAGGATTCCTTGAGGGTTCGGTCCCATCTCGCGGTAATCGGGGGAAAAGAGGATTGGCGTATGAACGACACTCGCCCCAGCGGCGCGGGCGCCGCGGATCAGCGCATTTGCATTTGCGAGGAGATCGACTTCGCCGAGCACGGGTTTGACGAGACCGTGCAGCGCACCGCCGTTGCTCAGGAAGTCGTTCTGAAGCTCGAGGAACAGCATGGCTGTCGTGGATGTGGACAAGCGACTGGACATGGATTGTCTCCTTCGGTGGGGGGAGACGAGGGACCGTTCTCGCCTCGCTTCCCCGGACCGAGTGTCATTTGTTCGCGTTCAGATGCGCTTCGACGAGCTTCTGCGCAGCCTGCCTGGATGCACGCAGCGCATGCTGACCAATCAGCTTCGCGAGCTCGAGGCCGATGGGATCGTCCACCGCAGGGTCTATGCGGAGGTGCCGCCGCGCGTCGAGTATTCCCTGACCGAGAGCGGCCGCGACCTCATGCCGATGATCCGGGCTATGTGCGAGTGGGGCCAGAAACATATTCAGCGTATCGAGCCGGACTTCGAAGCGGCATTCGATGACGCCGCGTGAAACCTGAGTTGGAGGTTCGAAGGTTCAGCCTGGAGCAGATCGGGGTTGATGGGAACCGCCTGAGGCGATCCATCTACCCGGTGAATCCGCTCTACGCTCCAGGCGGCGTTGTCAGACAAACTTGGCTGGCTGGTAGGTGCGTTTGGTTCTGGCGCCCCGTTGTCAATGAAGGCGCTATTCTGGACTTCCTGGTCCAAAGTGGGCACAACGCCAAAGCCGCCAAGAAAGCTGATGATGAAGCTGCTCAAGAAGCAAGGCTTCGTGCCAAGCAGGATCGTCACGGACAAGCTTCGCTCTTGCCCTTCGGCCTTCCGAGCATAGACCTTGTGGCAGAACACGATTACGGTCTGAGGGCCAACAACGGAGCCGAGAACTCGCATCGGCCGGTTCGCTCGGCGGGATCGCCAAGGAGATAAACTCCCCCCGAGTCCTGCCGCCGGTTCAGGGTGTCGAGCTCGAGACCTGAGAATTGGAACTGGGAATGGAAAGATGAGCTTCAACAAGATTGCGGTTCTTGGTCTCGGCAACGTCGGCACCCTCGCGGCCCTGTTGCTGCACGAAGCCGGCTTCACGGTTGCAGGCTTCGACAGCAGGGAGCTTCGACGCAAGCGGCCCTTTGAAACCACGCGGCTGGATGTCGGCTCGCTCGAGGCACTTGCGGAGGCGTTGGAGCCTTTCGACGCGGTGTTCTCCTGCCTGCCGTATCACCTCAATATTGGCGTCGCCAAGGCGGCCCATGGCTTGGGGATTCACTACTTCGATCTGACCGAAGACGTGCCCACCACCCAGGCGATCAGGGAGATGAGCAAGACGGCGAAGGGATTGATGGCGCCGCAGTGCGGGCTCGCGCCCGGCTTTATCGGCATCGTCGGCGCGCACCTCGCCAAGCAGTTCGATACGGTCCGCGCCATCAAGCTGCGGGTCGGCGCTTTGCCGCAACACCCGACCGGCCTGCTGGGTTACGCCTTCAACTGGTCGCCCGAGGGTGTCGTCAACGAGTACTTGAACGACTGCGAAGTCATCGAGGAAGGCCAGCACAAATGGGTCTCGCCCATGGAATGGATCGAGACGGTCTACGTCAACGGCGTGAAGCTGGAAGCCTTCACCACTTCGGGCGGGCTCGGCACCATGTGCGAGACCTATCAGGGGCGGATCGAAAACCTGGACTACAAGACGATGCGCTACCCGGGCCACATGAAGTTGATGAACTTCTTCTTTCACGAACTCCTGATGCGCGAGCAACGGGAGGCGGCAGGGAAAATACTGACCAACGCCAAACCGCCGGTCGATGATGACGTCGTCTACCTGCACGCCTCCGCAGAGGGCGAGTCGGAAGGCAAGATGCTGCGCCGGGAATTCGTGCAGGCCTACTACCCGGTCGAAATATCCGGCGAAATGCGCACGGCCATCGCCTGGACGACATCAGCTTCGGCCTGTGCCGTCGTTGAAATGGTGCGCGACGGCACACTGCCCGCGCGGGGCTTCCTGAAGCAAGAAGACATTCCCCTGGCGCCGCTGATGAAAACCCGCAGCGGAGCCCACTACGACACCGCTCACCGATAACGCAGAGTGTCGCGAAAACCCTCAGGCAGGGGTTTGATTCAGGACGATCTTGCCGTCGCGGCCGGCGCGCCAGGCGTGCGCCAAAGCCGCCTTCGCCTCCGACAGGCCATAGCTGGCCTCCACCGGCACCTCCAGGGTGCCGTCCATGAAGTAGCCGGCCATCTCGGCGTAGAGCGCCTCGATCTGATCGCGCGACAGGCTCTGCATTACCCGCACCAGCCAGAAACCTTTCAGGGTGATGCCGTGAATGATCGCCTGATGCGGCGTGATCATGCAGGGGTCGCCGCTCAGGAATCCGTAGTTCACCACGACGCCGTCATCCGACAGACAATCGGCCAGGCGCTGACAGGCGGATCCTCCTACGGCGTCGATCCCCAATCTGATCGGCGCCTCGGCGCCCGTTTCGTCCCTTACCCTCAGGGCCAGATCGTCTCCGTCGACGACGATCACGTCACCACCGTGCGCTTTGAGTTCGGCGACCAGGGATTCCCGGCGAACAACACTGACGCTGTGCAGGCCGCGCGCCCGGGCGAGGCGAATGACATGGCGCCCGACGGCAGAGTTTCCGGCGTTTTGAACGACCCAGTCGCCGGGCTTCAGATCGACATAGTCCTTCAGCATGAAGTGGGCCGAAGGCGGGTTCGCCTTCAACATCGCGGCCTGGGTGAAGTCCAGGCCCTCCGGCAGCTTGACCACCCGGTCCGCCGGCGCCTTGATGCGTTCCGCCCAGTTGGCGCGCCCCAGGCTGATCACCTTGTCGCCGGGCTGGAGGTTGTCCACGCCGGCACCCACCTGGAGGACGCGCCCGGCCCCTTCGATGCCCATTGCGGCCGGCAGGTCCTCGGGGCCTGGGTAGCGGCCTTCCATGATCAGCAGGTCGGCGGGGTTGATCGCCGAGGCCTTCATCTCCACGACCACTTCCCCCGCGCCCGGTGTCCCGACATCCTCCACCTCGACACAGTCGCAGGCCTCGTCCGGGCGCCCGTGGCGCAGCAGCTGAATCTCTTTCATATCGTCTTTACCCGTTCGTCGAATTGCGGTGCCGCGATGCTACAAGAAGCGCCTCGCTTCCGCGAGAGACTTCCCGCCGGGCTAGAGACCAGACCGCCGAAAGTCAGATGCCGTCGAGGGTCGCCGCCCTGGAATAACCCGCGTCATTTCGGTGGAAGGCCCCGCGCGCCTGTCAGTGTCGCACCGTCGAAGACCGCACCGCTGGTGTTCGCGCCGGTCAGGTCGGCGTCGGTCAGATCGGCGCCGGCGAAATCCGCATGGTCCAGGTCGGCGCCCTTGAAATTGGCGCCCCTGAGCTTGGCGAACTTGAAGTCCACACGGCTCAGCTCCGCTCCGTCGAAATTCGCGCCGGCCAGGTTCGCCTGCGAGAAATCGGTGCGAATGAGGCCCATGGATTGATTCCGCATGTCCACCGAGGCGTGCAGATTGGACAGGTTCGCGCCGCGCATATCGGCGAGGCTGAAGCGCGCCGTCACCTTGGCGCCCGAGAAATTGGCGCCGACGAAAATGTTCGCCTCCTCGGGGCGTGTCTCCATTCCCGTCGAGACGACGAGCGTCTCGAGCACGGCCTCGGAGAGGTCGGCCTGAGAAAAGTCGGCAGCCATGATCCAGGCCAGATTGAGTCTCGCCCGGTTCAGCTTGGCACCGACGAGTTTCGCGCCGACGAACTTGGCGCGGCGAAGGTCGCTGTCGGACAGATCGGCTCCCGAGAGATCGGCGCCGCTGAAGTCCAGGCCGTAGAGGTCCAACCCCGCGAGGGAGCGGCCAGCGAAGTCTGCGCCGGGGTCTCCCTTTGCGGCAGCCAGAACCGCTTCTACATCGGAACGGGTCATATCGGCGGCGAGCGCGCCGGACGCCATCAACAACAGTGGAACCAGCCAGCAGAGCTTCGATAGCAAGCGCATGAAATCCCTCCTCGCAGCGTCGAGCGACAACAGCGTCTCGCTCGATCGCCGCCTGTTTCGCTGAGAACCGGTCGAGGTCCCCGACGGCCAGTTCAGCCTACCTAATCATCGGGCTCAGATATATCCCCCCAAAGGCGCATGCCGGTTCGGCGGCGAGATGGAGCTTGGCGAGGAAGGGCCTCTCTGCCATTGACGGCACAGTCCCCTCGCGCCACCCGTTGTCCTGAAGTATCTTATTGATATCAGGGAGTGAAAGATGACTGAGCCGCAACATACCGACCCTCGGGGAATCACCTTTATCGGCTTCGGCGAGGCGGCCAAGGCCATGGTCGCCGGCCTGCGTGAAGCGCATCCCGACCTGCCGATCCACCTTTACGACATCCTCTTCGCAGGAGATGGGGGCGAAGGCCTACGCGCCGCCGCGGCGGCATTGGGCGCGACCTGCCACGACAGCATCGGTGCCGCGGTCGCCGATTCCGATATCGTGCTCTCCACCGTGGTAGCGAAGGCGGCGGTGCCGGTGGCCGAGGCCGCGGCCGCACATCTGCGTCCCGGACAGATCTACGCCGATCTCAACTCCGCCGCGCCGCGCACCAAGCTGCAGGTCGCCGAGGCTCTGGCGAACAGCGGCTGCGATGTACTCGACGGCGCGATCCTCTCGCCGGTGCCCAAGCACCGCCACAAGGTGCCGATCCTGCTTTGCGGCCCCAAGGTCGCGGAAGCAACGCGCAAGCTGAGCGCCCTGGGTTTTGTCGTGGAAGACGGCGGCGAAGCCATCGGCGCGGCCTCGGCGACCAAGATGCTGCGCTCCATCATGATCAAGGGCGTCGAGGCATTGTTCCTGGAATGCGTCGCGGCGGCCAGTCACTTCGGCGCGACGCAGCGGGTACTGGACTCGCTGCAGCCGAGCCTGCCGGGCCTCGATTGGCCGGAACGCGCGCGTTACCTGACCTCGCGCACGGCCCTGCATGGCGCGCGCCGGGCGGTGGAGATGACCGAGGCGGCGATTATGCTGCGCGACATCGGGATCGAACCGATGATGGCTGAAGCGGCGGCCAGGCGCATCTCCTGGGGGGCGTCACAAGGCTTGGAGGCGGAGTTGGTCGACGGCGCTTTTCCTTCGGTCGAGGAAATGGAGAAGGCCTTCGGCCGCAAGGACGAAGACGCCGGCTGAAATATCGCAAGAAACCTCCTGCGTAGGAGACCCCAAGGGGCGTCTCGAAACGTGAGGTCACCGATGACCTCTCCGGCTATCAATCGGTCACCATCAGTCCTTGTAGGACGGGTCGGTCCGGTCGAGCTTGCGGCGCAGCGCCGGCCATTCCACCTTGCCGATCGGGCGGTAACCCTTCTCAGAATTATTGAAGCGGTTGCGCTCGATGGTCGTGCGCTGCACCTCTTCGGAGATCGGGTTGATTTCTACCCCGGCCTGCTGCACGGAGAGTTGCATGTAGCAGGCCCGCTCGGCCCGGTACATCCACATGAAGGCCTCGCCCACGGTGCGGCCGACGGTCAAGAGGCCGTGGTTGCGCAGGATCAGCACCTTGCTGTCGCCGAGGTCATTGACGAGGCTCGCCCGCTCGGCGAAGTCTGTCGCGATGCCCTGGTAGTCGTGATAGCTGGTCTCCGCGATCACCGCCATGGCGTGCTGTGTCAGCGGCAGCAGGCCACCCTTTTGGGTGGCAACGCTGACCCCGGCACGGGTGTGGGTGTGGATCACGCAGGCGACATCGGGACGCGCTATATGAATGGCGCCGTGAATGACGAAGCCCGCCGGGTTGATGCTGTACTTCGTCTTCGACAGTATGTTGCCTTCCTGGTCGACCTTCACCAGGTTGGAGGCGGTGATCTCGTCGAACATCAGGCCGAAAGGGTTGATGAGGAAGTGATCCTCCGGGCCCGGTACCCGGGCCGAGAGATGTGTGGCCAGCAGGTCGGACCAGCCGAAGTGATCGACCAGGCGAAAGGCCGCGGCCAGGTCCACCCGCATTTGCCATTCCTCCGGCGAACAATCGCTGTTCGATCTTTCCTGAAGCATGGCCATGGTGTTTCGGTCCTTCTAGCTTGGAGCCGGCAGGGCGACGCTGTGCGGGAAACACTTCCTGAAGGCTTGGCGCAAAGGTCGCACGCCAGTAAGGTGATATCAACCGGGGGACAACGCTCCGGAACATATCGGGAAGACCGGCGCCGAGAAGGCGAGGTTTCACGTCAAGGGAGGAAAGCATGTCTGTTAAGAAGACCACGCGCAGTGTCGCATTTGGCCTTGTGGCCGCCGCTGCTGTTGCGACGATATCAACCCAGGCAAGTGCTGCGGGTCATGGACTCAATCTGGAAGGCAAAACCGTCGACTTTCTCATCCCGTTTTCGGAGTCTGGCGGCTCCGCCAAATGGGCGAACTTTTACGCACCGCTTCTGAGCGAGGCCCTGCCCGGCAAGCCCAAGGTCGTGGTCAAGTACATGCCCGGCGCCGGCTCGACGAAGGGTGCGAACCACTTCCAGGCCCAAAAATATGATGACGGCACTTTGATCTTCGGGTCTTCGGGATCGACGCAGTTTCCCTATCTGCTGGGCGATCCCCGCGTGAAGTATGAGTACAATGACTGGAACGTGGTTCTGGCCTCCGGTACCGGCGGTGTCGCCTATCTTCCGCCCGATCTCGCAAAGAAGTTCGACGGCGACGCGGACGACCTGAAGGGTATCGACTTCATCTATGGCTCGCAGGGCGCGACGCGCCTCGACCTGGTGCCGCTTCTGGCCTGGGAGATGCTGGGCATGCGGGTGGAGCCGGTCTTCGGCATCAAGGGGCGCGGTGACGGCCGCCTGATGTTCGAGCGTGGCGAGGCCAACATCGACTATCAGACCTCGGCAGCTTACCTGAAGGCTGTTGTTCCCTTGGTGAAGGAAGGCAAGGCGGTGCCGAT
>CAJHXP010000392.1_pt1 | contig 10959 bp, 7 predicted proteins | sample 9198551 | NCBI WGS metagenome assembly CAJHXP01 (sample SAMEA7708297, study PRJEB35096) | sediment metagenome | biome: marine neritic benthic zone biome [ENVO:01000025]; feature: sediment [ENVO:00002007]; material: shallow marine sediment [ENVO:03000034] sea grass bed [ENVO_01000059] ... | reverse complement strand
GCCGCCGTCGACCTTGACCCTCTGGAACCCGCGCTTCTGGAGCTCCAGCAGTTCCTTGCGGTACTCGCCCTTTCGGCCGCGCACGATCGGCGCGAGCAGATAGAGCCGGGTGCCTTCGGGCAAGCCCATGACCCGGTCGACCATCTGGCTGACGGTCTGGCTCTCGATGGGCAGGCCGGTGGCGGGCGAGTAGGGCACGCCGACCCGCGCGTAGAGCAGGCGCAGGTAGTCGTAGATCTCGGTCACCGTGCCGACGGTGGAGCGCGGGTTCTTGGAGGTCGTCTTCTGCTCGATGGAGATCGCCGGAGAGAGACCCTCGATGGAGTCGACGTCCGGCTTCTGCATCAGTTCCAGGAACTGGCGGGCATAGGCCGAGAGCGACTCGACATAGCGCCGCTGTCCCTCGGCATAGATGGTATCGAAGGCCAGTGACGATTTGCCGGAGCCGGACAGGCCGGTGATCACCACCAGCTTGTTGCGGGGCAGCGTCACGTCGATGTTCTTCAGATTGTGCTCGCGCGCACCGCGGATTGCGATCACAGGATCTTGCGGACCGTTTGGCATCAAATCGGTACGGCCTCTCAGGGCTGGGGTTCGTAGCGGGATATCGATGGCCGGATCCCACCGATAGGGTCAATATGGGGGATGGGCGGCGGAAAATCGAGCCCCCGATGGGTCTTGCCGGGCTGTGGATAAGGGATTGCTGACATGGCCCTGTCAGGCGCGCTAAAGTCCGCCCCCTCTTGACCCCGGAGTCGCCTAGAATTCGGGAAAACGCGCAGAAATTGGAGAATTAGAGTATGGCGGGGAGCGTCAACAAAGTCATTCTGGTGGGAAACCTGGGCCGCGATCCGGAGATTCGCAGCACTCAGGACGGGACCAAGGTCGCCAATCTGTCCCTCGCCACCTCTGAGACCTGGCGCGATCGTAACTCCGGCGAGCGGCGCGAGCGCACCGAGTGGCACCGGGTGGTGATCTTCAACGACAAGCTCTGCGAAGTCGCCGAGAAGTACCTTCGCAAGGGCTCCAAGATCTATATCGAGGGCCAGTTGCAGACCCGCAAGTGGACCGACAAGGAGGGCCAGGACCGCTACTCCACCGAGGTCGTGCTTCAGCGTTTCCGCGGTGAGCTCACCATGCTCGACGGCCGCCAGGACGGCGGCGGCGGCGGCTTCGGCGGCGGCGATGATGGCGGCTACAGCGGCGGCTCCGGCGGCGGGGGCGGCAACTTCGGTGGTGGCTCTGGCGGTGGTTCCGGCGGCGGCGACCTGGACGACGAAATCCCGTTCTAAAGGGCAGGGCCTGGCGGGTCTGTCTTGCCCTGCAGCCTGCCGAGGCAGGCGAGAAAGGGCGCTGAGATCTTTACCTAGTGGCACTGAATTCAGCCGCCCGGAAGCCTTGATTGGGTTTTCGGGCGGTCGTCGTTCGAGGGCGAACGCTCTTCGGCAGAGCTAGAGGTTACGTTCGCTGTTCTTATACGAACAGCGTTAACCACTCTATCATCTTTGGCGAGCATCTTATTGGCTCGAACACAACCTCTAAGATGCGGCGTGGTCCGCGCGGCATTATTGCTGTTTGCCAAGGAGATATTTGCGATGACGCAAACTTCGAAGATCCGGGCAGGTCGCAGGGCTTTTCTGACCGGAACGGCGGCCGGATTGGTCGTCGGTGCGGGGGCCGGACTTGCCGCAGGCCCCGTCTTATCCGGCGCGGCGCCGGCCATCGTTTCCGGCCGCGACATCGGCACCACTTGGAAGATTCAAACTTCCTGGCCCGGCGGCGTTGGGCTCGAGACCTTCAAAGACTGGTGTGGCAGCATCGTCGAGAAGACCTCGGGCGAACTGGCCCTCGAACCTTACGGCGCCAACGAGAAGGTCGGGGAGTTCCAATTGTTCGACGCGCTGCGGCGCGGCGAACTGCAGGCCATGAACTCCTTCACCCAGTACTGGTCCGGGCGCATCCCTGCGGCAGTCTTCCTCGCCGCCTATCCGCTTGGCCTGCGCCAGGCCCACGAGTGGGACGTTTTCTACTACGGTCTCGGTGGGTTGGAGATCGCCCGCGAACTCTACGCACGCTTTGGCATGCACTACCTGGGTCCGGTGCGCCATGGCGCCAACATCATTCACTCCAAGAAGCCGATCCGGTCGATCGAAGATTTTCGGGATCTGCGCCTGCGTATGCCAGGTGGCATGGTGGCCGAGCTTTTCCAGGCCGCCGGCGCGAAGACGGCGATGCTGCCGGGCTCGGAAATCCTGGAGGCTTTCGAGATGGACATGATCGACGCCGCCGACTACGTCGGCCCGGCGGTGAACCTTGCCCTGGGCTTCGAGAAAGTCGCCAAGTACGTCTCCATGGGCCCGGCCGGCTTTATGTCGATCTACCAGCCGGTGGACCTGATGGACCTCACCGTGGCCACGGACAGCTGGCAGGCGCTCTCGCCCGGGATGCAGGCCTTCCTCGAGGACGAGGTGCAAATCTATTCCAAGCACCATCACGCCCGCATCGAGACTGCAGACCAAGCCGCCTGGGGCGAATTCGACGCCGCCGGCGTCGAGGTATCGCGGCTGAGCGACGAGGACGTGCAAGCCTTCACCAAACTCGCCGTGCCCCGCTGGTTCGCCTGGGCGAATCGTGACGTCGATGCCGGGCGGGTCTTCAGCGTCCAACTGAAATACATGATGTCCGGTAGCCTGGGCTACGTGACGCCGGAGATGGTTCAGGGCTTCCGGCTGAACGCATGATCGGGAACACGCAGGGCCCCGGTGCGCGCCTAAGCCAAAGGCGTATGCCTGCGGCCGTCAAGCGGCCGCAAACCTGGCTGCGCGAACTCGACAAGGACCTGCGTCTGCTGGTGGCGATTGCGTTTATCGTGGCCGGCGTACTGGTTGCGGGCCTCATGACCATCCGCGAGGTCGAGCGCCATCTGCTCAAGACGGCGGCGATCGGCGCCGCAGTTCACTGGGCGGAATTCCTGCAATCGCGCTTGCGGGGGCTCGACGAGATCCTCGTTGCCGGCCTGGTCGCCGACGACGACCAGCGCACTTTCGACTTCGCTGGTGCCGCCGGCGGCGTCCGGGACTACCAAGTCATCCGCCCCGACGGCATTGTCGCCCTCTCCAACTGGTCGGGCGACTTCCGCGGCGCCACCGACGCAAAAATCCTGCTCAGCGTCCTTGGACGCAACAGCACGGTTGCCACTGTGGTCGACGAAGAGTTCTCGCACGGGCGCTCCGTCATTGGCCAAGCCTACGTGCCACTGATCTCGGGCGCGGGTAAGCGCGGTGCGCTCAAGGTGGACGTCGACATGACCGGGCAGGCAGAACACTACCGCCAGCTGGGCAACGGCGCCTTCATAGCCCTGATTGCGCTGATCCTGCCACCCGGCGGCCTGGCCGGATGGCTCGTCGCCCGCAATATGCGCGCGCAGCGGCGCTTTGAGCGCCTTCAGCGCGAGCGCGGACTGGTTCTGGAGATTTTGGCCAAGGGCGTGGATATCGACCGCGTCCTTCTGCGTGTCGCCTACTTTGCCGAGCGTCATCGCCCGGGAAGCGTCTGCACCATTCTCAAGCTGGATTCCTCGGGCGAGCACGTCGCCGCCGCCATATCGCCGCACCGGCGCAATATACCCCACCAGATCAACGGCCAGCGGGTCGATGCGCTGGCTGGGCATTTCGCTGCAAGTTTGAGCGCCAAGGCGCCCTCCCTGCATGCGGTGCCGGGCGGTGGGACCGCCTGGTCGACGCCGCTCTATGCCACCTCCGGGTGCTTGCTCGGCAGTCTGATCCTGAAGTTCGCCAAGGGCGTCCAGGTTCATCTGCCCGACGGGGACGGCCCCGAGATGGCGCTCGCGCAGTTGGCTGCTCTTGCCGTGGAATCCCGACGCGCGGAAAACGTCATCACTGAAATGCGTGAGCGGAACGAACTCATTCTAAGCGCGGCGGACGACGGCATCTTCGGCATCGACACCGACGGGCGGATCACCTTCGCCAACCCCGCAGCCGCGCGCATGCTGGGGCGGAACGTCAAGGACATGACGGGCGTCGCCGCCGCAGAAGTTCTGCAGCCGCCGGGCGGGCAGGGGGATCAGGAGTCGCCGATCGCGGCCACACTTGCGGATGGGAAGGCGCGTCGTCTCGAAAAAACCGAAATTCGAGGGCACGGCGGCGCGGTGCTGCCGGTGCAGTTGGTGGTCACCCCCATCGCACGGCGCCTGTCCAGCCTGGGCGCCGTTGTCGTCATCCACGACATCAGATCCCAGATCGAGGCCCAGAAGAGCCTGCGCCATGCCAAGGAGGAGGCCGAGGACGCCAGCCGCTCGAAGTCCAATTTCCTCGCCCACATGAGCCACGAGCTGCGCACGCCGCTCAACGCCATCATCGGTTTTTCCGAGGTCATGGCGGGGGAAACCCTGGGGCCTCTGAAGCACCCTCACTACCACGAGTACGCCCAGCATATCCATTCATCGGGCCAGCACCTTCTGTCCCTGATCAACGACCTTCTCGACCTCTCGAAGATCGAGGCCGGCAAGCTGGAGCTTTACGAGGAGGCCATCGACGCGCATTCCCTCATCAAGCGCTGTCGGGTCTTCGTCGAGGAGTCCGCGCACAACAAGGGGGTTGATCTCTCGATCCGCGGGACGCCTGATCTACCGCTCCTCGATTGCGACGCGCGCAAGCTCAAGCAGGTCCTGGTCAACCTGTTGTCCAATGCCGTCAAATTCACTTCCGAAGGCGGCCGCGTCGTCCTGGAGGCGGATACCGATGGCGCCGAAGGCATCGTATTTCGTGTCTCCGACACCGGCATCGGTATTGCTCCCGATGACCTGGACAACGTCATGGAGCCTTTCGGGCAGGCCAATGAAGCGATGCATCGCAACAATCAGGGTACCGGTCTCGGTCTGCCTCTGGCCAAAGCCCTCGTCGAGTTGCATGGCGGCAGCCTGGAGCTGGACAGCGTTCTCGGCAAGGGCACCACGGCCACGGTTCATCTGCCCGCCCGGGCAGCGTCACGGTCGAGTGCCGGGGTACAGCCCAGGGCCCTTGCCGGTGGCGTTGGACGCTAGTCGACCGGCCGATTTCGCGGGCAGGCTGTGCCGGCCCGGGCGATAGCTGCACGCCAGGTAGCTCGCTGCGGCAGGTAGAAGAGCGCCGACTTCACATCAACGTCTTTTCGCAGATTCGGGTGCTCTGGTGGCCTTGATCGGGCTTTGCGGGAGCCTGTGCCCTGCCGTCATGGCGGGGTTTCGGCAGGATGCGGAAGCGGCTTTTCCAACCCATTGAAAAACAAGATAAATTCGACCCAGCTTCACGGGCGCGGGAGTTGTCGTCCGGGGGCGGGATTGCTATAGTTATTCAATCGATTCGCGGGGAATTTCCGGGCGCTTGTGCTCCTTGACGGGGCGCGATCTGGGGACCAGGGGAAACCCGGCTGATCTAACCGTTCTTCTTGGTTCAAAGCGGCCCTTTCGGGCCGGCAGTTCGTGCCTTGGCGCCTAGCCCGGGCCTCTTCTCAAGGCAGTCCACTTGTCCGACCCGAAACAGCCGACTCCCGACTTCGATATAACGCCGGTCACCATCGAGGAGGAGATGAAGCGCTCCTACCTCGATTACGCCATGAGCGTGATCGTGGCGCGCGCTCTGCCCGACGTGCGCGACGGCCTCAAGCCCGTCCATCGGCGCATTCTCTATGCCATGAAGGAGGCCGGCTACGACTGGAACCGGCCTTATCGCAAATCGGCCCGCGTGGTCGGTGACGTCATGGGCCAGTACCATCCCCACGGTGACAGCGCCATTTACGACACCATGGTGCGGATGGCGCAGACTTTCTCGATGCGCCTGCTGCTGGTCGACGGCCAGGGCAACTTCGGCTCGATGGACGGCGATCCGGCGGCGGCCATGCGCTACACCGAAGCGCGTCTGACCCGCGCCGCCAGCGAGGCGCTGCTGCAGGATATCGACGAGGACACCGTCGATTTCCAGGACAACTACGACGAAACCACCAAGGAACCGGTGGTTCTGCCGGCGCGCTATCCGAACCTGCTGGTCAACGGCGCCGGCGGCATCGCCGTCGGCATGGCGACCAACATTCCGCCCCATAACCTGGGTGAGGTGATCGACGCCTGCTGCGCCTATATCGACGAACCGGAGATCTCCATCGACCGGCTGATGGAGCACGTGCCGGGCCCGGACTTCCCGACCGGCGGCATTATCCTGGGCCGGACCGGCATTCGCGACGCCTACCACACGGGACGTGGCTCCCTGAGGGTGCGTGGCAAGACCGCCTTCGAGGAGGTCCGCAAGGACCGCCAGGCCATCGTCGTCACCGAAGTACCCTACCAGGTCAACAAGGCCCGCATGCTCGAGCGCATCGCCGAACTGGTGCGCTCCAAGACCATCGAGGGCATTGCCGATCTGCGCGACGAGAGCGATCGCCAGGGCCTGCGCGTGGTCATCGAACTGCGCCGCGATGCCGAGCCGGAAGTGGTGCTGAACCAGTTGTTCCGCTTTTCCCCGCTCCAGGGCTTCTTCGGCTGCAACGTACTGGCGCTGAACAGCGGCCGGCCGATGATGATGGACCTGAAAGCCATCATCGTCGCCTTCATCGATTTCCGCGAGGAAGTGGTCACGCGGCGCACCGCCTTTCGCCTCAGAAAGGCGCGCGACCGCGCTCACCTGTTGGTCGGTCTGGCCATCGCCGTGGCCAATATCGACCCGGTGATCGCGTTGATCCGCGCGGCGCCCGACCCTGTTTCCGCGCGTGAAGGCCTGATGGCCCGCGCCTGGCCCGCGTCGACGGTGGCCCCGCTGATCGCGCTGATCGACGAGCCCGGCCGCCAGGTCGCCGCCGACGGCACCTACCAGCTCTCCGAGGCGCAGGCCCGGGCCATCCTGGAGTTGCGCCTGCAACGCCTGACCGGGCTGGAGCGCGACAAGATCGCCAAAGAGCTGGAAGAGATCGCCTCGGAAATCAACGGCTATCTGGAGATCCTCGGCTCGCGGGCGCGCCTTATGGAGGTGCTGCGCGGCGAGCTTCTGGACATGAAGGAGCGCTTTGCCACCCCGCGGCGGACCGAGATCGCCGATGCCGGCTTCGAGCAGGAAGACGAGGACCTGATCCAGCGCGAGGACATGGTGGTCACCGTGACCCATGGCGGCTACATCAAGCGGGTGCCGCTGTCGACCTACCGCGCGCAGCGGCGCGGCGGCAAGGGCCGTGCCGGCATGGCGACGCGCGAGGAGGATTTCGTCAGCCAGGTTTTCGTCTGCAACACCCATACCCCGGTGCTGTTCTTCTCCTCGCGGGGCATGGTCTATACGCAGAAGGTCTATCGCCTGCCGATCGGTACGCCGCAGGCGCGCGGCAAGGCGCTGGTCAACCTGCTGCCGCTGCAGGAGGGTGAGTGGATCACCACCTTCATGCCGATGCCCGAGGACGAGACCACCTGGGACCAGATGTTCGTCGTCTTCGCCACCTCGACGGGCGACGTCAGGCGCAACAAGCTCTCCGACTTCGTACGCGTCATGGCCAACGGCAAGATCGCCATGAAGCTGGAGGACGGCGAAAGCGAACTGGTCGCCGTGCGGCCCTGCACGGAGAACGACGACATCCTGTTGGCCACCGCCGGGGGCAAGTGCATCCGCTTTAGCGTCTCCGACGTCCGCGTCTTCGCCAGCCGCAGCTCCACCGGTGTGCGCGGCATCAAGCTGGGCAAGGGCGACAAGGTGATCTCCATGACCATCCTGCGCTCCGGCGAGGCCGAGAGCATCGAAGAGCGCGATGCCTACCTGCGCTACGCCAATGCAAGGCGGCGCGGCGAGAACGGCGAGGGTGAGGCCGGCCCCGTCGAGAGCGACTTCGAACTTTCGCAACAGCGCCTCGACGAACTGGCGGAGGCCGAGCAATTCATCCTCTCGGTTGCCAATGACGGCTACGGCAAGCGCACCTCGGCCTACGAGTACCGCCTCACCGGCCGCGGCGGCCGCGGCATCGGGAATATGGATCTCAGCCGCTCCGGCGGGCGCGAGTCCGGCGTGGTCGCCGCTTTCCCGGTGGCGCCGGGCCACCAGATCATGCTGGTCACCGACGGCGGCAAGCTGATCCGCAGCCCGGTCGACGGCATCCGCATCGCCGGGCGCACTACACGCGGCGTCATGCTGTTCCGCATCGACAAGAGCGAGCGTATCGTCTCGGTGGCGCGCCTCCTGTCCGAGGATGAGGACCCCGAGGAAGAGGCCGAGGAGTCCGTCGTGACCGGCGAGGACAACTCGGGCGAGACGTCGCCCCCGGAACCGCAGCAGGAATAGGGGGCTCCGATCATGAGCAGTCCGCTGGTCGGGGTCTATCCCGGCACCTTCGATCCGATCACCAACGGTCACCAGGACATCATCGGGCGGGCCTGCAAGGTGACCGACCGCCTGGTCATCGCGGTGGCGCGCAACGCCGGCAAGGGGCCGCTGTTCTCCATCGAAGAGCGGGTCGCGATGGTGAGCGACGAGATCGCCCAGATGAACACCCACGGGGCCGAGGTACAGGTGAAGGCCTTCGACAACCTGCTGATCGATTTCTGCCACGAGGTCGGCGCCAGCCTGCTGGTGCGCGGCCTGCGGGCGGTCTCCGACTTCGAGTACGAGTTCCAGATGGCGGCCATGAACGCACGGCTCGATTCGCGCATCGAGACGGTCTTCCTCATGGCGTCGGAACGCCAGCAGTTCATCTCCTCGCGCTTCGTCAAGGAGATCGGGCGCCTGGGCGGCGACATCACCAGCTTCGTCAACGAACGGGTGGCCGAACAGCTGCGCGATCGCTTCAATGTGGAGGCCAGCAGCGGTGACGGCTCCGCCCGCCGCCGCCAGACCTTCAAGGACGAAATTTAGAGGCCCGGCCGAAAGCCGGTTTTCGTCTTTTCCCGGCCCCCTCTTTGGTTGACCAAGCAGGGGGCTGGCACTAAGGTGCGCCCGCCGCGCCCAGAAGGCCGCAAAGCCGGGCGGTTTTGCCGGGTTTGGGTGCGCGACATATCCCTTTTGGGGGCCCGTAGCTCAGTTGGTAGAGCACCTGACTTTTAATCAGGTTGTCGCAGGTTCGATCCCTGCCGGGCTCACCATAATTTCAATAACTTAGCAGAGTTTGGTGATCCCGGAGCGGTTCTGCTTTTGCCGGGGCGGGCCGGGGTGCGTTCCGCCGCGACTTGGGCGTTTCCGAGCAGGGCTTCGCAACCGGTTGCCGAGCGATCAAACCTTCGACACACTGAGGCAAGCACGGGCCAAGTGGCGAAAGCCGGCGGCGTGACGGGGGAGGCAGGTCCATAAGAGCGCTCGCACTGGTTATTCTCTATATCTGCGTGACCCTGCTGCCGCTCGCCCTGGCTTGGTTCGGTGCCCGTCCGCCGCGTTCTTTCTGGGACGAACTGGCCACCGGGGCGGGGATGCTCGCTTTTGCGATTATCCTCGTCGAGTTTGCGCTTTCCGGACGGTTTCGGAGCATCTCGGAACACATCGGCATGGACGTGACCATGCGGGTGCATCAGCTCTTCGCCCGCACGGCGCTGGTTCTAGCGCTGGTCCATCCGTTTCTCTACCGCACAGGGTTCAATCCGCAACGACCCTGGGATGTCACACAGCAACTCACCCTGACCCCGGACTTCATGACACTGATGTCGGGCGTTCTGGCCTGGGTGCTGCTGCCCGCCTTCGTTTTGTTTTCGATCGGCCGCGATAAGATCGGCTACAAGTACGAGACATGGCGATGGATGCATGGCCTTGGGGCGCTGCTCATCGCCGGCCTTGTTCTGCACCACACGCTCAGTGCCGGTCGCTACAGCGCGGATCCCGTTCTTACCGGGCTGTGGAGCGCACTCTTCCTCGTCGCGGTGCTGTCGCTCGTCAACGTTTACATTGTCCAGCCGATGCTGGAAAAGCGGCGCCCCTGGAAGGTGATGACCCTGCGTCCGATCGCGCTGAAAACCTGGGAGCTTGCGCTGGAGCCGGACGGTCATCAGGGCATGACTTATGACGCTGGCCAGTTCGCTTGGTTGAACGTCGGCAACAGTGCATTTTCCCTGCGCGAGAATCCCTTCTCGATCTCTTCGGCGCCTGGCGCCGGTGCCGGGCTTCAATTCGTCATCAAGGAACTCGGCGACTTCACGCGCAGCCTCGGCAGCGTCGAGCTTGGCTCAAAGGCCTACTTGGACGGGCCACATGGCAACCTGGTGGTGTCCGGCCGTGTCGAGCCGGGCATCGCATTGCTCGCCGGGGGTGTCGGCATCGCGCCTCTGCTGGGTATCTTGCGTCAGCTGCGCCACGACAACGACAAGCGCCCGACAGTCTTGGTCTACGGCAACCGGGTCGAGGAGCAGATCGTGTACCGCGAGGAACTAGAAGGACTCGCCCGGGACCACGGCACCAGAGTCGTGCATGCCTTGTCCGAGCCGCCGCAAGGCTGGGCGGGTCATCGTGGGATGGTCGACGCCAAATTGATCCGGGAGATCTTCGCATCGCCTGACAAGACGCAGTGGCTGTTCGTTCTTTGCGGGCCGCCGGCGATGATGGCGGCGGCCGAGGATACGCTGATCGATCTGGGCGTGCCTGCGCGCCGGATCCTCTCCGAGAGGTTCACCTATGACTGACCGGCGGGTGAATGGATGGCTCGCGAAGCTCCCCGCCAGGCGGCGGGTGGTCTTCCTCTTCTGGCTGCTCAACGCGGTCCTCACAGCGGCGTTGCTGGTCTACGCGCTGCGCTGAGATCAGCGCCCCTAGCGCGCGACCCGGTAGAGCCGCTTGTATTCGCCCGGGTTCTCGTTGATGGCGCAGCGGCTGGAAGGGTGTGCTGATTTCATCGGCTCAGCCGAGACCTCGTTCCCGATGGCATTGCGGGGCCTGCGGGCGGACGCTTGGCGCGCGATCGATGTGTCGAGGAAGGAGCCGACGAAGGGGGCGAGGAGGAGAACTGCTTTGGAGTCGTTGT
>CAJHXP010000519.1_pt1 | contig 10964 bp, 12 predicted proteins | sample 9198551 | NCBI WGS metagenome assembly CAJHXP01 (sample SAMEA7708297, study PRJEB35096) | sediment metagenome | biome: marine neritic benthic zone biome [ENVO:01000025]; feature: sediment [ENVO:00002007]; material: shallow marine sediment [ENVO:03000034] sea grass bed [ENVO_01000059] ... | reverse complement strand
GGAGCGGATGACCCAGTACAAAGACAAGAGCGCCAAACAGGAGAGCGTCAGCGCCGGCCTGCTGGACTATCCGGTGCTGATGGCTGCCGATATCCTGCTGTACGACACCCACTACGTGCCGGTCGGCGAGGACCAGAAGCAGCACCTGGAGCTGACCCGCGACATCGCCCAGAAATTCAACAACGACTACGGCGTCGACTGCTTTCCGATCGTCGAGCCCTTGATCCAGGGCACCGCGACCCGGGTGATGTCGCTGCGCGACGGCGCCAAGAAGATGAGCAGCTCCGATCCCTCCGACGCGGCGCGCATCAACATGACCGACGATGCCGATGCCGTGGCCAAGAAGATCCGCCGCGCGACCAGCGACTCCGAGCTGCTGCCCGCTGCCTCGGTGATCGGCCCGGACGGCCAGTTCAGCGCCGAGTTCCGCCAGGCGCGCCCGGCGGCGGCCAACCTGCTGACCATCTTCGCCGCCCTCACCGAACGCGACCTGGCCGAGGTGGTCACCGCTTTCGAAGGCAAGGGCTTCGCCGATTTCAAGAAAGAGCTGACCAACGTGGCGGTGGCCGGCCTGGGGCACATGGGCGAGGAAATGAAACGAATGGTGAACGACTCGGGCTATGTCGATTCGGTGCTGCACGATGGCGCCGAGCGCGCGCGGGCGATCGCCGAGCCGATTCTCTCCGAAGTCTATGATATCGTGGGATTCTTGCGTCCCTGAGTGATTCCGGGCCGATTTCGGGCTTGGGGCTGGGCCCGGAGCGCCGCCGCAACGCGACGATTGCACAGTCGCGCCTGCTAGTGGCAGGATTCGCCGGTACGGACGCCTACCCGGATAAGAACCACCATAAGGAAACCCTGCATGGCAGACGTCCCACAGCCGACGGCCGAGGAGGCGGCGGCAAAACGCCGCGGGACCCGCGTTTTTCTGGTGGTCGTCGACGAGACCGAGGAAATGGGCGTGGCGCTGCGCTTCGCGGCGCTCAGGGCGCGCAGCACCGGCGGCAAGGTGGCTCTGCTCTATGTGGTGGAGCCCTCGGATTTCCAGCACTGGATGTCGGTGGGCGACCTGATGCGCGAGGAAGCGCGCACCGAGGCCGAGCAGGTGCTGCAGCGCCTGGCCGCCGAGGTCAGCGACCTGGCCGGTTCCCTGCCGGTGCTGCATGTGCGCGAAGGCGACCGCCGCGACGAACTGCTGGCCCTGCTGGACGAGGAGCCGGACATTTCGATCCTGGTGCTCGGCGCCTCCACCGGCAAGCGCGGGCCCGGACCGCTGGTCTCGGCACTGACCAGCAAGTTCCTGGGACGCCTGCACATTCCGGTCACCATCGTGCCGGATTCGATGACCGTCGAGGAAATCGACGCGGTGACCTGACCGGCGCGAAGCGCCGCGGATTTGCTTACTTGACCATTTTGGTCAGATTTGATTGATTGCGCTTGAAGCGGTGCTCGGCGCCGCCCACATTCAGTGCGAAGCCCCTAGAGCGCGATCGCTCTTGATTTGAAGCAATCAAGAGCGTGAATCGCCCTCTAATTTATTGAATAAGAGGCTGATTCACGTTTCATTTTGATTCAAAATGAAACGGTCAGACTCCAGGAGACCCAGTCCCATGTTCATCCAGACCGAACAGACCCCGAACCCGGCCACCCTGAAGTTCTTGCCCGGGCGCGATGTGCTCGCAACGGGGACCGCCAATTTTCCGGACGCCGCTTCCGCTGCGCGCTCGCCGCTGGCGGAGAATCTGTTTGCGGTCGACGGTGTGGTCGGCGTGTTCTGCGGCACCGATTTCGTGTCCGTCACCAAGCAGGACGACCGCGAGTGGTATCTGCTGAAGCCGGCCATTCTCGGCGTCATCATGGAACACTTCACCGCCGGACGCCCGGTGCTGCTGAACGATGCGGTCGAGGGTGACGAGGGCCACAGCGACGGCGGCGAGGACAGTGAGGTGGTCAGCCAGATCAAGGAACTGCTCGACACGCGCGTGCGCCCGGCGGTTGCCCAGGACGGCGGCGACATCGTGTTCCGCGGCTTCGAGAAGGGTATCGTCTACCTGCACATGCAGGGCGCCTGCCAGGGCTGTCCCAGCTCCACCGCCACCCTGAAAATGGGCATCGAGAATATGCTGCGGCACTATATTCCCGAGGTGGTTGAGGTGCGACCGGTCATCTAAATCCGGCCTTTACATCCTATGACGGCCGGCTTGTCTGCGAAGTCACAGATTTGCCTCTACGCCGATCCGGCTAAGCCCGCGTAATCGCGGGGCAAGTCCGGTCGAGCGCAATCCTTGCCGGGGTGATTGGTCCCCTCGCTGTCCCATCGATAACGGAATCTTCGCGAAGCCGATCTATCTTCCCTCCTTGTCGAGGCTGCAATGCATCCTCCAGAAAACAACGAGGCGGTGAGGCGATGGGGGCAGAGGTAGCGGCATTGGTCGCTGGACCACAGCTGATGCTGGAGCGCATTGCCAAGACGGGCAGTCTTGCCGGTCGCGCTGCGGTGCTCTGCGCGATCTTCGGTCTTTTCCTGATATCCGCGGTCTGGTTCGGGGCCGACCCCTTGCCGCGTTCGGCCTGGCACGAACTCGGGCTCGCCTCGGACTCCCTGGCGCTGCGCCGCGTCTATGCGCGCGACGCCGAAGCTCTCGATCGGATCTTCAGCGAAAACGATTTTCACCTGGGCGCGCTGCGCAGCGGCGAAGACCTCGGCGTGCCGCGCCTGTCGGTGACCGCCCTGCCGCGCGATATGGCCAAGAGCGAGGACAGCGAGGCCCGCAAGGCGCTGTTCCTGCGCAGCCTGCTGCCTCTGGTGCTTCAGGCCAACGCGGATTTGAGGCTTGCGCGCGCCAAGGTGATGGCCGCGCTCGATGCGCAGGCGGCGGGGCGTCTCGGCGCGACCGACAGCTTGTGGCTCGACGAAGTGGCCCGCTGGTATGGCGCCGAACCTGGTGATGCAGCCGACCTTCTCAGCCGCATCGATACGGTGCCGCCGAGTCTCGCCCTTGCCCAGGCGGCCCAGGAAAGCGGCTGGGGCACCTCGCGCTTCGCGCTCGGCGCCAACGCACTTTTCGGTCAGCGCAGCTGGGGCAAGTCGGCCGACGGCCTGGCGCCGAAGCAGGCCGACCGCAAGGACTTCAAGGTGCGCAGGTTTCCCGACCTGATGAGCGCCGTGCGCTCCTATCTGCACAACCTGAACAGCCACCGCGCCTACCAGGATCTGCGCGCCCGCCGCGCCCGCGCCCGCACGCTGGGGGTGCCGGCGCACGCCCTCGACCTGGTGCGCGGACTGAAGAACTATTCGGAAGAAGGCGGGGCCTATGTCGCGGCGCTCAGCGACCTGATCGACAGCAACGATCTGCTGACCCTGGATAGCGCCGCCCTGCGCGAAGGACGCTGACGCGACCCGCGTTACTGGGGCACCGCGTCCCTTGCCACCACGAACTGCATGCCGAACCAGCGCCAGCGCCCGCTGCCGTCGCGCAGGGTGCAGTTCACCCTGACCCGGCCGGCCGGCAAGGCGCCGGCGAAACGCAGCTCGATACGCTGGTCCAGCCGCATCGTCGTCGGCTCGCCCGCCGAGGCAAAGCAGTTCAGGTTGCCCGGGTCGCCGAGCGGCGCGGCCAGGGTGAAGCCCACGTTGGGCGGGTTCTGCGCCGGGCCGCGCAGCGACATATCGGCAGGTGTGATCCCGTCGACCGGCAGCGGCAGGGCATTGGCCACCAGGCGGAAGCGGTCCATCTCGCCGTAGGTTTCGTTCAGCGGAAAGCGCGGCAGCGCCAGGTTGTCGGAGAGCTCGCCGATGGCGCCGGAGTGCTGGCCGAAGGCGGCCGCAAAACCGGCCTCGGCCACGTTGTCGCGCAGGGCGAGGCTCATTTCCCCATAAGGAAAAGCAAAGAGGTCCGGTGTCTCGCCCAGTTCGGTCTTGAACAGCGTCGCCGCCTTGTCCAGGTCGGCGCGCTGCTCGGCGTCGTTCAACCAGGCCATATGAGCATGGCCGTGACCGTGGTTGCCGATGGTGACGAGCGGGTCGGAGGCGATCTCGCGCAGCTGGTCCCAGGTCATGTAGCTGGGCAGGCCGAGGTCGACCGGCTCGGTGGAAACGAAGAGGGTGAAGGGCAGGTTGCGTGCCTTAAGCCGCGGCCAGGCCTCGCGGTAGACCGATAGGGCGGCATCGTCGATGGTAATGGCGATGGCGTGCTCGGGCAGGGTCTGGCCCTGGCGCAGCAAAGCGAGAATTTCCGGCAGCGCCATGACGTGGTACTTGCCGGAGGTCAGCTCGTCCAGATGGGCGTCGAACTGGGCGAGGCGCACGGAAGTGGAGGGCAGGGCGTCCTCGCCGAAGCGGTGGTACATCAGGACCACGGCGCCGTTGTCGGCGGAAATTTGCCGTGCCGCAGCGCCGGCGGCCGCCGGAGCTTCCTGTCCCTGGGCGTGGATCGATCCGGTGTTGGACAAGCAAAGGCCTGCCGCCAGGCAGAGCGCGAGGCGCCGCTGTCTTCGTCGATCAAGAACGCATCGCATGCCAGCCTCCTCCGTCCCCCTGCTGGGAAGGTTTGCTGTCGGCCGGGTCGGCCGCTGGCCATTTTCTTGACCAGAACCCTTGAGGCTTGCCGACCTCGACGCCAGACGCCAAGGTAGGATCGTCTTCGTCCCGCGCCGGGGCAGAGCGTGGCGACTCGAGCTTAAGAAAGGGATAAATCGTGAGTGAAATCTTGAGCGATGCCGGGCTGGACAAGATCTTCCGTGACGCACGGACCTACACTGCCTGGCGCGATGAACCCGTCAGCGACGTGCTGCTGGAGGCGATCTACGACCTCGCCAAGATGGGCCCGACCAGCGCCAACTGCAGCCCGATGCGCGTCGCCTTTCTGCGCAGCGAGGAAGCCAAGGAAAAACTGCGTCCGGCCCTGGAGCCCGGCAACGTCGAAAAAACCATGACGGCGCCGGCCACCGCCATCATCGCCTATGACATGGCATTTTACGAAAAGCTGCCGGAGTTGTTTCCCCATAGCGATGTAAGGAAACTGTTCGTCGGAAAGTCGGACCTGATTCGCCAGACGGCGCGGCGCAACGGCAGCTTGCAGGGGGCCTATTTTATCATCGCCGCCCGCGCGCTGGGAATCGACTGCGGCCCGATGTCGGGCTTCGACCGCCGCCAGGTGGACGCCACCTTTTTCGCCGGGACCACCTGGCGCTCGAATTTCCTCTGCAACCTCGGTCACGGCGATCCGGACAAGCTGCATCCCCGCTCGCCGCGCCTCGACTTCGACGCGGCCTGCCAGCTGCTTTAGCCGGCCTTGGCGCTTATGCGGCCATCAGGCAACCATGAGTCTCTGGGGCGCTGCGGCGTCGGTCAGCAGCGGATAGCGCTGAGGCTCGAAGAGTTGATAATGCCACCACTCGAAACAATTCCAGTCCCAGCCGGCCGCGGTCATGAGGCCCAGCAGCAGGGCGCGGTTGCGCTGCACCGCCTCGGGCAGGTCGAGGCGTCCATGGTGAGACAGCTCGGTGAAGTCGTCGAAGGGCGTACCCATGTCCAGGGCCGCGCCGCTGGCGGCGTCGATCATGGCCAGGCCGACGGCGATACCGCGGGAGTGGCAGGAGCCCTCGCGCGGATCGGCAACGAATTCGGGATCCGGATAGGCCTCCCAGAGGCGCCACTGTGCCTCGACGGGACGAAAGGCATCGAAGATCTTCAGCCTCAGGCCGAGCGGCGCGGCCAGCGCGATGGTGCGCTTGAGCGCCTCGGCGGCGACGGGATGCAGCTGTGCTTCGGCCCGGGTATAGATCTGGGCACCGGTGACGTTGTCGGGCGTCGCGTAGGCAAGCGCGATGTCCAGGTCGAAGGCGGGCGTGGCCAAGGAAACGAGCGTCATGGCGGCTGGCGATTCCGATTGTTGCGGCGGGGCGCCGGCCGTCCTGTTAGCACGGCAGCCCCTGCAATGGATAGTCCATGATGGCGGGCCGGGCGGTGACCCTGCTGGCCATGGATGCGGCGGGCGCGGCCTGTTCCGTGGCGCTTTGGGACGGCGAAAGCGTTGTCGCGCGGCGCTTTAGCGCCATGGCGCGCGGCCAGTCGGAGCGCTTGGTGCCGATGATCGCCGAGGTGATGGCTGACTGGGGAGGGGGCTTCGGGGCACTCGACGCCATCGCCGTGACCACCGGGCCGGGCGGCTTTACCGGCGTGCGAATCGGCCTGGCCACCGCGCGCGGTCTGGCGCTGGCCCGCGGACTGCCGCTGATCGGGGTGTCTTCCTTCGAGGTCGCGGCGGCGGCGGCGAGTATGGCGGAAAAGGCCGGCGGACGGGTCCTGGCGCTGCTGGATTCCAAGCGCAGCGAGCTGTTCACCCAGCTTTTCGATGCCAACCTGGCGGAACTCGGGCCGCCCACGGAAATCGCCCTGGAGGCCTTGCCCGGCGCTCTGCCGCCGGGCCGGCTGGTGCTGACCGGGGATGCCGCGGCGCGCAGCGCGGCAGTTTTCGAGGCGGCCGGCCGGACGGACGCGATCCTGGCCGCCGCCGCCGGCGCGGCCGATGCCGCCTTGCTGGCCGAACGCGCGGCGCTGCGCGATCCGGCGACGGTGGGGCAGTTGCCGGTGCAGCCGGTTTATCTGCGCCCGCCCGATGTGACCCCGCCGAAGCCGCTGAGGACTGGAATCCCCAAGACCGGTGCGAAAGCTGGCAGGGAGCCCGGGCGGTCTTGAGCGGTCCTGAGATCAAGCCGGCCGGCGCCCTTGATGTGGCCTTGCTGGCCGAACTCAACGCGCGGTGCTTTGCCGTGGCAGCGGGAGAAGCCACGGCGGGAACCCCGTGGAGTGCCCGTTCCCTGGCCGAAGTGATGGCTTTGCCCGGGGTTTTCGGCCTCCTGGCCCTCAGCGAGGGGGCGCCGGTCGGCTTCCTGCTGGCTCAAGTGCTGTTCGAAGAGGCCGAACTGCTCACCCTCGGGGTGCTGGCGGAGCGGCGCCGGGAGGGCCATGGGCGCGGCCTGCTGCAGGCGGCCCTGGACGAGGCGTCGCGCCGCGGCGCGGCCCGAATGCAGCTTGAGGTTGCCGAGAACAATCTGAGCGCCCAAGCGCTCTATCGTTCGGCCGGTTTTCTGCCGGCGGGGCGGCGTAGGAATTATTACCGTCAATCCGAAGGCGCCGCCTTGGATGCGGTTATCTTCGCGCGAAGGCTGGAATCCGTGCCGCCCGACGCGGTTTTGCAGGAATTGTAAGCCGCGGCTGAGCGTGGATTCTGATATTGGGGCCTATTTTTTGCGATACATACCTAATTAAATGAAAACGACTGGAGTTAGTGCCAGTACAATACTCAATGACATTTTTGTTGTTTCTGACTATTGTTTTTCTGTTCAATAGTGTTGATTTCCGGCCGGGTAGTTTTTATATAAGCCAAAGGAATTTGGAGGAGAGTAAGAGGTCAATGTCTGATCAAGCGAAGCAAAGCGAGTTGCTTTCTTTGACGACAAACATCGTCGCAGCGCATGTTTCAAATAATTCTGTCGCGGTCACGGAACTTCCTGTGATTATTCGCGACGTTTACGAAACGCTGTCCAATGTAGGGACTGCGCGCGAGCGCGAGCCCGAGAGGCCGTCGCCTGCGGTGCCGATCAAGAAATCGGTAACGCCGGAGTTCATCGTTTGCCTTGAGGACGGCAAGAAGCTGAAAATGCTGAAGCGCCACCTTAAGACGGCCTACGACATGTCGCCGGAGGATTATCGCGAGCGCTGGGGCCTGGCGGCCGACTATCCCATGGTCGCGCCGAACTATGCCAAGCAGCGCAGCAAGTTGGCCAAGCAGATTGGTTTGGGGACTCGCGCCCGCCGGAAGGGATAAGCGCTGCCGCCGCTCTCGAGACAAGGGCTGCGAAGGATAATAGCGTCGCCGCCATTAGGCGGGCGGCGCTTTTTCCGTTATAATCGTAGCTTCGCCTTGGGTAGGCTTGACCGATTGAGTCTTTCCGTAGCGATGGTCGGGAAAAATTACGGGATTTGGATTTGGCATGGGCGATCGTCTGGAGAAACTGTGCATCCAGAAGGGTTTGAAAATGACCGATCAGCGGCGGGTCATCGCGCGCGTGCTGTCGGAATCGACGGACCATCCTGATGTCGAACTTGTTTATCAGCGTGCCATCGAGCGTGACCCGCGGATTTCGATCGCCACGGTCTACCGCACGGTCAAGCTCTTCGAAGAAGCCAGCATCCTAGAGCGGCACGATTTCGGCGACGGCCGCTCGCGCTACGAGGAGCGGCCCGAGGAACACCACGACCATCTTATCGACGTGAAGACGGGTAAGGTGGTGGAATTCTCCAATGAAGAGATCGAACGCCTGCAGGCGGAGGTGGCCAAAGCGCTCGGTTACCGCCTCGTCGACCACCGCCTGGAACTCTACGGCGTACGCATGGATCCCGGCGGAGAGGACGAGGGGTCGAGCAACAATGCCTGAGGCGCCCGCCGCGATGCAGCGCCTGGACCTTGGCAAGGGAGCGCTATGAGCCTTGCAGAAGCCAAACCGGCCCGCCCGGTCGATGTTTGCGGCGGCAACCTGCGGATCCGCCTGGCAGAGAACGGCGCTGAGATCAGGGCTGCCCAGGCCTTGCGGTATCGGGTGTTCTACGAATCCATGTCGGCAAAGCCGACCGCGGAAATGGCGGCCGCGAAGCGCGATTTCGATTCCTTCGACGACTATTGCGACCATCTGCTGGTCTTCGACGAGGAACGCGGCAGCGGAGCCCAGGCGGTGGTCGGTACCTACCGCGTGATGCGGCGCGAAGGTGCGGCCAGGCGGGGTCAGTTCTACTCCAGCGACGAGTACCAGATCGACTGCTTGACCTCCTATCCGGGGGAGGTGCTGGAACTCGGCCGTTCCTGCGTCGATCCGACCTACCGCAGCGGTGCGACCATGCAGCTGTTGTGGCGTGGCATTGCGCAGTACGTCTTCTTCTACGACATCTTGGTGATGTTCGGCTGCGCCAGCCTGCCGGGGACCGATCCGAACCAGTTGCGCATGCCGCTCGCCTACCTCTATCACCACCACTTGGCGCCGCCGGCCCTGCGCCCGCGCGCCCTTGTCGAACGCTACGTGGACATGAACCTCTTGCCGCCGGAACAGCTCGACCTCCCGGCGGCGCGGCGGGCCTTGCCGCCCCTCATCAAAGGCTACCTGCGCCTGGGCGGCGTGGTCGGCGACGGTGCCGTCGTCGACCCGGAATTCGGCACCACCGACGTCTGCATCGTGGTGAAGACCGACCGGGTGACCGACAAGTACTTCAAGCATTACAAACGCGACGACCAGAGCAGCGCTTCTGGCGACGGATCCGGTGGAGGGGCATGACGGCACCAAATTTCGGCTCGCCGACGACTGCCCTCTGTCGCCTCCTGGTCTACGCCGGACTGACCCTTGTCCTCATGCCGGTCCAGCTTCTGGCCGTTACCTTTCGCTGGCCGCTGCGCAAGTCGTTGCCGTACTGGTACCACCAGCGCTCTTGCCGCATCCTCGGCATCCAGGTCGAAAAACACGGCAAGCCCTCGCCGCATCATCCGACGCTCTTCGTGGCCAACCACATCTCCTACTTCGACATCGAGGTGCTGGGGTCGCTGCTGAAGACCTCCTTCGTCGCCAAGTCGGAGGTGGCGAAGTGGCCGTTCTTTTCCTGGCTGGCCAAGCTGCAGGAGACGGTTTTCGTCGAGCGCCGCGGGCGCCGCGCCGCCGAGCACCGCGACGAAATCTCCCGGCGGCTCGACGACGGCGACGCCCTGGTTCTCTTCGCGGAGGGAACCTCGGGCGATGGCAACGCGGTGCTGGGCTTCAAGAGCGCCTTGTTCTCGGTCGCCGAGCGGCGTCCCCACGGCGAAGCCCTGACCGTGCAGCCGGTCTCGATCAGCTACACAAGACTCGACGGGATGCCCCTGGGCCGCTATCTAAGGCCGTTTTTCGCCTGGTACGGCGATATGGAGCTCGGGTCTCATCTTTGGCATGCCATCAGCCTTGGACGAGTAACGGTGGTGGTGGAGTTCCATGAGCCGGTGACCATAGATCAGTTCGGATCGCGTAAAGCCCTGAGCGATTATTGCTACGCGGTGGTGTCCCGGGGCGTGGTGTCGGCGCTCTCGGGCCGTCCGCTGCCGGCCTTGCCGGCGCCCCCTGCGGCCTCGGCGGCTTAGGCAATGGTCAGATTGAGGACAGATGAGGCGGCGAAGACAGAGGGCCGAACGGCAGAAAGGCAGACTGTGCCCAGGACGGATCAAGTGAGCGACAGGGCGAAGAAGCGGCTGTTCATCAAGACCTACGGGTGCCAGATGAACGTCTACGATTCGACCCGTATGGCGGACGTGCTGGCGCCGCTCGGCTATGAGGCGGTGGACCATCCGCGCGGCGCCGACATGGTGATTCTCAACACCTGCCACATCAGAGAGAAAGCCTCGGAGAAGGTGTTCTCCGAGCTTGGCCGCCTGCGCGCCTTCAAGCAGGAGCGCGCCCAAGAGGGCGGCGAAATGCTGCTGGCGGTGGCCGGCTGCGTCGCCCAGGCCGAGGGCGAAGAGATCCTGCGTCGCGCGCCCCAGGTCGATCTGGTTTTCGGGCCGCAGACCTATCATCGCCTGCCGGAGCTGGTCGCGCGGACGGCGCGCGGTGCCGATGGGCGCGGCGTGCTCGACATCGACTTTCCGGCGGAATCGAAGTTCGATCATCTGCCGGAGGAAACCGCAGCTCCCGGTCCGGCCGCCTTCGTCTCGGTGCAGGAAGGCTGCGACAAGTTCTGCAGTTTCTGCGTCGTGCCCTATACGCGCGGCGCGGAGTATTCGCGCCCTGCCGCCGCGGTGATCGAAGAGACGCGCCGTCTGGCGGCGGCCGGCGTGCAGGAAATCACGCTGCTCGGCCAGAACGTGAATGCCTATCACGGCGAGGGGCCGGACGGCAGCGAATGGACGCTGGCGCGGCTGCTGCGCCGGGTGGCCGCGGTTCCCGGG
>CAJHXP010000477.1_pt1 | contig 10975 bp, 10 predicted proteins | sample 9198551 | NCBI WGS metagenome assembly CAJHXP01 (sample SAMEA7708297, study PRJEB35096) | sediment metagenome | biome: marine neritic benthic zone biome [ENVO:01000025]; feature: sediment [ENVO:00002007]; material: shallow marine sediment [ENVO:03000034] sea grass bed [ENVO_01000059] ... | reverse complement strand
GCTCGGCTTTCCGATCGCATTCACGCTTATGGCGATGGGCGTCGGCTTCGGCTACTACGCTTATTACGATCCTGAGCGGATGCAGACGCTCTTCGACGATATAGCCCATAAAGAGGAACAGCGGCACCGCGGTCAGCACGTCGTTGGCCATGACCGAATAGGTCTGGTTGACGAAGAGATCGAAGACCCTGTTGTCGAAGAGCGTCTGCATCCGCTCAGGATCGTAATAAGCGTAGTAGCCGAAGCCGACGCCCATCGCCATAAGCGTGAATGCGATCGGAAAGCCGAGCAGGATGACGAGGATGAAGATGCCGAGCATCATTACCGCAATTTGAGGATCAGTCATTGCGGCGATCCTCCGGAGTCATAATATCAATCGCTTCGGAGGAATGCCTCAAGACCTCCTTCTCGTGCTCTCGCAAGAGGACATTTTCCATCTCTTCGACATCATCCTCGTGATGTATTGGCCAGGCGCCGGTTCGCAGGCAAAGGATGCAACGGAACATCTGTGCGACCCCTTGGATCAGCAGCAAAATGCCGGCGGCGATTATGACAGTCTTGAATTGAAAGATCGGAACGTTGGCCGGGCTCATCACACTGACTTCGGTGTAGCCCCAGGACCGCGCCGCATACTTCCAGCCGGCCAGGATCAGGGCGATCACGCCAGGGAAGAAGAACAGGAAATAGAGCACCAGTTCTATGCCCGCCTGGACCTTCGGCTTCAAAAGGCGATAGACGAAGTCACCACGCACATGCCCGTCACGTGACAGGGTGTAGGCCCCGGCCATCATGAACAGGGTGCCGTACATCATATAGCTGACGTCAAAAGCCCAGGATGTCGGGTCGCGCAGCACGTAGCGCACAAAGACCTCGTATCCCACGCCGAAGGTCATGACCAGGATCAGCCAGGCGAAAGCCTTGCCGAACCAGGCCGAAATCTTGTCTGCAAAGACGATGTACCGTTCCATAGAACGCCCCAGAGATTACGAAACGAAGAATTCAACCAGCGTTGTGGCTGATTGCGGTGGGGGCGGCACCGAACAGTGCCGCCCCCCGCAACTTCAAGGTCTTGATCGACTTCGTTTAGAAAGTGATCTTGCCCGGGAAGTAGTGCTTGTAGGCCAGCTTGTAGTCGGCGGCGTTCATGATGTCGTAGAAAGCGACCCGCTCCGACCAGGCCTTCTGGCTGTCGACGACCTTCTTGAAGAAGGCATCGGCAACCAGACCCTCGAGAACCTTGTCCCAAGAATTCAGCTGCGCCTGCATGATCGACTCGTCGGTGCGATAGACGTTCACGCCGTCTTCGTTGATCAGCTTCTGCAGATCCTTCGAATAGGTGTCCATGGCCATGCCATAGCTCGCCGTATTCGCTGCCTCGGCCGAATACTCGAGGATCGCCTGCTGTTCAGCCGGCAGCGATTCGAAACGCTGCTTGTTGAAGATGATCTCGAAGAACTCAGCCGCCTGATGGTAGGAGCCCATGTGGTAATGCTTCGAGACGTCCTGCGCGCCGAACTGGCTGTCGGCGGTCGGGTTGTTGAACTCGAAGGCCTCGATCACGCCGCGCTCCAGCGCCGGAACGATTTCACCGCCCGGAAGCTGGGTCACCTTCAGGCCCATGCCCTGCATGATGTCCGTGGCCAGGCCGACAGTACGATACTTCAGGCCTTGCATCTGATCGACGTTCTCAATGTGCTTCTTGAACCAGCCCAGCGGCTGGGTCGGCATCGGCATGGTAAAGAAGCCGACGGTATTGATGCCAAGGATGTCGTTGACCAGTTCCTTATAGAGCTCCTTGCCGCCACCGTAGTGGATCCAGGCAAGAATCTGCGAGGCATTGGCGCCGAAGACCGGGCCGGTACCGAAGAGGGAAGCTGCCTTGTTCTTACCGTACCAATAAGCCGTCACCGTGTGAGCGGCATCCAGAACGCCGTCGTGGCAGGCATCCTGAACCTGGAAGGCCTTCACAACCGCGCCGGCCGGCAGGTAATCGATCTTCAGACGTCCGCCCGACATTTTGTCGACGCGCTCGGTGTACTGCTTTGCCATGTCGCTGAAAATCGACTTGGCGCCCCAGGAACCCTGCATCTTCAGGGTCACCGTCTGCGCACGCGACACCTGCGGCATGGCGATTGCGCCAGTCGCCGCACCGGCGGCAATGGCGCCGCCTTTCAGCAGCTTACGGCGTGACAGTTTTTTGTCTTGAGTGTTCTCTTTCACAGCTTTCCTCCCTTTGCATTATTGATCCGTTGTGGATCGGCCATTCATAGGCTTTTTTGCTGATCTAAGGATCAGACGTTACCAACCCACCAAAAGTAACACATTTCAACGTCGCGCCCTGTGGGATTCCTCATTTTCGAGAACTCAGACATCAGCGCGCAGCCGGATCGCCTACGCGCCAAGGCCATTGCCGGGGCGCGGCCACAGTTCGATCCTTCACATTTTCGTAGATTGCCAGCCGCCCGTGCCGGCCGCCCTGCGGCAGGCTTCGACATCTCATGGCCTGTCGACGGCACCGGCTCACCTTCCTCCCCGTTTCGCTTTCCCGCCACTGCCCCTGTTCCGAGGCTTTCATTGTGGCTGATTCCCGCATCGCGGAAACCAATTCCAATATGCACGATTTGCCACGCTATCTACAACAGATTTTGATGGTCCAATGGATTGTTTTGCATACCGGTTTGCGCTGCAGACCATGCTTCCGGTCCCACCTCTCTCTGCTAGCACATCTGCACGCAAAGCCCAAGACTGGTCTGACCACTTACCCGCGGCCAAAGCGCGCATTGCCAAGAGCGGCACGTTGACCAGGCGCCCGGGCCTTGCGACTATGGATTGAATGTTCCCTCACCTTGTCTGCTAGCTGATGTACCGCCGCCATCGCGAGATCATCGCAATGCATGAAGCCGAGGGTGCAAAGTTCTTGAACGGAGGCGGCTAGCCGCCTCGCCTACCCTAGCAAGCGTTCGCGCTTGGGATCGAACAGCGGTTCTGGCTGCAGGTGTGCCGGGCGGCGGTCGCCGAGGATCTCGATCTCGAAGTTGCCACCCGCCTGTTCCAGCGCCGCCGGCAGGTAGGCCAGCGCCACCGAGCGTTCGGCGTGATGGGCGTAGCCCCCGGAGGTTACCCAGCCGACCACCGCGCCGTCGAGCCAGACCGCCTCGTCGCCGACCCCGCCGGCGCCGTCGGCTTCCACCGTGAAGGTCGCCAGGCGCAGCTTCGGCCCCACCTCCTTGTCCCTCAAGACCGCATCTCGGCCGATGAAGGCGTTCTTGCGCAGGTCGACGAAGCGGTCGAGCCCGGCCTCGGCCGGCGTATAGATCGGCCGGTACTCCCTTGCCCAGCTGCCGTAGCTCTTTTCCAGGCGCAGGGAGTCCAGCGCCCGCCCGCCGAAGAGCCTGAGACCGAGGTCCCCGCCCGCCGCCAGAATGTCGTCGTAAAGCCGCAGCTGAACGTCGGCCGAAACCCAAATTTCGTAGCCGAGATCGCCGGTGAAGGAGATCCGCCCCACCCAGGCCGGCACCATGCCGAGGTCCAGGCACCGGAAGCCCATGAAGCGAAAAGCCGCGTTGGAGACGTCCTGATCTGTGAGACGCGACAGCAGCTCGCGCGACTTCGGCCCGGCGATGGAAAATCCCAGCAGGTCGCGGCTGCGCGAGCGCAAGGTGACGCCCCGCTCCGGCAGATGGCTCTCGAACCAACGCCGGTGATAGTCCTCGGCAATACCCGAGCCGAAGATGAAGAAGTGCTCAGGCCCCGCCTTGGCGACGGTGAAGTCGCCGATCAGCTTGCCCTCTCGGTTCAGCATCGGGGCCAGCACGATGCGTCCCTCGGCGGGCATGCGATTGGCGAGCAGGTTCGACAGCCAGGCCTCGGCGTCGGGGCCGCTGACCTCGTACTTGGCGAAGTTGGAGATTTCCAACAGGCCGACGGCCTCGCGAACCGCTTTGCATTCCGCCTTCACCGGGTCGAAGGCGTTGGAGCGGCGGTAGCTCGCCTCCTCGATCGGTGCCATGCCTTGCGGCGCGAACCACAGCGGGTACTCCAGACCGTAGCCGGCACCGAAGACGGCGTTCTCGGCCTTAAAGCGGTCGTAGACCGGCGTGGTGCGCAGCGGCCGCGCGGCGGGCAGTTGTTCGTTCGGGAAGGTGATCTTGAAGCGGCGGCCGTAGTTCTCGCGCACCTTGGCATTGGTGTAGGCCAGCGTGGCGTAGTCGCCGAAGCGCGCCACGTCCATGGCGAAGATATCCAGGCCGGGATCGCCCTCGACCATCCAGTTCGACAGCGCCAGGCCGACGCCGCCACCCTGGCTGAAGCCCGCCATCACGCCGCAGGCAACCCAGAAGTTCTGCAAGCCGCGGACCGGTCCGACCAGCGGGTTACCGTCGGAAGCGAAGGTGAAGGGGCCGTTGATGACCTGCTTGATGCCCGCGGTCTCCAGAGCCGGAAAGTGGTCGAAAGCCACCGCCAGGTTGTCGGAGATGCGATCGAGGTCGGGCTGCAGCAGCTCGTGGCCGAAGTCCCAGGGCGTCTCGCGCTCCGACCAGGGCACGCCGCCCTGCTCGTAGGTGCCCATGACCAGGCCGCTGCGTTCCTGGCGCATGTAAATCTCGCCGCCGAAGTCGATGCAGTGCGGCAGCTCGGTCTCCCGTGAGACAACCTCCGGCATCTCGTCGGTGACCAGGTACTGGTGCTCCATGGCGAGGATCGGCAGTTCCAGCCCGACCATGCGCCCGACCTCCCGCGCCCAAAGGCCGCCGGCATTGACCACGTGTTCGGCCCGCATGGTGCCCTTGTCGGTGATCACCTCCCAGGAGCCGTCCGGCTGTTGTTGCAGGTCTGTCACCCGGGTGAAGCGTTCGATCTCCGCGCCGCCAATCCGCGCCGATTTGGCATAGGCATGGGTCACGCCGGAGGGATCGACATGGCCCTCCAGCGGATCGCAGAGCGCGCCGACGAAACGTTCTTCGTTGATCAATGGATGGCGTTCCTTGGCCTCGGCAATGGAGATGAACTCGCTTTCCAGGCCCAGCACCCGGCCCTTGCCCTGCGCGACCTTCAGGTAGTCGAGCCAGGCCGGGGAGTCCGCCAGCATCATGCCGCCGGTCATATGCACGCCGCAGGACTGGCCGGAGATGCGCTCGATCTCCTCGTAAAGCTCGATGGTGTAGCGCTGCAGCTTGGCAACGTTGGGGTCGCTGTTGAGGGTGTGCATGCCGCCGGCCGCGTGCCAGGTCGAGCCCGACGTCAGTTCGCTGCGCTCCAGCAGGACGACATCGCGCCAGCCCGCCTTGGTCAGGTGGTAGAGGACACTGCAGCCGACGACGCCGCCGCCGATGACCACGACCTGGGCATGAGATTTCATAGAACTTTCCTTGTTCGTACACCGCGACAGACTCGCCTATTCCACGAATAGTCGGCCCATCGCTGCCTTTCAGGTCCGCAAGCGACAGTTCATGCCGCCCAGAGCAAAGGGGAACAAGATAGCCTACCCGGCGTCTTACCTTCGATCCACAAAATGCCCTTGGCCAGGACGGAGTGGCTTGCCTAGCTTCCCAGCGAGGCCACAGAACCGACCGCCGATGCCCGAAAGCACCGATCAAGCGCAACGAGAGACTTTGCCATGCCGAAACTCTTTTCCCGGCGCAGCTTGCTCCAGTGGACCGGAAGCGCTGCTGCCGCTGCGGGCCTGCTCGGTCCTCTTGAAGGCCAGGCTCGGACGACAGGCAACCGCGATGGACTGCGCTTCGGGCCGTCACGGCCGTTCTCTTTCGAGGCGCTGGCCGAGCACGCGCGCACACTGGCCGGCAAAGACTACAGGCCGCCCTATCGTCCGGCGCCGGAGGTGGTGGCGCAGATCGATTACGAGGCGCACGGCAAGATCCGCTTCCGCCCGGAGCTTGCTGTCCCTAGCGCCCACCCGGCGACCTTCTTTCACCTGGGACGCTTCTTCGGCAAGTCGGTGAAGATGCATGCGCTGGACGGCGGCATCGCGCGCGAAATCCTCTATTCATCGGACTATTTCGAGATGCCGGCGGACTCCGTTGCCCGGCTCTTGCCGGAGAATTCCGGCTTCGCCGGCTTCCGCCTGCAGGAGTCATCGGAGCGCAGCGACTGGCAGACGCAAGACTGGGTCGCCTTCCTCGGCGCCTCCTACTTCCGCGCCATCGGCGAGCTGGAGCAGTACGGCCTCTCGGCGCGCGGCATCGCCGTCGACGTCGCCGCCCGGAGTCCGGAGGAGTTTCCCGACTTCATCGAGTTCTACATCGCCTCGGCAGACGACGCCGAAGCGCCGGTCGAAGTCTTCGCCCTGCTCGACGGCCCCAGCGTGACCGGCGCCTATCGCTTCACCCTGCAACGAGGTGCCGGCGTGGTGATGGAGGTGGAGAAGCGGCTGTTCCTGCGCCGGGCGGTGGAGCGCCTCGGCCTCGCGCCCCTCACCTCGATGTACTGGTTCTCCGAAGGCAGCAGGCCATACCGCGCGGACTGGCGCCCGGAGGTGCACGATTCCGACGGCCTGGCAGTCTGGACCGGCAAGGGCGAGCGCCTCTGGCGGCCGCTCAACAATCCCGAGCAGGTCACCACCTCGAGCTTCCTGGACGACTCGCCGCGCGGTTTCGGTCTGCTGCAGCGCGACCGCAACTTCGAACACTACCTGGACGGGGTGCGCTACGAGCGCCGCCCCAGTCTTTGGGTCGAACCGCTGGAGCCCTGGGGAGCAGGCGCGGTGCAGCTGGTGGAAATCCCCACCGACGACGAAATCCACGACAACATCGTCGCCTTCTGGGTGCCGCGTGAGCCGGCCAAGGCAGGCGACTCTTTCCGCCTGCGCTACCGCCTGCACTGGCTGGCCGAAGAGCCCTTCCCGGCTGAGGCCATCGCCCGGGTCGTCGCCACGCGCCTCGGCCGCGGCGGACAGCCCGGCAAGCCACGCCCGCCGGGGCTCACCAAGTTCGTCGTCGAATTCGAAGGCGGTGCCTTGATGGAACTGTCGGAAAAGGCGGAACCCAAGCCCATCGTCACCGCCTCGCGCGGCGAGATCTCGCGCGTCTTCGCCGTAAGTATCCCCGGCACCGGGCGCTGGCGCGCGCACTTCGACCTTGCCACCACCGGTGGCGCGCCGGTTGAGTTGCGCATGTACCTGGCGCTCCGCGGAAAGCCGCTCAGCGAAACCTGGCTCTATCAATTCCAGCCGAACAGCACGCCGAGGAGCTAGACCTCACGCGGCTGGCTGAAGACTCCAGGTTTCAACCGCCCGGCCATCCAACAGCGGCGCGGAGACTTTATCGAAGTTTTCGAAGTGATCGGTGGCAACGTGGTGTTCGAAAGCGGCTTGGTCGTCATAGAGCTCGTAGAGAAAGACCCGGTCCGGGCGGTCGTCGTCGAAGCAGACGTCAAAGCGGCGGCAGGATTCTTCCTTCTCCAAGGAGTTCTTCGCCTGTTGCAGAACGGCCTTGCGAAATTCCTCTACCGAGTCTGCCTTGACCTTGAAAATCACTGTGACAACGAACATTCCGCTTCCTCCATCGATGAACGGCGGCGACCATAGCGCCTTATCAGGCTAAACTGAACCACTCAGACAGGGGACGCGGCGCGACGCCCTGCAAGCGCAGGGTCGCAAGCCAAGCTTCAAATCGGCGTTTGGAGAGTCCAGAAGTCCGCCGAGCGGCCGTCCAGAAGCGGGGAGGTGATTTCGTTGAAGCGCTCGTAGTGGTCGCTTTCCCGATGGAGATCGAAGGCGGCACCGTCGTCATAGACTTCATAGAGAAAGATGCGCTCCGGGCGGTCGTCGTCGAAGCAGACATCGAAGCGACGGCAGGCCTCTTCCTTCTCCAAGGAGTTCTTCGCGTGCTGCAGAACGGCTTTGCGAAAGGCCTCGACCGATCCCGGCTTGACCTTGAGATTCACTGTGACAGCAAACATGCCGCTTCCTCCAAGAATGAACTGCAAGGACCTTAGCGCCTTATGCCGCTAAACTGAAACGCTGTGAAATGGGATACACCAAGAAAAAGGGGAGAAGGTCGGATGAAGGTGGGAACCTTGGGCGCCGGCTACTTCAGCCAGTTCCACCATGACGCCTGGGCGCGCATGAAAGACGTGGATCTGGTCGCGGTCTGCGACAAGAACCTGGCGGCCGCGCGGCGAATGGCCGAAGACTTCGGTAACCCCCGGGTCTACGACGATCTTGAGACAATGCTGGATTCGGAGACGCCGGACCTGCTGGACATCGCCACGCCGCCGCCGACCCATCTGGCCGCGATCCGCGCCGCCATAGCGCACAAAATCCCGCTGATCTGCCAAAAGCCTTTCTGTGAGAACCTGGAACAGGCAGAGCAAGCCGTTGCGCTGGCGGAAGCCGCCGGAATCCTGCTGGTGGTGCACGAGAACTTCCGTTTCCAACCCTGGCACCTGGAGGCCAGGCGCCTTCTGCAAGACGCCGCGCTGGGCGAAGTCTACCAGGTGACCTTTCGCCTGCGGCCCGGCGACGGCCAGGGGCCACGGGCTTACCTCGACCGCCAGCCCTACTTCCAAAAGATGGAGCGCTTCCTGGTACACGAGACGGCGATTCACTTCATCGACGTCTTCCGCTTTCTCCTCGGCGAAGCCGGCGCAGTCTATGCCAGCCTGGCACGACTAAACCCGATCATAGCCGGCGAGGATGCCGGGGTGATACTCTTCGACTTCCCCGGCGGCGCCCGCGCGCTCTTCGACGGCAACCGCCTGGCCGACCACCCGGCGGCGAACCGGCGACTCACTATGGGCGAAATGTTGATCGAGGGTTCCAACGCCACACTGCGGCTCGACGGCGATGGCGGGCTGTTCCTCAGAAAACACGGCAGCAACGAAGAATCTGAACATGTCTACGCTTGGGAAAATCGCGGCTTTGCCGGCGACAGCGTCTATGCCCTGCAACGCCACGTGACCGATCATCTGCGGGGAAACGGGCCGGTAATGAACAGCGGTCGGGACTATCTCGCGAACCTGCGTATTGAAGAGGCGATCTACCGCTCCGATGCCCAGGGGCAGCGCTTGGCGCTCGGCACGGAGTCCGGCGCATGACGCCCACCAACCGCCACCCCTGGTTCGCGCCGCTCCACAGGCGTATCGCTGTGGTCGCCGTCTGCCTGGTCTGGCTGGCGCTGGAAGCCTACGGCGGCGAGCAGATGTGGTTCTACGCTGCAGTCGGCATCACCGGCTACGCCGTCTGGGCCCTGCTGATCAGTTACAAGGTGCCCAGCGAATCCAAGGACTCGAAAAACGACCTTGGCGAATGAGGGCTGACCGGACCCAGCTTCACGGGAAAGGACTGACGGAAGCTGGATAGAAGTCGCCTTCAGCGTGCATGTCGCACGAGCATTCAATCTTGCTCCCGCAGTCTCGCGCTGCCTAGTGTGTTGAGGACCAAACGCCGCGACACAAACCCGCAGACGGAGTGACTATGGCAGAGCGCGAGGCCGCGTCCGGTTTGTCGCAGTCGGAAGAGTCGATCATTTCGAACTTCGTCGCTGACCCTGAGCTGAGAAAGCTGCTCGACTACTGGCGATCCAAGCGTCAGGGACGGCTGATCCCGTCGAAAAGCGACATCGATCCGATCGACATTGCTTGGGCGCTCTCGCGGATCTTCCTGGCGGACTTCAGCCCCGAGGTCGGCTTCACGTACCGCCTGGCGGGCGCCGAGATCTCCAGTGTAATCGGAAGAGCGAACCTCAAGGGCCTCAATCTCAGGGACGTTGTAAAACCCGAGCGGATAGAGGCCGTGGAGAAAATCTGGCGGCAGGCGGTTGAAGCCCGCTGCATCGTCAGCATGAAGGGGATGGTCTACTACGGTCTGGATCGAACGCCGATCGGTGAGCGTCTTTTGCTGCCGTTGGTCGAAGGCGAAACGGACGAGGTGACGGGCTTGCTCGGCATGACGGTATGCGAGTGGGTTGCCGGCGACGTCCCCGAAGAGATCAAGCTCGCCCGCTACGATTCAATCCCCGTCGCCTCCGTCCCTTGAGGCTGCAAATGGCCGCAGGCACGCCGCCTTCAGCCTGCATGTTGTGCGCCTCTTCTTCCTTGATCCCGCTATTGCGCGCCATCTATGGTAATTTGACTGCGTGTTGCAGCGCAGCTCTAGCCGGAGTGCTTATGGCAGAACCAAAGCCCGCATCCGAATCGCCGCCCTCGGACAAGTCGACAATTTCGAGCTTCATCGCCGATCCTGAGTTAAGGAAGCTGTTCGACTACTGGCGATCCAAACGTCAGGGACGGCTGATGCCGTCGAAGAATGACATCGATCCGATCGACATCGGCTGGGCGCTCTCGCGGATATTCCTGCTGGACTACAGCCCTGAAGACGGCTTCCGCTATCGTTTGGCCGGCGACGAGATCGCACGGGTCTTCGGTCGGTCCAACCTCAAAGGGCTTCATCTGGGAGATGTCCTGCCGGCGGGGCGTTCGGATTTCGTCCACCAAATGTGGCTGCCCCTCATCGAGGGCCGCTGCATCATGTGCATGAAGGGCATGGTCTATCTCGGTGCCGATCAAACGCCGATCGGCGAGCGTCTCGTCCTGCCCCTGGCCGATGGCGAAAGCGACGAGGTCACCGGCCTGCTCGGCATGACAGTCTGCAAATGGATCGCCGGCGACGTTCCGGAAGAGATCAAGCTCGCCCGCCGAGAGACGATCCCGGTAGCGGCAATCCCATAATTCGCACTCCTCAACTCCAGGGAAAGGGGCTGTGGGAGACCGGGTGCAGGTCACCCTCGGCGTAGCGGGCGAAGCGGAAGGGCTTCAGCAGCGCCGGCGTTGCGCCGTCCAGCAGCTCCTCGGCGACCAGCTTGCCGACGCCGATCATCTTGTAGCCGTGGTTGGAGTCTGCGATGACGTAGGCGTTCTCGCGGAAGCGATCGAAGACCGGGAAGGAGTCCGGCGTAAAGCAGCCGATGCCGCCGGAAGGCTCCTTCTTGTAGAGGCCGATCTTGCCCTCGAAGCGCTT
>CAJHXP010000286.1_pt1 | contig 10978 bp, 12 predicted proteins | sample 9198551 | NCBI WGS metagenome assembly CAJHXP01 (sample SAMEA7708297, study PRJEB35096) | sediment metagenome | biome: marine neritic benthic zone biome [ENVO:01000025]; feature: sediment [ENVO:00002007]; material: shallow marine sediment [ENVO:03000034] sea grass bed [ENVO_01000059] ... | reverse complement strand
ACAACGGCGGCTGGGTCATCGATTGAGCGGAAACCGCTCACGACGCCGTTGCTCGAATTGTTTGGGGGATTTGCGCGCTAAGCGCCTGAAATTCTTGGTGCCCCTGGCCTGACTCGAACAGGCACTCCCTTGCGAGAAACAGATTTTGAGTCTGTCGCGTCTACCAATTCCGCCACAGGGGCCCCGGCGCCGCGGCGGCGCAGAAATACTGCCGCCCGGCCGGCCCGCATCATAGCCAGGGCGGCGCGCTTGGCAACCGGTGACTGCGCCTGGAAGGCGGGAATCCGTATCGGAACACGCGGCAGGGCGGGCGGCCCGCGAGGGCCCGACGTCGGCAGCGCCCCGGCCCGTCGCACGCTTTTCTATGGCACTGACTTTAGAGTCACGGTTAAATGTAACCTGCATACGTTACGTTCAGGATATGACGTTCCACTGTGGATCGGCCTTTTTGTGTAGAGCTACAGAGGAAAAAGGCGCCTTAGAAGGAATGTTGAGCGGAGCGCGGTGACGCTAGGTAGAGCACGCAGTGAGGTATTTTGATGGTGGATAGGCGCGTGGGCCTGACCCCCGTGCCGGATTAGGGAAGAACCTGGCATCGCGACAGCGGGGCGGACGGCTGGTTCCGCCGGTTTGCCGTCACCGGGCACGACAGTGGTCCCCCAGGGAGGTGGGTTCGGAGATCGCGAACAGGGCGGCAAAATGCTGCCGAGCGTCTTCGCATTGCGATGGCTGCAGGACGTAGGAGAGGGGCTCCCTTACTAGTCTTGGAGTGGCCGATGTAATGACGAATGATTACGATTTCGAACGAGAAGAGATTACCCACCGTAGCGTGACTGCCGTGGTCAAGTGGTTCAACACCACCAAGGGCTTCGGCTTCGTTCAGCTGAACGATGGAGCGCCCGACGCCTTCTTGCACATCTCCGTTGTGGAGCGTTCCGGCAATCGCGAACTCTACGAAGGCACGACCATCGTTTGCGACCTGATGCAGGGCCGCAAAGGCCTGCAGGTGGCGGAAATCCACAGCGTGGAGGCCGCCCCGGCGCCGGCGGGCGGCATTGCTCCGGGGGCGACGGCGGGCGACCCGGGCGCGACCGAGATGGTCGAGGGCACGGTCAAGTTCTTCAACCCCGAAAAAGGCTTCGGTTTCGTTGTCCCCGACAACGGCGGCAAGGATATCTTCATCTCCGGCCGCACCCTGGAACGCTTCGGCTTGCCGGCGCTGGAGCCGAACCAGCGTGTACGCCTGCAAACGCGCATGGGTCAGAAAGGGCCGATGGCCGAGCACGTCGAACTGCTCTGAGCCGACAGCGCCGGCGCGCGACGCCTGGCTCGCGGTGAGCCTGGCCGCGCTATTGCAGGCGGCTTTCCTCCTCTTCCGGCAATTCGGACGGCGGTGCATTGCAGGGCCCGGCCTGGTGATGCACCAGTTTCCAGGCGTCGTTCTCGCGAATGAAAATATTGGTGGCCGCCAGCAGGCTGTCGCCGATGACCTCGTAGCAGGTCACGAAGGCCGCATCGCCATAGCGGTGCGCCTTGGCGCCGCGACAGGCGACGGCCTGGGCATCGGGATTGGAGAGTATCGCCGCCCAGCTTTGCATCACCTGATCGCGCCCGCTCAAGGACGGCCAGCCCGGATGCGTGCAGGCGACGGGAGCCTCGCGGGCCCAGAAGCCGTCCATCGCGTCGAAATCCTTCATCTCGAAAGCGAGATAGAAGGCATCGTTGGCAAAAAGGATGTCGGCGTGTTCTTGCATGCGCACCTGCGGTTGGCCAGTTGCCGGCACCACGAAGCTTAGCATTTTCCCTGGCCGGTTGCCCCAAACAACTGACCCTGGTAAACGGGCTGCTGCAATACGAATCTCCCACAAAGAAAGCTCATCGGCCCCGCACGGGCCGGGGCAAGCAGGAAGGGTCTGATCGGGCGTGCTGCGGCGACTCTATGATTGGACCATGGGCCTGGCCGGCCATCGCCACGCGCTCTGGGCGCTGGCGATCATTTCCTTTGCCGAATCCTCCATTTTCCCGATTCCGCCGGACATCCTGCTGATTCCCATGATCCTGGCGGCGCGGCAGCGCGCCTGGCTGATCGCCACCGTCTGCACCGTCGCCTCGGTGGCGGGCGGTGTCGCCGGCTATGCCATCGGTGCGCTGCTGTTCGAGAGCGTCGGCCAGCCGATCGTCGAATTCTACGGCTACCTCGACCGTTACCAGGATTTCCAGCGACGCTATGAAGAATGGGGGGCCTGGATCGTCGCCGGGGCCGGCTTCACACCCTTCCCCTACAAGGTGATTACCATCACCTCCGGCGTGATGGACCTGAACTTCGGCGTGTTCATGGTTTCCTCGGTGCTGTCGCGCGGTGCGCGCTTTTTCCTGCTGGCGGCGCTGCTCTGGAAGTTCGGCCCGCCGATCCGCGGATTTATCGAGCGCTTCCTGCCGCAGTTGACGATTATCTTTTTCGTTCTGCTGTTCGGCGGCTTCATCGCGATCCGCTACCTCTTCTGAACCCAGGCCGGACCAGGAGCCCTCCCATGAGCCTGTTTCAACTGCTCGACAATCCGCGCTTCCTGCCGGCGCTGCTGGTCGCCGCCTGCCTCGGCGCGCTCGGCACGGCGCTGGCGTCACAGTACTGGGGCGGCCTCTACCCTTGCGTGCTCTGCATTTATCAGCGTTACGCCTACGGTGCCGCGATGGCCTTCGCCGCCCTCGCCTTCCTGCTGGCCGCCAACCCGGCCGGCCGGCGCCTCGCCTTGATCGGCAGCGGCCTTGCCTTCGCCGCCGGCAGCGCCATCGCGGTGTTCCACGTCGGCGTCGAACAGAGGTGGTGGCAGGGCACCGCCGAATGCCATGCCCCGCAACTGCCGGACAACGCCACGGTCGAGCAGATGCGCGACATCCTGCTGAACCAACCCTTCGCCCCCTGCGACAGAGTGCCCTGGGAGATCTTCGGCATCTCCATGGCCGGCTTCAACATCCTGGCCTACGCCCTGCTGGCCGCGCTATCCTTCTGGGCGGCATTCCGGCAGCCGAGCCGTCGGGACGCCCGACCCTAGGGAGGGACCTTGCCGATGACCGACAGCAAACAGCCGCCGCCTCCAGCGGACCCGGCCGAAACGCGCCCCGGCGAGGCCCGGCCCCTGCCCGGCGACCTCGACCGCGAGGCGCGCCTGGCCCGCATGCTGCGGGTCGACCACGCCGGCGAGTACGGCGCCCGGCGGATTTACGAAGGCCAGTTGGCAGTACTGGGCAAGAGCGCCAGCGCCCCCACCATCCGCCACATGTACGAACAGGAAGTCGAACACCTGCGTACCTTCGAGGAACTCCTGGTCCGCCACCGGGTGCGCCCGACAGTGCTGCAGCCGGTCTGGCATGCCGCCGGTTTCGCCCTCGGCGCCGCCACGGCGATGCTGGGCGAGAAAGCCGCCATGGCCTGCACGGTCGCGGTGGAGGAAGTCATCGATGAACACTATGCCGGCCAGAGCGAAGAGCTCGACGAGGATCAGGCGGCCCTCAAGGACACCATCGAAGCCTTCCGTCAGGAGGAACTGGAGCATCGCGACATCGGCCTGCAGCACGGCGCCGAGGAGACGCCGGGCTACGAACTGCTCAGCGGTGCGGTGAAGGCCGGCTCGCGCCTGGCCATCTGGCTGTCGGAACGCTTCTGAAAACGAAAGACCCGGAGTCTCAGGACTCCAGCTCGCTGTCCCAGTAAAGAAAATCCCGCCAGCTCTCGTGGAGAAAATTTGGCGGGAAGCAGCGGCCGTTCTCTTGCAGCTGGTAGGTCGAAGGCTCCTCCACCGGCCTCAAGAGGCGCATGCCGGTCTCCTTCAACAGGTGGTTTCCCTTCACCAGGTTGCAGTCCTGACAAGCGGTCACGACGTTGCCCCACGACGTCCGCCCCCCGCGCGAGCGCGGAATGATGTGATCGAAGGTCAGGTCTTCCGCCGCGAAGTCGTCGCCGCAGTACTGGCATTCGAAGCGGTCGCGCAGAAACACGTTAAAGCGCGTGAAGGCGGGCCGACGGTCGAGACTGACGTACTGCTTCAGTGAAATCACGCTGGGCAGCTTCATCTCGAAGCTCGGCGAGTGCACCAAGGTGTCGTATTCCGAGACGATGTTTACCCGGTCCAGGAAGACGGCCTTGATGGAGTCCTGCCAGGACCAAAGAGACAGGGGGAAGTAGCTCAACGGACGAAAGTCAGCGTTGAGGACGAGAGCCGGATAGGTTTGCGCAGCACCGGTCATGTCCGGTCCATCCTTCCTCCGCGTCGTCACCAAGAACTGGGATGCCAAGCCCAGGAACGCATCAAAAGTACTAAATGCCGCCTCCGCATACAAGATATAGGGATTCGTGGCCGATACTCTTCATGGAAGCTGCATATCGGCTTTTGCGGGACGCCCGCCGCAAAGGGCGGCGGCGTCCATGCCAAACCCGCCCTATTCGAGCAGTTTTCATGAGCAAAATCAGGAGACTTGCGCGTTCGTAATCAATTGGTAAATATTCTTCGTAAATATATAATCATAATTAACTAATCATATCGTGGCGAGCCAAGCGTCCGCGGGATCTTTGAGGGGAAGGGGCATAGCCTATGCTCGGCCACGAATTGCGCCGCGGAATGCGCAAAATTCATGAGGGTTCCGTCTGCGGTTGCCCTACGCCCGATTCCGGTACGGCTCCTGCGATATCTTCCGCGTCTGCGCCCGGCGCAGTCTCATCTGCACCCTCCTCAATGGGCCCGGCAACGCCACGAACCGTCAGCCGGCGCCGGGTGCTGCAGTACGGCCTCACCGGCTTCCTCACGGCTGCGATTCCAGGGAGCCTGTCTCTGACGGGCCGGGCGGCAGCCCAGGAACCGAATGCGGCCGCCGAGAGGCGCGTCCTGACAATCAGCGCTTCCAACGCGCCGCCCTACGTGACACCGCAGAGAACCGGTCTCGAAGATCGGCTTTTCACAGAGGTCTTCCGCCGCCTGGATATCGAGGTCCGAATTTACGACGTCCCTGCCCAGCGCGGCCTGGTGCTGCTCAACGACGGCCAGGACGATGGCACCTTGGCGCGAAATCCCGGCATGTCGAAGCGCTACCCCAATCTCGTGCAGTTCAGCGAGAAGGCGCTCGACCGCGAGTACCTGGTCTACACCACGCTTCCGGACATCGAGGTTGCGGGCTGGGACAGCCTCGCCGGATACAGTGTCGGCATCGTGAACGGCTGGAAGATCCTGGAGCGGAATATCACGGCCGCGCGCGCACTCACCAAGGTCCGCGACGGCGCCCAGCTCTTCCGACTGCTCAACGAGGGACGGGTCGATCTGGTCGTGTTCAACCGCTGGGGCGGGCTCTATCTTCTGCGCGAACTCGCGATCAAGGGCGTGAGGACCATCGAACCGCCCTTGGCCCGACGCGAGGTTTTCTTTTACCTCCACAAGCGCCACCAGGAACTCGCCCAACGCGCCAGCGAGGTGCTGCGCGAAATGAAGCAGGACGGATCCTATCAACGGCTGGTCGAGGAAGCGCTCGGCCCACTGATAAGCTAACCGTGCTGGGGCTGAACACCTTGCTGGATACGCGCAGCGTCGTCACGCGCCTGATTATCTATATTGTCCTGTTCAGCTCGGTCGTCACGCTGCTGACCACCTCGTTCCAGCTCTACCGCGAGTACGAGCGCGACGTCGACATCGTGGTGGGCGCGGTCGAAAATTTGCGGATCAGCCATCTGGACAGCCTGACCCGTAGCCTTTGGGCGCTCGACAACGCGCAGATTCAGCTGACCGTGGATGGCATCGCGCGCATCACGGATATTCAACGCGTCGAGGTGGTCGACAGCTACGGCGTCACGCACGGCGCCGGCAGCCCCTCCAACGACGCGAGCCGCATCTACAGCTTCCCCCTGGTCCATGTCGAAGACGACCGTGACTTCGTGCTCGGCGAACTCCGGGTCACTGTCGACCTGCAAAACATCTATGCCCGGCTGTTCGACCGCATCTGGGTCGTTCTCCTCAGCAACGGGCTTAGGACTTTCGCCGTCTCCACGTTCCTCTTTCTGCTCTTTCAACGCCTTGTCACGCGACATCTGCAGCAGATCACCCGTCACGCCCAGCAGCTGTCGCCAGAGACGCTCGACCGCCCGCTAGAGTTGGCCCGGGCCAGGCGTGAGGGATCGCCCGACGAGATCGACCAGCTCGCGATGTCGATCGACACCATGCGGGAGAACCTGCACCGATCCTATGTTGCCTTGTCGGAAAGCGAGGAGCGGTTCCGCCACCTCGCAGAAAGCATCGATGCGGTATTTTGGATCAGTAGCACGGACTGGCGCAGCGTGATCTACGTCAGCCCGGCCTACGAGAAAGTCTGGGGCAGGCCTTGCGCCGATCTCTACCGGTCGCCGCTGTCCTGGGTCGAGCAGGTTCACCCTGACGACAAGCCGGAGGTGGAACGCACCATCGCCGAGGCGGCGACCACGTTGACATCGTCTACGACAACGGCCGTCGATCCGCCGCGCATCGACTTCCAGCCCTACCGGGTGATGCAGTCCGACGGCACGGCCCGCTGGGTCTCGGCGCGTGCCTTTCCCGTGCCGGATGACAGTGGCGAACTGCGCTACGTCGTCGGCATCGCCGAAGACATCACACACCGGATCCGTGCCGACGAGGCTTTGCGCGAGGCCAAGGAACTGGCGGAACAGGAGAGCGCCGCCAAGTCGCAGTTCCTCGCGCATATGAGCCATGAACTGCGCACGCCCCTCAATGCGATCCTCGGATTTTCGGGGATGCTGGAGCACGTGATACTCGGTCCACTCGAACCCAAGACCTACCGCGACTACGCGCAAGATATCCAGAAAAGCGGCCAGCACCTGCTATCGATCATCGACGATATCCTGGATCTGTCGCGAATCGAGGCCGGGAAGGTAAGGCTCAATCTCGAGCAATTGGAGCCGGGCAAACTGGTCGATGAGGCGCTAAAGCTGGTCGACAAGTTGGCCGCCGAAAAGGGCACACGCTTCGAGAACGACTTGCCGGTCGATCTGCCGACGATAGAGGCGGACCGGCGCGCCGTCCTCCAGGTTCTCATCAACGTCATCACCAATGCCGTCAAGTTCACGCCGCCCGGCGGCGTGGTGCGGCTCGGCGCCCGGCGCCGCAGTAGCGGCGGCATCGACCTGCACGTCGAGGACAACGGGCGCGGCATTGCGCCGGAAGAGATGGCAGAGCTGTTCACGCCTTTCGCCCGCAAGGATGTCTTCATGGCGCGAATAGAAGAGGGCACAGGACTGGGTCTGGCGATCAGCAAACAACTGATGCAGCTTCAGGGTTTCGACATCACGGTTTCCAGCAAGGTCGGGCGGGGCACCGATGTAACGCTCGCATTCCCGAGCAATGCAACCAACAAGCTGACCAAAGAGCGCCCAGAGGCCCGGCGGGCCGCCGGCTGACCGTCAGTACGGCAGCCGCGCTTACTCCTCCGGCGGCGCGTCCCCGGAAGGCAGGGTGCCCGGGAAGAGGTGCTGCACCAGGGCGGCAGCGCAGAGCTGCAGTCCCTCCTGGTCGATGCCGTGGCCAACGCCGGGACGGCGATAGGCGGCAACCGGCACGCCGTTGAGTTGCATCGCCTCTTCGGCCGCCGGCATGGCGCCAAAGAGAACGACCTCGTCAGCGTCGCCATGCACCAGCAGCACCGGCGGGCGGCTGGCGATCTCCTCGCCCAGCACTTCCGGGGCCAGCAAGGCGCCCGAAAATCCGACGATCACGGCGCAGGCCTTGGGCCGTCGCAGCGCCGTGAACAAGGCGGTCATGGCGCCCTGCGAGAATCCGACCAGGGCCAGATGATCGTCGGTCAGGCCGTATTTCTCCAGCTCGGCATCGAGGAAGGCATTCAACAGCGGTTCGGCGGCGCGCACGCCGGCCACCATGCTATCGGGCTCGTCGTCCTGCAGACTGAACCACTGCCGTCCCATGGGGGCCATATCGCAGGGAAAGGGCGCGTGGGGCGAAACGAAGGCGGTATTGGGCAATACCGGCTCCAGCATCGGCGCCAGGGAAATCAGGTCGTCGCCGTTGGCCCCCAGGCCATGCAGGAAAACCACCAGGGCCTGCGCGCCTTCGCCGGGCGCCGGCCCGTGGCGCGGACCATCCAAGTCCATAAGAGCATTCACCGCTTACCCATCCTTCCGTATCAAAAAAGTTCTTATTCGAGATAACAATTCTCAGGCCGTGCGTTTGACCCCGCGCCCCAGCGCCACGCCGGGATGTCGATAGAGATGCCAGAGGAAGCGCGCCACCGTGCTGCGGTAGGGGCGCCACGCCTCGCCCAATGCCAGCATTGACTGTGGCTCCGGACGGTTTTCGAGTTTCTTCAGGTGCTGTGCGGCCACGCAAAGCGCCAGGTCGCCGACCGGCCAGACATCGGGGCGTCCCAGCGCAAACAGCAGGTAGATCTCGGCCGTCCACTGGCCGATGCCCTTCACACGGGTCAGCGCGGCAATCGCAGCCGCGTCGTCTAGGTTCGCAAGCCCATCTATATCAAGCGCCCCGCTGGCGATCTCCTCCGCCAGGATACGCCCGTAGCGCAGCTTCGGTCGGCTGAGGCCGACGGCCTTGAGATCGTCTTCCGAAGCCTTGAGGAATTGCCCGGCGGTCAGCGGGTCGACCCGCGCCTCCAGCCGGCCCACGATGGCGCGCGCCGACTGCACGGAGACCTGCTGGCCGGCGATCATGCGAATGAGGCCGGCGAAGCCGGGCTCGCTGCTGCGCTCCGGCGGCAGGCCGCAGCGGGCATAGGCCTCGGCAATCTCGGGGTCGCGTGCCGCCAGGGCTTCCATCGCCGGGCGTAGCCGCTCATCTGGGATCGGGTCTGGGATCATCACTGGACTTTAGCGCGGGACTGGCTTAGGGCCAATCGCATGTCGACACCGGAAGTCACCCGTTTCGCCCCCTCGCCCAGCGGCTACCTGCATCTGGGCCATGCCTTTGCGGCGCTATTTGCGGCCCGCGCCGCCGGGGAACCGGCCAAAGGCGGGCGTTTCCTGATCCGAATCGACGATATCGACGTCGATCGCGCCCGGCCCGAGTACGAAGCCGCAATCTTCGAAGACCTGGCCTGGCTCGGCCTGACCTGGGAGCAACCGCTGCGCCGCCAGTCGGAATGCATGGCCGAATATGCCGCCGCCCTGCAACGGTTAAAAGAGCGGCAAGTGACCTATCCCTGTTTTTGCACCCGCAAGGAAATCGCCGCGGAAATCGCCCGCGCCGGCGCCGCGCCGCACGGCCCCGTGGAAAGCGTCTATCCCGGCACCTGCCGCAGCCTGAGCCGGAGCGAGCGCGACGCGCGTATCGCCACCGGCGAGCTCTATGCCCTGCGCCTGGACATGGAAGAAGCGACCGCTCTGGCCGAGCGAGAGAACGGCGGGCCGCTCACCTGGTTCGACCGTTCCAAAGGCCAGCAGCTTTGCGACCCCCGCCCGCAGGGCGATGTGGTCATGACCCGCAAGGACGTGGCGGCCAGCTATCACCTGGCGGTGACCGTCGACGACGCGGCCCAGGACATCACCCTGGTGACCCGCGGCGAGGACCTTTTCGACGCCAGCCACATCCACCGCCTGCTGCAGCAGCTTCTCGGGCTGCCCGTGCCGCAGTATCATCACCACCGCCTGGTCGCCGACCAAGACGGCAAGCGCCTGGCCAAACGCCACGACGCCCTGTCGATCCGCCATCTGCGCGAAACCGGCCATAGCCCTGAAGAGGTCATCGCCATGACCGGCCTGGAAGAGGACAAGCCATGACAGACTCAGCCGGGACCGCAAGACAGAGCTTCGCCGACTTCTTCGCCGTGGAGATCGCCGCCGGCTTGCCCGAACTTGAAGAGGCCCGCAAGGACCGCGTCCGCGCCACCTACACCCGGGCCTTCGGCACGGCCTTCGTTGTCGCCATCGCCGCCGTCATCGTCTGGTTCATGGAGCAGCCGGTGGCCGCCGTGCTCTTGTTGGTCTCAGGCCTGGGCCTCGGCTTGTTCTGGGTGCTGAGTCCGTCCCGCCAGCATCGCAAAGCCGTGCGCGACTTCTTCATCCCGCCGCTGCTGCGCTTCCTCGGCGATGTCGACTACCACCGCGAACCCGGCCGGCACTTCGAAATCGAACGTTTCCGCCGCAGCGGCATGCTGCCGGCGGTCGACAAGGCCAAGGTGGCGCTTGAGGACCTCGTGGTCGGCCGCTACCGCGATACCGACTATCGGCTGGTCGAAGCCAGGTTGAAGCCGAAGAACCGTTCGAAGAACAAGGCGGCGGGCAAGCTGCTCTTTGCCGGCCTGCTGTGCGACATCTCGGTACCGCAGCCCTTCTCCGGCAGGGTGCTGCTGGTCGACGAGCCCGCCGGGGCCGAAGCCAAGACAACGCTGGGGCAGCGCGACAGCGCCGCCGGCCTGTCGCCGGTGGCCCTCGATCACCCGGGCTTCGAGAAACGTTGGCAGGTCTACAGCGACTCCCCGCGGGCGGCGCGCGGCCTGCTGCAGCCGGCCCTGTTGGACTCGCTGCTGGCGATCGCCGACGACCTCGGCGTCGCGGCGGTCCGCTGTGCTTTTTTCGAGGGGCGCTTCCTGATTTCCCTGCCGCAGCATCGCAATCTCTTCGAGATCGGCCGCCTGCATCGCTCGCTTGAGCATGCCGAAGAGGACTTAAGACGCCTGGCGACGGAGTTCACAATTCCGCACCGCCTGATCGACAACCTGCACGGCGAGCGCCAACCGCTGGTGCCGGAGACCTAGTCCGGGGGCGCCCCGCCGTCGCCGGAGTCTTCCCCGGCCGTGCGGCCGCCGGTGAGTTCGGACAGCTCGTCGGCCGCCTCGCGCAGCACCGCCACATGCTCCATGGCCTGCTCTAGATTCATGCGCATGACCGGCGCATGCACCGCCAGGGCGGCGAAGAAACGCCCCGAGGCATCGGTGACCGGTACGGCCACGGCGACCATGCCGTCGAGAAACTCTTCGTTGT
>CAJHXP010000626.1_pt1 | contig 10992 bp, 9 predicted proteins | sample 9198551 | NCBI WGS metagenome assembly CAJHXP01 (sample SAMEA7708297, study PRJEB35096) | sediment metagenome | biome: marine neritic benthic zone biome [ENVO:01000025]; feature: sediment [ENVO:00002007]; material: shallow marine sediment [ENVO:03000034] sea grass bed [ENVO_01000059] ... | reverse complement strand
GGGACTGATCTAGGCTAATGATACGCGAGGCCACTTGGGAACGCGATTCGGGCAGTCGGCCTAGTCATGCCGGAATGCAGCAGGCTGTAGATCACCAGGGAAAGTCTTTCGGAACACAACTGTCATTCATTGGAGATGCTAGATGACGAAGGTGCATCAGTTGCTCGGCCAAAAGGGCCGTGACGTCTTGTCCATCCGTCCCGATGATTCCGTGTTCGATGCCATCCAGAAGATGTCAGATGAGGATGTCGGCGCCTTGGTCGTGATAGAGAACGACAAGCTCGTCGGCATGCTGACCGAGCGGATTTATGCCCGAGAGGTTTTTTTGAAAGGCAGATCGTCGCGGGAAACAGCGGTCCGGGACATCATGGAAACGCAGGTTGTCTACGCGCGGCCCGAGCAAACGGTCGAAGAATGCATGGCCGTCATGACCGAAAACCGCGTGCGGCATCTCCCCGTCCTGGAAGGCGAGCAATTGATCGGCATCGTTTCAATTGGCGATCTGGTCAAGAGCATCATCGCCGAACAGAAATTCACCATCGAGCAGTTGCAACACTACGTCAGAGGCTAGGCAGGATCAGCCCCCGCAGATCAAGGCCCTTCCTGGCTCTTCAAAGTTCGAGTTTTTTGATTCGCCAACTGCGACAACCGCCCGGGCCTCAGCCCAGCATGTTGTTCACTTCGCGCGGCAGCTCGACCACCAGGCCGTCGAGGTCTTCGGTCATGACGATTTGACAGCCTAGACGCGAGGTCGGCTTCAGGCCGAAGGCGAGGTCGAGCATGTCTTCCTCGTCTTCTGTGGGCTCGCCGAGTTTCGCGTACCAGCCTTCGTCGACGACGACGTGACAGGTGGCGCAGGCCAGGGAACCTTCGCAGGCCCCTTCGATGTCCACATCAAAGCGATGCGCGACCTCCATCACCGAGAGGCCGACCGGGGCGTCCACTTCCTTGCGGTTCCCGTCCTTCTCGACGAACGTCAACTTCGGCATGAACTCCTGCTCCTACTACCTGGTCTCGTACTGACTTGCGCTGCTTACTCTGCCGCGGCGCTGCCTTCGCCGCGCAGCCGCTTCACCTGGGTGACCAGGTCCTCGAGCGCCTGATCGATGTCCGCCTCGGTGTTGAAGCGGCCGATGCCGATACGGACCGAGCTGCGCGCCCTGGCATCCGACAGCCCGAGGGCCTGCAGCACATAGGACGGCTCCACCGCCGTCGAAGTGCAGGCCGACCCGGAGGAAATCGCCAGGCGCGGCACCGCCTTCATCAGGGCCTCGGCCTCCACCCCCTCGAAAGCGAGGTTCAGATTGCCGGCCACCCGCAGGCTTTCATGGCCGTTGAGCGCGACCCCGGAAAGGCGGCTTCTAATGCCCTCCAGCAGCCGGGTCTTCAAGCCGGAAATGCGTTCGGCCTCGGCCGTCATGACTTCGGCGGCGATTTCCGCGGTGGCGCCCAGGCCGACGCAAAGCGGGGTCGCCAGGGTGCCGGAGCGTAGACCCCGCTCCTGCCCGCCGCCGTCGATCAGCGGCTCGATCCGAACCCTAGGCCGGCGCCGCACGTAGAGCGCACCGATCCCCATGGGGCCATAGAATTTGTGGCCGGAGACGCTCAAGAGGTCGATCCCGAGGGCGGCCACATCCAGCGGAATCTTGCCGACCGCCTGGGCCGCGTCGCAGTGGAAATAGGCACCCTTTTCGTGACAGATCGCGGCGATCTCGGCCAGCGGCTGGATCACGCCGATCTCGTTGTTCACCGCCATGATCGAGACCACCGCGGTTTCCTCGCTCACGGTTTCGGCCAGCAGGTCCAGGTCGACCAGGCCGTCTTCGCCGACCGGCAGGATGGTGACGCGGTGGCCTTCGCGCTCCAGCTGGCGGCAGCTCTCCAGCACGCATTTGTGCTCGCTCGCCAGGGTGACCACATGGGGCCGTCGCGCGCGGTGGAAGCGCGCGGCGCCCTTGATCGCCAGGTTGTTGGATTCCGTGGCGCCCGAGGTGAAGACGATCTCGCGCGGCGTCGCGCCGATCAGCCCGGCCAACTGGCCGCGGCCCTTCTCCACCGCCTCTTCCGCATCCCAGCCGAAGGCATGATCCGTTGAATGGGGATTGCCGAAGCGCTCGGTGAAGAACGGCAGCATGGCCTCGACGACCAGCGGGTCGGTCGGCGTGGTCGCCTGGTTGTCCAAGTAGATGCCCGGCGGCTGCCGGTTGGGCTTGCTGTGATCCTGTCGCGCCATAGGCCTGTCTCAGGCCGCCTGGCTGCGGCGATAGAGATCGCCCCAGGCCGCCAGCAAGCGGTCGACGTCCTCGGCGCTGCTGTTCCAGCCGAGCGACACGCGGATCGCCGAGGCGGCCTCCTGGGCACTCGCGCCCATCGCCGTCAGCACGTGCGAGGGCTGCACCTTGCCGGACGAACAGGCGGCGCCGGAACTGACCGCCACCCCGGCCAGGTCGAGGGCCATCAGCTGGGTTTCCGCCGGCAGGTCGGCGACCGCGACGCAGGAGGTGTTGGGCAGGCGCGCCACGCTGGCGCCAAAGATCTTGAGGCCGGGCGCGATGATCTTTGCTTCGGCCTCGAAACGGTCGCGCAATTCGGCCAACGCCGCCAGCGCAGACAGCTCCCGCAGCGCCACCTCGGCGGCGGCCCCGAAGCCGGCGATGCCGGGCAGGTTCTCGGTACCCGCGCGGCGCCGGCGCTCCTGCCCTCCGCCGCGCTGCAGCGGCTGCAAGGGAAGCTCGGGCCGGGCGAGCAAGGCGCCCGCGCCCTGCGGCCCGCCCAGCTTGTGCGCGGAAAGCGTCATCAGATCGACGCCCAGGGTCGCCATGTCGAGCGGCACCTTGCCGGCCGCCTGCACCGCATCGCAGTGGACCCAGGCACCGGCTTCGCGGGCCAGGGTCACCACCGCCTCGAGAGGCTGGATGACGCCGGTCTCGTTGTTGGCCAGCATGACCGAAACCAGGGACCCTTCGGGCGCGGCCGCAAGCGCGGGGGCCAAGGCGTCGAGATCGATCAGGCCCTCCGGCGTCAGCGCGATGGCTTCGGCTTCGGGGGCCGCCTGCAGAACGGAGTCGTGTTCGCCGGCGGATACCAGCACGCGCTGACAAGGCAGTCCGCCGAGGGCCAGGTTGTTGGCCTCGGTGCCGCCGGAGGTAAAGGTGACCCAGGCCGGCTCCACCCCGGCCAGCGCGGCCACCTTGGCGCGCGCCTCCTCCACCAGACGGCGGGCGCGACGGCCCGGCGCGTGCACCGAGGAAGCGTTGCCCGGCTGGCAGAGCGCCGCGGTCATGGCGTCCAGCGCTTCGGGCCGGATCGGCGCGGTGGCGTTGTAGTCGAGGTAGGCGGTCATGGGATCTCGCAGGCGATGCAGGCCTCAGCCGATGGCAAGGCGGGTTTTCGTGCCGTCCCCCAACTCCCCGTCTGGCTTGACGAGGCCGCTGGTCCCGAGGACACGGCGCGAGATCACGTCATCGACGGTAACCGAGCTGAGGTAGAGATAGATCTGGTTGCCCAGTTCATCCCAGAGATCGTGGGTCTGGCAGCGGCTCTGGTTGCCACGGCAGCCGAAGGGCTGGCCGGGCATGCAGCGCGTGGCGCGGATCGGCTCGTCAACGGCGAGGATGATGTCCGAGATACGGGTCTCGTTCGGCGCACGAGCCAGCAGATAGCCACCGCCGGGTCCGCGCACGGAGCGCACCAGCCCGCCGCGCCGCAGCTTGGCGAAAAGCTGCTCAAGGTAGGACAGCGAAATCTCCTGGCGCTCGGCGATGTCGGCAAGCGCCACCGGCCGATCCTCGGCATGACCCGCAAGGTCGCAGAGCGCCATCACGGCATAGCGGCCCTTGGTGCTCAACTTCACCTGATGTCTCCCATCTCTAGGCTTGGCACTAGCACTTGCCTTCGGCCTGCTTTGCTTCGGGGGCATCGCGCTCGTCCCCTTCACCGGCCAAGGCCGCGCCGGACGACTCATCGCCCGACCCCGATTCCAACTCGTTCACACGGGCGCGCAGGCTCTGCACCTCATCGAGCAGGCCCTCCAAGGTCCGGGCGATGGGATCGGGAATGTTGCCGGTCGGCGTGCCGTAGGCGACGAAGGGCGCCATGGCGGCTTCGGGTGTCCGGCTGGTCTGCACCGCGCGGCCTGGAATGCCGACGATGGTGACGCCTTCCGGTACTTCTTTGGTCACCACGGCGTTGGCGCCGATGCGCGCGCAGCGGCCGACGGTGAAGGGCCCAAGGATCTGGGCGCCTGAGCCCACGATGACCCCATCCCCCAGAGTCGGGTGGCGCTTGACGTTACGCTGGCTGTCGCTGTCGACGCTGGGCGAGGTGCCGCCCAGGGTCACGCTCTGATAGAGGGTCACATCGTCGCCTATCTCGGCCGTTTCGCCGATCACCACGCCCATGCCGTGATCGATGAAGAACCGCTCGCCGATGGTGGCGCCGGGGTGGATTTCGATGCCGGTCAACAGGCGCCCGATCGCGGAAATCCAGCGGCCCAGCAGGAACCAGCCGCGCCGCCAGCAGGCATTTGCCAGGCGGTAAAGCATGAGGGCCTGGAAACCCGGATAGCAAAGCACTACCTCTAGGCGGGAGCGCGCCGCAGGGTCCCGCTGCATGGTGGCATCGATTTCGGCCCGTAGAGACTTGAACATCGCTTCGTCCATCGTGCTATTATCGCCGGCCTTTGTCGCCCTGGGCGATCCGCTAGGCAGATGATGCGCTTATAGGGCAGCAGCAGCAATACCGTGAGATATAGTAAGTCAGAGTAAAATGGTCAAGTTTTCGGCTGGCCAGAAAGGGCCGAAAATTAACGAATTGCGAACCCGGGGATTGACGTTCAGTCGGAAAACCCGACAGCTATAAGGGACATTGCGGCGGTGCCACCGGTCTTTCCGGTGGGCGCTAGGCGTCGCTGTGCACCCGGAACGTTCAAGGTTCGCGGCTCCAAGAGAGATAGGAATAAAAGGGTTTATGCCTGACGTTATCTTCAATGGGCCGGATGGCCGTCTTGAAGGGCGCTACCAGAACAGCAAGCGGCCCAATGCGCCGATTGCGCTCATGTTGCACCCGCACCCGCAATACGGGGGCACCATGAACAACAAGGTCGTCTATACGCTGTTCCACGCCTTCGTGCGGCAGGGCTTTTCGGTCCTACGCTTCAACTTCCGCGGTGTCGGACGCTCCCAGGGCGTCTTCGATCGGGGCGAGGGGGAGCTTTCGGATGCCGCCTCTGCGCTGGACTGGTTGCAGACCTACAACGAGAACGCCTCGGCCTGCTGGATTGGCGGATTTTCCTTCGGCGCCTGGATCGGCATGCAATTGCTGATGCGCCGGCCGGAAATCAACGGCTTCGTTTCCATCGCCCCGCCGGCCAACATGCACGATTTCAGCTTCCTGGCGCCCTGCCCGTCCTCCGGCCTGATCGTCCAGGGCGACAAGGACGAAGTGGTGCCGGAGCCCTCGGTCAAGAAGCTGGTCGACAAGCTCTCGTCCCAGCGCGGCATTGGCATCGACTATCGCGTGATTCCGGGCGCCGGCCACTTCTTCCAGGACGAGATGGAAGAACTGAGCGGTCACGTCGACGACTACCTGAACAAGGCTTTGGCGCCGGATAAAAGCAAGACCGCAGCGGGCTGAGGTCAGCGCGTCCTATCAGGTTCCAATTAGGCTGACGCCCCTTCCGGGGCTTTGTGAAGGCAGCCGCCGCTGGCCGCCCGGCTGACGCCGGTTGTCGTCGGCAAGGTCAGCGGAAGCCCGGCCAGCGAGCGCAAGGCCAGATAGGCGAAGGCCTGGGCTTCCAGCGCGTCGCCCTGCCAGCCCACCGCCTCAACCGGCTCTACCGGGGCCTCGACCCGCGCGGCCAGGGCCGCCATGAGGGTCGGGTTGTGGCGCCCGCCGCCGGTAATCAGCCAGCGCCGGGCCGGGGCCGGAAAATGCACCTCGGCCTTGGCGATGGTGGCGGCCGTAAAGGCGGTCAGAGTCGCCGCCCCATCCTCCAGGGACAGTCCCTCCACCGGCGCTGAGGAAAAGTCGTCACGATCGAGGGACTTCGGCGGTAAGCGATCGAAATAAGGATTGTCGAGCAAGCGGGCCAGCAGCGCTTCATCGACCTGCCCGGCACCTGCCAGGGCCCCATCGAGATCGAGGGCGTCGCGTCCATGCCGCTCCACCCAATCGTTGATCAGGGCATTGCCGGGGCCGGTGTCAAAGGCCAGCACCTGTCCCTCCGTTGCGCCGATCCAGGTGACGTTGGCGACGCCGCCGATATTCACCACAGCCAGCGGACGTGCCAGCGCCGCGGCCAGCGCTGCCTGGAACAGCGGCACCAGAGGGGCCCCCTCGCCGCCTTGAGCCACGTCGTTGCTGCGCAGATCGGCGACAACGTCGATCCCGGTCTCCGCCGCCAGCAGCGCGCCGTCGCCGATCTGCCAGGTGCGGCCCTCCTGCGGCCGGTGCAGGATGGTATGGCCATGAAAGCCGATGACGCGGACCTCTGCCGGGTCGACACCGGCCTCGGCCAGCAGGCGGCGCACCGCTTCCGCATGGCGCAGCGTCACCTCCCGCTCGACCTCCGCGACCGGCCCCGCCCCGCCAGCGACCGAACGCAGCCGGCGGCGCATTTCCGGGTCATAGGGCAGGCTGACAGAGGCACCGGCGGTCACGGACTGGATGCCATCGCTGCGGATCAACGCCGCGTCGATCCCGTCCAGCGAGGTTCCGCTCATCAGGCCGAGGGCCCAGGGCAATGCCTCTTCGGGCCTAAAAGTTGCCATAGCTACCAATTTCTTTCATTCGGTCCCAGGTATTCCCCGACAGGTTTATCGGGCGGAGATTACGATTCGGTCAAATAAGGTTAACCGCAGGCCAGGTAACCACGGGGGGAAAATTGTGATCCCCCGCGGATTGTGTTAAATGCCTGCGCCCGCTGCAAGCAGCGGGCATTCAGCCGATAAGACCAGGCAGGACCATGACAGCGCCACGTTCCGACTTCCTGCGGACACTTCAGGACCGCGGATTTATCCATCAGTGCACGGACCTCGACGCGCTCGACGAACGCGCGATGAACGGCCGCGTCACCGCCTATATCGGCTTCGACGCGACGGCGGACAGCCTGCATGTCGGCTCCCTGGTGCAGATCATGATGCTGAGTTGGCTGCAGAAGACCGGCCACCGGCCCATCGCCCTGATGGGCGGCGGCACCAGCAAAGTCGGCGACCCCTCAGGCAAGGACGAATCGCGTCAGCTGCTGACCGATGAGCAGATCAACGCCAATATCGCCGGCATCCGCACCGCCTTCACCAAGCTGCTGGATTTCAACGACGGTCCGGACGGCGCGGTCATGATGAACAATGCCGACTGGCTCGACAGTCTGCAGTACATCAAGTTCCTGCGCGACGTCGGTCCGCACTTTACCATCAACCGCATGCTCACCTTCGACAGCGTGAAGCTGCGCCTCGACCGCGAACAGCCGCTGACTTTCCTGGAGTTCAACTACATGATCCTCCAGGCCTACGACTTTCTCGAACTTGGCCGGCGCATGGACTGCTGCCTGCAGATGGGCGGCTCCGACCAGTGGGGCAACATCGTCAACGGCGTGGAGTTGGGGCGGCGCATCGACCAGCGGCAATTCTACGGCCTGACCACGCCGCTGATCACCACCGCCTCCGGCGCCAAGATGGGGAAGACGGCCGCCGGCGCGGTATGGCTCAGCGAAAGCCGTCTCAGCCACTACGACTATTGGCAGTTCTGGCGCAATACGGAAGACGGCGACGTCGGCCGCTTCCTGCGGCTCTTCACCGAACTGCCGCTGGACGAGATCGCCAGGCTGGAAGCCTTGGATGGCGCCGAGATCAACGAGGCCAAGAAAACCCTGGCTTTCGAGGCGACCAAGCTGTGCCGTGGCGAGGCGGCGGCGGCCCAAGCGGCGGAGACCGCGCGCCAGACTTTCGAGGAAGGTCGCAGCGCCGCGGGCCTGCCGACGATCGAGGTCAGCGAAGCGGAACTCAGCGGCGGCCTGCCTGCCTTCGAGTTGATGCGCCGTGCGGGGCTGGCCAAGAGCAGCGGCGAAGCCCGGCGCCTGATCAAGGGCGGTGGCGGACGCGTCAACGACGTCGCTATCAAAGAAGAACTCCAAACGGTCGGGCTCGACGACCTGGGGCCCGAGGGCAGCATCAAACTGTCTGCCGGCAAGAAGCGGCATGCCCTGGTAAAGCTGGCCGAGTGAAACCGGCCTGTCAGGGCCATTTCCGATCGGACTGAACTCATCAGATCGGACAGGGTTCTACTTATCGATGCGGTCGGGAAACGCCGTCGGCGGGGTATCGCTGCCCCCCGAGCTGAAGATGTTGCGCAGGAACCCCGGAGTCAGCGCCGACAACGGATTGACGGATACCGACGGATTTTCGACCGCACCCTCGACGGAATAGACCACGGCGATGAGGCCCTCTCCTTCGCCGCCGGTAAGCAGGGCACCGAGCAGAGGAATTCTGCTGAGAAAATTGTTGATCGAATAAGCCGGCACGACGACCCCGGTCAGGTCGATGGCGTTCTCGTCAAAATCGATCCTGCCCTTGGAGGTGATCCCCAGGGCCGCTCCGTAGACACGCATGAGCTCTGTCGTCGCCAAACCGTCGTCGAGCAGGAACTCACCGTCCATACCCTGAAAGGCGATACCCTCGCCGCCGAGAAGATTGAGGATGCCGGTGAAAGAAGCGACGGTCAGCAGCTTGGCCAAGGCCGGCGCCTTCACCATGACAAAGTCACGTGCCGCCACCTTAGCGGTGATGGGAAAGGTCGGCGACGGCCCCTCGCTGTGACCGGTCACTTGAATACGCCCGCCGACCACCGTATCGGCGATGTTGGTGGCGCGCATCAGGGCGCCGAGGTCGTCGCTTTGCGCCAGCAGGCGCTGGCCGCTGCCGGAGGCATCTGGAGCGAAGGAGAGTTGGACATAGCGACGTGATAACTCCGCAGTCACGGCCTGTGGCGACGTACCATCGGCCGATGTCTGCGAAGGCTCCGTCTTGGCCGGTGCCTCACGAGGCGACCAGTATTGCTCGGGGATGCTGCCCGACAAACGAATGGTTTCCCAACCCGTGCGGAGGCGGCGCAGTTCCAGATTCACATGGTCGAGGCGCCGCTCCTCGGCAAAGTAGAGCCCGTCCAAATCGGCGGCTCTGATGCTCAAGGGTTCAAATGTGCGCAGCACCGTCTTGTCTCGCAGCCTGGGCTCCGGATTCTCCACCGTCTTCGACTCGGTCTTATCATTCAGAAAGGGTTCGGCGTCGAGCGTTCCACGCCCAATCGACACGTCGATGCTATCCTGATCCAGCCGCACGGAGACGTCCTCGAGATTGCTGCGGCCAAAAGAGATCCGCTCGAGTTCGATCGAACCCAGGCCCTCACGGTCGCGTCCGGGCGAGGCCTTGCCACGGGCGACCAGGTCGCCGGCCTGCAGCACGATGTCGCGATAGGCCAGAGGACCATCGGGATCCAGTTCGATGGTCGCCCTCAAGGTGCCCTCGGTGCCGGCTTCCTTCTGCCAGTGGATCTCCGGCAGGGAGATCGTCGCCTCCTTCAAATCTGTGGTGACCTGCAAGGTCGTCAGGCCGTTGTCCCGCGCAACCATGGAGACCTTCGACTTCATGGGCCCTTGGATGACATCACCGACATCAAGGCCGAAAAGGGCGCGCTCCTCATCGACGACACGCGGAATATCCGCCTCCACAAGCGAGCGGACCTTCGGGGCGTCGGCAAAACTCTGCCGCCACTGCATCGACAAGGGGACGCCACCAAGGGAAAGCGGGCCGGAGACCTGCATGCCACTTTTATCGAGACTGACGGTCAGCTGCCCTTCGGTCATGTTCTGGCCAAGAACTACGTTACTCAATTCAGCATCCTTGACGACCGCGTCGACCTGCAACGACACGTGGTCGAAGGACAGTTTCTTAGACAGCGGGAATTGGAACGCGAGATCGGCGGTCGCCGTGCCGCCGCTGCCTTTGGACGACAAGTTGAGCTTGGAAAGCAAGTCGAGGCGCGGCAATTCCAGAATCGCCAATGCTTCCTTGATCGGGCCTACCGCCTTGGCATTGATGCTGAGTTGCTCGAAGACATCCTTCTTGCCGCTGGCCGCCCTGATGCCGGCAATGCTGACCGTCGAAGCATCGAGAACCAAATCGTAGAGGTGCCCGGACTCGGCCGAAAAAGTCAGCGTATCGCCTTCGTATACCGCAGTTCCGGCGATCCCCTGGACTGGCGGCAGCGGCCGCAGGTAGTGGGCTTCCACATCGTGGTATTCAAGGTTAGCGGTCACGCTGGCCACCTCGGCAGCCGCGAAGTCGCCATAGGGCACCGCGACGGTAAGGGCCGCCGTCGCCTCGTCGACCACGCCGTCGGAGATGTTTTCCACGATCCAGGTCCGGGCATCCACGGCAACCGATGGCGGCCAGTAGGTCGCGAGCTCCGCCAGGGGCACGTCTTCCAACTTCGCGTCGGTATTGATGGCCCAGCCGTTGCCGTTGGGATCATGGTCGAAAACACCCGCAATGCTGAAGATCGGACCGGGCGCCGCATCACTGCCCAGACTGATGCGGGCCTCGTCCAGGTCAAAGCGGCTTTCGGTTCCTTCGAAACGGCCGCGCATGGTCACCTCGCGGACCGGCAACGGCTGCATATCGACCCCAGGGATCGTGAGAGTGCCGGCAAAGCCCTGGAGATCGAAGCCGGTATGGCCCAGAACGCAATCCAGGGTCAGGGAGGCCGAGATCGACCCGCTCGCGCGCGAGGTCAGCCCGCCAACCGGGGCCAGGACCGGAAAGGCCGCCGCCAAGGAAGCAAGGCTGATGTCGGAAAACCCCGCCGCAAAGTCTACGACTCCGTCGTCCTTGTCGAACAGGAAGGCGGCGTCCAGGGTCGCCGGATCGCGGCGCCCGACAAAACTGAGGCTAATGTCGCCGGCCAACCCGGCAATGTCGCGGCGCAGGGAAATATCCG
>CAJHXP010000132.1_pt1 | contig 11040 bp, 12 predicted proteins | sample 9198551 | NCBI WGS metagenome assembly CAJHXP01 (sample SAMEA7708297, study PRJEB35096) | sediment metagenome | biome: marine neritic benthic zone biome [ENVO:01000025]; feature: sediment [ENVO:00002007]; material: shallow marine sediment [ENVO:03000034] sea grass bed [ENVO_01000059] ... | reverse complement strand
GTTGCCGCCCTGTAGTCCGCGAGATGCGGCGCCTTCATGTGCGCCTGCCAGAGATCGCGGCTCTCCCAGGTTTCGTAGAAGACGAAGAAGCCGGGCGCCGCATTGTCCTGGTGAAGATCGTATTGCACACAGCCTTCTTCGGCGCGCGTGACCGCCACGAGCTTTTCAAGTTCTGTCCGGACGAGGTCTTCCTTGCCGGGGACGGCGGTGATCTGTGCGAGGATTGTGAGCGACATGCTGCGGCACCCTTGTCATTTCATTCGCATTGCGTCTGACGGAGATATCGGCCGAACCGGCCCAGCGGACAAGTAGGCACAGGACGGACCGGGCAAGAGCCGCTGCCTCAGATATCCTCCGGCGTGACATCGAAGCGGGTGATCACGCCCTGCGACAGGCGGAAGAAGCCGTCCTGCGGTTCGTCCATGGCGAAGACTTCTTCCGGCGGGACCTTCAGATAGAGACCGCGCAGGATGCGTCCGGCGAGGCCATGGCTGACCGCCACCAGGGGCACGCCGGCGTCCAGTTCCGCCATCCAGGCCTGCAATCGGGTCGCGACCATGGCGTAGCTTTCGCCGCCGCCCGGGACGACGAAGTTCCACTTGTCGGCCTGCCGCGCGGCCCAGAGTTCGGGAAACTCACGCGCCAGGTCCGCCTCGCGATGGCCTTGCCAGTCGCCGAAGCCGATCTCGGCAATGCGCGGCTCCAGCGCGATTTCTGAAGGATCCACCCCCAGGTGGTCGGCCACCACCACCGCGGTCTGCCAGGCGCGGCCGAGGGGGCTGGCGACGATTTTCGGCTTCGCGGACGCCTCAAGCGCCAGGGTTTCGGCCAGCAGGCTGCCGACCGCCCCGGCCTGGGCGATGCCCTTGGTGGTCAAAGGGGAGTCCTTCTGGCCCTGTAATTTGCCAAGGCTGTTCCAGACGGTCTGACCGTGACGGATCAGAAAAATCATCTGCGTCTCTCCGCGCTGGGTAAATGATGCGGAGTCTCCCGCGACAATCTTCGGCTTGGGTATCACGCCGCACACGACCGCGCCATGCCATAGGTCCCCTGGGTCCCGGGCAGAGGCTCTCGACTCGCCGCTGCTCTTCCAGGGCGCCGCGCCGCGCGTAAAACAGAACTGCTGCGATGTGGTCGGAAAGGGCTCTATATCAGGCTGCGGAGATAACCACCCCTGGTACTACTGCTCGGCGACCTGGCCGGCGGCGAAGCGGACCTGAGACAGGAAACGGTCGAAGACCCGGGCCGTTGCGCGATTGAGCGCCACGATCGCGGCCTCGACGCTGTCGTCTGCGGCCGGCTCCTCCGCGGTATAGCTTTCGACGACCAGCAACGTCTCGTCGGACACGCGCAGCAGGGCAAGTTCGATCTCGACGAAGACCCGCGGCGGTCCGCCGCCGAGCAGGCGTTCAAGACGTCTCGCCTTACCGCTGACCCGGTAGTCGGAACGAACCCGCGTGTCGGGGGTGACCACCAGGCCCGCCACACCGCTGCGGCGCAGATAAGCCACCATCTGATCCTGCAGCATGCGGGGCGGGGCGTCGTTCCAGTAATGGTAGTTGTGCTGCTGCAGCTCGTAGGATTGGCCGCTCTCGCTGTATAGCAGCGCGCGCTCGCGCAGCAGGCCGTCAGCCTGCAGGAGCTCCACCGTCACGACGCCGGGCAAGGGGATCTCCGCGCTGCTCTGAACCGGCGTCGGCACGAGCAGCCGATAGTAGTGTTCGCGCGGCACCGGCGGTGCCGAGCCGAAGCAACCGGCCAGGACGGGGGCGATCAGTAGCGAGGGTAGGATCCGTTTCATCGGTTTTCCCTTCGGCTCAGCGACGGCGACGGCGGGGTTCCGGCCTTGACCTCTTCGGGTGCCGAACCGCCCAACAGCAATCCGGGGTTTTGCCGGATCAGGCGGCTGAACTCGTTCATATTGCGGGTGGTTCCCGCGAGGTTGTGGTTGATCGTATCGATGTTCCCGGCGATCGACCGCAGGACGTAGCGGGTATCTTCCAGGGCCGCGTTCACGTTGCCTTCGTTGCTCTCGACGACGCCCTGGAGGTCGGTGACGACGCTGTCGAGCTGGCCGAGCGTATCCTGGACCGCCTGGCTGATCGCCACGAAGTCATGCGACACGGCATTGATGTTCTGAACCGTCTGCTGGACGTCCGCCACATTCTGCTCGGAGAGCAGCGTCTGCACGGCGGCAAGCGTGGTGTTGAGCTCTTGCGTGAAGGTCAGGAGCTCGCCGGCGATTTGCGGCACGTGTCCGCGCGTGTCTTTCGCCACCGCGGTCAAAGAGCCAAGCAGCGGCGAGACATCGTCGCCGAGCAGCTGGTTGGCACTGGCTACCAACTCACCGAGACGCGCCAGCAACGGTTTCAGGCTGTCGCGTGACAATTCGCCGACCTGGCCTGCCACGCTGGACATCGCGGCGAACATATCGGCCGACGGTGCGCTGGCAATGCGCGCGCCGGGGACCAGGGCCGTCGCCGAGTCTCCGCGGCTGATTTCGACCGTCTTGGCGGCCAGAAACTTGGAGCTATGGATGCGCGCCACGCTGTCGGCCGGAATGACCCAGCCTTCGCGCACAGAGAGGTCGAGGTGAAAGGTCATGGCGCCATCCTCGGCGACCGGGTTGATTGCCTCGACCTGACCCACGGGGAAACCCTCATAGCGGACCTGGGTCCCGAACCTGACATCCGCCACGTTGTCGAACACGACACCGTAGCGGTCATGGGAGCCGACGCCGCCGGTGAGCGTGATCGCTGCGCCCAGGGCGGCGACCAGCATCGCGATCACGAATCCCCCGACGGCGGCATAGTTCAATCCTTGATGTCGCATCTCTCTAGCTCGCTTCCGCGTTTTCACCCGAGATCGCCGGGTGTGGCGCCGTCTCTCCGGTCAGGCGCCGCAGATAGGCCTGGGCATCGACCTCGGCATCCTCGGAGCGCCGGTTCAACAGGTTCTGGATCCGCGCATTGTCGGATCGGCGCACGCCCGCGACGTCATCGATCAGCAGAATTCGGCCCTGGTCGAGGATCGTGATGCGGTCGGCGATCTTGAAGGCGCTCTCCAGCTCGTGGGTAACCACCACCATGGTCATGTTCATCGCATCGCGAAGCTTCAGGATGAGATCGTCGAGCGCCGACGAGACGACCGGGTCCAGCCCTGCGGAGGGTTCGTCGAAAAACAGCAGCGAGGGATCCATGACGATGGCCCGCGCGACCGCCGCCCGCTTGATCATGCCGCCGGACAGCTCCGAGGGCATCAGCGTGTCGGCCCCTGCCAGCTTGACGACCTCGAGCTTGAGGCGCGCCATGATCTCCATGGTCTTGCGGTCGAGCCTGGTGTGCTCGCACAAGGGCAGCATGATGTTGTCGAGCACGTTCATCGAGCTGAACAGCGCGCCGCCCTGAAAGGCGACGCCGATCTTGCGCCGCAGCCTGAGCATCTCCGTGGCGCGGGCGCGTGTGATATCGAGGCCGAACAGCTCGATGGACCCTGCCGTCGGGCGTGTCAGGCCCACCAGATGCCGCAGCAAGGTGGACTTGCCGGAGCCACTGCCGCCCATGATCACCATGATCTCGCCCGGCATCACCGTCAGCTCGATATCGTGCAGGACCTGCTGTGTCCCATAGTACGCCTGCAGACCCTCGACCCGGATCACCGGCGCGCCCAACGGGTCCGGTTGCGGCGGCTGGGGCGAAGCGTGTTCTTGAGCGATGACAGCCATGCGCCTATCCACTGGTGACGACGAAGGCGAAGATCATGTCGACCATGATGATGGCCGCGATCGAGTGCACCACCGCCCGCGTGGTCCGGCGCCCTACCCCTTCGGCACCGCCGTCGGCCAGGGCCCCGTTGACCGCGGAGACAAGGGCGACCAGCGCGGCGAAGAGCACGCTCTTGCCGAGACCATGCGCCAGGTCATTGACCGAAAGCACCGTAACGAGGTCGGCGAAGTAGGCGCCCATGCTGATCTCCAGCGACGCGGTCACGATGAAACCCGCGGCGGAGAGCGCGACCATGATGGCCCACATGGTAAGACAGGGGACCATGACCATCATCGCGATCAGGGCGGGGGCGACGAGGAACCGGACCGGCGAGATGCCGATCACGTGGAGCGCATCGACCTCCTGATTGATCTTCATGGTGCTGAAGCGCGCCGCCAGGGCCGAGCCGGAGCGCCCCGCGATCAGAATCCCGATAATCAAGGGCGCGAACTCGCGCACGACCGACAGCCCGATGCCGACCGTCGCAAAAGACTCGGCGCCGAACAGTCCGAGACTGTAGAGACTCTGGATCGCCAGCATCATGCCGATGGTTGCCGCCAGCACCGTGGCGATGGGTAGCGCCTCCAGGCCGATCTGCGTCATCTGCGCGAAGACCGCGGGCAGCCTTACCGGCTGCCGCCGCACCGGTCCGAGGACCGCCCAGAGCAAGGACTCGAGGAATAGGGCGCTGGCGAAGCCGACCTCTTCGACGCCGCGCACGACACCCCGTCCGATACCTTCTGCTACCCGCAGCATCGCACCCGGCCTAAACGACGGCCGCCAAGGCGGCGCCGATGTCGGGATGAATGGCGAAGACCTTGTCGAGCCGCGCCAGTTCGAAGACTCTCAGCACTTCCGGGCTGACCGCGATCAGGCCGAACCTGGTTCCGGCCTTGCCGGCGCTTTGCAGCGCCTCGACCAGGCTGGCGATGCCAGAGCTGTCGATGTAGGTGACCTGCGACAGATCGACCAACACGTCGCGCCCGCGCCCGACGCAGTCGAGCAGGCACTTGCGAAGCTCGGGCGCCCGGTCGAGATCGATCTCACCGCCGAGCTCAACCACCAGCCTGCCTTGTTCTTCACGAATTACCTCGGTCATGTCGCCAAACTCTTCCTCTTGGTCATCTGCAGGACGTTTCCCACGCCATCGGGCGCGGGACTGAAGTCGGCCGTGTCCATCAGCTCTCGAATGAAGTGCGTTCCCAGGCCGCCGGGCCTCAGGTCGCGAAGGTCGCGCGGCTTGACCAGGGTGGGATCGACGGCCGGCCCAAAGTCGGTCACGCGCAGAATCAGCCGGTCCGCGCCGCGCAGAATGCCGAGCACGACATAACCGTCCTCGCGGCCGGTGTAGGAGTGCAGAATGACGTTCTGGCAGGCCTCGCCCACGGCGAGGACGATGTCCCGCGTATCCGGTTCATTGAAACCGCAGAAATATGCGGCCCTGCGCACGGTCTCCCGCACCAGGACCATACGGTCGGCCTGCGCCGGAAAGCGCAGCTCCAGCAGACATTCCTCGCCGGGCGCGCTCAAGGGGCAACCCGCAGCCGCTTCGTCGCGGCAGCGCCCTCCGTCTCGTCGATGCCCGCATCGCGCCGCACCCAGGAATCGTCGATGGCCAGCACGGTCAGGTCGTCGCGGGCCTCCCAGCCGGCGTCCTGATCCAGTGTCTCCAGCAGCGCCTCCAGACGCCGTGCCAGGGGCGCATCGGCGAGGGCCTCGATCAGCTGGATCAAGCCCTCGACCCCAAGCTGCTCGCCGCTGACATAGCGGTATTCCGTGAGCCCGTCGGTGAAGACGTAGAGCTCACCGCCTTCGAGTTCGATCGCTTCGTCGGCCGGGCGGATCGACGGCAGAATCCCGAGCGGTGGTGCCGTCGCCGGAAAGGACGCGTAGCTGCGGTCGCGGCGGCGCAGCAGCGGCGGCTGATGACCGGCGTTGGCCAGGCAGACGGATCCGCTGGCGGTCCAATAGTGCCCGGCGACCATGGTCACGAACATGCCCCGCGCCGCCGTCTCGCAGAGTTCGGCATTGATCGAGTCGAGCAGCGCCGCAGGCGATTCGATGCGCTTGCTGAGACAGCGGAACAGGCTGATGGTCTTGGCCATCAGCAGCGCGGCGTTCATGCCCTTGCCGGATACGTCGCCCAGCGCGAAGGCGATGCGCTCCTCGTCCAGGCGATAGAAGTCGAAAAAGTCCCCCGACACCTTCCGCGCCGGCAGGTTGACGCCCCAGATCGGCTGATGACCGGGTTCGCATTTGGGCTGAAGGCTCTGCTGCAAGTCCGCCGCCATCTCCAGGCTGACCCCAGCGCGCAGCTGCTCGGCCAGGCGCTCCCGAAGCGCCGCGTTTGCGCGCGCCAGGTTCGCCAGTCCCGTCACCGCCCGAACGAAGCCCGCGTGGTCGGTATCGATCGCGGCGGCCGGCCGGTCGTCCGGCCCAACGACCGCCGCCACGCAGTCCACGCCGGCCCTGTCCAGAAGTGTCACCATCTCCGGGAAGGCCGCCTCGAGTACCTCTGCCGGATCACCGGCGACAGCCAAACGTACGCCCAAATCTCCAAGGAGATTCAGCTGCTTAGAGAGATCATTATCGGTCTTCCCGACGGCCTTGTGGAATTGCTGACCCGGCATCGCCCTGGCGCGTAACGCCCACCTAAGTGCTACCTATGTGCTACGCCCGGCATACTAGGAGTTATAGGTTAAGCATCCCTTGTGCCGGCGCCGTCGGGCGGCGCGTCGCCTGGACCGGCGTTGCCGGGAACGGCTCCGGCGCCTTTCCAACCGATAACCACAAATCCGTTACGCAATACTATATCTTGAGGCGGCGGGCCGCTTTCCGCTAGGATCGCGGCGCCTGCTCCCGAAAGTCGCTTTTCGCAGGCGGCCCCCATTGAAGAACCCGAGATGTCACTGCTGACAGTCACCCACACGACGGTCTATCGCTACAGGCGGCCGGTGCGCTTCGGCGAGCACCGCCTGATGTTCCGGCCGCGCGACAGCCACGACCTGCGCCTGGTCGACTCCGCCCTGTCGATCTCGCCGCCGGCCCAGGTGCGCTGGATGCACGACGTCTTCTCCAATTCCATCGCCCTCGCCTCCTTCGAGGAGGCGGCCGAGGAACTGCGCATCGAGAGCCGCATCACCATCGAACCCTTCGGGCTCGACGATCCGGACTTCGTCATCGAACCCTATGCCCAGACCTATCCTTTCAGCTATGCCGCCGAGGAGATCGCCGACCTCGGCCGCCTGGTGGAACGCGACGATCCCGACCCGCAACACAAGGTCGACGCCTGGGTAAAGAGCTTTCAATACGGTTCGGGGCCGATCCTCACGCAGGACCTGCTGGAGCGCATCACCAGCGCAATCCACAACCAGTTCGTCTATGCCAGGCGCTATGCCATCGGCACCCAGACGCCGGTGGAAACCCTGGAGGCGGGCAGCGGCACCTGCCGCGACCTGGCGATGCTGATGATGGGCGCGGTCAGGGCCCTGGGCCTCGCCGCCCGCTTCGTCTCCGGCTATCTCTACGACCCGGCGCTGGATTCGACCCTGCAGGGCGGCGATGCCGCTGTCCTGCCCGACGGGCAGGTGCGCGGCGCCGGCGACACCCACGCCTGGGTGCAGGTCTATCTGCCGGGCGCCGGTTGGGTGGAATTCGACCCCACCAACGGCCTGGTCGGTGGCGCCAACCTGATCCGCGTCGCGGTGGTGCGCGAGCCGTTTCAGGCGATACCGGTGCAGGGCAGCTACATCGGGGCCGCCGACGACTTCATCGACATGGAAGTCGATGTCCGGGTGACCCGCGGTTAATGCTCAATAATTCGTTACCCGCCCGTCACCTGAACGTGACTGGCGCGTGAAGACGGATGTCCCTAGTTTCCTGAGCTATGGGCCGTAGAACAACCTCACTCCGCACGCTCGGCGCGCTCGCTCCTGTCCTCGCTATCGCCATTGCTTTGGCAGTCTGGGTCGGCGAAACGACCCCCGAGAGCCGGGCCGCGGCCAGCGGCGAAACGACGGCGCCCCTCCAGCTTGCCGCCGGTGGCGCCTCGGATCGTCCGGTGGTGGTCGAACTCTTCACCTCCCAGGGCTGCAGTTCCTGTCCGCCGGCTGACGCCCTGCTCGGCGAACTGGCCGAGCAGCCCGGGCTCCTGGCTTTGTCGTTCCACGTCGACTACTGGGACTACATCGGTTGGAAGGATCCCTTCGCCAGCGCCCAATACACTCAGCGCCAGCGCGACTACGCCGCCAGCTTGAACCTGCGCTACGTCTACACGCCGCAAATCGTGATCGACGGCCGCCACGACATCGTCGGCAGCCATCGGCGCGAAGTGACCCGCACTATCCAGAAAGCGGCCAAGACCCCGGCCGAGGTGAAGGTGACGCTGGACGCGGAGAACGGCGGCCGAGCGATGCTCTCGGCCGGCAAGGCGCCGCAAGGCGGCGCGACCGTCTGGCTGGTGATGTTTGACGACAGCCACAGCACCGAGGTCGCCCGGGGCGAGAACCGCGGCCGCGAACTGCGCGACAGCAACGTGGTGCGCGAACTGCGCGAACTGGGGACCTGGACCGGCGAGGCCATGGTCTTCCCGCTCGACATGGCGGCCGCAAGGGCCGAAGGCCGTGGCGGCTGCGCCGTCATCGTGCAGCAGGGCCGCGGCGGCCCGGTGATCGGCGCGGCGGTCCTCGACCTCGACGGTGTGAGCGGCTGACGCCGCTTGACCTCGTACTTCGAGACGCTCGCTGTCGCTCGCTCCTCGGCATGAGGTCAATTTGACAAATCTTGCCTCATCCTGAGGAGGCTGCGCAGCAGCCGTCTCGAAGGATGAGCGCCCCGAATTTCGATTAACCGGCGAGCAGGCCCTTTTCGACGAGACTGGACAGACGGCGCGAAAAGGCCGCGGCATCGGGCAGCGGCTCGCCCTCGGTAATGCGGGCCTGATCGAGCAACAACCAGGCGGCGTCTTCCACCGTACTGCCGGCGCCCTCTTTTCCGACCTGCTTTTCCAGCGCCTTGATCAGCGCGTGGTCCGGATTGATTTCCAGGATGCGCTTGGCGCTGTGATCGATCTGGCGCTGCTGCTTCAGCAGCCGCTCCAGGTGCATGTCGAGATCGCCTTCGTCGGCCACCAGGCAGACCGGGCTGGAGGTCAGCCGCGACGAGGCGCGCACGTCCTTCACCGAATCCTTCAGGGTCAGCTTCACGAAGGCGATCAAAGCGTCGAGCGCCGGGCTGGCCGCTTCGGCTTCCTTTTCCTTGTCGTCGCCTTCCTTGTCCTCGCCGCCGACCTTGTCGAGATCGGCACCGCCGCGGGTGACCGACTTGAAGGGCTTGTCCTGGTAGGCGGGAATGGCCGAGAGCCAGAAGTCGTCGACCGGGTCGCTCAGCAGCAGCACTTCGATGCCCTTGGCGGCGAAGCCTTCGATCTGCGGGCTCTTGGCCAGCGCCTCGGGATTGTCGCCGGTGATGGTGTAGATGGCTTCCTGGCCGGGCTTCATCGCGGCCAGGTAATCGGCCAGGCTGACCAGGCCGTCGCGGGTGGTGGAGCGGAACCTTGCCAGCTCCAGCAGCGTGTCGCGCTGGTTGCCGTCCTCGTAGAGGCCTTCCTTCAGCACCGGGCCGAAGGTGTCCCAGAACTTGGCGTATTCCTCCGGCGCCTTCTCGGCCTTCTTCTTCAGCTCGCCGAGCACCTTCTTCAGGGCGCGCCGCGGATCTTGGCGAGGCGCGGATTGTTCTGCAACAGCTCGCGGCTGACGTTCAGCGGCAGGTCCTCGGTATCGACGATGCCGCGCAGGAAGCGCAGGTAGGGCGGCAGCAGCTCGGCGCAGTCATCGGTGATGAAGACGCGCTTCACGTAGAGGCGTACGCCGGTCTTGCGGTCCGGGTGGAAGAGATCGAAGGGCTTGGTCGAGGGGATGAACAGCAGGCCGGTGTACTCCATCACGCCCTCGGCCTTGAAGTGCAGGCGCAGCCAGGGGTCGTCGAAGGTGTGGCCGACGTGGTGGTAGAATTCCTTGTACTGCTCCTCGGTGATCTCGCTCCTGGGCCGGGTCCACAGCGCCGAGGCGGCGTTGAGGGTCTCGTCGGGCTCGTCTTCCTTGTTCGATTCCAACACAACCGGCACGGCGATGTGGTCGGAATAGGTGGCGACGATCTGGCGCAGGCGCAGGGGGTCGAGGTACTCCTCCTCGCCCTTGCGCAGGTGCAGGGTGATACGGGTGCCGCGCGGCGTGTCCTCGGGCGCCTCGGTGATGGTGAAGGCGCCGCGGCCGTCGGAGGACCAGACCCAGCCTTCCGCCTCGCCGGCGCGCCGGGTGCTGACCTCGACCTGCTGGGCCACCATGAAGGCGGAGTAGAAGCCGACGCCGAACTGGCCGATGAGGTTCGAGCCGTCCTGCTTGTTTTCGAGTTGCTGGACGAAGGCGGCGGTGCCCGAGCGGGCGATGGTGCCGAGGTTGTCGATCAGCTCCTGCCGGTTCATGCCGATGCCGTTGTCGGCGATGGTCAGCGTCTTGGCGACGGGATCGATCTTCAGGCGGATGGAGAAGGTCGTGTTCCCACCCTTCTGATTTGAGCCCAGCAGATCGGACTGGGTCAGCGCCGCGTGGCGCAGCCGGTCGCAGGCATCCGAAGCGTTGGAGATCAATTCGCGCAGGAAGATCTCTTTTTCCGAATAGAGCGAGTGGGCAACGATATCGAGAAGCCGGCTGACTTCAGCCTGAAAATTCAGTTGTTCTTCCGCCATGATCTTTCCGTCCGTCTGACTCGATTGTTCTGCCTGGGGGCGGTCCGGACCGCCCCTGGCGGCCCCCGCCGCACCGCCGCGACGACGGTCCCCTGCGCCGGGGCCGCGTGACATATGTGTTCAATCCATGTTGACTGCAAGTCTCGCGACCGACGGCGGGGGCCGCAGCGCGAAAAAATTGGGGGATTCGCCATGGCAGGCAGCAAGAAGACCGCGGCGCGCGCCGCCGAGTGCGCGGAGATGCTGCGCCGGATCGACCGGGAGGTCATCGAGACCGCCGACCTGCTCGGCAGCGCTAAACTCGATCCGCGGGTCAGGGCAGCGCTCGCCGCGGTGCCGCGCCACGCCTTCGTGCCGCGGATGGAGGACCCCTACGCTTACGAGAACCAGCCGCTGCCCATCGGCCTCGGCCAGACCATCTCGCAGCCCTACATCGTCGCGGTGATGACCGACACGACTCCGACCCCAATGCCTGTTTCCGTAACGGCAGCGACACGGAAGTGCTGATTCCCGAGCAGGAACGCAGCAGCG
>CAJHXP010000321.1_pt1 | contig 11254 bp, 9 predicted proteins | sample 9198551 | NCBI WGS metagenome assembly CAJHXP01 (sample SAMEA7708297, study PRJEB35096) | sediment metagenome | biome: marine neritic benthic zone biome [ENVO:01000025]; feature: sediment [ENVO:00002007]; material: shallow marine sediment [ENVO:03000034] sea grass bed [ENVO_01000059] ... | reverse complement strand
GTGCGGGCGTCGTAAAGGCGCCCGCCCGCCTTTCTATCGCCAAGCCGCCCGTCCCTTCGGGTTTGTGAGCGATGGCCGCCCGCCGCGTCGGACGGCTTGCCCGATGCACCGCATCGCCCTGCGCCTTTCTCCTAGCGGATCGACTCTCCGCCCGGAAACAGAATTGCTTCAATCTGGCTAGAAAAGACTCTTGGGCGCCCATGACAACTCTTGGGTGCCATGTTACGTTACGGTGTGTAATCCAATCTCCGGCGGCGCGGCCCTGAGCCGTCATCGGCGGTGTGACGGCAGCGGAAAATGCCAGAGCAGAAAGCACAGCGAAAAGCCGGACGGCCCCGCAGCGAGGCGGCGCAGCAGGCGATTCTCGACGCCACCACCCGTTTGATGGAGGCTATGCCGATCCGCAACATCACCATCGAGGGCATTGCCAAGGAGGCCCGCGTGGGCAAGCCGACCATCTACCGCTGGTGGGACTCGAAATGTGCACTGGTGATGGATGCCTTCCTCTTCGACGCGGCGCCGAAGGTACCCTTTCCCAAGAGCGGCTCGGCGGTGGACGTCTTGACCCTGCAGGTTAAGAGGGTGATCAAGCTGCTGCGCGGCCGCTCCGGCCGTATCGTCGCGGAGATGGTCGGCGAGGGCCAATCCGACGCGCACATACTGGAAGAGTTCCGCGACCGTTTTTTCTCACGTCTGCTGGCCCCGGCCCGGGCGGTGATCGATGCCGGCAAGCAAAGCGGCGAGCTTGACCCGGGCCTCGATACGGATCTGGCGCTCGACCTGATCTACGGCCCCATTTATTACCGTCTTCTGGTCGGGCATCAGCCGCTGGACGAGCGCTTCGCCAAAGCCCTGCCGGTGCGTGTGGCCGGCGCCCTGCGGGCCGCAGGAAACGGCGGCTAGAGTCCTTCGTCGCCGGCATCGACGCCGACCTGCTCCCTTCCTCGGAAAACCTGAGAAGTTCCGGCCTCCGGAAGATGAAAATATTTCTGTCTTGCGCTCACTCCGTCATTTTATTATGTAACGTTTCGTAACGTTTTATTTTAAAAAGAGGAGTGACCGGATGCCCTATTTGGACCAGACCAGAGATTTAGAAAACTTCCTGGAGGCTCTGCTGCGTGACCACCGGCGCTACCTGCCCATCGTCGAGTTCCTCGACGGCGTGATCCAGTCTGCGGAGGAACTGACCTGGGCGGATTGCGAGCGTATTGGGTTGGAGCTGGGCAGGCAGAACGGCTCGGCCTTCTGTGCCGGCATTCGCGCCGGCATGATCCGCGCTCTGGGGGAGGGCGAGGCCACCCCTGAGGATAAGCTCCTCCCCATCCTCACTTATGCCCGCAAGCTCAGCGACGATTCCAGCAGCATCACCGAGGCCGACGTCCAGGTCGTTCGCGATGCGGGTTGGAGCGACCAGACGGTGGAGGACGTCGCCGGCCTGGTATCGATCCTCAAGGTTTACAGCATGCTGGCCAACGGCATGGGTTTCCAGGCGCTCCCTGAGGCGGCTTTCGACCAGATCGGTGTCGCGACTGTCCAGATGAAAGGCTACGCCCCGGTCTTCCGCTCCTTCGTCGAGCAGGCCGTCAAGACTTGAGAGGCTCGGCGGTACCGACAATGGCCGCCGATCCGGAGGGGTAGGCGGCCTCGGGCCTTCGGGGGAGATAACGGCGCGATTTGTGCCTATATTGCAGTTCATGAACTGGCGCGATTTGAAGGCCTCTGCGCGGCGATGGAGTTTGGTCGTTCCGGTTCTGCTGACCGCAACACGAGCGCGAGTTCAATCCCGACCATGACCTACGAGGAATACAACGACTTCTGCGGCTCCCTGCCGGCCACGACCTATGTGGTGCAGTGGGGCGGTTCGCATGTCTGGAAGGTCGGCGGCAAGGTCTTCGCCATCGGCGGCTGGGACGACGACGGCGCCGCGCGCTTCACCTTCAAGACCTCCGAACTGTCGTACAACATCCTGAAAGAGCAGGATGGCCTTCGCCCGGCACCCTATCTCGCCTCCCGGGGCATGAAGTGGATTCAGCACTATGCCGAGCCCGGTCTATCCGACGCGGAACTGCGCGACTATATCCGCGAGTCTCATAGAATCGTTTCCCTGGGCCTGACGAAAAAACTGCAGCGCGAGCTTGGCCTCAACCAATCCTAACCGCGGCTCCTGCCTTGATGCAGCGGATCGATTCAATCGTAGCCGAGGCGGGATTTTCTCATCAAACTAAACCTCGGTGCCAAGCGAACTGCTGTGCAGTCCGCAAAGAAGGCTAAGGTGGCGAGAGGAGGTTTCATGAAACGGGCAGGGGTTGTCGGCCTCGGGGATATGGGCTCGGGCCTGGCGAAGAACCTGATCGCCGCGGGGTTCGCCGTTCGCGGTTTCGATCTCAGCGAAAAACGCCTGGCGGACTTTGTCGCCCTGGGTGGAACAGCAGCATCGTCGGCCGCCGATAGCGGCGCGGGATCGGACGTCGTTTTCGTCATGGTGATGAATGGCGATCAGGCCAAGAGCGTCATCCTCGGTGGCGATGGAGGCGCGGGGCTGGTCGCCACGATGGCACCCGGCAGTGCCGTGCTGCTGACGGCGACGATCAAGGCGACCGAGGCGCGCGAGATCGCTGCGGCGATGCAGGACACGGGCATCCACCTGGTCGATACCCCCGTCAGCGGCGGCTTCCCGGGGGCGCAGGGTGGTACGCTCACCCTGATGGCCGCGGGCTCCGACGCGGCGCTGGAAAAAGCCGGCCCGGCCATGGCGGCGGTCGGCAAAACCATACACCGTGTCGGAGACGAGGTCGGCATGGGGCAGACGGTGAAGGCCTGTCTGCAGTCGCTGATCGGCTCGATTTTCACAGCCACCTTCGAAGCCTCGGCGCTGGCGGCGAAGGCCGGCGTCAGCGGCGAAGTGCTCTACCAGGTGTTCTCGACCTCGGGCGCCGGTTGCGGCGTCGCCAACACCGCGCTCGAGAACATCATCGATCGCAAGTTCGAAGGCACCGGAAGCCACATCAACACCATGTACAAGGACCTGACCATCGCCATGGACCTGGCCCGTGATCTGGGCGTGCCGCTTTTTACCGCGGCGACCGCCATGCAGTTGTTTCAGGCCGGCAAGACCAGGTATCCCGACGGCGACAACTGGGTGGTGACCCGGGTCGTCGAAGAAATTGTCGGCGCCGGTTTGAAACGCTGAAGGGGAGTTGGAGATATGAAACTGGGTGTCATCACCGACGGGATCAGCCGCGATCTCGGTCATGCGCTGACCGTCATGGATGAGTTCGACCTCGACTACGCCGAACTTCAGTTCATCGGCGAAAAGGAGGTCGGCGATCTCGATCGCGCGGAACGGGCCTCCACGCTCGATCTTGTCAGAAAGCACGACAAGAAGGTCTCCTGCATCTCGCGGCACCTCTTCGCGGGTATGTACATGGCCTCTTCAAAGCCGGGCGACGAACTCCACAGCAAGCATATGGATGCCCTCAAGCGCTGCATCGAAATGGCGCAGGAGTTCGACTGCGGCACGGTTCGCATCATGACCGGCAAAAAGGAAATGATCCTCTGGGGCCTTCACGGGGCGGAGCAATGGAACGTTGCCAAGGGCGCCTGGGAGGCTCAGCTGCCCCTGATCGCCCCGGCGGTCGAGGTCGCCAGGTCGGAAGGTGTCATGCTCGTCGTCGAGACCGGCAACGGCACCATGGTCAATTCCTGCTATACCGCCCGCAAGCTGATCGACGATTTGGATGCCAAGGACACGCTCAAGGTTCTCTGGGATCCGGCCAACAACTGCTGGTGCCACGAGACCGCCTGGCCGGATGGCTACGAGGAGCTCCGCGACGGCTACCTGGGCCACCTTCACATCAAGGACGTCTATGCCGACACGCCGCGTGCGACCCTGGAGGTCCGGCCCATGCTCAAAGGCCAGCTCGCGGAGCAGTTCCGCCCTCTGGCAGCCGCGCTGCGCAGCGACGGCTATGACGGCGTCATCTCCTATGAGAGCGTCTATCACCCCGGCAATGGCGACTTCGAAGCGGGGTTCCGCCAGAACATCGGCATTTTCAAGGAGATCTTCGGGTGATTCTACGCCGTGCGACCCTCTAAAGCCGTGCAGTCGGGGATCAAAACCGGTAGAAAATTGCGCGCCCTGTCAGCATCTCCGGGCTTGTGCTCATCACTTAGACCATCGAAATGCATCGTGACGCATTGAAAAATACAGCGAGAAAGCTCTCCGTCGCACCGATGATGGACTGGACGGATCGCCATGACCGGGCCTTCCTGCGTTGCATCAGCCGGCACGTACTGCTCTATACGGAAATGGTGACCACCGGCGCCATCCTGCACGGCGACCGCGATCGCTTCCTCGCCTTCGACGCCAGCGAGCATCCCGTGGCCCTGCAACTCGGCGGGTCGGAGCCCGAGGATCTGGCGACCTGCGCGCGGGCAGGCGAAGCGCGGGGCTACGACGAGATCAACCTCAACCTCGGCTGCCCCAGCGACCGGGTGCAGCGTGGCCGCTTCGGCGCCTGCCTGATGACCGAGCCGGAGCTGGTGGCCGAGGGTGTCGCGGCAATGATCGAAGCGGTCGATATTCCAGTGACGGTCAAGACCCGCATCGGCGTTGACGCGCAGGATTCCTACGAGGCCCTGCAGGCCTTCATCGCCAAGATCGCCGCCGTCGGCTGCACCTCCTTCACCATCCATGCCCGCAAGGCCTGGCTCAGCGGCCTCTCGCCCAAGGAGAACCGCGAGGTGCCGCCGCTGCGCTACGACGTGGTCTACGACCTGAAACGTGACTTTCCGGACTTGGAGATCATTCTCAACGGCGGTATCCAGAACCTCGACGAGGCGGAACAGCACCTGGCCAAGGTCGACGGGGTGATGATCGGCCGGGCCGCCTATCAGTCGCCCTACATCCTGGCCGAGGCCGACCGGCGCTTCTTCGGCGAGGCGGGCGCGCCGCGCAGCCGCGAGCAGATCGTCGCCGACTTCCTGCCCTATGTGGAAGCTCAACTCACCCAGGGCGTGCCGCTGAAGTCGATCACCCGGCACATGCTGGGCCTGTTCAACGGCCTGCCGGGCGCGCGTGCCTGGCGGCGCTGCCTGTCGGAGCAGGCGCATCGGCCGGGTGCCGGTCCGGAGGTCATCGAAGAGGCCCTGGCGCACTGGCGCCGGGCGCAGGAAAAGCGGCAAGCGGCCTAGAGCCTTTCCTAGTCAGATTGAACCATTCTGACGGAGTGGGTTTGTGACAAGAGCAAGGGGTTTGGCGCCGGCCATAGTGGCGCTATGGCCAAGGCGAAGCCCGCCGGCATTGGTGCAAAGCCGCCCGTCCCTTCGGGTTTCCGAGCGGCGGCCGCCTGCTGCGTCGCAAGGCTTGCCCGATGCGCCGCATCGCGCTGCGCCTCCCTCCTAGCGGATCGACTCTCCGCCCGGAAACAGAATTGCTTCAATCTGACTAGGAAAGGCTCTAGTTGGACGATAGGAAGTCGACGCCGAGAGACCTGATCTGCGCGCGCTCCTGCTCATCGGCGATGCCGTAGACCATCAGCCGGACCTTGTTCAATCGCAGTTTCTGCAGGAAGGCTGTTACGGCATCGGCGTTGCGCGCCGCCGACTTGACAAAATCCGCAACCCGATAGGTGAGGATCGGCGTGCGCAGCATCTGGGGGTCGATGTTGCCGAGGCTGGGTGCGGCGCACTGCGCCATCATCGCGCGGCAGAAATGGCGCACGCCGTGGAACTGCTCGGCGACCTTCGCCGGCAGCAGAGTGGCCGGAATGTCGATGATGTTGAAAATCATGGCGGCGCGTGCCGGCTCCGTCAGCGCGCCGCAGAGTTTCTTGAGTTGCTCAAGCCGCTGCTTGTTGTCGATGGTCGAGAAGTGAATGTTGACCACCAGGACGATGTTCTTGCCCGGCGGACGGCGGAAGATCTCCTCCGCGACCTTCGACAGCAGCAGAACGTCGAGGTCCCTGACCAGGTCGTGTGAGGCCGGGCGGTAGCTGCGCAGGGCATCGATCTTGTCTTGCGCGGCTTTGTCGAAGGTGGCGAGCTGGAAGGGCGTCATCTCGCCCTTTTGATCCTCGAAGGTATGCAACACGAGCGTCGAATCCTCCGCAACCGCGATCATGGTGGCGCGCTCGGTATTCTTGCTTTTTTTGGCAGCGGCTTCCAGCCGTGACGTCAAGAGGCCGATCAGATCGTCGCTGCCGGAGACTTCCTCGACCCCCAGCTCGACCGCATGGGCCTCGCCCTCGACCGCCAAGGCCGGCGCTTCGCCATTCTCGCCGGAGATATCCTTCAGAAGTTCGCTCACCTCGGCGGCGAAGTCCGCATCGTCCTCGCCAAACTCCTTGCCCAGGATGGTGGCGTGAATCTCCTCGGCGATATGACGCGCCTTGAAGGCGGCATCGGATTCACTCAGTTTCGCAAAGCAGATGGTGAAGGTGCCGTCGTTGCCGCGCTGGCACACATCACCCTGGCCCAGACGCTTCTTGATGATTCGCTCGGCAAGGCTGTAGATCACTTCACTGCGTCGTTCCCAGCGGTCGCCGAGCGAGGCCTTGATTTCTTCGAGCCCGAGGAGCTGCACCCGGCCGGCAATCACCTTGGTCGGTGTCGCCGTGACGACTTCTTGAAGCTGTCGCTCGACGCTGTGGGACGCCGCGGCGTTTTTCGCTGCGGTCACCTTGACTGCTGGCCCGGCGGGCGCCTTCGCCGGCGATGTGGCTGCGGGCTCGGACGTTGCGGTTGCCGGTTTTGCCTCGGGCTTTGGTTTGGGCGCCTCGGCGGTGGGTTTTGGTGCAGGCTGTGGCGCGGCTTGGCCTGCTTGCTCGGTTGCAGCCTTATAGACCTTGACCAGTTGTTCCTGCTGACGCTCGCTGGCGCGCTGGACACGTTCGAGCCGTGATTCCACGGCGACGAGCAGCATCTCGTAGTCGACGGGTTTTGTAAGATAGTCGTCGGCGCCGAGTTTCTTGCCCTTCACAAGGTGTTCCCGATCCGCCAGTGCCGAGAGGAAGAGGAAAGGCAGGTCGCACTTGTCCGGGTGGTTCGCCCTAAGTTCCTCAAGAAGCGCATGGCCATCCATCACCGGCATCGTGATGTCGCTGATCACCAGGTCGGGCTTCCGCTGGAGAATTGCATCGAGCGCGACCTTACCATTCTCGGCCTCGATGGTTTCATAGCCGGCGTCGCGCAATTCCTCCACGATGTCTTGGCGCAGGTCGTCTTCGTCCTCGACACAGAGGATCATGGCGGTCATGTCAGTTTTCCTCTTCCAGGACGAGGTTCGTATTGCAGCCATTGTCGTGGACGACCGACGGTGACGGACCGCCGCCTTCGAAAATCTCGGCAATCGTCGCCAATAGCTCCTCATAGTTGACGGGCTTGGACATGTAGGCGTTCGCGCCGACGTCCATACCTTCCTCGATCTGCTCTTTCCGGGCATGAGCGGAAAGGAAGATGACGGGGATGGCCTTGAAGGCCGGGTACTCGCTACGTATTTTTTGCAGCATTTCGGCGCCGGTCATCACCGGCATCAGGCAATCGCTGATGATCAGGGCCGGCTTGAAGGTGACGAGCATCTGCAGCCCTTCCGCGCCGTTGGAGGCCACGGCCACTTCGTAGCCTTCGTCGTCGAGCGCTTCTACGAGGTCGTCGCGGAGGTCCGCTTCATCCTCCACGCAGAGTATCTTGATCATGAACTGTGAGTTTCTCCTGTCGGTGCGCTATCTGGCGCTGCTATGCGGTGGCGGCGGCCGGAGGTGCATTTTCAGCCGCTGTGCTGTCTGGCTTCCGTTCTGCCTGCAGGATCGGGAAAGTGACCGAGAAGGTGCTGCCTTCTCCCTCGATGCTATCCAGGGTGATGGTGCCTTGGTGCAGTTCGATGAGATGCTTGACGAGATGGAGCCCGATACCGGTGCCCGGAATGCCCGTTGAGGTGCTCGCCCGGAAGAATTTTTCGAAGAGCTTGGGCAGTTCGTCCTTGGGGATACCAACGCCGAAGTCGCGTACCGATACGACGATATTCTGGCCGACGGTTCCGGCCTTGACGTCGATCTTCGGTGCATCTGGGGCGTATTTGACGGCGTTGGAGAGCAGGTTGGTGAAGACCTGGTCCATGCGTTTGCCGTCGATGGAAACGCTTGCCGGCAAGTCGGCGATGACCAGGTTGATCTCGTGTTTCTTTGAGATGTCCTGCTGGCGCTGGCAGATGTCCTTGAGCAGCGCTGCAAAGTCGCATGCCTCGACTTCCAAGTCGATCGCGCCGGATTCGATCCGCGATACGCTGAGAGTACTGTCGATCAGCTCGATCATACGCGTCACGGCGCTACGAATTTTCACAATGCGCTCCTGCAGCCGTTCCGGGGTGTCCTTTCCGATACGGCGTTCGATACGCTGCGCGGCGCCGTCGATGATCGCCATGGGCGTGCGGAACTCGTGCGAAACCATGGTGACGAACTCGCGGTGCAGGGCGTTGTACTCTTTCTCCTTCTCCAGCGCCGTCGACAGGCGCTGCGTCTGCTGCTGCTGGTCCGCGGTCATCCGGTCGATCAGGGCGACGTTCTCTCTGAAGGTGACAAGGGCGCGCGCCATGTCGCCGATTTCGTCCCGCCGCTTGGTCCAGGGCACGTCGAAAGTCTTGTCGCCGTTGGCGATGCGGTTGGTGGCCTCAGTAATCTGCCCCAACGGCCTGCCGAGGCGGCGGCTGATGAAGAGCAGAGCGGCCGCGACGAACGCGCCGACGGCAAACAGGGCAATGGCGCCTTCACGCAGCATGGCGGCCTCTGCCATTGCGTTGAAACCCTCCAAGCTCCAGGCGATGGCAAAGGTTCCGGAACGGTCGAGCCGGTCGTCTGAAGTGACGGGCGCGATCACGATGAATTGATCGTTGACCATGGTGGTGTAGATTTCATCGTCTGACGGAAACGCCTCTTCCGACTGCATGACGGCCATAAGATCGACGGATGCGGCAGCGTCGCGATGGTAGGCGGTCAACAGATCGCCTTCGCGACCGACGGTGACCGCGGCGGCTACGCCCCGATCGGCGTGATTGACCAAGGTGTCATACGCCTTGCGAATGATCGCCGGTTTACGCCAGCGCACGGCGCCATAGAGCTGCGTGGCGAACATCTCGCTCGTAAGGGCGTAGGTATCCAACTCAATGTCGAGCAGGCGGGTCCGTGATCGCTCGATCTGCATCCCGATGACGATGAGAAAGCCGATGCTGATGCCGACGGCAACGACCGCCGCAAGCTGGCCGCTGACTGTAAAGATGCCTCGGCGAGTGGGTTCAACGGACTGGCTGGCGCTCATAGTGGTGTTTCTTCGCCTATCCGGCTGTGGAATTCGACCATTGCTCTGCGCCGCCGTTCCCGCCGGTGTCCGCAGGCGCCCAAAACAGTGCACGCTTTGGCCAAGCAGCGGCTTGGGTGCTCAACGAGCGATGCGGTCGTGGGCCGATAACTTACCGGCAGTCTCGTTAAGGAGTGGCTAATCAAAACGGGCGCGATTCTAGGGCATTCATAATCAATCATTCCGATCTTGTGCGCGCTTGGGCGGTGCGTGCGCCGCTGTCAGCCGCTAAACTGCTGCGTCGCGGCGGATGGCGGCGAAGGGGACGCAGGAACAAGCAGGGAAGACCATGAGCGACGGCAAGAAACGCGGCCTGCTGAACGGCCTGACCCAATACGGCGATCCCGACTTCGCGGCCTATCTGCGACGCTCCTTCGCGCGCTCCATGGGGTATTCCGACGAACTCTTGAACCGTCCCATCGTCGGGATCACCTGGACCGCCAGCGGTTTCAACAACTGCCACCGCGGTGTGCCGGAGCTGATCGAGGCCGTGAAACGCGGCGTGCTGGCGGGCGGCGCCCTGCCGCTCGATTTCCCGGTAACCTCTCTGGGGGAGGTCTATTTGAACCCCACCAGCCTGCTCTACCGCAATCTCATGGCGATGGACGTGGAAGAGATGGTCCGCGCCCAGCCGATGGATGCCGTGGTGCTGGTGGGCGGTTGCGACAAGACGCTGCCGGCGCTGATCATGGGGGCAATTTCCGCCGCCAAGCCGGCCATCGTGCTGGCGACCGGCCCGATGTCGACCGGCCGCTATAAAGGCGAGCGTCTCGGCGCCTGTACCGACTGCCGGCGCTTCTGGGCCCAGTACCGCGCCGGCCGACTCGACGACAAGCAGATCCACGAGATCGAGGGCAACCTGGCGACGACGCAGGGCACTTGCGCGGTCATGGGCACGGCCAGCACCATGGCGATCCTCTGCGAGGCTCTCGGCCTGATGCTGCCCGGCGGCGCGGCGGTGCCGGCGGTGCATGCCGACCGTTTGCGCCAGGCGGAGGCCAGCGGCCTGCGCGCCGCGCAGCTGATCGGCAGCGCGCTGACCTTCGACCGGATCATCACCCCGGCGGCGGTGGAGAACGCGCTGCGCGTGCTCTTGGCGATCAGCGGCTCGACCAATGCCGTGGTGCACCTGGCGGCCATCTTCGGGCGCCTCGGCCTGACCGTCGATATGGACCTGCTGAACCGTCTCAGCGACGAGACGCCGGTGCTGGTCGACCTGAAGCCGACCGGCGCCCACTACATGGAAGATCTGCACGCCGCCGGTGGTGCGCCCGCGGTGCTGCGCGCGCTGCGCGATCACCTGAACCTCGAGGTTCCGACCGTCACCGGCAAGAGCCTCGGCGAGGTCTTGGCCGAGAGCGATCCCTGGGTCGACCCCAAGGTGGTGCGGCCGGCCGAGGACCCCATCTCGCCGCAGGGCGGGCTGGTCGCGCTGACCGGCACGCTGGCGCCCAAGGGGGCGATCCTGAAGCGCGCCGCCGCGACGCCCGAGCTGTTCGAGCGCGAGGGCCGCGCCGTGGTCTTCACCTCGCTGGAGGATCTGGCGCGGCGTATCGACGACCCCGACCTCGACGTCACGCCGGACGATTTCCTGGTGCTGCAGAATGCCGGTCCCCTGGCCAGCGGTATGCCGGAGGCCGGCTACCTGCCGATCCCGGCCAAGCTCGCCAAGGCCGGGGTGAAGGACATGGTGCGCATCTCCGATGCCCGCATGAGCGGCACTGCCTTCGGCACCATCGTTTTGCATGTCTCACCGGAAGCTGCCTTGGGCAGTCCCCTGGGTCTGGTGAAGCAGGGCGACCGCATCCGGCTCTCGGTGGCCGAGCGGCGTCTCGACCTGCTGGTCGACGAGGTTGAACTGGCGGCCCGGCGCCAGGCCTTCACGCCGGGGCCCGAAGTCGGCGCG
>CAJHXP010000425.1_pt1 | contig 11497 bp, 10 predicted proteins | sample 9198551 | NCBI WGS metagenome assembly CAJHXP01 (sample SAMEA7708297, study PRJEB35096) | sediment metagenome | biome: marine neritic benthic zone biome [ENVO:01000025]; feature: sediment [ENVO:00002007]; material: shallow marine sediment [ENVO:03000034] sea grass bed [ENVO_01000059] ... | reverse complement strand
GGCGCCTCGGTCAGCCAGGACCTGGCCGAAAGCTCGGGGCCGTGCGGGCTGCGGATCACGCGGGCATTGTCGCGGCGCGGGTTGGGGATGGTGTCGGGCATGGCGGTAGATCTCCGGGGAGTGTTCCCAAGTTGTATATACAACTTGGGCCGAAGAGTCGACGGGGAAGGGAGGGGAGTCGTCTATTTCCCTTCGCAGTGGCGGTCGAGGACGACGTGCCAGCCGTCGCCGCTGTCGTCTTCCCAGATGGCGCGGAAGGAGTCGTTGCCGGTGAAGCGGAAGATTTCGCGCACCTTTGCGCTAGTCCCGAGGACGTGGCGCAATTCGCCTTTTAGACTCACACTGCTCGGGGTTTTCTCCACCATCTTCATCTCGATGGTGGCGTCGTAGGAGAGGATGCGGCGCAGCGCCAGTTGGGTGCCGCCGCCGTCGTCGAGCCAGACGTCGAGCAGGACGGCGCCGTTGTCCTCGGTGATCTCACCGATCAGCCAGTCGCCGCTGCGCCGGTAGCTCAGGGTCATGATGGCGTCGTTCTCGCTCTTGCCTTCCACCGCATGGCAGGCCCAGTTGCCGGCGAGCCGTTCCGCCAAGGCTTCGGCACCCGCCGGAGAACCCGCGACAAGGAAGGCAGCGATGGTGAGGAGCGGGAGGAAGGATCGAGAGATCTCTCTGGGTCGCATAGCACAGGCTCCAAGGATCGGTTCATCGGCGACTCGATGTCGGTCTTTAGGGGCTTTGTGGTGCGTCGTCCAGAGGTCATTACAAGGGCTGCCGCGTTGCGGCGCGCACCCAAACGTGATTGGCGCGCTTCGCCCCCAGATGATCGACTTTGGCCATGCGGTGTTTCTACGAAAGCTCCGGCACGATAGCGGCGCTGCCGGTCTTGTTGGTTTCTTTGGCGATGTTCACCAGCGCGGCGGCCACCGAGCCCGCGCTCGACCTCGTCGCCATTCCCGGCGGCAGCTTCGTCACCGGCGATGAAACCGGCGATGCCAACGAGGTGGTGCGGCGCGTTACCGTCACGCCCTTCAGCCTCATGCGGCGCGAGGTGACCAATGCTCAGTTCGCCGCCTTTGTCGCTCTGAGCGACCGAGTGAGCGATGCGGAGGCGGGGGGCGGCGGTTATGTCTGGACCGACCGCTGGCGGCGCGTTTCCGGCGCGGATTGGCGGCACCCGCAAGGGGCGCAGTCCGCCATCGACGGACTGTCCGATCACCCGGTGGTGCAGGTCTCCGCCCAGGATGCCGAGGCTTTCTGTGCCTTCCACGGCCTGCGCCTGCCGAGCGAGGAGGAATGGGCCTTCGCCGCCCGCGGGCCGCGCTCGCTGCGCTATGCTTGGGGCGATACGCCGCCGGTCCAGGACGGCCGGCAGCTTGTCGCCAACTTCGGGACCGAGGCCTGCTGTGCGCCGGACGACAGCGACGGTCACGCGCGCACCGCCCCGGTCGGCAGCTATCCCGCCGGGCGCTCGCCGTTCGGGCTCGACGACATGGCGGGTAATGTCTGGGAATGGACGGCGAGCCCCTTTCCCGGCCGCCCGGAAGAGCGGGTGATCCGCGGCGGCGGCTGGGGCAACAACCCCTATTGCCTGCGCGCCGCCTACCGCCACGGCAACCCGCCTGAGATCGGCCTGGACATGGTCGGCTTTCGCTGCGCCGGACCGGCGGCGTAGCGGCCGCAGAAACGGCGGGACTTGGACGAGAGCTCGCGCCCCGGCGGGTGCGAATGGTTCTGTGTTGCATCGCTATTTTTTTGCCAGCTGCCGGCGGCTTCAGGTTCCGGTCAGTTTGGGATTCTATGTTGTGCCTGCTCGCCGCAGCAATGCGGTCGAAAAACGGCACAATCTCAGCTTTTCATATCATTGGGATGAAATCTGCCGCCGAGGTGTTGTTAGGGAAGAGCCGGTTTTTGCGGAGTTCAGAGGCGCAATGGTTAAGCGCTGGAAAGCATGTTGAGCCTGGTTGATGCAAGCGCCCTTCAGGGTGCTTTTCAATCGCACTAGCCGGATGGAGCAAACTAGGCAAAACGAGTAGCAGTGCCGCGCCGTGCGGCGTTCACGCGGGCTTAAGAAACCGGCTCTAGGGTGTCCGGCAACAACAAGGAGTGGCAGGCGATATGCAGCAGATTGAACAGATGATTTCCGCCGCCAGGGAATCGCTATGCAATGTCGATGGTGATTCGGCGGTCCCTGGATTTCGTCGTCTCACCGGCGACGAATTGCGGCGGACGAAGCGCGCCTACACGACCGCGCGATTCGATCTTACCTGCGCCGATCGGCTGTTGATTGCCGAGGTGACGCCGAAGGCCGGCGACCTGGTCCTGGCCCGCGTCATGCGCCTCGGCCACCATCGCAAGCTGGAGAGCCCCGAAGGGCGCCGTCAGACCCTCTTCGTGAACGACCTTGTTTTGGTCTGCTATGGCGCGCGCTATGCCAGCGACCAGTTCGAATCGCTGGTTCCCGACAGTCTGGCGCCCTGCAATCTTGTCGCCGCGGGCGGCATCGCCGGCGTCTGCAATGCAAGGCATGCATCGACGCGCAAACCCACCGAGATCGAGCCGCTTGGCCTCGTCGCCGACGCAGATGGCCGGGTCTTGAACCTTTCCGACTGCGCCGAACCGCGCCTGAAGCGCACGGCGCAGCAGCCCTACACGCTGGCCGTGGTCGGCAGCTCCATGAATGCAGGCAAGACCACGACCGTGGCCTCGATGATCCGCGGCTTGGCCAAGACCGGCCTGCGGGTTGGTGCCGCGAAGATCACCGGCACGGGGGCGGGCTGCGACCGCTGGGCCATGGTCGATGCGGGCGCCGAGGCGGTGGTGGACTTCACGGACTTCGGGCATGCCTCCACCTATCAGGTGCCGGTGGCGGAGACTGCCGAGATTCTCGATGCCGCTGTGGCGGCGCTGGGGCGCGAGGGCTGCGATGTGGTGGTCGTCGAACTGGCAGACGGCTTGCTGTTTCCGGAAACCGCCAAGCTAATCGAGCATGCGCGCTTTCAGCGCCTGGTCGGTGGCCTGGTGTTGGCGGCGTCGGATTCCATGAGCGCCGGCTTCGGCGTCGACTGGCTCCTCCAGCGTCGCCTGCCGCTGCTGGGTCTTGCCGGCAAGCTGACCTCGAGCCCGCTGATGATGCGCGAGGTCGCCGCGGCGGTCGACATGCCGTTGCTGACGCTCGAAGACTTGGAATCGGGCGATTGGACCCGGCTGGTCGGTCGCGATCGCACGCGCGATGCGGCCTGATCCGCAGAGTCGACGATGAAACTTCCAGCTCTCTTCTCCGGATCACGGCGCCGGGATTTCGGCCTGCTGATACTGAACGGCGGCGTTCAGGCTTCCGGCGCGGTTGCCACGGCCTTGCTCGTGCAGTCGGGCTTCGACAGCCTGATTACCGGCGGCATGGCGGCCGACCCGCAGCGGACCCTTTTGATCATCGCCGGCCTGATCGGCATCGCCGCGACCAACGCCTGGCTGCGTTACCGCGAGCATCTGGATGCGGAACGGGTCGGCCAATCCTATGTGCATGCGCTGCGCTCGCGGCTTTACCGCCATCTCATGCGCCTCGGGCCCGGCGTCGTCACGAAGATGAGCCGTGGCGCGGTGACCCTGCGCTTCGTCGGCGACCTGACGGCGCTGCGCCGCTGGGTCAGCCTCGGTCTCGCGCGGCTGCTGGTCGGCGGCGTGGTGATCGTCCTCGCCATTGCCGCGCTGGCGATCATCGAGCCGGTGGTCGCCCTGTCGGTCGGCGCCGGCGTGGCGACGGCGACGCTGCTCGGTCTCGGACTCGGCAACCGCCTGGGGGCGACGACGCGCGACGTGCGCCGGCGGCGCGGATACCTGGCCGCAATTTTGACGGACCGGCTGGCGCATCTGCATCTGGTCCAGGCTTTTGGCCAGGAGCGGCGCGAGATCGAGCGCTTCAAGAGCCTGAGCCGCCGCTTGAGGGATGCCTTCCTGCGCCGGGCCGGGGCCGTCGGCCTGCTGCGTGCCCTGGCCGACGCCGGCGCCAGTACCGCCAGCCTCTGTGCGCTGCTGGTCGGCTCGCAGCTGGTGGCCATGGGTGCGGCAAGCCCCGGCGCCGTGGTGGCCGCCATGCTGGCGGCCGGCCTGCTGGCGCCACGGCTGCAGGAACTGGGCCGTATTTACGAGTATTGGACGGCGGCGGTGATCGCCCGGGAAAAGCAACAGCAACTGCTCCGCCTTCGCCCGCCGCGCGCCGGTGCCATGGCCCGCGGCGGCCTCGACCTGCCGAAGGGTCCGGGTGAGCTGGTGCTACGCGGCGCGTCGCTCACGGGATTGCTGCCGCCTCTCGACCTTGCCATCGCCCCCGGCGAACGTGTCTGCATCATCGGCGAGAACGGCGCGGGCAAGTCCTCCTTGCTGCAGGTCATGGCCGGTTTGCGGCAGCCCGATGAGGGCAGGGTCGAGCTGAACGGGCAGGATCTCGCCACCACCGACGCAAAGCAGGTGCGCCAGGCGGTCGGTCTGGTGTCCTGCGACCTGCCGCTGCTGCGCGGCTCCCTGCGGCTCAACCTCACCTATGGCGTGCCGGGCGCCTCGGACGCAGCCCTTGCCGAAGTCATCGAGCGTTGCGACCTGGCGGGACTGGTGGCGGGTCTGCCCCAGGGGCTCGACACCCGAATGAGCGAGTTGCAGACACGCTTCTCCGCCGGCGAACGCATGCGCATCGCGCTGGCGCGGGGTTTGCTGATGCGGCCGCAGGTCTTGCTGCTCGACGAGATGGAGGCGCACCTCGACGCCGAAGGGGTGCGCGCCCTCGACAAGGTGATCCGGAACTTCGAGGGGCCGCTGGCCTTCATCACCCATCAGCGTGAGCGGGCGCGCCTGGCATCGCAAGTCGTCATGCTCAGCGCGGGGGAGCCGGCCCAGGTGACCGCAGCGCCTGCCGGGGAACGCGACAGCCTGCCGCTGGTTTCACAACCTCACTTGAGGGCGGTCACATGATGGCGCGGCAACTCGTCTCGACGCTGCGCATCGACGAGGATGCCGGCTATAGAACGGCGGCCCTGCCGGGCCGGCTGGTGAGCCGGCCTTCCGAGACCGGCGATCGCCCCGACTATTTCCTGTTCCTGCCCGACGACCTGGATCCGGCGCTGCCGCCCCTGGTCTGCGTGCACGGGATTTCGCGTAACGCGGAACAGCATGCGCAGGCCTTCGCGGCGGTCGCGGCGCAGCAACGCCGCCTGCTTATCGCGCCACATTTCGATGAGGATCGCTTCGACGGCTTCCAGCGCCTGGCGCGCGGTACCGAGAAGGCGGTTGAGAACCTGTGGCGCGATGTGGAGAGCTTTGCCGGCGTTACGCTGGGGCCGGTCGACATGGTCGGCTTTTCCGGTGGCGCGCAGTTTGCCCACCGCTACGCCATGTTGAATCCGCAACGGGTCAACTCCCTGACCCTGGTGGCCGCCGGCTGGTATACCTTTCCCAGCGAACAGGACCGCTTTCCCTACGGCATCAAGCACGAGGGCCGGCGCGGGCGACGTTGTTCCGAGAACCTGCTGAGGTTCCTGGAGATCCCGACGCTGGTGCTGGTGGGTGCGCGGGATAACCAGCGCGATGCCACACTGCGCCGCACGCCGGACGTCGACATCAAGCAGGGCATCAACCGCATCGAGCGTGCCTGCCGTTGGGCCTGTGCCCTGTTGCAGACAGCGGTCCGCGCCGGCGTTTCGCCGACGGTACAGTTCTCGATGCTGCCGGGCTGCGGGCACTCTTTCGACGACTGCGTGGAAAAGGGCGGCCTGGTCGAGCTGGTGAATAACTGGGTGCAGCGCGGGTAGGGGCTGCTGCGAAGGAGGGCCGCGCTGTTGGCCGGGAATTGCTCGCAAGAGCGAGCGTGAGTGAATTTAAGGAGATATTGCATGCGTTTGTTCGCCAATATTCGCCGCGGCCCGCTGGGCCGCTTGTTCCTTGTCCTGCCTGTGCTGGCGCTGGTCGGCGCCTGCGCCGCGGGGCCGCAGCGAGCGGAGACCCGCGAGATCGGACTGGACCTCTGGACCGGGAATCCCGCTATTGCCGGAGTGAACCTGCCGCAGGTCCAAGCCGTGCACGGAACCCGAACCATCAGCGGGCCGACCGCCTGGACCCACGACAAGACGGGCCTGGCTCAACAGGTCTACGAACGCCGCAATGTCGAGACCGAAGGCGATAAGGTGCAATACTTCGTGCGCCGCGCCGATGGCCAGGCGCTTGGCCGTGTCTTCGATTCCCGGCCCGGGCGCCCTGACCGCTACTTCGTGAACGATGCCTTCTTCCCGCTCGGTACCTGGGCGCGCGGCGAAAGCCGGGATTTCCAGATGATCGAGTACAGCGAGGCGGGGCCGCAGCCCCGGATCGCCACCATCAAGATCCGCCGCCTCGATTTCACCTTCCGCGACGTGCCGCATTCCCTCAGGTACGACTGGATCCTGAGCGATGCCAACGGCAACGTGATCTACAACGAACGCTACGTCTACAGCCCCGGCGTCGGCTTCGCGAGTTTCGACGACCGCCTGAAGTAGCTGCCCGAGGCTCCGCTTAGGAGCGGGGCCCCTGCACCTCGAAGCGGCCGCCGAGGCGGTAGCGGTCGCCGGGGTGCAGCAACAGCGCCCAAGTGACCGGCAACTCGCCCGACCAGGTATGGCGGCGCAGCAGCAGGCAGGGCGTGCCCGGCTTCATGGCCAGCAGCTCACATTCTTCCGGCGCGGGCAGCACCGCCATGACCACATGCTCGGCCTCGCTGATCGGCGCGGTCTGGGTCAGGTACTGGTAGGGCGTGATCTTGGTGAAGTCCTGCGCCAGGTAGTCGGGCGCGGCGGCGGGGTTCACGTAGCGGTCCTCGAGCTGCACCGGCAGGCCGTTTTCCCGGTGCAGGATGAGCGAGTGGAACAGCGGCTCGCCGCGCTGCAGGCCGAGAAGTTTGGCCTCCAGGGCGAGGGCGCGTTCCCGGCGCAGCAGATGCACCTCGGCGCTGTGCTCGTGCCCGCGGTCGCGGATCTCCTCGGCGATGTTCCGGATCGAGAGGATTTCCGACTGCGGCTTGGCCTGGGCGACGAAAGTTCCGGCGCCCTGGGTCCGCTCCAGCCAGCCTTCCGCCGTCAGCTCGCGCAGCGCGCGGTGCACTGTCATGCGGCTCACGTCCTGCTCGCGGGTCAGCTCGTTTTCCGACGGTACACGCTCGCCCTCCGCCCAGTCGCCGGCCAGGATGCGGCCGACAATGTAGTCCTTCACCTGCTGGTAAAGCGGCGGGTCTGGGGGGGCTGAACGGGACATCGGGTAGGGGCTGCTCTCGTCTGGGCCGGGTCTTCCGGCTGGTTACGACCTTGCCTTTTCAGCGCCCTGTGCTTGGCCGGAAGGGCGAGGTCGGCTATATGAACTTGTATATACAAGCCTGCCGGCCCTGGCCAGTAGGCGCGCTCCCCAAACCCGGCCGCCGCCGCTTTCGATCCCTTCACTCGAGGAAGACGTCATGGAGCTTTTCAACTTCTCGCAGGGCAGCCTGCCGCTCCTGGTTTCCATGCCCCACAGCGGCACCTACGTTCCGCCCGAGATCGAAGGGCGCCTGACCGAGGCCGCCAAGGCGCTGCCCGATACCGACTGGCACATCCCGCGGCTCTACGACTTCCTCGGGGAACTGGACGTTTCGGTCATCCGGGCGACCCACTCGCGCTACGTCATCGACCTGAACCGCGCGCCCGACAACCGGGCGCTCTATGCCGGGGCCAGCAATACCGAGCTCTGCCCGAGCAGCACTTTCGACGAGCAGCCGATCTATCTGGACGGCCAGGCCCTGGGCGAGGAGGAAGTGGCCGCCCGCCGCGCCACCTATTGGCAGCCCTATCACGATCGCCTCGCCGCTGAACTGGCGGCGATCAAGGCCAGGCACGGCCTCGCCCTGCTGTGGGACGCCCATTCGATCCGCAGCGAGGTGCCGCGCTTCTTCGAGGGGCGGCTGCCGGACCTGAACCTCGGCACCGCCGACGGCAAGGCCGCCGACAAGAGCCTGCTGGATATCCTGACCGCGGTGGCGCGCGATGCGGCGCACCTCGGCTATACCCACGCCGCCAACGGGCGCTTCAAGGGCGGCTACATCACCCGCCACCACGGCGACCCGGTCAACGGCGTCCACGCGGTGCAGCTCGAACTCTCCGAGATCACCTACATGGACGAGGACCCGCCCTTCGCCTTCCGCGACGACCTGGCCGAGAAGGTGAGGCCGGTGCTGTCAGGCCTCATCCACACCATGCTGGCCTGGGCCGAGATGGAGCCGCAGGGTTAGGGCGTTCTCTCAGCCGCCGCGCACCACTTTCCCGTCCTTCACCACCTGGCGGCAGGGGTTGTGGCCGATGCGGTAGGCCAGTTCGGCGGGATGCGCGATGTCCCAGAGCGCGAAGTCGGCGGCCTTGCCGGCCTCCAGGGTGCCGTGGGTCTCTGCCATGCCGAGGGCGCGGGCGCCATTGCGGGTGACGCCGGCCAAGGCCTCTTCGGGTGTCAGGCGGAAGAGGGTGCAGGCCATGCTCAAAACCAGCAGCAGCGAGGTGATGGGGGAGGAGCCGGGATTGTTGTCGGTCGCCAGGGCAATGGGAACGCCGGCCGCGCGCAGCTCCTCGATCGGCGGCAGCTTGGTTTCGCGCAGCACGTAGAAGGCCCCGGGCAGCAGCACGGCGACGGAGCCCTTCAACGCCATGGCCTTCACCCCGTCCTCGCCGGTGTATTCCAGATGGTCGGCGGAGAGCGCGCCGAAGCGGGCGGCCAGGGCCGCGCCCTTCAGGTCGGAAAGCTGGTCGGCATGCAGCTTCACCGGCAGGCCGGCGGCGACCGCCGCCTCGACGACGCGGGCGACCTGCTCGGGATAGAAGGCGATGCGCTCGCAGAAGGCGTCGACCGCGTCGGCCAGGCCCGAGGCCGCGACCTCCGGCAGCATGGCGATGACCGCGTCGATGTAGTCCTCCGGCCGGCGGTCGAACTCCGGCGGCAGGGCATGGGCGCCGAGGAAGGTGGTCTTCACCGTCACCGCCGGGTCCTCGCCGAGGCGCCGGGCGACGCGCAGCATTTTCAGTTCGTGTTCCAGCGTGAGGCCGTAGCCGGACTTGATCTCGATCGTGGTGACGCCCTCGGCCAGCAGGTCGCGCAGGCGGGGCAGGGCCTGGGCGTAGAGCTCCTCCTCGCTGGCGGCGCGGGTCTGCTCGACGGTGGAGCGGATGCCGCCGCCGGCGCGGGCGATCTCCTCGTAGGAGGCGCCGGTCAGGCGCAGCTCGAACTCCCTTGCGCGGTCGCCGCCGTGGACCAGGTGGGTGTGGCAGTCGATCAGCCCGGGGGTGATCCAGGCTCCGGCGGCATCATGGACCCGCCTGGCTTGGCTCTCCGGCGCGCCGGACAGCTCGGCGGCAGACCCGACCCAGGCGATGCGGCCTTCCTGCACCGCGATGGCGCCATTCTCGACGGCGCCGTAAGGCGCGTCCCCGGTCGCCCCAGGCTTCGCCATGGTGGCCAGCTTCGCGCCGGTCCAAAGATCATCCCACATGCTTGCCGACCTACCCCGGTTTCGGCCCCAGTCACGGCGCGAGTTGTCTATACAACCTGCTTGCCTTACCCTCGCGGGGCTTTCCTGGCAAGGCCGCTCCCGTTCTTCTCATAGCAGGACTCGATGACGATCCGTAAGTTTTTTGCCGAACAGGCTTTTCTTCCCGACGGCTGGGCCGACAAGGTCCTCTTCGAAGTGGACGGGCGGGGCGATCTCGTCGGCGTGACGGCCGGGGCCGCCGCGACGGCGGAGGCCGAGCAGGCGAAGGGGCCGGTGTTGCCCGGCATGCCGAATCTGCACAGCCATGCCTTCCAGCGCGCCATGGCGGGACTGGCCGAACACAGCCAGGCGGGCGCCAGATCGGACGACTCCTTCTGGACCTGGCGCGAGGTGATGTACCGCTTCGTGGGCGCCCTGACGCCGGAACAGCTGCAGGCCATCGCCGCCCAGCTCTATGTCGAGATGCTGAAGTCCGGCTATACGGCGGTGGGGGAATTTCACTATCTGCATCATGGGCCTGACGGCCGTCCTTACGACGACATCGCGGAGATGTCGCGGCGGACCCTCACTGCTGCCTCGGCAACCGGGATCGGCATCACCCAGCTTCCGGTGCTCTACGGCTACGGCGGGTTCGGGGCTCGGAAAGCAGGTGAAGGGCAGCGACGTTTTTTGAACGATCCCAGTAACTTGCTCCGCATTGTTGAGACGCTTAAAGCGGCCTATGAGAAAAACCCTCAGGTGCGGGTCGGCCTCGCGCCGCACTCCCTGCGTGCGGTCACGCCTGAGACTTTGGATGAAGTCCTGAAGGGGCTCGACGGCCTCGATCCGACCGCGCCGATCCACATCCACATCGCCGAGCAGGTGAAGGAGGTGGAGGACTGCCTGAGCTGGTGCGGCAAGCGTCCGGTCGAACATCTGATGGCAAGCCGGCCCCTCGACGCGCGCTGGTGCCTGGTGCACGCGACCCACATGACCGCGGCGGAGACGGCGGCCCTGGCAGCCAGCGGCGCGGTGGCCGGGCTCTGCCCGACGACCGAGGCCAACCTCGGCGACGGCCTCTTTCCAGCCAAGGATTTTCTGGACGCCGGCGGGCGCTGGGGCATCGGCTCCGACAGCCACATCTCCATCAGCCCCCTCGAGGAGCTGCGCTGGTTCGAGTACGGCCAGCGCCTCACCAGCCAAGGCCGCAACGTGCTGGCCGGTGAGGGCGCGGCGGCCTCGGTCGGCCGGCGGCTCTACAGCGAGGCCCTGGCCGGCGGCGCCCAGGCGCTGGGACGCCCCATCGGCGCCCTGGAGGTCGGCAGGCGCGCCGACCTGCTGGTGCTCGACCCGAACCATCCCGACGTCGCCGCCCTGCCGCGCGAACGTCTGCTCGACGCCCTGGTCTTCGCCGGCAACCGCAACCCGGTGCGCGACGTCATCGTCGGCGGCTGCTGGGTGGTACAGGAAGGACGGCACCTGGATGAGGAAGCCGTCCAGGCGGCGTACACACAGACCGTAAGGGCGCTCCTGCAGCATTGAGTAGGTTCTGAACCTCATGACCTCTATCTCCTTCACCTACCTCTCCGGGCCGGACATCGCGGCCTTGGAGATGACCGAGGATGAAATCCTCAACGCCGTGGAGCGCGGGCTGACGGCACAGGGCCTCGGCCAGAGCGTCATCGAGCCGCGGGTGCATCTGGAGCCGGACCCGGCCTTCAAGGGCCACTTCAACGTCCTGCGCGGCTACATCGGCGCGGCGGCGGGTTTCAAGGCCGGGGGGCTGGCGGGGGTGAAGATCGTCGGCGATTACGTCGACAACTACAAGCGGGGCCTGCCGTCGGAGATGGCGCTGCTCAACCTCTTCGATCCGACCACGGGCATGCCGCTGGCGCTGCTGGACGCCACTGCGATTACCGAGATGCGCACCGGCGCGGTCACCGCGCTGGCCGCCAAGCACCTGGCGCGCAGGAACAGCAAGGTGCTGGGGCACATCGG
>CAJHXP010000127.1_pt1 | contig 11587 bp, 8 predicted proteins | sample 9198551 | NCBI WGS metagenome assembly CAJHXP01 (sample SAMEA7708297, study PRJEB35096) | sediment metagenome | biome: marine neritic benthic zone biome [ENVO:01000025]; feature: sediment [ENVO:00002007]; material: shallow marine sediment [ENVO:03000034] sea grass bed [ENVO_01000059] ... | reverse complement strand
CGATCATTCGGTCGGCGGGACGCTTTTCAGGGTAAGGCAGAGATTGTCATTGTCGCTGCCGCCATTGCCGACGAAGGGCAGCAGGGACCCCAGCAGGTTCAGTGGACTGAACAGAACCTCGCCGCCTGTCCGGAGAGAGGCGCCGGTGGTGCTGATGTTGATAGAGGGATCGGCCAGTGGCCCTTCGATGGAAAAAGGCGTGCTCAAAGAGACCAGACGCTGTTTCTTGGCGCGCGGGTTGACGTTGATCGCCAGGGTTTCGTTTCGGAAGTCGATCTGGCCACTGCCCAGGGCCTGCATTTCGGGTGTGTCCAGCAACAGCGCCTGGCTTTGAGCGAGGCCGTCTTTTATGTCAAAGCGCATGATCAGGCAGTTCATGCTGGAATAGCCCTTGCGCGCCGACTCAGTGAACATCCAGCTGACCGGATTGGTGGTCGTCAGGGTCAGCAGCCCGGTGAGCACATGGCCCTCTTCGATCGCCAGCTGGGTGGTGCCGTTGAGCGAGGAAGCCAATTCGCGCGATGAGCGGCCTTGCGCCGTCAGGTCGAGAACGAAATCCAACGTCCCGTCGAGGGGCGCCTCGACCCTTGCCTGGGAGAGGAAGTCTTCCAGGTCGACGTCGTCGGCATCGATATGAAGCCTTACCTGCGGATCGTCCCCACGGGCGTCGATCAGGAGATCCAGCTCGGCTCTTCCGCCGACGAAGTCGAACGTGAGCGGGGCGACTTTCAACTCTCCGTCGACGATACTGATCTTGGCTTCGGCCTTGTCGATATCCAGGCGAACGCCCTCGACGTCTTCGAGCACCACATCGAGGTCCAGGTCGGCCCGTTTCAGCGCGCCGAAAGGGATGGGCGCCTCGTCAAACAACCAGCTCTGCGCGGGACTCTGCTTGGCTTCCCGCGCGGCCTCTTCCGCAGCCTCTTGCTGGACTGATTCCGGGCTGTCTTCCTCGGGGCCTTCATGCGGGACGATGCCGACATCGGCGAGGCGGAACAGCGGAGAGTGGATATTGCCTTTGAACGCCGGTCGTTCACCCACCAAGCTTCCCGTAAGGTGGCCCGTTATTTCCGTCTTGCCGACCAGGGCTTTGCCTTCGACGCTCAAGTGTTCGTCGCTGCCCGACAGCTCGCCGTCATAGGTCAGGCTGCCGAGACCTTCGGCATCGAAGTCCAGCTTGCGGCCCAGTTCCATAAGGCTTGGCACCTGCAGACTCGTCGCGAAGCGAAGCTCGTCGCCTTCCTTGATGTCGTCGAACAGACCGTTCACGGACAGGGACAGGAGTTCGCTGTCCTCGATCTCGGCGCTCAGTATCTCGAAACCGAAACTGCCGTCTTTGTCCGACAGTTCGAATCGTCCACGGACGTCTCCAAGTCCCTTGTCCACGGGACCTGTCTGCTGTGCGATTAAGAGCGCGGTTGCCACATCGAATTCCCCGGCGAGCTCGATACCTTGCAAGGCTTCGATATCGGCGATATCTCCCGTGATGCGGATTGTCGGCTGTTCCGGAGACCCGGCGGTCGCAACGATGTCCTCCACGGCATAAGGCCCCTTCGCGTTTCTCAAAGACGCCCGCGCCTGGACCGGCCCCAGTTCGGGCAACTTCACGTCCGGCAGGTCCACGCTCGGCAGCTCTTGATCGACGAAATCGTAGACGCTCTGGGTGTCCGGCCAGCGGGCCTCGAAGTCGATACCCAGTTTCCCGACTTCGGGGTCGTCCTCGAGATCGACTGCGCCGATCCCGCCGGTGGCGGTGACTTGCATGCCGCTGGGCCCCTCGGCAGTGACCCGCCCGCCACTGATCGTGATCACGGTCTCCATCCCGGTGGCGTTGAAGCTACCGGAAATCTTTGTGAATTCAGGAGTTTCCGGTGGCAGCTGCTGCGCGAAGGGACGGCTTGAAGGCGCGGCGAAGGTTACCGCAACGTCGGTGCCCTTAAGAAGCCCTGTGGGGCCGTCGGGCAGGGCGCCCAGGTCGCCGGCGATATTGACCCAGGCGGCGTCTTTCCTGCCGAGGGTGAGGTCCAGGTCCTCAAAGCGAAAGACGCCGTCCGTGAAGAAAAGCCGCATGGTCGCCGCTGTCGAGCCGAAGTCCGGCAGGGGGTCGGTAAATTCGAAGACCGGCTGGGGCCCAGCTTCCGCACCAGGCTCGGCCGTCGCCTTTGCCGTTGCTTGAAGATGGCGCAGCAGTGCCTCGGTCGCCTTGCCGTCGACGGTCAGCCCTTGCCGGGTCTGATAGTCTTCGATCGCAGCCCGGGTTGCCGGCCCCATCTTTCCGTCCGGCACGCCGGGGGCGGATCCGACGGAAACGAGCGCCCGCTGAACCTGCAAGACGAGGTTGCCGCCGGCCTCTGCCGGGTCGGTGGAAACCCCCGGAGTTCCCTCTCCGGACGCCTCAGGCAGCCGCCACATTGAAGGGGAGAATCCCTCAATAAGATACATCAGGGGTTGGCTACTGGCGGAGCTTCCCGTGAGATCCACCGCCACATCCAGAACGAAATCAAAGTCAGTTCCGGAAAGCTTGCCGAGTTTGCCTGCGCCCGAAATTTGCACGTCCCTGAAGGCCTTGCCGGTCACAGTGGCCGAGCGCAAAGTGATCGCATCGCCCGCCCAGGCCACATCGGCAGTTGCGTTGAGCTCGCTGAGATCCGGGATCCGGACTCCCAGGGCGTCGGCCAGGAGAACTTGATCGGGCAGGAATGCCTGGGTGCTGGCCTGGAAGTTCGCGAGACTGATGTCCTGCCCGGAGAGATCTGCCGTGGCGCTGGCTTTCAAGGCAATCTCCGCACCCGAGACATGCCCCAGTTGCAGCTTGAGGTCCTTCAGAGCCGGCCGTCCCAGTGTCCCCGTAAGCTGCCCCTCGGCATCGAAGTTGACGATGCCGTCCAGAAGGCCCGCCTTACCGGGAGGCAATTCGCCGATCAGATTGAGTATTTTCGGGTTGAGTTCTCCGGCGAACTGAATATCCAGGCCGTCGCCTCTGACGAGGTTGGCAATCCGACCCTTCGCATTGAGTTCCTCCCCCGACGGCGCGATGACTTCGAGCCGGATATCTTCCGCGGCGAGCGATGTCATGTCGCCCTTCAGCTGTACCGATGCCAGGGCGGGTCCGAACACCTCGCCCTCGATCTGCAGGGCCTGCATGACCGCATAGATCGATGATGTGCGTGCGAGTAGTCCGAGATCCAGGCCCCGGCCCTTGGCGATGTTCTGCACCGTGCCGGAAAGCCGCACGAGCAGGTGCTCCGACTGCAGCTTGATGTCCAAGGGAAAAGGCTCGAGGGCCGCGATCGCTTCCTCGACTGTACCCACGTGAGCGGCGATGGTGAAGGGATGCCGGTTCAAGCTCGCTTCGCCTTGGATTTCATAGGAAGCGTCGCCGACGGCCTGATCCGCTTTGTTCAGGTGATCAAGCAGCAGCTCCGTCACCTTGCCGCTTTCGTGGTCTTCGTAGGTGACGGCAATGTCGGTCAACGCGATGAAGTCGACCAGCGGGTAGACGAGCTTTTCCAAGTCGGGCGCCTCGTCGGACCCGTTGTCTGTTGCCGCAATCTCCCAGTTCTGCTGATTGTCGGCGGACTTCTCCAGGTCGAGGGTGAGGCCGTCGACCACCAGGCGGGGCAGGTGCAGGATGCCCGAAAACAGCGGTTGAAGCGCGACTTGCATCTCAATGCGCTTGGCACGCCCCATCTCCTTCTTGCCGGTCCAGGCGGCATTCTCGATCCAGATGTCGGTGACGATCAGGGTCGGTTGCCAGCCCAGCTCGAAAGAGTAGGTGCCGTCGACGCGTACCTCGCGATCTATGGCGCCTGCGATCGCCTGCCGCATGGCCCAGCGGTAGAAATCGTCGCCTGCCACCGCCAGGAAGATGACGGCAGCCGCCATTGCCGACAGCAGAACTCCAAAGCTCCAGAGGACGATCTTCTTGGCGCGACGCATGAATACTGCCTGTGTTGTTTGAAGACCTGCCCGGGTCCAGGAGGCGTTGGGCACAAACAGCCTCCACCAGAACGGCCTGCTCGTTACACTATGGTTGTCCAAGTTGTCTGGATCAAACTAAACACTGTGTCATTGAGAGACTGCCCAGGCCGGCGCGACTTGCCGGTCTGGCCTGCGCCTTCAGCTTGGGAAATTCGGCATCTTTTGGGACTGCTATCTTGCCCGGGATGAGGCCATCCCGCTCCGTCATTGCGGCGGTACGACCTTGCCGGGGTTCATCAGGTCTTCCGGGTCGAGTGCGTTCTTGACGCGGCGCAGGAGGTCGATCTCAACGTCCGATTTGAAACGGGCGTTCTCCGCCACCTTCATGTAGCCGATGCCGTGCTCGGCGGAGATCGAGCCGTCCATCTCCACCACCAGGCTGTGCACCGCCTGGTTCACCTCGTCCCAGCGGGCGAGATAGGCCTCGCAGTCGGCCCCTTCGGGCTGCGACAGGTTGAAGTGGATGTTGCCGTCGCCGACGTGCCCGAAGGCGACGGGACGAATGCCCGGCACCATCGCTTCGACCAGGGCCTGGGCGCGCGCAATGAAGGCCGGCACTTTTGAAACGGCAACCGAAACGTCGTGCTTGATCGAGCCGCCCTCGCATTTCTGCGCCTCGACCATGCCTTCGCGGATGGCCCAGAAGGCGGTTGCCTGGCGCTCGTTGGCGGCCAGGGCCGCATCCTTCACCAAGCCGTCGTCTACGGCCTCGGAGAGAAACTCCTCCAGGCTTTCGCGCAGGCTGCCGTCGGCGCGGCCCGAGGCCAGTTCGACCAGCACATACCAGTCGCTGGGCTCGGCCAGCGGGTCGGCAATTCTCTCGACATGCTTCAGCGCAAAGGCGAGGCCGATGCGCGGGATCAGTTCGAAGGCGATCACCCGGTCGCCGGAGGCTGCGCGTGCGCGGGCCAGCAGTTCGACCGCGGCGGCGGGGTCGCGGACAGCGACGAAGGCGGTCGCTGTTTCCGCCGGGCGCGGGAAGAGCTTGAGGCAGGCCGCGGTGATGATGCCGAGGGTGCCTTCGGCGCCGACGAAGAGGTGCTTCAGGGCATAGCCGGTATTATCCTTGCGCAAGGCGCGCAGTCCGTTCCAGATGCGGCCGTCCGGCAATACGACCTCCAACCCAAGGACAAGGTCGCGGGCATTGCCGTAGCGCAGCACGTGCACGCCGCCGGCATTGGTCGAGAGGTTGCCGCCGATCTGGCAGGAGCCCTCGGCGCCGAGACTGAGCGGGAAAAGGCGGTCGACGTCTTCGGCCGCCTGCTGCACCTGCTGCAGGATGCAGCCGGCCTCCACGGTGATGGAGTAGTCGGTGGGGTCGACGCTGCGGATCCGGTTCATGCGCCCGAGACTGAGCAGCACCGCGCCCTGTTCGGCCAGGGGCACCGCGCCGGCCACCAGGCCGGTGTTGCCGCCCTGCGGCACGATGGGTACGCCGGCCTCGCTGCAAAGGCTCACCGCGGTGGCGACCTCCTCGGTCGTGGCGGGGCGCAGGACGAAGGGCGCGACACCCTGGTAGCGGCCGCGCTGTTCGGTCAGATAGGGCGCCAGGGTTTCCGGATCGCTGACGACGGCCTTCTCGCCCAGCGCTTCGATAAGGCGCTGCTTAAGGGCTGCCAGGTCGGGCGTCTTGGGGGCAGGGGCGTCCATGGTCATGAATCTAGTGATCCCGGGCACCAGTGGCGAGTCCGCCTCGCGACCGCATCGTCATGCGTTGTCTCTGGGCGCGGCGGCGCGGCGCAGCCGGTCGTTGATCGCGGCACCGAGACCTCTCTCGGGGATTGGCATGACGGCGATAGCCTTGATCTCGGCGGCATCGAGACGGTGCAGGTAGGCAAAGAGGTGAGCCGCGGCTTCCTTGAGGTCACCCCTGGGGCTGAGGTTCAGGCTCTGCGCCGCGCCGGTCGGCGCCTCGGGGCCGAAGGCCAGAAGCGCCTCGTCCTGCCGCACCGTTTCGGCATTGAGCCGTACCGGGTGGCCGGGGGCATAGTGGCTGCTCAGCATGCCCGGGCCCTTCGGCGCGCCGGTCTCCACCGTTTCTGCGCCATCACCCGGCTCAACGATCGTCCTGAGAATCGGGGTCAGGTCTTGCACGGTCACGGCGCCGGGACGGAGAATGGCCGCTTGCGGCCCGGAGAGGTCGAGCACCGTCGACTCCAGGCCGACCTGGCAGGGCCCGCCGTCGAGGATCAGCGGCACCCGCTGCCCCAGGGAGGCGGCGACATGGGCCGCCTCAGTCGGGCTGATACGGCCGGAGGCATTGGCGCTGGGCGCCGCCAGGGGCCGCCCGGTCTCGGCCAGCAGTTGCTGGGCGATGGGATGGGCGGGCACCCGCACCGCCTGGGTGTCGAGACCGGCGCTGCACAGCAGGGAGAGGCGGCTTTCCGCCCGCCGTGGCAGGACCAGGGTCAGCGGCCCGGGCCAGAAGGCCGCGGCCACCTTGCGCGCGCGGTCATCGAAGATGACCTCATCTTCGGCGGCCCCGGCATCCGTGAAGTGCACGATCAGCGGATTGAACTGCGGGCGGTCCTTGGCCGCGAAGATGCCGGCGACGGCCTCGTCGGAGGTCGCGTCGGCGCCGAGGCCGTAGACCGTCTCCGTCGGGAAGGCCACCAGCCTGCCGGCTCGCAGCAGCGCAGCGGCACGGGCAAAGGCCTCCGTGCTGGGTGGCAGGACGAGCGGCGTCGGCGATGAAGAAGTCTTTGAATCCATGGCGGCGCAGTCTAGTGCCTTGTCCGGGAAATGCACCCGTTCCGTCGCCGCAGCGCAGCCTTCTCGACAGAGACGGGCTGACGGACTACATAGCTCTTGGTGCCGCGCTTTTGCGGGGCCGCGTTCTCGGGGCGGGGTGGAAATCCCCACCGGCGGTAAGGGTGTAGAGCGCCCAAGCCCGCGAGCGCCCTTCGGGCCTTAGCTGTTTTCGGCAGGCGGGTTCGAAGGGGTCAGCAGATTCGGTGTAACTCCGAAGCCGACGGTGACAGTCCGGATGGAAGAGAGCGGAACAGCAGTGGGCAAGCGCGGCCTCGCGCGGGCGCAGGGCTGTTTCCGACGTCCTGGTTCTTGTTTCTCGTGCAAGTGAAGGAGCACAGCATGAATCAGAGCAGTTCCCAGATTTCGATGGATCGTCTCCAGGCCCGCCAGATCGCCTTTGTGAAGGCGCGCTGGCACGCCGAGATCGTCGACCAGTGTCAACTCGGCTTCGAGCAGGAGCTTGCCCGTGCCGCCGCCGAGGATGGCAGCCCAGCCTATGCCGTGGATGTTGTCGAGGCGCCGGGCGCCTTCGAGATTCCGCTGCTGGCGCGCGACCTGGCGCGCAGTGGCCGCTATGCCGCCGTGGTCGGCGCGGCCTTCGTCATCAACGGCGGCATCTACCGCCACGAGTTCGTGGCCGACACCGTGGTCGGCGCCCTGATGCAGGTGCAGATGGACAGCGACGTTCCCGTGCTCTCCGCCGTGCTGACGCCGCACAACTTCCACGACTCGGCGGAGCATCGCCGCTTCTTCTTCGACCACTTCAAGGTGAAGGGCGAAGAGGCGGCCAAGGCCTGCCTGGCCCTGCTGGCGACGCGTCTGGCGATCCGTGAGGTCGCCTGACGGTCACCCGCAGGCCGGTAGTGCCGCGGTCCCTATGGGCATATCGACGGCGGCTGCTATAAGGGGCCGAGGTGATATCCTTATCGGGGCCGGACGAAGATGATGGAATGGTTGATACCCGCCGACGTCGGCTTGACGGCATCGGCGTTGTTGATCGCGCTCAGCGCGGCGACGTCCTTCATCACCGCGGCGGCGGGCATCGGCGGCGGCATCATCCTGATCGCGGTCATGGCGATCCTCATGCCGGCCCATGCGCTGATCCCGATCCACGGCGTGGTGCAGATCGGCTCCAACGCCGGGCGGGCGGCCATCATGATCCGCGGCGTCGAATGGCGGGTCATCCTGCTGTTTTGCCTGGGCAGTCTGTTGGGCGCGGCGATCGGCGGCCTTACCGTGGTGCGGCTGCCGCCGGCAGTCCTGAACATCGGGCTGGCCTGCTTCATTCTCTGGTCGGTCTGGGGGCGGTCGGTTTCCGCGCCGGGCCGTTTCAAGGTGATCATCACCGGGGTCTTCTCGAGCTTCCTCACCATGTTCTTCGGCGCCACCGGCAGCTTTGTCTCGGCCATGGTGAAATCGATGCGTCTCGGCCGCATCGAGCATGTCGCCACCCATTCGGCCTGCATGGTCGCCCAGCACACCATCAAGGTCTTTGCCTTCGGACTGCTCGGCTTTCACTACGGTCCTTATGCGGGCCTTGTCGTGGCGATGGTGCTCAGCGGATTTCTCGGCACGGTCGTCGGCAAGCACGTCTTGGTGAAGATGAACGACCAGACCTTCCATAGGATCATCTCGGTGATACTCTCGTTGCTGGCCCTGCGGCTGCTCTACGAAGGTCTGTCGTTGCTCGGTCTGTTCTGAGCCGCGAAGCCGCGCCCGAGTGCGCGTTGCCAACTGTTGATTGGCGAACCCAATTTGGACTAATTGGTTGACCAATTTTCGTTCCGCGGCCCACTTGGACGCTACATTTGACTTATTTTTCAAGATCGTCGAAGCTTTAACCAATGACGGCGGCGACATCGCCGAAAATGGCCGGCGCAAGCGGCCCAAACTGCCTTTGGGAGGAGGCTTTCAACAATGTCCGACTCAAAAACGAATCCGTTTATTTCAAGCGTTTCGCGGCGCTCTCTATTGAAGGTAGGCGGCGCGGCTGCAGTTCTAGGTAGCACCGGCAGCCTGGCTTCGCGTGCCTTTGCGGCGGGTTATCCCGAGCGCAACATCGACATCATCGTTCCGACTCGCGAAGGCGGCGGCGCCGATCGCAATCTGCGGGCCTTTACCGCGATCTGGAAAAAATACCTCACCACGAACTTTGAGCCGGGCTTTTACCCGGGCGCGTCGGGGCGTGTCGGCTACGAAATCTACATGGGCAAGTACGAGCCCGACGCCTACAGCCTGATCTTCGGCAACATGGGGCCGGAGGTGCTGAACTGGGTGGTCAAGGAGCCGACCTTCAACATCGACGACTACATCTACTGGGGCCGTGTCGACACCGATCCCGGCTGCCTCTTCGTCGGTGCCGAGAGCAAGTTCCAGAACCTCGACGACATCATCGCCGAGGGCAAGAAGCGCAAGCTGAACGTCGGCACCAGCCGTCTCGCCCATCCGGCTTCCATCGGGATGCTGGCGCTGGCCGAAAAAACCGGCATCGAGGTCACCCTGATCCCGCTGTCCGGCGGCAAGAAGACCGTGGCCGGCGCGGTCACCGGCGAAGTGGACTTCTCTGTGCTGACTTCCGGATCGGTCGCGGCTGCCGGCGATGCGGTGAAGACGCTATTGGTGTTCAGCGACAAGAACGTTCTCGGCGAGGCGCTGGATAACGCGCCGACCATGAACGACGTCTACGGCACCGACCTGCCGCCGATGCTGTCCTCGCGCGCTTTCGGCATCCACAAGGCCGCGGTCGACAAGTATCCCGACCGCTTCGAGGTCCTGCAGTCGTCCTTCAAGAAGGTCTTCGAGGACCCGGACTACAAGGCCTCCGTGCTGAAAGGCAAAGGTCACTGGGAGTACGTCAACTACGGCGGCGTCGACGATTGCGCCGAGTTCAAGGCGGCCATGCTGGAGTTGGGAGCGAAGTACAAGTCGTACCTGACCGGCGGCTGAAGAAACCTCGGGACTTAGGTGTGACGAGGGCTGGAAGCGAAAGCCTCCAACCCTCGTCCCCCTGCCATTCGTTCCCGCGGGGAAGCGCCGACGGGATCAGCATAGCTACGGGATAGTTTGAACATGGCGTCGACGCGGGAAAGCGGCGAGAAGCGCCAGATCGGCGGTGAGTTGATCATCCCCGTTCTGGCGCTTGGCTTTACGATCTATTACATCAGCACGGTGATCAACTCGCCCTGGTCGGCGAAGGTGAACGCCTACATGGTCGGAACCGTGCTGATCGGACTGGTGTTGGTTTTCCTTGCCTACGCCGCACGCGAGGTTTTCCAGCAGCGGGCGACGCTCGGCGCCTCGAGTTTGCTTGAGCCATACCACATCTTGCCCAAGCGCCTCGGCTTCATCGCCATCAGCTTCGGCTATCTCCTGGTCATTCACTGGCTCGGTTTCACGCTGACCACCTTCGTCTTCCTGGCCGCATCGATGCTGGTGCTTGGTGGCGGCCGGCGGCCGATCCTCTGCATTGCCGCTGCGGCAATCATGGCCGCCATCGCTCTGGGCGTCTTCGTGATTCTCTTCCAGAAGCGCTTCCCCAAGGGGCCGATCGAATACCTGGTGCAGGCGCTGAGCTGACATGGAAACAGGCTTCACATTCTTTTCCGATCTCTTCCTGCACAGCCTGTCGCTGTGGTGGGTGATCATCCCTTCGATCTTCCTCGGCTTCATTGTCGGTGCGATCCCCGGATTCAGCGCCGCCAACACCATCATCATTCTGCTGCCCATTACCCTGGTCATGGAGGTGGAGGTCGGGCTGGTCTTCATGGTCGCCCTCTACTGCGCCTCGCGCATGGGGGCGGGCATCCCTGCCATCCTGGTGAACATCCCCGGTACTGCGGGCGCGGCGGCGACGCCGCTGGACGGCTATCCCATGGTGAAAAACGGCCAGGGACAGCAGGCGCTGGCGATTTCCTTCACTTCCTCGACGATTGGTGGGCTGCTGACGACAGTCATCGCGCTGGCCTCCATGCCGCTGCTGGCGCGCGTCGGCTTCTACATGCACTCGGTCGAGATGGTGGTGGTGATGCTGTTCGGCATCTCGCTGATCGCCAGCATCGCATCGAAGAACACCTTGAAAGGCCTCATCGCCGGTTTCTTCGGATTGATGATCGGCTCCATCGGGACCGATCACGTCTACGCGACGCCGCGCGGCTCCATGGGATTCCTGGAGCTCTATGACGGCGTGCCGCTGATACCCGCCTTGGTTGGCCTTTTTGCCATTTCCGAAGCCTTTCTGGTCATCGAGGGCGAGAGCATTCTCTCGCAACACAGCAAGGACCGACTGAAAACCGGAACCTGGCAGCAGACCCTCGAAGGCGTGTCGATCACCGTCAAGAGGTGGTGGCATGTCACCTGGACCAGCCTCATCGGTCTCATCATCGGCGTCACGCCGGGGGCCGGCGCCGCCATTGCGGCCTTCGTCGCCTACCAGCAGTCGCGCACCTTCTCCAAGACGCCGGAGCTTTACGGCACCGGCCATCCCGAAGGCCTGATCGCGCCGGAATCGGCCAACAACGGCGTCACCGCAGGCACGCTTATCCCGCTGCTGGTGCTCGGCATTCCCGGCGGCGCCACCGCGGCCATCATGCTGGTGGTCATGCAGTACCAGGGGGTGAACGTCGGCCCGCGCCTGTTCATGGAGCAGCCGGAACTGGGTTACGGCATCTTCATGGCGATGTTCGTGACCTATCTGCTGATGGCTTTCACCATCCTGCCGCTGTCGCGCTACATGTCCCGGGTAACTCTGGTGTCGACCACCTACATGTCGCCGATCATCATCGGCTTCACGCTGGTCGGTTCCTTTGTGCCGCGCGAGTACATGTTCGACATGTACCTGGCCTTCGCCTTCGGCATT
>CAJHXP010000238.1_pt1 | contig 11878 bp, 7 predicted proteins | sample 9198551 | NCBI WGS metagenome assembly CAJHXP01 (sample SAMEA7708297, study PRJEB35096) | sediment metagenome | biome: marine neritic benthic zone biome [ENVO:01000025]; feature: sediment [ENVO:00002007]; material: shallow marine sediment [ENVO:03000034] sea grass bed [ENVO_01000059] ... | reverse complement strand
GCCCATCCCGGCGGCTCGCTGTTCAAGGGCGGCGAGATCTACCGCGCCATCCGCACCGGCCAGGCGCCGATCGGCGAGCGCTTGATTTCCGCGCTCGGCAACGAAGACGCCTTGTTCGAGATCGACGCCCTGCCGTTCCTGGCGACCAGCTTCGACGATTCCTGGAAGCTCTATCAGGCCTCCAAACCGCAACTCGAGAAGACTCTCGACAAGGCCGGCCTGAAGCTGCTCTACGCCGTGCCTTGGCCGCCGCAGGGGCTCTACAATAAGACCGCCGTCGACAGCACCGCGGACATGCAGGGCGTGAAGTTCCGCGCCTACAATGCCGCGACCTCGCGCCTCGCCGAACTGATGGGCGCGGTGCCGACCAAGATCGAGGCGGCCGAGCTGAGCCAGGCCTTCGCCACCGGCGTTGCGGACTCCATGATCTCCTCCGGTTCGACCGGCTATGACCGCAAGATCTGGGAGCATGTGAAGTACTGGTACGACGTCCAGGCCTGGCTGCCCAAGAACATGGTGATCGTCAACCAGGCGGCTTGGGACGGCATCGACGGGAAGCTGCAGAAGATCGTGCTCGACGAAGCCGCCAAGGCCGAGAAGGCGGGCTGGGACAAGGCCCGTGAGCTGTCCGACTGGTACAAGGTCAAGCTCAGCGAGAACGGCATGGAAGTCGGCCCGCCCAGTGCCAAGCTGAAGGCGGACTTCGAGGCCATCGGCGCGACCATGACCGAGGAATGGCTGAAGAAGGCCGGTGCCGACGGTAAGGCCGTGATCGACGCCTACAAAGCCATGTGAGCCTTTTTTGAAGGGGGTGGCCGGCTAAAGCCGCCGCCCCCTTTCAATTTCTTGCAGATCCACCTGCCGCAGAAGCAGGGGACTTGGGAAAGCGGCAAGCCCCGCAACAACGGGCGATAAAACCGCAAACAAGGGGGACCTTTCCATGCAGGGGGGCAAGCAGAGCAGCCTGCGTCGCGCGCTCGACGGTCTCTATCTTGCCGGTGGCGTGCTGGCCGGCATCTTTCTCATCTCCATTGCCTGCCTGGTGCTGCTCTCCATCGTCTCGCGACTGCTGGGGGTCTTTGTGCCGGGCCTGTCGGAGTATGCCGGCTATGCCATGGCCTCCGCCTCCTTTCTGGCGCTGGCCTATACCTTCGGCAAGGGCGGCCACATCCGGGTGAACCTGGTGGTGAACCGCTTTTCCGGCAGGGCGCGGACCTTCGCCGAGCTCTGGTGTCTTACCGTCGGCAGTTTCCTCGCCTGTTATCTCGCCTGGTTCAGCGTGAAGATGGTCCGCGTCTCCCACATGCTGGGGGATATCAGCGAAGGTTCCGATGCGATTCCGCTGTGGATCCCGCAGATCGGCATGGCCGCCGGCGCGGTCTTGCTGGCCGTCGCCCTGGTCGACCGCCTGATCTCGGTGGCGCTCGGCGTGCCGCTGATTGCAGAGCAAAGCAGCGAATAGGGGCGGCGCCGTGGATCAACTCGTCCTGACTTTGGTTTTCCTGCTCGTTCTCTTCTTCCTGCTCGGCAGCGGGATCTGGGTCGGCCTTTCGCTGCTGGGCGTGGCGCTTACCGGCATGCTGCTGTTCACCGTCCGCCCGGCCGGCGACGCCATGGTGACGACGATCTGGAGTGCGTCTTCCTCCTGGACGCTGACGGCCTTGCCGCTGTTCATCTGGATGGGGGAGATTCTGTTCCGAACGAGATTGAGCGCCGACCTCTTCAAGGGGCTGTCGCCCTGGCTCGGCCATCTGCCGGGCCGGCTGCTGCATGTGAACGTCGCCGGCTGCGCGCTCTTCGCCGCGATCTCCGGCTCCTCGGCGGCCACCGTGGCGACCGTCGGCAAGATGTCGATCCCGGAACTGCGCCGCCGCAAATATCCGGAGCGCATGATCATCGGCACCCTGGCCGGCGCCGGCACTCTGGGCCTGTTGATCCCGCCGTCGATCATCCTCATCGTCTACGGCGTGACGGTGAACGAGTCCATCGCCGGGCTGTTCATGGCCGGTGTCCTTCCCGGCATCATGCTGGCGCTGCTGTTCATGAGTTACATCGTCATCAGGGCGTTGCTCGACCCGGAGTCCATGCCACCGCACGAAGCCGCCATGAGCTTCATCGCGCGTGTTCGAGCCTCCCTGGCGCTGCTGCCGGTCATCGGCTTGATCATCTGCGTGCTCGGCTCGATCTACGCCGGTCTGGCGACCGCCACCGAGGCGGCGGTGCTGGGGGTCGTCGGCGCCCTGTTGATTTCCTTGCTGCAAGGCTCGCTGACCTGGGAGAGCTTCAGCCAAAGCCTGATGGGCGCCACCCGCACCTCCAGCATGATCGCGCTGATCCTCGGCGGGGCGGCGTTTCTCTCGCTGGCCATGGGCTTTACCGGCCTGCCGCGCAACCTGGCGTCCTGGATCGGCTCGCTGGAGCTGTCGCCCCTGGCGCTGATCGTCGCGCTGACCGCCTTCTACATCGTGCTCGGTTGTTTCCTCGACGGTATCTCGGCGGTGGTGCTGACCATGGCGGTGGTCGAGCCGATGGTGCGCCAGGCCGGCTTCGATATGCTGTGGTTCGGCATCTTCCTGGTGATCGTGGTCGAGATGGCCCAGATCACCCCGCCGGTGGGCTTCAACCTCTTCGTGCTGCAAGGCATGACGCGCCACGAAATGCCCTACATCGCGCGGGCGGCGCTGCCGATGTTCGCGATCATGGTGCTGGCCGTCGTTCTGGTGGTCGCCTTCCCGGAGATCGCCACCTGGCTGCCGGCCCAGATGCGCCCCGGACCCTAAAGCAAATACGGTCCGCTCTGGGACGAAGCTCCCGACAGAGACTATCGGGGCATTGTGCGCCTGCGGGCGGCGTCTGCTATAGTGCGCGGCCCAGGAAGGAAGGACGCCATGGCAGAGCCAGCCCAAGACGCGAGTAATCAAGCGACGGACCCCCTCATCGATGCGCTGCGCGCGCTGCTCGGCGAGCGGCTCTCCACGTCCCAGGCGGTGCGCGAGCACCACGGCAAGGATTCCTCCTATCACGCCATGGAAGCGCCGGATGCGGTGGCCTTCGCCGAGACCACCGAAGAGGTCTCGGCCATCGTCAAGCTCTGCGCCGAGTTCAAGCGCCCGGTCATCGCCTTTGGGACCGGCACCTCGCTGGAAGGACAGATCCAGGCGTCCCAGGGCGGCGTCTGCATCGACCTCAGCGCCATGAACGCCATCCTGGAGGTGAACGAGGCCGACCTCGACTGCCGTGTGCAGGCCGGGGTCACCCGCAAGCAGGTTAACACCTACCTGCGCGACACCGGTCTGTTCTTTCCCATCGATCCGGGCGCCGACGCCTCGCTCGGCGGCATGGCGGCGACCTCCGCCTCCGGCACCAACGCGGTGCGCTACGGCACCATGCGCGAGAACGTCATGGGGCTGACGGTGGTGCTGGCCGACGGGCGGGTGATCCGTACCGGCGGGCGGGCGCGCAAGTCTTCCGCCGGCTACGACCTGACGCGTCTCTTCGTCGGTTCTGAGGGCACCTTGGGTGTCATCACCGAGATACAGCTGCGCCTCTACGGCATTCCCGAGGCGACCTCCGCGGCGGTCTGCTCTTTCGATACGCTCGCCGGTGCCGTCGATACGGTGATCCTGACCATCCAGTCCGGTATTCCGGTGGCCCGAATCGAATTGCTCGACGAGTTGCAGGTTCAGGCCATCAACAGCTATTCCAAGCTCGACTATCCGATCAAGCCGACGCTGTTCTTCGAGTTCCACGGCACCGAGGCCTGGGCCAAGGAGCAGGCCGAGCTGGTCGGCGAGATCGCGCAGGAATACGGCGGCACCAACTTCGAGTGGGCGACCCGCCAGGAGGACCGCAGCAAGCTGTGGCAGGCGCGTCACGACGCCTGGTTCGCCAACCTGGCCATGAAGCCCGGCGCCATGGGCTGGGCGACCGACGTCTGCGTGCCGATCTCGCGCCTTGCCGAGTGTATCCTGGAAACCCGCAGGGACATTGACGAAACCGGGGTCCTGGCGCCCATCGTCGGCCACGTCGGCGACGGCAATTTCCACCTCACTTTCCTGCTCGACCCGGACGACCCGGAGGACATGAAGAAGGCCGAGGGCGTGAACGATCGCATGGTAATGCGCGCGCTTGCCATGGGCGGCACCTGCACCGGCGAGCACGGCGTGGGGACCGGCAAGATGAAGTTCCTGCAGGCCGAGCATGGCGAATCGGTGGCGGTGATGCGCCAGCTGAAGTTGGCGCTCGACCCGGACAACATCATGAATCCCGGAAAAATCCTGACCGTCTGACGCCTCGCCCGGCGACCCACGAATCTGCGACTTGCGGGCCTCCGGCCCGCCGCGCATTCTTTGCGGCGTGATGGCTGAACCGATTCTCACCGACTCTACCGACCCGCAGCCGCCGCGCGGCGCCTGGCATGCGCTTTCCGCGGAGGAGGCGGTGGGACGCCTGGAAGCTAGCCGCAGCGGCCTCACCGCGGTGGAAGCCGAAGCGCGCCTGGCCCGTTTCGGAGAGAACCGGCTGCCGCGCCGCGAGACCACCTCGGCCTACATCGTCTATCTGCGCCAGTTCAAGAGCCCGCTGGTCTATCTGCTGCTGGCCGCCACCGTCGTTTCGCTCTTCGTCGGCGAATGGAGCGATGCGGCTTTCATCTTCGTCGTGCTGCAGGTCAACGCGATCATCGGCGGCCTTCAGGAATGGAAGGCCGAACGTAGCGCCGCCGCCCTCGACCGCATGTTGCAGAATACCACCGTGGTGCTGCGCGACGGGATGCCTCAGCAGATCGACACCGCCAGGCTGGTGCCGGGCGACCTTGTGCGCCTGGAGTCCGGCGCCCGGGTGCCGGCCGACCTGCGGCTGCTCGGCCAGCAGGAACTATCGGTCAACGAATCGCTGCTGACCGGCAGCGACTCGCCGGTCACCAAGGATGCGACGGCCCTGTTGCACGAGGCCGCGCCGATGGCGGAGCGCTGCAACCTGATGTTCGCCGGGACCACCGTGCTGGCCGGGCGCGCCCAGGCGCTGGTGGCCGCGACCGGCGCCGATACCCAGATCGGCCGCATCGCTTCGGCCCTGGCCTTGCCCGATGAGGCCCTGCCGCCGCTGATCGGCCGTCTGGAACAGTTCAGCCGCTGGATCGGCATCGCCACCCTGGTGGCCATCGGCGGCCTGGCGGCCGTGCAGCTGGCCCAGGGGTTGTCCCTGTTGACCGTATTCCTGGTCGCGGTGGCCCTGGCCGTCGCGGCCATCCCCGAGGGGCTGCCGGTGGCGATTACCGTGGCGCTGGCGATCGCGACCTCGCGCATGGCCCGGCGCAACGTCATCGTGCGGGCGCTGCCGGCGGTGGAGGGCCTGGGCGCCTGCACGCTGGTGGCCAGCGACAAGACCGGCACGCTGACTTGCAACGAGCTGACCGCCAAGCGGGTGGTGCTGTTCGACGATGCCGGGCCGGCGGTGGCCGGGGAGGTGGCGGGGCAGGGCTACCGCCCCGACGGCGGCGTCACCGTGGACGGACGGGCGCCGTCGCAGCAGGAACATCACGGATTGGTCGAGTTGGCGCGCAGCGCCGTGCTCTGCAACGAGGCAGAGTTGCGTATCGAAGAAGACGCGGTCAGCCACCTCGGCGACACGGTGGACGTGGCTTTCCTGGTGCTGGCGCACAAGGTGGGTCTCGACCCCGCAGAGGTGAAGGCCAGCGCCTCCCAACTCGGCGTCATTCCCTACGAACCCCAGCGCCGCTACGGCGCCGCTTTTGTCGCCGCCTATGAGCAGGCCGGCGGGCCCGGCGTCACCGTGCATGTAAAGGGCGCTCTCGAAGCGCTGCTGCCGATGTGCGACGGGGTCGACTGGCGGCGCGCGCTGGAGGCCGGCGAGGCCATGGCCGCCGAGGGCTACCGGGTTCTCGCGGTGGCCAGCGGCGTGGTCTCGCAGGAGGCGGCGCTCAACGCCGCGCCGTCTTCGCTGCGCTATCTGCGGCTGCTCGGACTGGTCGGCCTGATGGACCCGGTCCGCCCCGAGGTGCCGGCGGCGGTCGATCGCTGCCGGGCCGCCGGGGTCGAGGTGGTCATGATCACCGGCGACCACCCGGAGACCGCCCGCGCCATCGCCCGTCAACTCGGCATCGGCGGCGGCGAGCCCCAGGTAGTGAGTGGTCCGGCGCTGACCGCGGCGGCGGGCGAATCGGCCGCCTTCGCCGAACTGGTGAACAATGCCCAGGTCTTCGCTCGGGTCGAGCCGACGCAAAAGCTGGAGATCGTGCGCTGCCTGCAGCGGGCCGGGCACCTGGTGGCGGTGACCGGCGACGGCGTCAACGACGCGCCGGCCCTGGCGGCCGCCGATATCGGCGTGGCCATGGGCAAGGATGGCACCGACGTGGCGCGCGGTGCCGCCGACCTCATCTTGGCCGACGACAACTTCGCCTCCATCGTGGCCGGTATCGATGAAGGACGCGTTGCCTACGACAACGTGCGCAAGCTGATCTACCTGCTTGTGTCCACGGGTCTGGGCGAGATTGTGCTGTTCCTGCTGTCGATTGTTGCTGGCCTGCCGCTGCCGCTCTTCGCCGTGCAGCTGCTCTGGCTGAATCTGGTGACCAACGGCATCCAAGACGTCGCACTGGCGTTCGAGAAGGGCGAGCCCGGAATCCTGGAGCGCGCGCCGCGGCAGCGCGAGGAGTCGCTCTTCGACCGGCGCATGCTTGGCCAGGTTCTGGTCGCCGGCGGATACATGGGTTCTTGCGCTTTCGGGTTCTATTTCTGGGCGCTGGAACGTGGCCTGCCGGAGGATCAGGCGCGCAACCTTCTGCTGCTGCTCATGGTGCTCTTCGAGAACGTGCATGCGGTCAATGCGCGCTCGGAGCGGCTGTCGGCCTTCGCCGTGCCGTTCAGGGCCAATCCTTTCCTCATTCTGGCGATTCTCGGCGCTCAAGGCATCCACGTCGCCGCCATGTATCTGCCTGGACTGCGCGATGTGCTGGCGATGCAGCCGATCAGTCTGCAGGACTGGCTGCTGGTGGCCGCCGTCGCCTCGTCGTTGTTCCTGGTGATGGAACTGCGCAAGGCCTGGCTCCGGCCACGCGATGGAAAAGGTTGAACGGCTGAGATTTGAATGCCGCGGCGTTGCCCCTGCGGGCCGCCGGCCAGGGCAGATCCTTTTCACCTGCCTTAAGCGCAGGTTAGGTCGGATCGTCCTCTAGAGGTTCCGCATCCGGCTTGGTGTTGCTGGCTTCGCCAAGCTCCGCAAGCGTTCTGCCGCGGTCTTTGCGTTTGGCCTCTTCGCGCTGACGCTGGCGCTGAGCCGCGCGGTAGGCGTCCAGATCGACGATTTCACCCATTGGCATTGTCACTCGTCGGCTTGATTACGCGTTCGGTCGTGTCTCAGGTCCCAAAGTTTCACTCGCGACCAAGTATCATTCCTGCGCAGACTTCTATCTAAACGCAGGGTCAGCCTGATCGTAACCGCCTCTTCGATCGAACGGGTTATTTTCAGTTGGTGCTTTCCAGGATGAGCCTTCTGCTTTGCCGGAGTCACCTGATTAAAGTAACTTAGCGCAATTGGTCGTGGTTGCAATGTCTCTGCCGGGCGTGTGGTGGAGGACGCTCGCCTGAGAGGGTTACCGGGCGTTTTCCGGCTCTTGGAAAACCCCTGGGAAGCGGGGGAGGTCGCCGCGGCGAGAAGGCACAAGGAACGCACGTGAAGAAGGTCGCTTTCGCAGTTGTTGTCTTGATCGCCGTGGCGGTCGGCGCTCTCCTGGTTCTGCCCAATTTCTGGGACTGGAACGGCGAAAAATACCGAATCGCCGCGCTGGTCAAGGAACATACCGGCCGCGACCTGGAAATTGCCGGCAATGTCAGCCTTCGCCTGTTGCCCACTCCCGCCTTCTCGGCCCGCGAGGTCACGCTGGCCAATATCGAGGGCGGCTCAAGCCCGGATATGGCGCAGTTGGAAGAACTGCAGATCCGGATTTCTCTGCTGCCTCTGATGCGCGGCAAGGTCTTTATCGAGAGCGTGACCCTGGTAAAGCCTCAGGTGCTTTTGGAGGTGCTGCCGGACGGAAGGGCCAACTGGGACTTTGCGACAGGAGCCCCGGAGGCGCCACGCAGCGCGCAGACACCGGGAACCAGCGTCGATGAGGCGCCCGCGGCTGCGCAGGACGATCAGGCGGTGGGCGAGGAATCGATCCGGGTCGACAGTTTTCTCATCGAAGACGGCACGGTGCGCTACCGCGATGCGCGCAGCGGCCGCACGGAGATCGTCAGCGGCTTGAACGCGGACCTTGGCGCGGAATCCCTGCTCGGCCCCTTTGTCGCCATCGGTGCGGCGGTCTATCAGGATGTGCCCCTTGAGTTCGATGTCAGCCTCGGCCGACTGGTTGAAAACGGCGCGACTGCGATATCGGCGTCGCTGGCACTGCCGCAGGCAGAGGCCTCCGGCCAGTTCGTCGGCGCCCTTTCTCGCCACGAGGATTTGCAGACCTTGCGTGGCAGGCTGCAGACCAAAGGCGAGGATCTGGCGGACCTGATTCGCGGGCTGCCTCTCGGCGCGACTTCGACCGCCATACCGCCGCAACTCGCTCAGCCTTTTGATGTGACGGCCGAGGTGACGGTCAGCAAGACGGAAGCGCTGGCGAAAGCTGTCGCGCTGACGTTCGGTCCGTTGTCCATGGACGGCCAACTTACGGCCAAGTTAGGCGCCGTCCCGGATATCACGGCAAACCTGTCGACCAAGACGATAGATCTCGACGAATTCCTGGCACAGCCCGCCGAGGTACCGCAGGTGCTGCCGAGCGGAGACGGCGGCCAGGCCTTGCCGTCCGACGCCCCACCGGCGCGGGCGAACGCGACGCCCCCGGCAGGCGCCGCGACGACCCAGAAACTGCCGACTGGAGTTGCCGTGACCCTGAACCTCGCCGCCGACGCGCTGCTCTACCACGGCCAGACGGTGCGTCAGGTCCAGCTTGCGGCGCGCCTCGCGGAGGGCCGGCTCAACCTCCAACAGGCTACGGCGCAGTTGCCCGGCAGTTCTGACGTCTCGCTGGCCGGTACGCTGAGCTCGGAAGAGCGGGGGCCGAGGTTCAGCGGGGAATTGGAAGCCGACTCGGACAATCTGCGCGGCCTGCTGCGGTGGCTCGGGATCGACATCGCCGCGGTTCCGGCGGACCGCCTGCGCCGCATGTCCTTGAAAACCGGAATCGAGGCCGGCGATAACCGGATCACGCTGCGCGATACCGATTTGTACCTCGACGTCAGTCACCTGACCGGCGGGATCGCGGTTGCCCTGCGTGACAGGCCGGGTCTCGGCATCGGCTTTACCCTCGACAGTGTCAATCTTGACGCCTATCTGCCGGCAGAGGTCTCCCCAGCGCCGGAAACCACTGTGCCGGCCGAGGCTGGCGCGCCCGCCGCCGAGGGTCCGGCGCCGACGGCCCCAACGCCGTCCGCCGAACCCGCCGGGCTTGCGCTGCTCGGCCGTTTCGACGCGAACATCGACGTCGAGATCGGTCAGATGACCTACCGGGGGCTGCCGCTCAACGGCCTGCGCCTGAACGCCACCCTGCAGCGCGGCGGATTGGTGGTGCGAGAGATGTCGATCGCCGATCTCACCGGCAGCCGAGCCCATTTCACCGGCAGTCTGGCGAATGTCGACCGCGATCCTTCGGTCGACGGCTCGCTTGACGTCTCGGTCTCGGCCCTGTCGCGCGTCGCGAAGGTATTGGGCCTCGGCAGCACCCGGCAACTTCCGCTGGAATCCTTCTCCCTGACCGGCGCCGTCAACGGCAATCGGGAAGAGCTGCGTTTCGACCAGCGCCTGACAGCCCTCGGCGGCACCCTTCATGCCGCCGGCAAGGCGGAGCTGCGACCGGCCTCGCTGGGTGTCGATGCGGCGGTGGAACTGGACCATCCAAATCTGAGTATCTTGCTGAGCGAGCTGCTGCGGGGCTCCTCGATTGCTGCCGGGCTCGGGCCCGTCGCCTTGAAAGGGCAACTGGCAGCGGCGCCGGCGGATTTTCAGCTTTCCGCCCTCGAAGGCCAGGTGGCCGGCGTTGCCTTGCTGGGCGGCGCCGTCGCTGTGAACCTGGCCGGTGAACGTCCGAAGGTCATCGCCGATCTCTCGACCGGGGAGTTGCCGCTGGTGGCCCTGGCGGCGCCCGCGGCGGCGGGCAAGTCCAAAGCGGGATCATCTTCTGAAGCACCCGCCGCCCGCAAGCCTCAGGCGGCGCAGGGCCGTGGGCGCTGGTCGAGCAAGTCCATCGATCTCAGCGGCCTGCGCGAGGTCGACGCCGAGGTGAAGTTGCGCTCCAAGGCGATCCTGATCGACCGTACGCGCCTCGCAAACGCCGACTTGGAGGCCGTGCTCTCCGGCGGCGTCCTCGATCTCAAGCGCTTCGACTCCGAAGCCTACGGCGGTGCGCTCTCTGTCACCGGCCAGGCCGATGCGCGCGAGACCGCGCCCGGCGGGCTGGAGGTCGCGGCGGTGGTCAAGGCCTCAAAGGTTGAAATGAAGGACCTGCTGCGCGACCTCACCGACAGCGACCGCTTTTCCGGGCCGCTGTCTCTGGAAAGCAACCTCAACACCCGGGGCAACAGCGAGGCCGCCTTGGTCGCTGGTCTGAACGGCAACGGCAAGGTCGACGGCACGATGACCGTGGCGACCAAGGTGGAGGAGCAGGCCGGCGCTCTGGTGCTCGATATCCTGGGCAAGAAGGTGAAGGAAATTCGCGGTGTCAGCGACAGCACCACGGTGCTGTTCGGCGCCTTTGCCGGCGCGCCCTCCAAGATCGACGGCACCTTCGTCGTGGAGCAGGGCGTCCTGCGCAGTGACGACCTCACGGTGCGAGGGCGCGATGCCGTCGCGCTGACCGGCGGAAACGTCGATCTGCCGGCCTGGCGCCTGGAAAGCCGCACCGATGTGTTTCGCGACGAAGATCCGAATACGCCCTACCTGACCGCCACTCTGCGCGGGCCGCTCGACAACCCGGATGTCGGCATCAAGGGGCAGGCCTTCCAGCGCCGCCAGGAACCGGCGGCGGTGGAGCCTCCCGCACCCGTGGAAGAAGAAAAGCCGCAGCAGCCCGACGCCAAGCCGCAGGACCCCGAGGAGATGCTCAAGGAGGGCTTGAAGGGCCTTCTGAAAGGTCTGGGTGGTTAGCGGAGCGGGCGGCCGTGCGGTAGTGGCTCAGCAGATAGACCCGCACGGCGCTTGAGAGGTTGCCGCCGCGGCCGCGGTCGATCTCCTCGATGAGGGCGTTCAGCGACAGGCCGCGCCCGCCGGCGACCTCCTTCAGAGCATCCCAGAAGACCTCCTCCAGCGACAGCGAGGTACTGTGCCCGGCGATCTTCACCGAGCGTTTGCGGACTCTTTCGCGCACGCCCGACCCGGGCGCGGGAGCCGACGCCGCATCCTCTGTCATTATTTGCTGCGCGGGCCCAGCATGTCGTCGGGCCGCACCCATTCCTCGAACTGTTCGTCGGTCAGCAGGCCGAGCGCCAGTGCCGCGTCCTTGAGCGTCGAGTTGTCGCTGTAGGCTTTCTTCGCGACCTTGGCGGCATTGTCGTAGCCGATGTGCGGGTTCAAGGCGGTGACCAGCATCAGTGACTGGCGCATCAGGGTGGCGATGCGCTCTTCGTCGGCCTCGATGCCTTCCACGCAGTTGGTGCGGAAGGAATCGCAGGCATCGCCGATCAGCTGCGCCGACTGCAGCAGCGAGTAGATCAGCACCGGCTTGAAGACGTTCAGCTCGAAATGGCCGTTGGAGCCGGCGACGGTGCAGGTGGTGTGGTTGCCCATGACCTGGGCGCAGACCATGGTCATGGCCTCGGTCTGGGTCGGGTTCACCTTGCCCGGCATGATCGAGGAACCGGGCTCATTGGCCGGCAGG
>CAJHXP010000336.1_pt1 | contig 11902 bp, 9 predicted proteins | sample 9198551 | NCBI WGS metagenome assembly CAJHXP01 (sample SAMEA7708297, study PRJEB35096) | sediment metagenome | biome: marine neritic benthic zone biome [ENVO:01000025]; feature: sediment [ENVO:00002007]; material: shallow marine sediment [ENVO:03000034] sea grass bed [ENVO_01000059] ... | reverse complement strand
TGAAATTCTCGACGATCTGCAAAATACCGAAGGCAAGACCATCATCATGGTTGAGCAGAACGCCAAGAAAGGCCTGGAATTCGCCGATATCGGCTACGTCCTGGTTTCCGGCGAACTGGCCATGGCCGACAAAGGCGATGCCCTGTTGGAAGATCCGGAGGTCGGGCGACTCTTCCTCGGCGGCTAGTCTGCCCTCTCCGCTCCCCCTATTGGTCCAAGGTGGGGCTTGAACCGCCGGGTCTGACCGGCAATCCTGGTTGCCGAGTCGGCGGACGTCGCCAGGGTAAGCGCATCTGGGCGCCGATCGCCAATTTCAGCTCCCCAAGGAGCTCCTTTCAGGAGAGGGTTTCTACAGATCATGCAGATGTCCGGCCAATACCGCATCGAGGCGCCGCGCCAGACCGTCTGGGAAGCGTTGAACGACGTCGAGGTGCTGCGTCTCTGCATCCCCGGCGTCGAGGAGATCGAGAAGACCTCCGACACCTCCTTCACCGCCAAGGTGCGCGCCAAGGTTGGTCCGGTATCCGCCCGTTTCGCCGGGGATGTCACCCTGAGCGACCTCGACCCGCCCAACGGCTACACCATTTCCGGCGAAGGCAAGGGCGGCGCCGCAGGTTTCGCAAAAGGCGGCGCGAAAGTTCGGCTTGAGGACGACGGCGCGGCCACCTTGCTGAATTACGAAGTCGATGCGCAGGTCGGCGGTAAACTGGCCCAGATCGGCTCTCGCCTGATCGACGGCACGGCCAAAAAGATGGCCGACGACTTTTTCTCCCGCTTTGCGACAAGCGTCGGCGCCGGCGCGGCCGAAGAACCTGCCCCAGCCGCAGCGGCCCCGGCGGCGGCAGAGCCAGGCTTCGCCCCTGCGGCCGCCGATCCCGACGCGGATATTGGGGCCGGCGCTTCGATTGGCGTCTGGGTTACGGGCTTGCTGGTCGCCGCGCTGATCCTGGTCGCGATATTTGCGCTCTGATAAAACGCGAACAGCAAGCGAAATTTCATCAAGCGGACATGCCGCGCCCCTTGACCTGAATTGCATGCGGCAACAGACTTAAGGCTTACAAGAAACTCACCTACCGCTTGGCATCGATGAAAAGCTCGGCGGTTAGCGATAATAATAACCGGACATTCCGTTCGGAGGTCAAGGAAGGGAGATTCCCCATGCCCACTGTTTCCATGACAGTGAATGGGCGGGCGGTGACGGGCGAAGTCGAAGGCCGTACTCTGCTTGTTCAGTTTCTACGCGAAAACCTGTCCCTCACCGGCACGCACGTCGGCTGCGATACCAGCCAGTGCGGTGCCTGCGTGATTCACGTCAACGGCGAGTCGGTGAAGAGCTGCACCCTACTGGCGCTTCAGGCCGACGGTGCCGAGGTCACGACAATCGAAGGCCTGGCAAACAACGACGAGCTTCACCCGGTACAGGCCGCCTTTCGCGAGCATCATGGGCTGCAGTGCGGCTTTTGCACCCCTGGCATGGTGATGTCCGCCGTCGACCTTCTGAGCAAGAATCCCAACCCCGACGAGACCGAAATCCGCGAGTGGCTGGAAGGCAACATCTGCCGCTGCACCGGGTACCACAATATCGTCAAGGCCATCCAATCGGCCGCAGCGACCATGGGGGGCTAGGACCATGTCAGACACAGGAATTGGCGCCAGCGTCAAACGCACGGAAGACTTTCGTTTCCTGACCGGCCAAGGCCGCTACACCGACGACATCAACCGGCCAGGCCAGGTTTTCGCTTTCTTCGTGCGCTCGCCGCATGCCCATGCCGCGATTAAGGACATAAACAAGACCGCCGCCGAGGCGGCACCAGGCGTGGTCGCCGTCTTCACCGGCGCCGACATGGCTGCCGACAACGTCGGCTCCCTGCCCTGCGGCTGGACCGTCAACGATCGCCATGGCGAAGCGCACAAGGCGCCGCCGCACTTCCCCCTGGCACGCGACAAGGCCCGCTATGTCGGCGATCACGTCGCCGTGGTCATTGCCAAGACCTACGCCGAAGCGCGCGAAGCGGCAGATTTGGTCGAAGTCGACTACGACGAGCAACCCGCGGCTGTCAGCCCCGTCAAGGCGTTGGAGACCGGCTCACCACAGGTCCACGAAGAAGCGCCGGGCAACCTCTGCTACGACTGGGTCCTGGGCGATGAGGCCGAAGCGGACGCCGCTTTCGCCAAGGCCCATCACGTCACCAAGATCGACCTGGTCAACAATCGCCTGATTCCAAACGCCATGGAGCCGCGCGCCGCGATCGGCGAGTACGACGGCGGCACAGATAGCTTTACCCTCTATTCGACCAGTCAGAACCCGCACCTGCTGAAGCTCATTCTCTGTGCCTTTGTGTTCGGCATGAATGAGAACAAGCTGCGCGTCATCGCGCCGGATGTCGGCGGCGGCTTCGGCTCCAAGATTTTCTGCTATGCGGAAGAAACCGTTTGCACCTGGGCGGCCAAGAAGGTCAGGGCGCCCGTGAAGTGGACCGGCGAACGTTCGGAGAGCTTTACCTCCGACGCCCACGGGCGTGACCACGTCACTCATGCCGAGATGGCGATGGACGAGAACGGCAAGTTCCTCGGCCTGAAGGTGGATACCACCGCCAACATGGGCGCCTACCTTTCGAGCTTCGCAACCTCGATTCCAACCTACCTCTACGCCACGCTGCTGGCCGGTCAGTACACCACGCCGGTGATCTTCGCCAACGTGAAGGCGGTTTTCACCAACACCGCGCCGGTCGACGCCTATCGCGGCGCCGGACGGCCGGAAGCCACCTATCTGTTGGAGCGCCTCGTAGAAGTCGCGGCCCGCGAGATGAAAATCGATCCGGTGGAAATACGCCGCCGCAATTTCATCCAGCCCGACCAGTTCCCCTACCAGACCCCCGTTGCCCTGCAATACGACATCGGGAACTACGGCCAGTCGCTGGATAAGGCGCTGGAAATGATCGACTACAATGGCTTCCCGGCCCGCAAGGCCGCCTCGAAAGCCAACGGCAAACTCCGCGGTATCGGCTTCTCCGCCTTTATCGAAGCCTGCGGCATCGCTCCCTCGGCGGTGGTGGGGTCGCTGGGTGCCGGCGTCGGCCTGTGGGAATCCGCGCAGGTTCGCTTCAACCCGACAGGCTCGGTGAGCATTTTCACGGGTTCCCACAGCCACGGTCAGGGCCACGAGACCACCTTCGCACAGTTGGTCTCCGACACCCTGGGCATTCCCATGGAGAACGTCGAGATCGTGCACGGCGATACCGGGTCGATCCCCATGGGCATGGGCACCTACGGCTCGCGGTCCCTGGCGGTCGGGGGTTCGGCCATCGCCAAGGCCTGCGACAAGATCATCGAAAAATCCAAGAAGATCGCCGCCCACCTGATGGAAGCCTCGGTCGACGACGTCGAATTCGACAACGGGACTTTCCGGGTCGCCGGCACCGACAAGGAGAAGTCGATTGGAGAGATCGCCTTCACAGCTTACGTGCCACACAATTATCCGGAAGATCTCGAACCCGGCCTCGACGAGACCGCCTTCTACGATCCTCTGAACTTCACCTACCCCGCAGGCGTGCACATCTGCGAAGTGGAAATCGACCCCTCGACCGGCGTGACCGACATCGTCGACTGGGTCGCGGTAGACGACTTCGGCAAGGTCATCAATCCGATGGTGGTCGAGGGCCAGGTCCACGGAGGAGTCGCCCAGGGTATCGGCCAGGCGATGCTCGAAAACTGCGTCTATGACGCCGACAGCGGCCAATTGCTGACCGGCTCCTACATGGACTACTGCATGCCGCGGGCGGACGATCTGCCGTCCTTCCGTGTCAGCATGACCGAAACCGCCTGCACCCACAATCCGCTGGGGGTTAAGGGCTGCGGCGAAGCGGGTGCCATCGCGGCGCCGCCGGCGATCATCAACGCGATCACCGACGCCTTGGGGATCTTGTTCATGGACATGCCGGCGACCCCGGAGAAGGTCTGGCGCCTCGCCAACCAACACGCCCAGGCTGCGGAATAAGGGGAGAACCAGAAAATGTATGAATTCAATCATCACCGCCCCGCTTCCACGGACGCTGCCGTGGCGGCCTTGACCGCGGCCAGTGACGGCAAGATCTTGGCCGGCGGCATGACGCTGATTCCGACCATGAAGCAACGCCTGGCCAGCCCCTCCGACGTCATCGACCTCGGCGGGATCGCGGCGCTGAAAGGTATCAGCGAGGAAGGCGGCAACATCGTCATCGGGGCCATGACCACCCACGCAACGGTGGCCGGTGACGCCAAGGTAAAGGCCGAGATACCCGCCCTCGCCCACTTGGCCGACAGCATCGGGGACGCCCAGGTGCGCAACTGCGGCACCATCGGCGGCTCCATCGCCAACAACGACCCGGCGGCGGATTATCCCGCCGGACTGGTCGGCCTCGGCGCCACTGTGCATACGACAAAGCGCCAGATCCCTGCCGACGACTTCTTTACCGGCATGTTCGAGACGGCGCTGGCGGAGGACGAGATCATCACCGCCGTTGCTATCCCGGTGCCGGACAAGGCGGCCTACGAGAAGTTCGCCAACCCGGCGTCACGCTACGCCATCGTCGGCGTCATGGTCAGCAGCGGGCCGGCCGGCGTGCGCGTGGCCGTCACCGGCGCAGGACCTTGCGTGTTCCGCCTCAGCGATGCCGAAGCGGCGCTCGGCGGTGGTTTCTCCGCCGATGCCGTGGCCAACATCAGCGTTTCCGCCGATGGGTTGAACAGCGATCTGCACGCCTCGGCGGAATATCGCGCCAACCTGGTAAGCGTAATGCTCAAGCGCGCGGCCGCTGCCGCGGGATAACCCCGCCACGGCGACATGGATAGAGCTTGGGGCCGGACCTCTTTGAGGTGCGGCCCCTTTCTTTTGTGGGTTCGCCATCGCGCCCAGGCTGAGTTAGCCTTTCGCCATGGCGCAGCCCGACCCGACTCTGCAGCGCAAGCCCGGCCGGAGGACCCGCCGCCTCCTGGCGGCGGTCGGACTCGGTCTCCTGGGCGGGCTCGTGGGCGTCGTCATCTTCCGCCAGGAGCTCGCGACCCACGCGGCGACCGTATTTCTTGAAGACCAGGGTATCGCCGTGAGCTCCCTCAAGGTGACGCGGCTTTGGTTCGATGGCATCGAGGTCGGCGACCTGGCGCTCGGCGAAGAGGATGAAATTACGGCGCGGCAGGTCCAACTGAAGCCCAGCTTTGAGGGGTTCAGCGTTTCGCTGCAGGAAGTGAAGATCGACAGCCTGCGCCTCCGCATTGACCTGCGTGGCGATGAACCGCTGCTAGGCAGCCTGCAGCCGGTACTGGATCGTCTGAGCAGCGGCCAGGGCTCGAACCAAAACGTGGCAGAAGCCTCATATCCACCGATGCTGCCGCCCGTCACCCTGAGCGATGCCAAGGTGATTCTCGAAACCCCTTCGGGACCGATGACCGCCGACCTAAGCGGCGGGCTCTCCAATACCGACGAAGGCGACCTCATCGCCGACTTCACCGCCCACCTCGATAGCGACCTGGGCCGGCTCCGGGCAAAGCTGACGGGTCGCCGAATTTCGGACGGCAAGCTCAGCCTGGACGCCGGTATCGAGGAAGGCCGCTTGGCCTGGGAGGGTTTCGCCGTCAGTGGATTCGCCGGCCAGATCTCCCTCACCCACGCGCAAGCAACCGGCCCCCGGCTCGACGCCGCTCTGGACCTGACGGGCCTTAGCTACCAGCCGGCGGAGGGCGCGCCGCTGCAATTGGCGCGCGGCAGTCTGTCTGCAAAGGGTGGCCTCTCCGACCTTGCGCTGGAGCTTCTTCTCGACGGCGACCAGGAAGCCCTGAAACTCAAGGTCGATGCCCGCACTACCCCTGCAACGGAGCGACAAGGTATTGATTTTAGACTCCAAACCGAAGCCCGAACCGCCGGCGGTCTGGCGCAATTCCTGAACCTGGCAGGGGCCAGGATCGTGGCAGGCACCATGGTCGTGGAAGCCAAGGGCAGCGGCTCCCTAGCCGAGGGCGTCAACGCCCCGCGGACTTGGCCGGAGGCGCAACACCTGCTGGCCGGGAGCCGGTTCGAGCTCGACGGTGATGTCATTCTCGCGGGCCTGGCCCTTGCCGATGGCAGTCAGGGTATTTCAGCGCACCTGCCCTTGGCGGCTGAGCTCGCCGAAAACCGCCTCCTGCTCAGTTTGACCGCCGACAGCGCAGTCCGGGTGGAAAAGCCCGCGCGATCCCGCCTGCGTAACCTGGGCGTGCCCGAGGACTTGCTGCCCCTGATTGCCTCCGGGCTCTCGCTGACCCTCAAGGCCGGCGGCGATTTGCCCTTCCGGATAAGCTCGGCCCCGGCCTGGCCACCACGCGCGGCCGAGGTCGCCGTAGCCGCGCAGGCCACCAGCGATCAAGATCTCCAGCTTATTGCCCGGGCTCAGGGAGCGGCAACCTTCGGCGAGGGTCTTGCTTTGACGCGGTTCAGCGCCAGCATCGATAGCCGGACAGAAATGGAAAGCCTCGCGCTGGACGGCATCCGTGCGAACGGCCTGGCCCTCGACCTGCCCTTCACCGCCGAGTTCGCTGAGGAGGGCCTCCGTCTCGCGCTGGCCGACCCCGGCGAGGTCCGGATAGGCCAGATCGCCGGTGACGTCCCGCTGCGCCTTGGAGAACCCTTGGTGCTGACCGTCACCGAGCTGAACTTGGAGGCTGCGGCCGGGGCCCCCGGCTACCGCTACAGCTTGCGTGCCGAGGAAGACGGCGCCGGCCTGCGACTCATCCAAGCCGCCGATACCCAGCCAATTCCCCTGCGGGTTGGCGCGCTCGCGCTGCAGCTCGACGGGCGTTTCGACCCGGCCAGCGGCCATGACGCCGCCCTGGATGCCAGATCGGCCGGCCTCGACCTGCCCGACTACGCCTTCAGCTCCGGGGCCGCCACGGCAAGGATTGCGCTGGGCCGTCAGTTGCTGCCCGAAGGCGGCAGCTTTGCCGTAGGGCCCCTGCAGCTCGGCGGCGAGCAGCCCCGAACCGCACCCCTGCGGCTTACCGGCGGCGTGAAGCGGACAGCGGAAGGCTATGGCATCACCGCCGAACTCGGCCTTAGCGAAGGACCGCCACTGGCCGATATTGCCGCTCGCTTGGGTGATGACGGCCAGGCGCGTGTCGAGGCGGTCAGCAAGGCCCTCGCTTTCGCCCCTGATGGCTTGCAGCCTGCCCGGATCTCGCCCCTGCTTGACGTGCTGGAGGAGGTTCGCGGCTCCCTCTCCGCGACAGCCAACTTTGCCTGGCCGCAGGACCCGGCGGCGGAATTCGGTCGTGTGACGATCAGCGACCTGTCGTTCCGCAGTTCTGCCGGTGAGATTGAGGGCTTGAGCCTAGACCTTGTCCTGAGCAGCTTGCTGCCGCTTGCGAGCGCCCCGGCCCAGAGCTTGAAGATCCGCAGCCTGGACGCCGCTGTCCCCGTGGACGCGATCGAGCTGGTATTTGCCCTAGCCGAGGCACCAAATCATCACCTCAGCATCGAAAGCGGCGGCTTTGGCCTCGGTGGCACTCGCTGGCGCATCGAACCAGCCATTTTCGACCCGGCGGCGACAAGCAACCGGATCGTTCTGGCGACCGACGCTCTAGATCTCGCCGCTTTCTTCGAGCTGACCGGGATTGATGGCCTTTCCGGCAGCGGCACGCTCAAGGGCAGCCTCCCCATCGTTTTCCAAGGCGAGGATGTGATCGTCGACGAGGGCCGTTTCGTGGCGCTGACGCCGGGCCGGATATCGGTCCGCATCGAGGCCCTGAGGTCCGCCCTCGCCGGCAGTGGAGAAACCGTCGAGATGGCGATCAAAGCGCTGGAAGACTTCTACTATGACGACCTCTCGCTGACCCTGGCCAAAACCGCCGCCAACGACGCCACCGTGTTGCTCTCCATCCTGGGTCAAAACCCACAAGTCCTCGACGGCCAGCTCTTCCGCTTCAACATCAACCTGGAGAGCAACCTCACCAGCGTCCTGGAGGCGCTGCGGCAAGGCTACAGCCTCTCCGACGATGCCCTGCGTCGCGCCTGGCGGTTGCACGAATGACCCGATCGGTTTCTGGCAGGGATAGCCAGCGGTGTTTCTGCGTAGTATCCATGCGGTTGATGGCAGCATCGGCCGCGGGCTGTTATGCTGATTGTCGTTCCGGCAACGGGGCCTTTGAACCAAAGGGAGAGAGGAATTGACCTGCTTTGGCGGTCGTGACGCAGCCTTCGGCGGAATCCTGCTTTGTTTCGCCGTAACCGCCTGCACCCCAACGGTCGAGGTGCAAGCGCCGAAGGAGCCGATCACGATAAACCTGAATGTGAAACTGGACGCGGAAGTCCGTGTAAAAATTGAAGAACAGGCAACCAAGGATATCCAGAGCAATCCGGATATCTTCTAGGCAACCGGGCGCCGCACAGCGGCGTGACAGATAGCCCCAAAAGGATCGAAGCATGACACGGCGTTGGTTCTCCCTTTTCTCCCTTCTCGTGGCGACCGCCCTGGCGCTGCCGTTGCTGGCGGAACCGGTTGCCGCGCAGTCTCTCGACGAACTGAGAAGCTCCGGCAAGGTCGGCGAACGCTATGACGGCTTTGCGGTCGCCCGCGATTCCAGTGCCGCGAACCTGGTCAAGACGGTCAACGCGAAGCGCCGCGCCATTTATGAGCAGCAGGCCGCCAAGCAAAAGATTTCCGTGGAGCAGGTCGGCATGGTTTATGCCAACGAGATCGTGCAGCAGGTGCCCAACGGCACTTGGATTTTGACAGCCGACGGCAAATGGCGGCAAAAGTAGCCTCGCTATCGACCGCGCCCATCTGTTAGACAAAGCGAGTTCCGCCCCTATGGCCAATCCGGCCCTGCTTCCCACGTCCGTCGACGAGACCCTCGCGCTTCTGGCGCGCGGCCACTACGTCGGAGAACGCAATCTGGCGACGGTGCTCTATCTCGCCCTCAAACTGGGCCGCCCGCTTTTTCTCGAAGGCGAAGCCGGCGTCGGCAAGACGGAGATCGCCAAGGTGCTGGCCGAGACCCTGGGCCGCCGCCTCGTGCGCCTGCAATGCTATGAAGGCCTGGACGTCTCCGCCGCGGTCTACGAGTGGAACTATCCGAGACAGATGGTCGAGATCCGCGTCGCCGAAGCCGCCGGCGAACACGATCGCGAACGGCTCAGCGGCGACATCTTCGACGAGCGCTTTCTGATCGAGCGCCCCCTGCTGCAGGCGCTGCGCCCCGATCCGCAAGGCGCCCCGGTGTTGCTGATCGATGAGTTGGACCGGACCGACGAGCCCTTCGAGGCCTTCCTGCTGGAAGTGCTTTCCGACTACCAGATCACCATCCCGGAACTGGGCACCATTACCGCCGAGGAAGCACCGATTGTCATCGTCACGTCAAACCGGACGCGCGAAATCCACGACGCCCTGAAGCGCCGCTGCTTTTACCACTGGGTCGACTTTCCCACGGCAGAACGCGAACTGGAGATTCTCCAGGTCAAGGCGCCCCAGGTGCCGGCCGCGCTGTCACGCCAGATCGTTGCCTTCGTGCAGGCGCTGCGCGAGCAGGACCTGTTCAAGGCGCCGGGCATCGCCGAGACGTTGGATTGGGCCGATGCCCTCACCCAGCTCGACAAGGTCGCGCTTGATCCGCAGGCCGTCGACGACACCCTGGGCGTGCTGCTGAAGTACCAGGACGACATCGCCAAGATCCAGGGCAGCGAGGCCGCCAGGATCCTCAGCGACGTAAAATCCGAGCTGACCAGCGTCGCCATGGCCTGACACCTGATGGCGGCATCTTTGCGTCGCCACGGCCACTTCGTTCCCTGCTTCTCGAGACCGCAAAGATTGCAGGGCGCCTGGGGATATAACCCTGGCGCTTGCTCACGAATCGTGTAATCGTTTGGTTGGTTTGTTAAAAATACCAATTAAAAACGAAGGCGGACACTGATCTAGTCAATCCGCCATGGCAGAGGCGAGGGGAATGACAGACACATTGCTCGTCGGCGTCGACGGTAGCGAGGGCGGCGCTCGCGCGATCAAGTTTGCCGCACAACGTGCCAAGGAAAGCCAGGCACACCTGATCGTGGCCTACGTCATTGAATGGTCGCCCTACACCTTCAACACACCTCAGGAAAATGAAGCTCGCCACAAGCGGCGCGAGGAAGAAATCGCTCGTGCGGAGAACGAAGTTCTGCGGCCCTTGGTTGACGCATTAAAGAACGAAGGCGTGAGCGTCGAAGGCATCGTCCGGCACGGTCAAGCGGCGGAAGTCCTCAGCCAACTTGCCGGGGAACACAACGTCAACCAGATTTTCATCGGCAGGCGCGGACTGTCAAAACTCAAGACCCTGCTGTTTGGCAGTGTCGCCAGCAGCTTGGTGCAGGTATCACCGGTCCCCGTCACGGTCATCCCCTGATTGTGAACTTCGGTCGGCGTGTCCGAACTGCTTCCGGCGCGCCCTGAGAAAAATCAAACCGACCGGCAAGCCGCGACACAGCCCGCGGCCAGAAAAACCTAAGAGAGGCTCCTATGAGAAAACTCGTAACGGCCACCCTCGCTACTCTTCTTTGGACGCCGGCCTGCTGGGCCCAGGATGCCGCCGGTGACGCCATGGGTTTGGATGAAAGAATCAATCAGGCCATCTCGCCGGTCACCAATGCGATCGCCGGTGCGGTTTTCTATTCCGTGCCCATTACCGACGAGATCAGCTTGCCGATCATCGTTGTTTGGCTGGTGGTCGCGGCGGCCTTCGCAACGGTTTACTTCAACTTCATTTCGGTGCGCGCCTTCGGCCACGCGATCGATCTGGTCAAGGGAGACTACTCCGATCCCAAAGACGCCGGAGAGGTTTCGCATTTCCAGGCTCTGGCTACAGCGCTGTCTGGTACCGTCGGCCTCGGCAACATCGCCGGTGTCGCCATTGCTGTTTCCATCGGCGGCCCGGGCGCGACCTTCTGGATGATCCTCGCCGGCTTTCTCGGGATGTCCTTGAAATTCGCCGAATGTACGCTTGGCGTCAAATACCGTAACGAGTACGCCGACGGCACCGTTTCCGGCGGGCCTATGTACTCTCTCAGCAAGGGCCTCGCCGAGAAGAACATGGCCGGCCTCGGCAAGGTTCTCGCCGTCTTCTTCGCGGTCTGCTGTATTGCCGGATCGCTCGGCGGCGGCAACATGTTCCAAGCCAACCAGTCGTTTCAGCAGTTCGTGAACGTGACCGGCGGTGAAGGCAGCTTCATGGCCGACAAGGGCTGGCTCTTCGGGCTCATCGTTGCGGCACTGGTGGGCGCGGTGATCATTGGCGGCATCCAGTCGATCGCCAAAGTCACCGAAAAAATCGTTCCCTTCATGGCGATCACCTACTGCACCGCAGCCGTTGTCATCATTGTCATGAACTACGACCTAGTCCCCGCGGCCTTCGGCGCGATCATCGGTGGAGCATTCAGCCCTGAGGGGGTCGCAGGCGGCGCCATCGGCGCACTCATCCAAGGTTTCCGGCGCGCCGCTTTCTCCAACGAGGCGGGCATCGGCTCCGCCTCCATCGCCCACTCGGCGGTGAGAACTAAGGAGCCGGTAACCGAAGGGCTGGTCGCCCTGCACGAGCCCTTCATCGACACCATCGTGATCTGTACCATGACGGCCCTGGTCATCGTCATCACCGGCGTGCACACCGCCGGCAGCGGGATGGGTGGTGTCGAGCTGACCTCCTTGGCCTTCGAGAGCGCTTTTTCCTGGTTTCCCTATATCTTGGCACTGGCGGTGATCCTCTTCGCCTTCTCGACCATGTTGTCGTGGGCCTACTACGGCGCGAAGTGCTGGACCTATCTCTTCGGAGAAAGCCGTTCCATGGATCTGCTGTTCAAGCTGATCTTCTGCATCTTCGTGGTCATCGGCTCCTCGATGAACCTGGGTCCGGTCGTCGATTTCTCGGACTC
>CAJHXP010000226.1_pt1 | contig 12009 bp, 10 predicted proteins | sample 9198551 | NCBI WGS metagenome assembly CAJHXP01 (sample SAMEA7708297, study PRJEB35096) | sediment metagenome | biome: marine neritic benthic zone biome [ENVO:01000025]; feature: sediment [ENVO:00002007]; material: shallow marine sediment [ENVO:03000034] sea grass bed [ENVO_01000059] ... | reverse complement strand
TCTTCGGCACCCTGGCGCTCTTTGCCGGGATCGACTGGCGGCTCCTCCTGCCGGTGCTGGTCTGGACCCTGGCATATGCCGCCGTGATCTATTTCATGGTGCCGAAGAGGTAGATCAGCAGGAACCACACGCCGTCGACGACGTTGACCACGGCCTCACGTACGGCGTGGCCGGTCTGCAGGACTTTCTGGGCGATGCGGCCGGCGAAGTCGTTTTGAAAGTACTCGAGGCTCTGCCGGAGTACATAGCGGTGGTTCAGCCAGCGTACCCGGTTGGTCAGGCCCGGCACGACGCTGAGATTGATGAGACCGCGCGACGCCAGGGTGGCCACCGGGCGCAGGAGCAGCGCGACCACGGCCATGCCGGCCAGGGCCCAGCCGTGCTCCGCCAGAAAAGTCTCGGGCTGGCCGACGCTGATCCAGTCCACCAGTTCGCCAAGGAAAGCATAGAGCGCCAACTCGGCCACCGCCGCAACGCCGGAGACCAGCAGAGTGATCAGCAGAAGCCCCCGGATGGGCGCCAGGAAATGCCAAAAAAAGGCTGCCGTCGATCTGGGTGGACGGCTGACCTCGGAAGGGGAGAGGGGGTCGAAAAGGCTCTCGAAAAAGGCGTACATAGGGTCCTAGCCAGGGATTTCTTGGAGCTTCCTAGGGGGCGGCGGATAAGACATAAATGGGAGCGCAAACTGCCGGTGGCAAACAGGGTCTGCGATTTGACCTTATAATGATAGCAGCTATGGCATCCGCCAGCCGTGCAAAAAGGGCAGGACTGCTGCCCGGACATTGGGTGGTGGGGCTTGGCGTCCGTCAGGGAGGTGAAGGTTTGGCGAGAAAGCTGTTGAGAGGCCTGTCGATCGGCGCCGCTCTGCTGCTGGCCGGCTGTTCCTCGGCGGAGCGAACGGTTACGCCCGCCGACCAGGCGCTGCTCAGCGAATTTCACAGGGTGGCCTACCGCACCGAGCGGCCGGTGCTCGGCAACGACGGACAAGCGCGCCCGCGCGGTGACCATCTCGCCAAATGGGAAACGCCGATTCGGGCGGCTTTCATCGGTATCGAGCGCCCCGACTACCGCAAAGCCGCTCAAAGCCACCTGGCGGACCTCGGTACCTTGACCGGGCTGCAGATTGCCGAGACCGCTCCCGCGGTGGCCAATTTGTTGATCTTCTTCGCCGACGATCCTTTCCGGGCCGCGCGCCGCTACCGCGCGCTCTATGCCGACCGCATCGCCGATCCGCACAGCTTTGACGCTCTGCTGGCGCGCATGGAGCAAAGCGCCACCTGCTTCGGTTTTCTCTGGGGCGGCTGGCCTAGCGGCAGGGGTATCGATTTCAGCGTGGTCTTCATCCGTACCGACCGTGGCGAGCGCACGGTCCAGGGTTGTCTGGTGCAGGAGACGACACAGATCCTCGGCCTGATGAACGACCTCGACCCCGATGCCGACTCGGTGTTCAGCGATTCCGGCCGTCAGGTTGACCTGACCGCGCGGGATCGCCTGATGATCAGCCTGCTATACGATCCCCGGCTGAAACCCGGCATGGGCTGGAAGGAGGCTGAGCCGCTCGCGCGCGCCGCGCTGCAAGACCTCCAGGCCGGCAGGCCGAGCGGGGGCGGGTGAAGCGAAGCAAAGGCGAGGGATAGGCGGAAGGGCGATAAGAGAATGATCTTGTTTCAGAACTGTAGCCTTTTCGACGGCTTGGGCTCGGAGCTGCTCGACGGCCGTCATGTGCTGGTCGAGGGCGAGCGCATCAAGGAGGTCTCGGATAAGCCGATCAAGGCGGCCGATGCCCAGGTCGTCGATCTCAAGGGCCGCACCCTCATGCCGGGGCTCATCGACGCCCACTTCCACGCCATGGCGGCGGACCCGGATTTCGCCAAGATGGAAGACATGCCGCGCTCGCTGCTGCATCAGCATGCCCGCATTCTGTTGGAGGCCGTCCTGCAGCGCGGCTTCACGACGGTGCGCGATGCCGGCGGTGCCGACTATGGCCTCGCCATGGCGATCAAGGCGGGCCTCATCGAGGGGCCACGGTTGTTTTATTCCGGCCGGGCGCTGACCCAGACCGGTGGCCACGCCGATTTTCGCGGGCTGGAAGCCAACCACGGCGACGCCTGCTTCTGCAGCCAGAGCGCACACGTTTTCGGAACCATTGCCGACGGCGTGCCGGCGGTGCGCAAGGCAGCGCGCGAGGAACTGCGCCGGGGTGCGACCCAGATCAAGATCATGGCCTCGGGCGGTGTCGCTTCGCCGAGCGACCCGATCTGGAACCTGCAGTATTCGGAAGAGGAGATCCGCGCTGTCGTCTGGGAGGCGGAGTCCTGGCGGACCTACGTGATGGCCCATGCCTATACGCCGGAAGCCATCGCGCGCTGCGTTGCCTATGGGGTGCGCTCCATTGAGCATGCCAACCTGATCGATGCCGAGACGGCGTCACGCTGCGCCGAGGCGGGGGCTTTCGTGGTGCCGACCCTGGTGACCTACGATGCGCTGGAGCGCCACGGCCCCGATCTCGGCCTGCCGGCGGTCAGTCTGGAGAAGCTGAAGGTGGTGCGCGCCGCCGGCGTGGGTTCCTTGGAGATCCTGAAGGCGGCCGGGGTGTCTGTAGGCTTTGGAACGGATCTGCTGGGCGCGATGCAGGCGCATCAGTCGAGCGAGTTCACGATCCGTGCGGAAGTATTATCACCTGCTGAGATTCTGCGCTCCGCCACTTCGGTCAATGCCGCTCTGCTGAAAGCGGAGGGAGAGCTCGGTGTGGTGGCGCCGGGCGCCTTCGCCGACCTGATCGTGGTGGACGGCAACCCCTTGGCCGATCTCACTTTGTTGCAGGAACAAGGGGCTCATATTCCGTTCATCATGAAGGGCGGTCGTTTCATCAAGCAGGCGCTTTGAATACTGCGGTCTTGCCGCTTCAAACGGCCTGGCAAGCCGCTTGTTTTTCGGGACCGGGTCGTAATAGGCTAACGTTAACGACAAAGAAATCTGCGAAGCATTCCAGCGTGTTGCATTGCGGGCTTCAGTTCAGTGAGCATTCGATCAATTGCAATCAACTAATACGAACAGGGGGATGCGGCAATGTATCGACGACAGGGTAGGGCATTGAGGCGCGGCGTCCTGGCCGCGGCGACCGCTGCCGGAATGCTGGCCGGCGGCACGGCGGCCGAGGCTGAGACCTTCAAGTGGGCATTTCAGGGCGACGTTCAGACCATGGACCCTCATGGTCTTTTCGAGACCATGACCCTGGGCTTTCAGTCCAACTTCTACGAAGGTCTGGTGACCCGCACCCCGGATCTGCAGTTAAGGCCGGCGCTGGCGACCTCCTGGGAAAATGTCGAGCCGACAGTCTGGCGCTTTAGTCTGCGTCAGGGCGTGAAGTTCCAAAACGGCAACGACTTCAACGCCGATGACGTGATCTTTTCCGTTGCGCGCATCAATACCGAAGGTTCGGACCTGAAAGTCGTTGCGCGGCTCATCAAGGAAGTAGTGAAGGTCGACGACTACACGGTCGACCTGGTGACTCCGGCGCCTGATCCGATCCTGCCGCTGCAGCTCGAGATCTTCTACATCATGGACAAGGAGTGGTCCGAGGAGCACAACACCGTCGCGGCCACCAACGTCAAAGGCGACGACCAGGGCAATTATGCCAACATCAACGCCAACGGAACCGGCCCCTTCATGCTGAAGGAGCGTCAGCCGGACGTGCGCACCGTTCTGGTGCCTAATCCGAACTGGTGGGGCGACAATAAGAGCAACATTACCGAGGCGATCTTCACGCCGATCAGCCAGGACGCAACCCGCGTCGCGGCATTGATTTCCGGCGATGTCGATATGGCCTATCCGATCCCGGTGCAGGACTGGAAACGCCTCGACGATGCCAGCGGCGTGAGCCCGCTGACCGGTCCCGAGGCGCGCACAATTTTCCTCGGCTTCGACCAGGATCGCGACGAGCTTCTTGCTTCCAGTGTCAAAGGCAAGAACCCTTTCAAGGATCAGCGCGTGCGCCAGGCCTTCTTCCAGGCAATCGATATCGAGGCAATTCGGAAGAAGGTGATGCGGGGTTCCGCGACGCCCAGTAATCTGATGGTGGCGCCGCAGATCAACGGCTACAGCCCGAAGCTCAACAATCGGCTGCCGTTTGATCTCGAAAAGGCCAAGGCGCTGTTGTCAGAGGCCGGCTATCCCGACGGTTTCGAGGTCACCATGGACTGCCCCAACGACCGTTATGTGAATGACGAGCGGATCTGTCAGGCGGTGGCCTCCATGCTGGCGAAGGCCGGCGTCAAGATCGATCTTCTGGCGCAGACCAAGTCGAAGTACTTCGGCAAGGTGCTGGCTCAGAACGGCTACGACACCAGCTTCTATCTGCTGGGCTGGACGCCGTCGACCTTTGACTCCCACAATCCGATTTCGACTCTTATGTCCTGTCGGGTCGATGGCAAAGGCGCCTTCAACTTGGGCGGCTACTGCAACAAGCGGGTCACCGAACTGGCCGACCTGATTCAGGTCGAGACCGACCCGACGAAGCGCCAGGCGCTGATCGACGAAGCCTTCAAGATTCATTCGGACGAAGTGGGGCACATTCCACTGCATCAGCAGCCGCTGTCCTGGGGCGTGCGTGACACCGTCACGGTTGCCCAGCGGCCGGACAATGTCTTTCACTTGCAGTATGTTGCAGTGAAGTAAGACGACGATGAGCCTTGGGGGCCGCACCATCCGGTTCGCGCCCCGGCTTTTCGATTTCTAGTTTTCGACCCTTCCGGCCGGGGTTTCGTTTTTATGATCGCCTTCGTTGTCCGACGGCTTCTGCAATCCATCCTCGTGATGTTGGCGGTGGGCCTTATTGCCTTTTCGCTGTTCAACTATGTCGGCGATCCGATCAACAACATGGTCGGCCAGGACACGACCTTGGAACAACGCCAGGAGTTGCGCGAACGCCTCGGCCTCAACGATCCCTTCTTCGTGCAGTACGGACGCTTCCTGGCAAATGCGGTGCAGGGCGACTTCGGAATTTCCTACCGCCACCGTCGCCCGGTTTCGGAACTGATCGTCGAGCGCCTGCCGGCGACGCTGGAACTATCTTTCGTGGCCGCATTTCTGGCGCTCTTCATCGGCGTGCCGATGGGCGTCTATACCGGGCTGCACCGGCGCGGTTTCCTGTCGCAGACTTTCCTGGCCGTCTCCCTGATCGGCATATCGCTACCGACCTTTTTGATAGGTATTCTGTTGATCCTCATCTTCGGGGTGCTCTCGCAGGATATCAACCAGGCGATCGGCATCTCGCTGATGCCTCAACTGCCGACCTTCGGGCGAGGGGATGTGACTTTCGTCGGCTGGTGGAGCACCGGCTTTCTGACGAAATCGGGCCTGCTCGCCCTGATCCTGCCGTCAATCACTTTAGCGTTGTTCCAGATGACACTGATCATGCGGCTGGTGCGCTCGGAGATGCTGGAGGTGCTGCGCAACGACTATATCAAGTTCGCCCGCGCCCGCGGCCTCAGCAACCGGGCCGTCAACTTCGGTCACGCCCTGAAAAACACCCTGGTGCCGGTGATTACCATTACCGGCCTGCAACTCGGGTCAATCATCGCCTTTGCCCTGATCACCGAGCAGGTCTTCCAATGGCCGGGCATGGGCCTGCTGTTCATTCAGGCGATCAACGAGGTCGACATCCCGGTCATGGCCTCCTACCTCATGATGATCGGCTTCTTCTTCGTGGCCATCAACCTCGTCGTCGACCTGCTCTACTATTTGGTCGACCCTCGTCTGCGTGCCGACAAGGCCGTGGTCGGCGGTCATCGTTAGGGGGGCGGGCGTGGCTGTCGAACAGGACCAGCAGGTCACGGTGAAGCCAGGGGTCACGGCGCATCTCGCCGATGCCTGGCGGCGCTTTTTCGACAGCGATCTCTGGTACTCTTTCACGCGTTCGCCGATCGTCATCGTCTCGGCCGTCGTCACCCTTCTCTTCGTTGGTTCGGCGGTTTTTGCACCGCTGGTGGCGCCGAACAATCCCTTCGACCTCACCACCATCGACCTGCTCGACGGCTTCATTCCGCCGATCTGGCAGGACGGCGGCGATCCGCGTTTTCTCTTGGGCACCGACGACCAGGGGCGTGGCATCCTCTCGACCATCATCTACGGCTCGCGCATTTCCCTGGGCGTGGGCTTCGCCTCGGTGCTTTTCGCCATGGTCCTTGGCATCTCCCTCGGTCTGATCAGCGGCTATGTCGGTGGTGCGGTGGATTCCATCATCATGCGCGTGGCCGACGTCCAACTCACCTTTCCGGCGATTCTCATCGCGCTGTTGATCGACGGTGTCGCCCGCGCCGTTTTGCCGCGGGATCTACACAACCAGGTCTGGTTCTATGTCCTGGTCCTGGCGATCGGCCTGTCGTTCTGGGTGCAATACGCGCGGACGGTGCGCGGTTCGGTCATGGTTGAGCGCAACAAGGAGTACGTGCAGGCTGCGCGTGTCATCGGTATTTCGCCGCTGGTTATCATGATACGGCATGTCTTGCCGAACGTCATGGGGCCGGTGCTGGTGATCGCCACCATCAACCTGGCCATCGCGGTGATCACCGAGGCCACGCTGTCCTTCCTCGGCGTCGGCGTGCCCTTGACATCGCCCTCGCTCGGCACGCTGATCCGGGTCGGCAACGATTTCCTTTTCTCCGGCGAGTGGTGGATCACGATCTTCCCCGGGGTCGCTTTGGCCTTGCTGGTCCTGGCGGTCAATCTGTTGGGGGATTGGTTGCGTGATGCCCTCAACCCGAAACTGCGTTAGGCGCCGGAATGAGTGAAACGTCTTCCTCGAATCAGGCGCTCCTGCAGGTCGAGAATCTGCGCATCGAGATTCCCAACCGGCGCGGCACCCTGGTGGCGGTGGACGATGTTTCCCTTCAAATCAAGGAAGGCGAGGTGCTGGGAGTCGTGGGGGAGTCGGGGGCCGGAAAATCTCTAACCGGGTCCGCGATCATCGGTCTCCTGGAACCGCCCTGCCGTATTGCCGGCGGTCAGATCCTTCTGGCCGGCCGGCGTATCGACAACCTGCCCTACGAGAAGCTGCGCCGAATTCGAGGCAAGGAGATCGGTATGGTGTTTCAGGACCCGCTGACCTCTCTCAATCCGCTCTACACGGTCGGGCGCCAGTTGATCGAGACGATCACGACCCATACGGACCTGAGCGAGAAGGCGGCAAAGGCCCGCGCCATTGAACTGCTGGAGGAGGTCGGCATCCCGGCCGCCGCCCAGCGCATCGACCAGTACCCGCATCAATTCTCCGGTGGGATGCGCCAGCGGGTGGTCATCGCGCTGGCGCTCTGCATCAACCCGCGCCTGATCATCGCCGACGAGCCGACGACGGCGCTGGACGTTTCCATCCAGGCACAGATCATCGCGCTGTTGAAGCGGCTCTGCCGCGAACACGGCGCGGCGGTGATGCTGGTCACCCATGATATGGGGGTGATCGCCGAGACCGCCGACCGGGTCGCGGTGATGTACGCCGGGCGTATCGTCGAGGTCGGCCCGGTTGCCGATGTGGTGCTGCGCGCCCAGCATCCCTATACGGCCGGGCTGATGGGCTCCATCCCGCTGGTCGGTCATGACGTGGAGAACTTGACCCAGATCGACGGTGCGATGCCGCGCCTCAATGCGATCCCGCAGGGCTGTGCCTTCAATCCGCGCTGCCCGCGCGCCTTTGAGCGCTGTCGCCAGCAGCGCCCCGACCTGCAGCAGGTGGGCGTGACCGAGGCGGCCTGTTGGCTCTTCGATGAGCCGTTGCGGAACGCTACCCATGGCTGAGACGCAAGAGACAAGCGAAAGCGCGGACAAGGTGCTGGTCGACGTCGAGAACCTCGCCAAGACATTCGACGTGTCGCCGCCGCTGCTGAACCGCATCCTGCAGGGCGAGAAGCGGGTTTTTCTGAAGGCTGTCGATGGCCTCTCTTTCAAGATTCCCAAGGGCAAGACTTTCAGCCTGGTGGGCGAGTCCGGCTGCGGCAAGTCGACCGTGGCGCGGCTGGTGGTCGGCCTGCACAGCCCGACGCGCGGGCAGATCCGCATTGACGGCATCGACATGGCGAGTCTCAAGACCCGCGCCGAGATCGAGCCCCTGCGCAAGCGCCTGCAGATGATCTTCCAAGATCCCTATGCCAGCCTCAATCCGCGCTGGCGGGTGGCCGACATCATCGCCGAGCCGATCCGCGCCCATAAGCTCATGAGCGGTCAAAAGGCGATCGCCGCGCGGGTTGGGGAACTGCTGGTCCAGGTCGGCCTCGCTGCGGCCGACGGCGAGAAGTTCCCGCACGAGTTCTCCGGCGGCCAGCGCCAACGCATTTCCATCGCCCGGGCTTTGGCGAGCAACCCGGAGTTCCTGGTCTGCGACGAGCCGACCTCCGCGCTCGATGTTTCGGTGCAGGCGCAGATCCTGAATTTGATGAAGCGGCTGCAGCGCGAATTGGGCCTGACCTATCTTTTCATCAGCCACGATTTGGCGGTGGTCTATCACATCTCCGACATGGTCGGCGTCATGTACCTGGGGCGTCTGGTGGAATGGGGCGCGGCGTGGACGCTGTTTCGCAGCCCGCAACACCCCTATACCCGCATGCTGCTGGACGCCATTCCCGACCTGGAAATGACCGGGCGCCACCGCATTCCGGTGGCCGGGGAGGTGCCGAGCCCGATTTCCCCGCCCAGCGGCTGTCACTTCCATCCGCGCTGTCCCTTCGCCAACGAGCGCTGCAGGAAGGAGGCGCCCAAGCCCCGGCCGACCGCCGCGGGCGAGGTCGCCTGCCATGCGGTGGAGGAAAACCGCTTGCCCGAGATCGAACCCCTGCGAGTATCCCCACAAGACCCGACGCAAGTCTGAGCAAGTCCAGAGGAGCCCCCATGGCCGTCATCAACCGCATTGCTGAATTTCATGAGGAGATCAAGGGCTGGCGCCGCGATCTCCACGCCCACCCGGAGACCGCTTTCGAGGAAGTCCGCACCGCCGACTTCGTGGCCGAGAAGCTGGCCGAGTTCGGCCTCGAGGTGCATCGCGGCCTGGCCACTACCGGCGTCGTCGGCGTGCTGGACGGCCAGAGCAACACTTCGGGACGGGCCCTCGGGCTGCGCGCCGACATGGACGCGCTGCATATCGACGAACTCAACGACTTCGACCATCGCTCGCGCCACGAGGGCAAGATGCATGCCTGCGGCCACGACGGCCACACGGCCATGCTGCTGGGGGCCGCGAAATATCTCGCCGAGACCCGCAACTTCGATGGCCGGGTCGCTTTCATCTTCCAGCCGGCCGAGGAGAACGAAGGCGGCGGCCGGGTGATGGTCGAGGAAGGACTCTTCGACCTCTTTCCGGTGGAGGCGGTCTACGGCCTGCACAACATGCCGGGAATGCCGGTCGGCACGGTCTCGCTGCGCGAAGGTCCGGCCATGGCGGCCTTCGATATCTTCGAGATCGTCATCACCGGCAAAGGCACCCACGCCGCCATGCCGCAGCTCGGCATCGACCCGATCGTGACCGGCGCGCAGATTGTCGCCGCCTTGCAGACCGTCGCCAGCCGGCGGGTCGAGCCTCTCGATCCCGTCGTCGTGAGCGTCACCCAGTTCCATGCCGGCGACACCTGGAACGTGATCCCTGAAACCGCGGTGATCCGCGGCACCGTGCGCACCTTCAAGAAGGAGACCCAGGTCCAGATCGAAAGCGACGTCGAACGCATCGCCCGGACGCTTTGCGAGTCACAGGGCGCGACCATGACCCTGCGCTACGAGCGGCGTTACCCGGCGCTGGTCAACAGCCCGGCGGAAACGGACATCGCCGCCGCCGTGGCCGCCAAGGTCGTCGGCGAGGACAAGGTCGTGGTCGGCGCCGAGCCGCTGATGGGCTCGGAGGACTTCGCCTACATGCTGGAGAAAAAACCCGGCTGCTACATCTGGCTCGGCAACGGGACGGAGGGCGGGCCCGGCGGCTGCTCCGTGCACAACCCGCACTACGATTTCAACGACGATATCGCGGTGGTCGGCGCCAGCTACTGGGCGACGCTGGTTGAATCGAGTCTCCCAAAATCTGCCTAAGATTGGGTTTCCGATTACTCTTACAAGCTATTGTCGAATTTGGAGAAATTGCTAATCTATAAGCACAGCGAAATCGACGCTGTGCATAGCTCAGTGTCGCGGCGAAGTGGGGGCATGCTCCTGCCGCGTTAGCCATTGTATATGGGGTTTAATCCTTTTCGCATGAGCGATAGAGCCGAAGACAGAAACTACACAGCCGATGCCGCGCCGGTCTCGGCGCTGGCTCACCCCGAGCACATCTGGCTCCACGACTACTGGCTGAAGCACAAGCCCGCGGAGGGACTGCCGAGCCGCCGGGACATCGATCCTGTCGAGTTCCCCAGCCCGATGTTGCCACGTGTCGCGGTGATCGGAGTGGAGCCGGCGGATCGCGGCTTTTGCTATCGCTATCGCCTGGCGGGCACGGAGATCGTGTCGCGCGCCGGGCGCGATCCGACCGGCAAGACCTTCGAGGATCTTTACGAGGGCGACTACCTGGAAACCGCGAATGCCCTCTACGACCGGCTGCGTGTCGAGGCCCAGCCGCACTTCTCGCAGCGCGTCTTTCCCATCGGCGACGGGGAGAGCTTCCTGCGCTACGACCGCCTGATTCTGCCGCTGGCTTCCGACCACCAGACCGTGGACCAGTTTCTGCTGCTCATTGTCGTGGTCGAACAAGCCGGCAACGTCCATCGCGAAGGCAGCTTCGAGCGCGCCGGCAGGCCCAAGTTGCGCTAGGCGGCGGCCGAACTGCTCGGAGAGTCGTCGGCAGTTTCCATCGATTTCTTTGCAGGGGGGTTCGGCCGGCTTACGGCTCTTGAAAACGAAAGCACCTTGCCTATCTTCGGACACAAGCGGCAGGGTAGGATCGATTCAGCATATCGAATGGAGAGCGCTATGATCACCGGGCTGGCTCGGACCGTCACGGCTATAGTCCTCCTCTTCACTGCAAATGCGGCATGGGCGGAGGTGCCGTCGCTCGATCCGGAACGCGGCGTGATGACCACGGCGCCGCTGCTCGAAGCGGCCACCCCGGCGGTGGTGAACATTTCGGTTCGCCAGCGGCTGCCCGGTCAGGAAAACCCGCTCTACAGCGACCCCTTCTTCCGCAAGTTCTTCAATCTGCCCGACCAGCCGCCGCGGCGCGAGGCCATCAGTGCCGGTTCCGGGGTCATCGTCGATGCGGTGAACGGCTATGTGATGACCAACCATCACGTGGTCGACAACGCCAACGATATCACCGTCACCTTGAAGGATCAGAGGCGCTTTTCCGCGGAGCTGATCGGCAGCGACCCGGAAACCGACATCGCGCTGCTGCAGATCGAGGCCGAGAACCTCAGCGACCTGCCGCTGGCCGACTCCGACCATCTGAAGGTCGGCGATCTGGTCTTCGCCATCGGCAACCCCTTCGGTCTCGGCCAGACCGTTACCACGGGTATCATCAGCGCACTGGGCCGCGGCCTCGGCATGGAGCGTTTCGAAGACTTCATCCAGACCGATGCCTCGATCAATCCGGGCAATTCCGGCGGCGCCCTGGTCAATTCCAAGGGTGAGCTGATTGGCATCAATACCGCCATCATCGCGCCGGGCGGCGGCAACGTCGGGATCGGTTTTGCCGTGCCGACCAATATGGCCCGTGCGGTGATGGACCAGTTGATCCGCCATGGCGAGGTCAGGCGTGGCCGCATCGGAGTCAGCATCCAGGACGTCACACCGGATTTGGCCGAGGCCCTGAAGCTGCCGGCGCCGCGCGGTACCGTCATCTCCCAGGTGGAGCGGGGCTCGCCCGCCGAGGCGGCAGGGTTGGAGCCCGGCGACGTGATCGTCACGCTCGACGGCCGGCCGATCGACGACGCCGGCGATCTGCGCAACAGTGTCGGTCTGGTCGAGCGCGGCAGCGAGATCAAGCTGACCTTCTACCGTGACGGCGAGCGCCGAGAGGTCAGCCTGGAAGTCGGTTCCGTCACC
>CAJHXP010000041.1_pt1 | contig 12421 bp, 13 predicted proteins | sample 9198551 | NCBI WGS metagenome assembly CAJHXP01 (sample SAMEA7708297, study PRJEB35096) | sediment metagenome | biome: marine neritic benthic zone biome [ENVO:01000025]; feature: sediment [ENVO:00002007]; material: shallow marine sediment [ENVO:03000034] sea grass bed [ENVO_01000059] ... | reverse complement strand
CGTGAAGCGCGGGTCGCAGACGATGAAGGGCGCGTTGTTCTGCTCCTTGGCCTTCAGCATATGCTGCATGGCCACCGGGTGGGCTTCCGCGGGGTTACCACCGATCTGGAAGATGGCGCGGGAGTTGTGGATGTCGTTATAGCTGTTCGTCATCGCACCGTAGCCCCAGGTGTTGGCAACACCCGCGACCGTGGTCGAATGACAGATCCGCGCCTGATGGTCCCCGTTGTTGGAGCCCCAGAAGGCGTAGAACTTGCGGAAAAGATAGGACTGCTCGTTGTTGTGCTTCGCCGAGCCCAGCCAATAAACGGAATCGGGGCCGGATGTCCCGTAGATCTCCAGCATCTTGTCGCCGATTTCGTTGATCGCCTGTTCCCAGGAGACCTTGGTCCACTTACCGTCGACCAGCTTCGTCGGATGCTTCAGGCGGCGTTCGCCATGGGCGTGCTCACGTACCGAGGCGCCCTTGGCGCAGTGTGCGCCGAGATTGAAGGGACTGTCCCAACCGGGCTCCTGCCCGGTCCAGACGCCATCTTGCACTTCGGCCATCACGGTGCAGCCCACAGAGCAATGGGTGCACACGGATTTCACAATCTTTACTTCGCCTGACGCCGATTGGGCGCTCGCCTTTTTCACCATCCCGAGCGGAACCGAAGCCGCGGCAACGCCGCCAGCAGCCAGTCCGGATCGCTTCAGGAAGGTACGACGGTCAATGGCGCCACCAGCAATGCCGGCTACCGCCTTTGACAAACGGGGGCCATTCGCAACCCCATTCGTCCGTTTGGTAAGCATTGACCTCTCCCTATTGTAGAGTGAGTTAGTACGGAAGGCCGTTAGGCCTCTGATTTTGTATTAGCCGTCCGGTTCTAGAACCGGGCCAGCTCGTAGTACTTCCGCACGTGGTCAGTTTCCGTGTAGCCGGAACCTTTCGACTGCGGCGAGACAGCTTCGACAGCACTCGCCTGAGAGGCTGTCACAGCAATCGCGGCCGCACCGGCACCAAAGCCGGCCTTCTTAAAGAAGTTCCGACGACCCGCATTGATCTCTTCCTTGTTACTCAACGGTCCACCCTCCTTTTAAACGTGGTGACCTTAATGTTGCGGCGAATGGGCCTAGAAGAACCGCCGCTTACCCCGAAATGCCGACCCTGCTCCGGACGATCCGGACACCGGGCCGATGACGCTAGGCCGCCATATCGAACGCCTGGGACTCGATCGCCAGGAACAGGCGGCCGATCGTCCCCACAGGCATGTAGAGCACGGCCGCCTGGGCTGCCTGCAGGTCCTCGAAGAACCGCGGCGCCCAACAGCCGATGTGTGTGTCGAAGAATTCGCGCTGCACCGCCAGTTCGGCCGGCGCACCAAAGCTGCCGGTGATTAGCCCGGCCATCATCTCGCAGAGCGCGGCGATATGGTCTTCCGGCTCGGTGACGTCGTCGGCCCGGGCGATTTTCAGCTTGGCCATGTCGCCGCGCAACCGGGCCAGCGGCTTTTCGTGCAGAAAACCTGTCAGATAGTACGAAGCATAGGGCAGCAGTTCGCCCTGGCCGAGGCCGACGAAGAGATCGAAGTACTCCTGCTTCGCGGTCTCCACGGTGGTGCCGCGCGCCGCCGCCGCCAATGCCTTGATGCCCTGTCCAAGCTCCGATTCGTCGCCCTCCAAACCGCGCAGCATCTGGACCAACTGCTCGTTCGGCTCCCGCGACAACAACTGCGCCAGCAATGCGTACCATCCGGCCCGCAGCTGGTCTTCGTCGGATATATGAACCTGAGCCGCCATACTGCCCAAGCGCGACACTCTCCCAACCTTGAGACAGAGGCCGAACCCTTTCGCTGCAAGGCACGTACCGATCGGTACTTTAATGGCCCTGCAAGGCCACCTCTATCTTCGTTATACCCCTGATTTTCCCGGGGTTTTTTCTTAGAACCTTTACAATTAGACGCCCTTTACGCGGCGACTGTCAACCAAATCACTTGCTGCAGCGCACAAGTCGCAACACACGCTCTAATGGTTTGATTTTTAGCCCGATCAACTGATTTTTGGTGATTTTCTTGGGATAATAAACAATCAAAAGGTGTGTTCAACCTTCGAAATCACCCCAGCGTCGCGAGCGTGCCGAGCGCGTCGCCGGCCTGGACGCAGCGCTGCGCCGAGTCGTGCGGCCGATTACCACCGGATCGCCTGGATTCCGTGGTCGCAACTCCTGCGGAACAGCTTCGGCGGCCGAGGTTTCAGTGGCCGGCGGCGCAGCGATGCTCTCCGCTGGCATGTCATCGGGTTGCGGTGTTTCGTCGGGCGCTGCAACATTCTCCGACGCTTCCCCCTCGGCGTCGTCTGCTGCCGCCGTGTCCTCGGTCTCTCCGTCTTCGTCCTCGAGGACCATCCCCTTGCCGACCTGGTAGATCGTCTTCAGGTTTTCGACCACCGTGGCGGCGTCGGTATAGTCGAGGTCATAGTCGTTGAGGCCATCGAGATGGCCGAACACCGGGTCCAGACGCCACAGCCTGCGCAGAGCGCGGCGCGTCACGGCTTCGGGAACACCTTTATCCATGAAGACGGTGAAATCGGAATCCGCGTCCAGGCTGTCTATGTCAGGCAGGTCCGCGGGATCGACTTTGGTCGCTTCGCCCGTGGTGGAATCGACCGCGGCAGGCTCAGGCAGATGTTCCGCGCCCTCCTCTCGGGCCCCGTCCAGGGCCTGCGGCGCCTCGGTCGGCTCCACGGAAGCCTGCTCCACCGCCTGCTTGCGCTGCGACCAGCGGGACAGGAATCCTTCCGTATCGTCTCGGCCCCGTGAAGTCATAGGCCCCTCAGCTGTCGCGCCGGGCGCCGGGCGGGCGGTCCACAGGTGGGCGGCGGCTGAACAATTCATCGCCGCTCGCGGCCTTCTGGCGACGGCGCTTGGTGAAAACCTCGTCGACATGGTGCGTTTCGACAAAGGCCTGAACGAAGGCGGCGATTTCCTCAGGCATGGGTACGCCTTCGACGGTTTCCTCGCCGCTGTCTAGATAGTCCTGAGCTTCGTAAGGGCTGGCGGTCACCAAGAAAGGCACCAGATCGTGCTCGGCTTCCGGGTCGTCTTCGTTGCGCAGCAATACGAAGATGCGCGGCGGGTTCTGCGTAAGGTTGACCTTATAGCCCTCGGTATCGGCCCGGAACAGTTCCAGGCTGAGGGTGCCGCAGTGGTACTGCACCCAGCCGTCGCCTTCGCGCAGCCGGGTCCAAGGCCCCTGCGGGTCCAGGGCCGGTGCGCCGGGGATCACCGCCACAGGACGCCAGGCATGATCCTTCCAAGGGTGATCGATGCGGCGCCGTTCTATCACCACGCCAAGCGGCATGGTTTCAGTTTTTTCCATAACCTCTGCATTCCGGACTCACCGCTTCCCGGCGACCCACTCGCCGGGCCAGGTGCGTCGCAGAGGGTAAGGCTTTGGCGGGCGCTTGACCAGCACCGCGCGACCTGAGGCCTGGTCCATGCCGAACCAGGCCGCCTACGGGCGCCGCGCGGCGAGGATCAATCCCAGGCGGCGCTCTGAACCCCGTCGGTCATCTTCGCGGAGTAGGAGCGCGCCAGCCGCACGTAGTAGGCAACCTCCTCACTCTTCGCCTCGCAACCTTCGATTGCGTTATAGACGGCAATCTGCAGCAGGCTGCCCAGATCCTCGCCCTCTATGTGCCGACGACCGGCTTCCTGCAACGAACCGCAGGCATCGTTGAGCTGCTCCTCGACTGTGTAGAGCGCATCGAGCAGCGGGAGGTCGTGGACTTCCGCTTCGGCAATCGTTTCAGCCAACGAAGCCGAGACTTGGTTCTGATAGGTGAACGCTGCCGCTGCCCGATCCTCGATCGTCTCGTCGATCAGCATCGGCATGACCAGCGAGTGTGCCGCGCTGACCGAGGTTCCAACAACCGCCACAGCAACGGCCGCCGCCAAAGCCCGCTTCTTGAACCGGCCCCTGTTCCTGAACCGGTCCTTCTTCTTGCTCTTGAACATAGCCATAATCTTGTCCTCACCTGAAGCATTCGCATCGCATCGCCGGGCAGGCTTTGTTGGTGCCGCAACCGCGGCCGGCCCTTTCCGGCGACTTCTTTCGCAGGGGAGAGTTTGGGCGGATTAGGGTTTCGCCTTTCTTACCCGCCTCTGGAGGCTCCGGCTTTGTCACAGAACCCCGAGAATTGATGCAAATCGCCCTCAAGCGGCAGCCCGGAAAACCGGGCTTAGCCATGGAAAAGCGGCAGGTTTTACAGAAATGCGCAGGAGAGACGCGCTCAGGCGGGAGCTCGCAGCTTCAGTTTCAACCCGACAACGTCGTAGATATCGAGCCCCGTGATATTGGCGATCTCGCGGAATGACAGCGAGGTCTCGCGCAGCAACATGGTCGCATGGCGGTTGGGGTTCATGCGCCGCCCTTTGGAGCGCACTTGGGTCACGGTTGAGGCCACCGCCTTGCGCAGCTCTTCGGCATCGAGTCCGCGCGCCTGGGCCTCGCGCAACGCCGCCTCGCGCCTGGCCTTGTCGTTCACGATATAGCTGTCCATCAGATGGGCAGCCCGCACGAAGCGGTTGAGCGGATCCGGTTGGAGTCCGAAGTCCTCGGCCATGGAAGAACCGCCAGGCGCATCGTTGTCAGGCGCTGCCTGCTTGGGGCCACCGGCCGCCGCTTCATCGAGCGTCAGACCGAATCGCGTGGCCAGCCGCTCGGCCGCCGCCAGGGCGTTGGAGCGTTCGCCTTCGAAAGGACTTTCGGCGGCAAGTTGCAGGAGATTGTGAAAGCGCTGCCGCTCGGCCTCTGTAAACGTGGCTGAAATGATCAGCCTCCTACTGTTTGAACCTAAACGGCGAAGTATATCACCAAGGGTTAGCAAAGCTCAAAAGACCGGAGGCCCTAAACTTTGCAAAGTCTGAATGAGAATGAGGGCAACCGCCTTGCTGCCGAGAAGCGGCAGAACGGCGACGGCGCGGGACTGCGGCTCAGCCGCGCTTGTTGAGTTCGCTTATCCGGTCCTTGACGCGCCGCGCAAAAGCGCGGGGATCCTGCAGCGGGTCCGCCTCGCGCGCAAGATCGCGCAACTCGTCGCGGGCCGCCGAGAGGCGTGGCTTCACCGCCGATTCATAGGTATCCGCGGCCCGGGCCTGAACTTCCGGATCGGCGGCGATACGCTTTGCGGCGGCCACCAGCAGGTTTCGCAACAAAAACACCTCGCCCTTCTCCCTTCGGGCCATCCCCCGGGACAGGTCGGCCCGGCGGTCCACAACAACGGCTAACGATCAGCTAAGGCCGCAGCCCCCACTTCTTCAAGCCCTTTTTCATAACGCCTGACCGCGCGGCTGACCGTGCTGTAGTGTACCGCAAAATGCGCCGCAATGCTGCTTTGGCTATAGGCGCCACTCAGATAGGCGCGCGCCATCGCTTCTTCCCGGCTCTCCGCGGCGGCAACAAAGGACTCCAGCGGCGGCGGGGGCGCCTGCCATTGAGCTTTCGGGATCTCGGTCAGGTTGCCGCGGCGGGCCGCCTCGGCTTTCGCGCGCTCGCGCATTTCCTCAACGAAACCGTCGGAGCCCAAGAATATCTGGTGGCGCAGGTTCTCCCACACCGCCGGACGGTCGTTGGCCTCGGCATCGGCGATATAGCGCCGCCGGGCCGTGTCCGGTTCCGGTCCATAGAGCGCCAGCAGTTCCTCCAGCGCCAGCCAATCGGGGGCCGCCCGGCCAGGCGGCAGGCGTCCCGCAACCGCCCTGTGGCTGCTCCAGCGCCAAGCGGCCGGAGCGGCGGCCAGCCCCCGCTCTACCGGCTGACGCACAGTGTCGCAGCAGACCGCCGCCAGAAAAGCGGGTTTTTCGACCATCACCGCCCGGTAGCGGCCCTGAAACAGGTGTCCGCCAATGCCGTGGCGGCGATTGAAGGCCTGAGTGTAGCGCCCGTTGATCTGCCGCATGCCGCGGGTCAAGGTCGGCCGCCGGGTCTCCACCACCAGATGATAGCGGTCGGGCAGCAGGCAGTAAGCCAGGCAGCACCAGTCGAAACGCGCGCAGGCCTGGCCGACAATCTCGAGAAAAAGCGCAGGTTCCTCGGCTTCACGGAAGACCGCCTGCCCGGCATTGCCGAAGGTGGAGACGTGGTAGACCGCGCCGGGCAGTTCTAGGCGAAGAGGCCGAGCCATGCCTGCATCATAGAAGCATTTTCGCAAATTCCAAGACCTGACCCTATTTCCATAGACCCGAATGGAGACGGAATTGGCGAAGGGGAAGCCGGCAGGGGCATCCCAAAAGGCGCGGTCGCCCTGATTCATGACGGAAAAAGTCGTGGGGCGCCGGATTGGGACCGACGCCCCACCATCCCAGGGACTGGGAGATCCCTGGTGTTCCGGAGCACCGGGAGATGGAGCTGATTCTCCGGAACGGGACAGGTCAACGGCAAGGACCCTAGCCCCCGCTTGTTTCTGGCGGATTTCACGCCCGACGTTTTTTGTTTCATTCACGTCGGGCAAGCGGGGCCTGAGGCCGGGCGCTGTCGCCTGACGGGAGGTCAGTGCCCCCTGCCCGCTTGGCCGGCCTGTGAATTACTCAGCGGCGGAGGCCGCCTATTCGAACTCCATCTGCTCGAAGACACGCCCGGCATTGCGCGTGGCCAATTGCTCGAAGGTGTCGAGATGGGCGTAAGGCGACTGGTCGACGTAATAGGCCTCATCGAGGCCTCTCCCCTCCTCCAGCAGCGTGGCGATCTGGCCGCGCAGATAAACCAGGTAGTCCTTCGTGTAGCGGCGCACCTGATCCATGTTCGTCGGATGGCCGTGGCCGGGAATGACATAGGTTGCCTGCAAAGCCTCGAAGTTCTCCCAGCTTTCCAGCCAGGCGGCGGTATCGGTGTCGTCGAAGATCGGCAGCAGCCTCTCGTGAAACGCCATGTCGCCAGAAATCACCAGGCTCTGGTCGGGCAGCCAGACGACGATATCGCCCGGCGAATGGGCGGGGCCAAGGTTCTTCACCTCGACCCGGAAGCGGCCCATCTCGATCGTCTTCTCGTCTTCGAAGGTCTCGCTCGGGCCCTGCAGCACCGTGCCCGCCGCCTTCTCCTTGTTGTAGGCCTGCATCTGCGCGAGGCTCTGTGCACCGCGGTCCTCGAACTCCGCCGCCGCCTCGGCATGCGCCAGAATCGGCACCTGCTGTTCGGCCCAGTAGCCGTTGCCGAGCATGGCATGACCCTGGCCATTCTCGTTGATCACCAGCTTCACCGGCTCGTCGGTAACCTGCTGGATCTCTTCGTGCAGCGCTTTGGCAAGCTGGTAGCAGGTCCCGCCGTTTACGACGATCACCCCCTCCCCGGTGACGATGAAGGAGAGGTTGTTGTTGTGTCCGGAGTTGTCGTAACCGGGCGGTGCCGTGGCACCGATGGCCGACCAGACGTAAGGGATCACCTCCACCGGTTTGGCATAGAGAATGGACTGCGGATACTGGTCGGGGATCTGCTCGCTGGCGACGCAAGGCGACACCACTGCAAGCATGAATGCCAGGACCGAGAACTGAAGACGCATGTCGGTTCTTTCCATGTAAGGCTGCCACGGCGCCCGGCCTTCAGCTTTGCCGTCGTGGCCCTTCCTCATGCGCATGACAAGGCTCATGGGCATGAGGAAGCGTGCAGCAAAACCATACCGTGCGATTTCTTTACCTAAGAACGCGCAACCGCCAGCGATTTCGTGCTTGAAACATTCATTGTGCCGAATCGTTGCGGCTAACGCATGAAAACCTACGGCCTAACGTAGGCGTAGCCGTCTTCCTGCAACTGGACGAGGCGCACGACCCCCGAAGGAACCATTGTCGCCTCCGACAGCAGTTCTACTTCTTTGCCTTCCTTTTTCGACATGCCCGCATGGGTGTTGCCGCAGGCCGAGAAGGTAAGGCCGTCGATCTCCATCGACATGGTCGAGATCCGCTCTTTCACGGTCGAAGTATCACTGCGCAGCATGTGCAGGCCGGGGCCGTAGGCGACGACCTCAATCTCCACCGCCTCGCCGACGGAATCGTAATACTTCTTGATGTTCTGAACATTGTTGAGCGCCATGTTGATGCGCTTTGGATCGCTCTCGTCAACATGAACGGCGATCTTGTGGATCTGCTCTCCGGCGAAGACCGCTGTGCTGTCGATAGCCTGTCCGGCAAGCAGCAATCCGGTCAATACAAGACCGAGGGCAAGGTTGAAGATCGTCCTGGGCATTGGTTTTCCTCCGATGTTCAGTTTCGTTATTCGCTGCAGACCGCGGCGTCGTGCAGGCTGAAGTCTAGACAGGTCGGCATCGGTTGTGGGATAACATATTCGTGCATTTATATATTACAATGAGAATTGCCGTCACGATCTCTTTTATCGATTGAGTGGGAGGAAAAGCGTGTGGCCCGAATCAAAGCGGACAGGAGATAGCGATCGCCCTGTGAAGCGACCGTGATGCCGCACAGCTGTTCTGCCGACCGCAGGAATTGGTGAGGCCTCTCGTGTCAAGATGCGTGTGTCTCACGATCTTGCTGGCCGCCAGTCTATCGACCATGGCAGGTCCATCCGGCGCGCAGGACCACAGCGTCACAATCGGCGTGCTGGCGTATCGCGGCCAACAGCACGCACTGAACCGCTGGCAGGCAACAGCCGACTATCTCTCCGACGAGATCGCCAGCGCCGAATTCCTGATCGAACCACTGACTTTGGAAGGCGTCGCCGCAGCCTTGGAGGAAGATCGTATCGACTTCCTTTTCACCAACCCCGGAAACTATGTCGCCAGCGCAGACCGCTATGAACTGGCGCCGATCGCGACGCTAAAAACCGATCGCGCGGATGAGCAGAAAACGGGAAACCGTTTTGGTGCCGTTATTTTCTGCCGCAGCGGCGATCGGGATATTCAGGCGATCGGTGATCTGCGGGGCAAGTCCCTTGCAGCGGTCTCTCCCGACGCTTTCGGTGGGTTTCTTGTCGCCGGCGGCACTCTGTTGCGACACGGCGTCGATCCCTACCGCGGCATAGACACTCTCCGATTTCTGGGCCTGCCGCAGGATCGGATTGTTGCCGCCGTACTCTCAGGCGCCGCCGATGCCGGGGTTGTCAGAACCGGTGTCATCGAAGCTATGGTAGCTGAGGGAACTCTTGATCCGGACTCCATTCGTGTTTTGAATCCACAGTCGGTCGCGGGCTTCGATTTCCTGCTGTCGTCCGAATTGTTCCCCGAGTGGGTCTTCGCCGCGGCGCGCCACGCCTCGCCGGACTTGCGGAATGATGTCGCAGTGGCGCTTCTGGCTATTGAGCAGGCGGACAAGGCTGCGCGCAGCGGTCGCTATGCCGGCTGGACCACGCCGATGAACAATGGCGCGGTCCGCCGCCTGTTCTCAACAATGGAACAAGCGCGTACCCAGACTACGCCGACCGGGCAAATGGTTGCCCTTGCGGTCGCGATGCTCGCTTTGTCCGTCGGCCTTGCCGTGTTCTTCCGGCGGTCAACGTGGAAGCGGCCTCACCCAGGGACTGGTTTTGCGGGAGCCCCGCCAACGCAAAGCGGAGACGCGGTCCTCTCGTCCTACCGACTGACCCCACGCGAAAGACAGGTATTGGAGCGAATCCTTGCGGGGGATACGAACAAGGAGATTGCTCTCAGTCTCGGAATCAGTCCCAAGACCGTGGAATTCCATCGCACGCACATTATGAAGAAGACCAAGGCAGGTTCCGTAGCGCAACTGGTCCAGATCGTGCTCGGTACGGCCGAAAACGCGCCCAATCCCAATCCTACCTAGGGAATACCCTGGCAAATCGGGGTATTGCCCGAGCTATCCGACGTCTTCCCTCTTCTCCGATACTGGATGCCGAGCCGTTCGCAGGCGAACGCGCAATCCAACGAGAAAATGAGAATTGGGAGGGTAGAATGATACGCCACTTCACGGCAACGATGCTGGCCGCTGGCCTTACCGTTTCCGCCGGCAGCGCGACTGCGCAGTCCGATGCGGGCCATGCGAACGACTATCGCAGTTTCCAAGCGGACGGGAGCGTCGCCTATGGACAGGTCGGCGATTCCTATACGGCCGACCTCGTGATGTACCTGGCCGGCAATCAGTTCATGGTCATGGAAGAACTCATCAAGGATTTCCACGCCAAGAACGGCGACATCGGCTCTATCTACGTCGAAACCATTCCGCCAGGGCAGATCTTGAAGGGACAGCTTCTCAAGCAAGGAGAAGTCGACGGCCAAAAGACGGCGCAGAACCCGGATCTCTATGCCAGCGTCAACCTCGGGCATCTGAAACAACTCAGGGCCGCCGGCACGATGGACGTCTACATGATCTACATCCACAACAAGCTCGAGTTGATGGTAGGCCAGGGCAACCCGAAGCAAATCAAGGGGCCGGAGGACCTTGGCCGTGACGATTTGGTGCAGTCGCACCCGAACCCCCTGACCGAGGGTATTTTCAAATTCTACGGCGCCCAGATGCTGCGCGACCTGGGTCTCTACGAGAAGGTCACCGGCAACGCCGAATGCAAGGGCTGCTGGGCGATCGATGGCAAGACCTGGTTCACCGAACGCCATCACCGCGAAACGCCCTATCGGATCGAACAGGGTGAAGCCGACGTCGGGATCGTGTGGACGAGCGAAGTCAATCACGCCAAGACGGAAGGACGTCGCATCGACGGCGTGCCCATTGCCCTGCCTCTCAACATGGCGGAGAAGGTCAACTATGCGATAGGACCGCTCAAGACGGGGCGCAATCCATACAACACGATGCGGTTCCTTGCATATCTGGCGACCATGGAGGCTCAAGCGATTTATGAGTCATACGGCTTTGTGAGAGCCAAGCCGGAAGAGCTTACGCTGAAACCCATTCCATCCAAGTAGGACAACAAGAAACACCGCCCGGTGGATCTGGTTTTGAGTCGTCGCGCGCGGCCAAATCCAGATCCAAGGGTTCGCCCGTGACGATCTCCCAAGTACACAAGGTTTGCAGCCGGCCACCGATGCGTAAGCAATCCGACCCGCAGGGCGTAGGGGGTCACGGGCCCGACTATCTTGTGACTTCGGCACACACAAGCTGACCCACGGCACGCCTTTCCGCCGCGCCATCGAGGACAATTTCGACCTAAGCGCCGAGGCGGTGCCGGGCACCGACACACCGAAAATCGGTGGCGACAACACCCAAGGCGTGCAACGCATGATCTGCGGTCTGCCGGACGTTAACCCTATTGGCGCAGAGTTGGCGGTGGTTTCGGTCCCTCCGGCGACACCGCCTTAACAAGGGCCACGCTCATGTATGAGATTCTCTGCCGGCGCGCCAAAACCGTCGCAAATCAGTAAAAAATCTCTTAAAATACAAGGCAATGGTAAACGGCCAGGAAGGCCGCGATATAGCAATAAGAGGCGACGATGAACAGGCACACAAGGAACAGAAGTCGTGCGAAAGCACGCGCAGTTGCCAACGCCGACCGGCGCCAGAGCCTGCTGCTCGGCGTTGTGATCACCATTCTGCTGACCCTTGGCTTTTTCATGTGGTCGCAACAGGCTCGTGCCGCAATCGGCGACTCGGTCATCACGGCCCCGCAGGTCGACAAGATCATCGCCATGGCGAAGTCGCCGCGCGAAGCTTTCGTCGGTCGCTGGTACGGCGAGGATGAAGCGTCCAGCGGCGCGACCCGGCGCTGGGTCGTCGATGCCTTCCCCGACGGCGTGTTCCGCATCACCTTCCGCTTTTACGAGGTAGACGGCTCCTACAGCGAACAGATCGAAGTCGGTGAATGGGGCATCTCCGGACCGGTCTATTTCCTTTCGACCAAGGGCTGGGTCGACGACGGCACCTTCCGCAAGGCCGATACCCGCAACGGCGAGCTCTATGACGCCTACAAGATCATCAAGCTGGATCCGGCCGTCTTCGAGTACGAGCACTACGTGAACGGCAACCGCTATCAGATCCGCCGCGTCGATGCCGGCTTCGCCTTGCCGGAATAAGCTGCGCACCCCAAGTCCGTGTATGCGGATATCCGATCCTAGCGCGCGTAGTCTACGGGCAATGCGGTCGTGTACTTGATCGCCTCCATCGCAAAACTCGAGCTTACGTCGAACAACGGCACCGCGGCGATGAGGCGCTTGTAGACCGCGTCGTAGGCTTTGATATCCGGCACCACGACCCGCATCATGTAGTCAATCTCGCCGCTCATGCGGTAGAGTTCGACCACCTCGGGAATGCGCGTCATCTGCTCGGCAAAATCGTGCAGCCATTTCGCATCGTGCTGGCTGGTCCGGATGGCGATGAACACGGTCACTCCGACATTCATTTTCTCGGCGTTCAGCAACGCCACCCTCCGCTCGATGATCCCTTCCGCCTCCAGTTTCTGAATGCGCCGCCAGCAGGGCGAGGCCGACAGGCCGACCCGCTCGGCGACCTCCGCAACCGACAGGTCCGCGT
>CAJHXP010000512.1_pt1 | contig 12621 bp, 12 predicted proteins | sample 9198551 | NCBI WGS metagenome assembly CAJHXP01 (sample SAMEA7708297, study PRJEB35096) | sediment metagenome | biome: marine neritic benthic zone biome [ENVO:01000025]; feature: sediment [ENVO:00002007]; material: shallow marine sediment [ENVO:03000034] sea grass bed [ENVO_01000059] ... | reverse complement strand
GACAGCCGCAAGAGCCCGTCGCCGATGCCGAGTTCGGCGCGGCCCTCCGGCGAGAGGCGCTGGTGCGTCGTGGTCGCCGGGTGGGTGATCAGGCTCTTGGCGTCGCCGAGGTTGTTGGAGATGTCGATGGTGTTCAGCGCGTTGAGCAGACCGAAGGCCTCCGCCTTGCCGCCCTCGACCTCGAAAGCCACCAGGGTGCTGCCGCCCTTCATCTGGCGCTGCGCCAGCTCCGCCTGGGGATGACTGGCAAGGCCCGGATAGAGCACCTTGGTCACGCCCTTGGCCCCCTCCAGGAACCGCGCCACGGCCAGCGCATTGGCGCAGTGCCGCTCGACCCGCAGATCCAAAGTCTCCAGGCCCTTCAACATGACCCAGGCATTGAAGGGGCTCATCGAGGGGCCGGTATGGCGGTAGAACATCTGCAGGTGGTCCTTGATGAAGGCTTCGCTGCAGAGGATGGCGCCGCCCATGGTGCGGCCCTGACCGTCGATGTGCTTGGTCGCCGAGTAGACCACGATGTCGGCGCCCAGCTCGATCGGGCGCTGCAGCATCGGCGTGGCGAAGACGTTGTCGACGATCACCGAAGCCCCGGCGGCGTGGGCCAGCTCGCTGACCGCCTTGATGTCGATGATCTCCAGCGTCGGGTTGGAGGGCGTCTCCAGGAAGACCGCCTGGGCGCCGGGCGCCAGGGCCGCCTCCCAGGCTGCGAGATCGGTGCCGTCGATGAGCTGGGTTTCGATGCCGAAGCGCGGCAACAGCTCGGCGATGATGTAATCGCAGGAGCCGAACAGCGCGCGCGAGGCGACGACGCGGTCGCCGGCCCTCAACTGCGAAATCAGGGAAGCGAAGACCGCGCCCATGCCGCTGGCCGTGGCCCGGCAGGCCTCGGCGCCTTCCAGCAGACGCAGGCGTTCCTCGAACATCGAGACCGTCGGGTTGGCGTAGCGCGAATAGACGAAGCGATCCTTGTCGCCCTTGAAGGCGGCCTCGGCCTCCTCGGCGCTTTCATAGACATAGCCGGAGGTCAGGTAGAGCGCTTCGCTGGTTTCGTCGAAGCCGCTGCGCACCAGGCCACCGCGGACCATCTCGGTCTGCGGGCGCCAGTGCCGGTTGGGGGTGCTATCCTTGGGCATCGCCCTAATTCCTCGTCTTCTTCCTGCCGCCGTCAGCCCTGGGCCCAGGGCAGGCCGGCGACCTTCCAACCGCCGACAGTGCCACGGTACGCGTCGCCGTCGCGGTCGCCTTCAAATCCCTCGGACACGTTGTAGCAGGGTCCAAAACCCGCCGCCGTCAAGGCCATGGCCGCCGCCTTGGAGCGCACACCGGAACGGCACAGCAGCAGCACCGGCTGGTCCTTGCCGACGCCTTGCGCCTCGGCCTCCTCAGCGAAATTCTCGTTGCGCGCCATATCGGGGAAGGCCTGCCAGGATATGCAGATCGTCTCCTTGCCGAGGCTGTCCAGCCGCGGCAGGCCGACGAAGTTCCACTCCGGCAGGGTCCGCACGTCGATCAGCACGGCCTTGGGGTCTTTTTCCAACAGCTCCCAGGCTTCCGCCGGCCGCAGATCACCTGCGTAGCCCTCATTCATCACGCCTCTCCCAACTGCTTCAAGCGCCATTGTTCCCGGCGCGCTCGGGCGGCCGTTCAGGTGGGCTGCCCGGATTTTTCTCAGGGAACGGGAGTTTAGGCCGCCCGCCGCCAGACGCAACCGCCTTATTTACACAGGCGACGCCCAAGTCGAGCTTAAAACCCCTCAATGCTTGAGAAAATAGGTCTCCGCGAACATCAGTGTCATGGGATGCAGCCGGAAACCGCCGACCTTTTCAGACATCACCGTGACCACCGAAAGCCAAGCCGGCTGTACCATCGGGCCAATGTCCTGCATGCGGATCTCGATCTGGCGCAGCAGGTCCTGGCGTGCGTCGACGTCGATCTCCGCCTCTGCCCGCAACAGCAAGGCGTCGATCTCCGGATCGGAAAACCCGGTGGAGTTCCAGGGAACGCCGGAGCGTACGGTGAGATCCAGCAGCATGAACCCGAGGGGGCGCGGCGCCCACTCGACGAAGGCCAGCGGCGCCTGGTCCCAGACCTCCCAGAACCGCGCGGCGGGCATGGTCTCGATGGTGCAGCGAATGCCGACCTCCGCATACTGCGCCGCCATGGCCTGCACTGCGTCCAGTTCCCACCGCGGCCAGTTCTTGCAGGTTATGGTCACGTCGATGCCGTCGGGGTAGCCGGCCTCCGCCAGCAGGGCGCGGGCTTCGTCGGGGCGGTGGCCCATGGGCGGCAGGGGCGCGTAGTCGGGGTGGATCGGCGACACCAGGTGGTGCTCGGCCGGCACCCCAAAGTCGCGCAGCGCAAGGCGCGTCACCTCAGCCTCGTCGATGGCGAGGCGCACCGCCCGGCGCACCCGCGCGTCGTCGAAAGGTTTGTGGTCGACCTTCATCTGCAGCATGGCAGTCGCGGCGGTCTGGACGCGGTAGACCTGCAGGCCCGGCTGGTCGGCGAGCGTCTCGGCCACCGAGTAGTCGCAGCGCACCAGGCCGTCGACCTGTCCCGACACGACGGCCGCCGCCGCCGCCGCGGGTTCGTCGCCGAGATCGACGAAAACCAGTTGGTCCAGAAGTGCGCTGCGTGCGCCCCCATCCGCGCGCGCGCGCAAGAGCGCCCGCTCGCCGACGCGCCATTCGGCCAGCGAGAAGGCACCGGTCCCATTGGCGCCGACACCAAAGACCCCGCCGTCGTCCGCGTCGAGCATAACGTTGGTGTAGTGGAACAGATGCTCCGGGACCGCGACCTGCGGATGCTTCAGGTTGAGCCGCAGGTGGAAGTCGTCGACCTTCTCCACCGCGTTAGCGTCCCAGAGACCGGGCGCCGCTGCACCGTCCTGCGGCTTGTCCGCCAGCATGTAGCCGCCCATCAGGCCGAGCGCCGACGACCCGGTCGCCGGATCGAGAATACGGCGCAGGTTCCAAACGGCGTCGTCCGAAGTGAAGCGGCGGCCGCTGTGCCAGGTGATATCGTTTCGAAGAAAGAGATCCCAAGTTCTGAGATCGGGCGATGCCTGCCAGCCGGTCAAGAGGTGCGGCCGCGTGATGTTGTCGAAGCCCGTGCGGGTCAGCGGCTCGCAGACTTGATGCACCAGGTTCGCAGGCTGCAGCCAGGCCAGGGCGTGCGGGTCGCCGATCGCCTGCACCCGTCCGCCGAGAGTCAATCGTCCGCCTTGAGGGCCGGCCACCTCTGCACCGGCAAAAGACGCGCTGCCGCCGGCCAAGACCGCGGCGGCGGCGGCGGAAAGTCCGAGCAGCGTCGCCAGACGCAGGAAAGAGCGTCGTCCCAGGCGCCCGTCAGCAAGGTGCTTGCACAGCTCGTGTATCATGGGGTGCTGACGACCGTCGCCCATCACGACTCCCCTCGTGGTAGGGGCCGGTGGGCGGCCCGGCCCACCTCACAGCCCACTCCAACCGCCAATGATAGGCGGAGCGGAGCATAAGTCCATAAGACAGCGGTACGTCGGGGAGATCAGCCCGGCGTCTCGGGTTCCGGGTCCTGATCGGCGGTTTTCGGCGCTTTTCCTGGGCCGGCCGGAGGCGCCATATGCACCACGCGCTGAGGAAAGGGAATTTCGATGCCGGCTTCGCGGAAAGCCGCGTCGATGGCGAAGCGAATTTCGCTGGAGATCATCAACCTGTAGAGGACGGTGTTGGTGAAGCAACGCAACTCGAAATCCAGGCTGCTGTTGCCGAAATTCATGAAAATCACTTGAGGTTCCGGCGATGTCAGCACGCGCTCATGATGCATGGCGCAGTCCAGCAGCACCTCGCGGACCTTTTCGACATCCGAGCCATAGGCGACACCCACCGGGATCTCGATACGGCCATAGCTGTCCTTGTGGGTCCAGTTCGTGACCGCCGTCGAGATGAATTCCGAATTGGGAATGATCACCGAGGCGCGTTGAAAAGTCTGCAGCTCCGTCGAACGCACCGTGATGCGCTTCACCATGCCCTCGTTGCCGCCGACCAGCACCCAGTCGCCGACCTTGATCGGCCGCTCGATGAGCAGGATGACGCCGGAGACGAAATTGCTGACGATGGCCTGCAACCCGAAACCGATGCCGACGGAAAGCGCGCCGGCGATCAGGGCAATGTTGGAGAGATCAATGCCCAGCGCAGTGACCCCAAAGAGACCGGCGAGGAAAATGCCGATATAGCCAAAGCCGGCGGAGAGCGAGTTCTGGACGCCGGAATCGAAGCCGGTTTGCGGCAGGATCTGATGATTGAGAACGCGCTGGCCCACCCGGGTCAGCAGCAGGATCACCGCGAAGACCGCGAGCGCCGCCAGCATGTCTGTGAAGGAGATCGTCACGCCGCCAATGGAGATGCCAGACAAGACACGCCGCGCCTCGGCCCAGAAATCCACAAAAGGCGAGAACCAGATCGAGGCAATCACTAAAGCACCGAAGCCGATAAGCGTGATGTTCAGCAGCGAGCGCAGCCAGAATTTGATTCGGCTGCGCGCGAAATGCCGGAGTTCCAGCTTCTCGCGCATGAAGCCTGAGCGCAGGGCGGCCCCGATCAACTCGCGCCCCAGACCGCGAAGGATCGCCGTTGCCGCCAGCGTGACGATACTCAGCAGCAAATTGCCGAAGAGGAAATCGGCGAGATCGGCGTAGCCCGCGATCGAGACGACGATGCTGGATCCGGCGATTACCGCGTTGGTCCGCCTGACCAGGTTCCAAAAGCCGGCTTCCGAAGGCCTGTTCTCCGTTCCTTCCTCTTCCGGCTCTTCGTCCGCTTCATGACCCTCCAACACCCAATAGCGCTGACGACCCATATCGATCAGGATCAGGGCCGGAACCGCGTTCAACAGGAGCGTGGAAAGGGAGAAGTAGGCATCTCCGACGCCGATCTGCTCTTGTGCCGCGCTCATGAAGATTTCAACGGCGAAGAGCGCCGCCAACAATGTGAAGCGCCAACCGAGTTTGCGGGCGTTATCGGGCGAGACCGGCAACAGCCGCCACTGCGGCATATCCGGGGACAGCACCGCGTAGGGCAGGGCCCAGGCGAGGCTGAAGAACACCATGACGGCAAAGAAGATCGTCACCAGCACCACGAACAACTCTTGCTGTGCCAACGGGTTGGACCAGGCCAAATAAAACAGGCCCGCGAAAACCAGGGCGGGCACGATGCCGCGGGCGCCGGCACTGGCGATGGTGGCGATCAGGCGGGCGCTGTAACTTGGTTCGTGTTGCGCGGGGTCGCGCCCATAGCGGCTCAGCACCCAGTGGCGCAGGAACCAGCCTATAGCCAGCGACAGCGACAGCAAGACGGTGACGCGAATCGACATGGCCTGCTGGCGTTGCTCCCTTTCCAGCCTTTGCCACCAGATCACGGGGGAGCGGGCGATCTTGCGCATGACCGAAAGGAACTCCGGCACGGCTTCTTCCCAGGTATCCGGCGCCCAGGGAAAGGGATAGAGGCGGATCAGTGCTTCAACGCGCTTGCTCTGGGAAAGCGATCCGATCAATTCGTCCAGTTCCTCCACCCGCACGATCGCGAGCTTGGCCTGGGTAATCAGCCCGTTCAATCTTCGCAGCTCGGCAGTCAGGGTCGCGCGCCGCTTGGCGACGTCGGCCGTCTCCGGCGCCGCACCTTCCTCCGGTGCGGGGCCCATCGCCGCCAGGCGGCGGCCGATGCTTTCAACCCTGGGAGACAACTCTGTGACCATCCCCTGAGCCTCCCCGAGCACCTCGGTCGTGATGTCCAAGAAACGGTCGGCACTTTCAGCCGTGGTGTCGGCGCGGCGTAGCTGCTGATCGATGAGGTCGAGGCTGTACGTCCACTCTTCGGGGTCCATCCTGGAGATGTCATCGCCACCCGCCGTCTGCGCCACAACCGCCACCGGCGCGGCAAGCCCCAGGCAGGCGATCAGGAACAGACGCAGGTAGACGGCACGGCAGCGCAAAGTAGAAGTCCCTCCAGAACGATAGAAATACCTACCACGTAGACTTTGCACAGTGAAAGCCACCCCTGTACCTCGTCACGTCTGTTCCAGTCCGACGCTCAAGCGCGCCGACTCTCCTCGAAAGAGAAAACAGGAGCAACGGCAACCTAGCGAAGAGCGCTTGGGTCCCGGTGAATCAATTTGCGGCAAAGGGCGCGGGCCAAGCAGTAGTGTCGAAGGACCCTGGCCTAGGGATGGTCGCAGCGGTCGGCGGTGACGGTGAGGAACCCGCGTGCGCCGGGCAGCACGGTGAAGCGGTATTCATCGTCGCCCGAAACGACGGAGTGGTGCAGTGGCAATGACCCTTCCGCCGCAACCGTCTTGCCACCCAGATGGGTGAAGGACACGGTGACCGGCTTCTCGGGATCGAACCAGGCTTCGAGATTGCCGTAAGGATCTCTTGCCGCTTCGCCCATAGCTGTCACGGCGATGGTGCGGTCGCCGAAGCTCACTGCATCGTTGGCGCCGCCGCTCTGCAACTCGGTCGAGACAATGAAGCGCTTGGTCTCCGGCTGCTTGTCGCAAACGCGGGGCTTATCCGCCGCGGCGACAAGGAAGGCCAGGCGCTCCTGATCGGCGCCGGCCTCCAGCTTTTGCTGCACCAGGGCCATCATCTCCCGCACGAAGCCGGTCGGGACATCGTTCTCATAGCGCGTCTGCCAACCGGCGACGGTTTCCCGCGCCTTGGCAAGATCGATTGCCAGCGCCGCGCTTTGCTGCTCCAGGCCGGCGACTTCCTGGGTCAGTTCGTCGATCCGCTCCTGCGCCTTCACCACATCCCGCTCGGCCAGTTGGGCGCCGAAACGATAGGAGTAGGCCCCCGATGCCAGTATCAGCGCCAGAGCCAGGGACCACTTGGTCATGCCCCACCAGAAACGCCGGCGACGGCGCTGCCGGTTTTCATGAAGACCTAGAGACATTTCGATCGACGCCCTTGTTCGTTAATTGATTGGGCCTGCCGGGATGTTCCGCTGCACCTTCGGCAAGTTGCGCCTGTCACGCAGTGCGACCGCCGGCCACAGCCTGGAACCCAGACCTAACCAATTGAAATAACTGTTTCTTTATTCTCGGTATGAGCTTTTTCTACCATCGCACCAAGCTCCAAGCAAGTCGAACCCCCAGGCTCGGCGCAAGCAACTGCCGGGCGAAAGGCTGCCGGGCGGCCTCTGCCGGTGTTAACCGAAGCTTACCGCTTGGCCCGCTAAGGTGACAAAGCAGGCAGTGTGGCAAATATCGGACCGCTGCCCGCCAAAGCCCGGAGACCGAAAGCAACCCAGACGATGGCCGACCAAAGCGACGATCCCCGCAGCGTCTTGCTGCGCCAACTCTCGCAGCTGCGCGAGCGTATCGACCCTGCCGCTATCGACCACTTCCTGAAAAAGGTCGGCGGCTGGGAGCCCTACGACCGCGAGGCAGCGGGCGAAGCGGTGCGGCAGTTCCTCGAGTCCCGGCAGGACGGCGGCAAGTTCCAGGATCGCCTGCGCGGCGAGATGGCCAAAAAGAAAGAAGAGTCCTAGACGACGTTTCGGGACCCGCTTTTTCCAACGCCGAAAAAAGCGAGCGTCGCATGGTTCACCGGCAGGCGACGCCCGCCTCAATCGACGACCTTTGAGTCCAGCCCGCCGCCGAGACCTGGGATTGAGGCGGGCATCGCCTCCGGGCGCAGCAGCAAATCGAAAGCGACGATGTGGGCCAGGCCCGAGACTCCGACCCCGAATAGCGGGATCAAGACGACCGGGAAGGTCGCGATGTTTGCGATCTCCGGCACGTCCAAGAGGATCAGGGCGGCTCCCGTAGCCACGGCAAGAATGAAGTCCAAGAAGCCGAAGAGATGGGCAGCGGCATAGAAGCCGCGGCGGAACGGCAGCAGCACGACGATCGCCGCAAGAACGCCGGCCAAGAAGTCGCCCCACCCGGCATTGGCGACAAAGCGCTCCGGCAGGAGTCCCTCGGCGCCGTACCAGAAGAACACCAGCGCCGCACCGACCCGCCAAACATGGAAAGCGGTAATCGCGCGCAGCCCGATGCGTCTCAGAAGCCTGCGCAGATCTGGCAAGGCGAAATAAAGCCCGATCGGTACCGCAACACTCGCCGCCACCAAGGGTGGGATAGCCAGCGCCGGAATCCGAAGAAAGAAGCCGCCGTAACCGGCCAGGGCAACCGCCGCAAACCATGTGCTGAATATCATCGCGGCAAGGCGAAAACCCCGCTTTTCGATTGGATCACTGAAGGTCGTCATTGCTTGCTCCTCTTGGTTCGAAATAATAGTGTAATTACACATAATTGAGTTGACCCGAGCCGGCAGGCCGCCTCGCGGTCTGTCGGTATCAGCCCAGCCGGTCCAGGAGGTTCTTCACCTCGGGCCAGGCGCCCTTGCCGAGCCGCTTGAGGTTTTCTTTCTGCGCCTTCTCCCAGAGCGGAATGGCAGCCTCGAGCAAGGCCGCACCGGGTGCCGTCAGGGCGATGCGGTGGCTCCGCCGGTCCTCGGGGTCCTCGACAGAATCGATGAGGTCCCTTTTACGCAGGGGCCGTAGATTCCGGGTCAGCGTGGTACGGTCCATGCCCAACACCTCGGCCACCGCCGTGATCGACATCGCCTCGCTGTCGAGCAGCACCGTCATGATGGAAAACTGGCCGGCAGTCAGACCCAGCGGACGCAGAGCCTCGTCGTAGCGCCGCGACACCAGGCGGGCCGCACGCTTGAGGTTGAGGCTTAGGCAGGCCCTGCCGATCTTGTCGCGGCGTTTCATCGTTGCACTCTCCCGGACTTTAGGTGCAATTACACGTAATGCCGAGCCGGTGGATGTCAAGGCTTCCTGAAATAGGGTTTGCCAAGCCCCCATCGTGTTGAGATTTCTGGGCGGGCCGGACGTCTTGCCTCTTCCGCCCATCGCCGCGGCACCCTATTGTTACGGGCCCTGCGCCCCGCGGGGCCACCTGGAAGGCCCGAATCGTGGAACTCTCGTCATTGCTGATCTTTGCCGGCGCGCTCTTTGTCGCGGCCGGCTCGCCCGGCCCCAGCATCGCGGCTCTGGTGGCACGCGTGCTGACCGGCGGCTGGCGCAGCGTCCTGCCCTTCCTGGCCGCTATGTGGATCGGCGAGGCCATCTGGCTCTCCCTGGCCGTCTGGGGGCTGGCCTTCCTTGCCGAGAGCCTTCATCTGGTCTTCATGGCCATCAAGTACCTCGGCGTAGCCTATCTGCTCTACCTCGCCTGGCGGATGTGGACCGCCCCGGTCGAACGGCGCGAAGAGGCCCTGCCGCGCCAGAAGACCGCGGGCAAGCTCTTTGCCGCCGGCATGGCCGTCACGCTCGGCAACCCGAAGATCATGGTGTTCTATCTGGCGCTGCTGCCCTCGATCATCGACCTGGCGTCGGTGACCCTGCTGGGGTGGGCTGAGTTGACCGCGACAATGCTCATCGTGCTGACCCTCATCGATTTTGCCTGGGCAGCGGCGGCGTCGCAGGCCCGCAAGGCGCTGCGCTCCCGGCGGGCGGTGCAGGCGGCGAACCGGCTCAGCGCCACGGTGATGGCCGGCGCCGCCGCCGCCATCGCCGCCCGCTAGCCGGCTCTCCTCCGCAGGTGTCGCGCGATCTCATCAAGGCGATGGCCTGGGTCACCCTGGGGGCCTTCCTCTTCGCTTTCATGTTCATGCTGCCGAAGCTGGTCAGCGCCGCGGTGCCGCCGCCGCAGGTCGCCTTCCTGCGCTACTTCGCCGGCTTCCTGACGATCCTGCCCTTCTTCCTGCGAGTACAGGGATTACAGGGGGTGCTGCCGGAGATCGTCGGCCGGCCGAAACGGCGGCTCAATCTGATGCATGCCCTGCGCGCCTGCTGCGGTATCACCAGCGTCGCCTTCGGCACCTACGCGGTCACTCACATCCCGCTGGCCAATGCCCAGGCCATCGCCATGACCAACGGCGTCTTCGCCGTCATCCTGGCCGCCGTCTTCCTGCGTGAACGCCTCAGCTCCGCCGATCTCGCCGCCGGCGCGGTCTGTCTTGCCGGGGCCGTGGTGGTGGCCGGGCCCGACCTCGATGCGCCGGGCTGGGTCTCGCTGGGCGCCCTGGCCGCCCTGGTACAGGCCTTCGCCTGGGGCGCGGAGGTGGTGCTGCTGCGCTTTGCCGCCGTGAACGACACGCCGCAACGGACCCTGACCATCGTGAACGGCAGCGCTTGCCTGATCCTCTTGATCGCCACGGTCTGGTTGTGGCGCCTGCTGCCGCTGCCCGACCTGCTGGTCCTGCTGGCCATGGGCCCGGTGGCCATCGTCGGCCAGTACTGCAACATCCGCGGCTTTCAACTGGCGGTGACCGCCAAGCTGGTGCCGATCAAGTACAGCGGCCTGGTCTTCGCGGCGCTGCTCGGCCTGATCTTCTTTGACGAATGGCCCCGGCCGGCGGCCGTCGCCGGCGCCGTCATGATCTGCGCCGGGGCGATCTACCTGGCCCGCCACAAGCCGGTCCAGGCCGCGGCCACCATCAGGCCGTAACAGCGTCGCACCCTTTCCTCAGGCTTTGCGCGGCTCTGAGAAATCGGCGAACCATCGCTCGAGCGTCTCGGCCTCGACCTCGCCTGCCGCCAATCCCACGATCATCTGGACAACTGCGGTCTCAACCGGGCGAAAGTCATAGCCGTTGAGCGACAAGAAGACTGCCGCGGCGAGGATTCCGCTCCGCTTGTTGCCATCGAGAAAAGGATGGTTCTTCACAATGCCAAGACAATAATCTGCAGCGAGCGCGAAGACCGACACCCCCTCCTCGTAGGCGGCGCGGTGTTGAGGTCGGGCTAATGCGGACTCCAACAATCCCTGATCCCGCGTTCCGTCGCTGCCGCCAAAACGTACAATCGACTCGCGGTGCAAGGCCTCGACAATCGCCAGAGTGAGCCACCGTGGCTCCGTCACTGCGCCAGCTTCTTCATCGCATTGGGATAGTGGCGCATGAATTCGTTGGCGGCGTCCAGAGCCTCGGCGAAGTCCGGATCGAAGGGGGTCAATTCGATGCCGTCTCGGGTTTTCACCACGTAGAGGCTATCTCCCTCCTTCAGGCCCATCTCGCGGACCTGTTCAGAGAGAGTGACGCCCAGAGAATTGCCGATCTTGCGAATTTTTACGGGCTGCGACATGGGTCCGGCGCTCACTGTTGGAGACGCCGCAGGATATCACATATGTATAATTATACATACGTAATACTTCGCTCCGCCGCCTAGCTCAGCAGCAGGGAATCGCTGTCCAACTCCTCGCCACGCACCTGGGCGAACATGGCCATGAGATCGCCGACCTCCAGCTTGGCGCGGTCCTCGCCCTTCACGTCGAGCACCACCCTGCCCTCATGCAACATCAAGCTGCGGGTGCCCAGCGACAGGGCCTGGCGCATGGAGTGTGTGACCATCAGGGTGGTGAGCTTTTCGGCCTCGACCAGGTCGCGGGTAAGGTCGAGCACGAAGTTCTGCATGCGCGGGTCGAGCGCGGCGGTGTGCTCGTCGAGCAGCAGGATCTTGGTCGGCCTGAGCGTCGCCATGACCAGGCTGACCGCCTGGCGCTGGCCGCCGGACAGCAGGCCCATGCGGTCGCCGAGGCGGTTTTCCAGATTGAGGCCGAGGCGGACGATCTTGTCGCGGAATTCGTCGCGCCGTTCCTGGCTGAGTGCCTTGCCGAGACCGCGGCGGGCGCCGCGCGCGGCGGCCAGCGCCAGGTTCTCCTCGATGGTCAGGCCCTCGCAGGTTCCGGCCATGGGGTCCTGGAACACCCGCGCGGCCAGGGCGGCACGACGCGGCGACGGCCAGGCGGTGACGTCGGTGCCGTCGATGAGAATCCGCCCGAAGGTCGGCGGCACCTCGCCGGTCAGGCAGTTCAGCAGCGTCGACTTGCCGGCCCCGTTGGAGCCGATGACGGTCACGAACTCGCCGGCGGCGATGTCGATGTCGATGCCCTGCAGCGCATGGGTTTCCATGACGGTGCCGGGGCTGAAGGTGACCCGCAGATCCTCGACCCTGATCATGGCTGGTTCCCCCCGTTGCGCCGGGCGAACATTCTTTTGAAGGGGTTGCGCGCGCCCGGCAGGATCAGCGCCAGGGCCACCAGCACGGCGGTCACGAGATTGAGGTCCGACGCCTTCAGGCCGAGGTAGTCGGCGTTCAAGGCAAAGGCGATGGCGAGGCGATAGACGATGGAGCCGAAAATGCAGGCGGCCACGGCGATGACCACGCCGCGTACCCGGAAGATCGCCTCGCCGGCGATGACCGCGGCCAGGCCGACGACGATGGTGCCGGTGCCGATGGTGATGTCGGCGAAGCCGTTCATCTGGGCAAAAAGCGCGCCACCCAGGGCGACCATGCCGTTGGACAGCGCCATGCCGACGGCGGTGACCCGGGCGGTGGGAATGCCCTGGGCGCGGGCCATGCGCGGATTGGCGCCGGTGGCCCGCATGCCCAGGCCGTATTCGGTGATCAGGAACCAGGCCATCATGAGCGCCACCACGGCAATCACCACGCCGCCGACGATGGGCTTCAGGTAGAGGCCGGAAAGCCCCAGGCCCTCGAAGGGCGTCAGCACTGTCGGCTCGTTGATCAGGGCGATGTTGGGCCGCCCCATGATGCGCAGGTTCACCGAATAGAG
>CAJHXP010000520.1_pt1 | contig 12725 bp, 12 predicted proteins | sample 9198551 | NCBI WGS metagenome assembly CAJHXP01 (sample SAMEA7708297, study PRJEB35096) | sediment metagenome | biome: marine neritic benthic zone biome [ENVO:01000025]; feature: sediment [ENVO:00002007]; material: shallow marine sediment [ENVO:03000034] sea grass bed [ENVO_01000059] ... | reverse complement strand
TTGTTCAAGGCTGACATGGTTTTAGGCTCCTTGTGGCAGGGTTATTGCCGATTGTTTCGCAGGTTCACAGTACAGTTGGTAGAGCAGGGCGATGACGGCGCGCGCTTCGCGGCCGGTCAGGCTGTAGTGCATCGACTGACCTTCCCGGCGGGCGGTGACCAGGCCGTCCTTGCGCAGCAGGGCGAGTTGTTGCGAAACGGCGGCCTGACGCAGACCCAGATCCTCGGCAAGACGGCCGACGGTCTTCTCCTCCTCGGCCAACTGGCACAGCAGCATCAGACGGTTTTCGCTCGAAAGCGCCTTCATCAATTCGGCGGCCCCCTGCGCGGAATCCTGCATGTCTTGTGTATTCATACTTGCAGATATATGAATATAGGGGGCTTCGTCAAGGTTCTTTGCAAAATATCGGCAGGCCCAAGCTGCGGCGTTGCACCCTGGGGGCGCGCCCGGCTATGCATGGGGCAGGGCGCGGCTCGGCGGTTGTCGGCGCCCTCAAGACCCTGGACCCCTGTGGAGTGCCCCGATGAAGCCCAAGGTTAAAGCATTCTTCGACGAAGCCACCTTTACGGTTAGCTACGTGGTGTCGGATCCTCAGAGTACGGCCGCCGCGATTATCGACTCGGTGCTCGACTTCGATCCGAAATCGGGGCGCAGCAGTACCGGCTCCGCCGACAGGATCATCGCCTATGTGGCGGCCGAGGGCCTGAAGGTCGACTGGGTGCTGGAAACCCATGTCCACGCCGACCACCTCTCAGCCGCGCCCTATCTGAAGCACCGGCTCGGCGGCAGCATCGCCATCGGCGCCGATGTGGGCCTGGTGCAGCAGGCCTTCAAGACCGTCTTCAACCTGAAGAGCCTCGCGGCCGACGGCAGCCAGTTCGATCACCTCTTCAGCGACGGCGATACTTTCGGTATCGGTGCGGTGGAAGCGCAGGTGATGGCGACGCCTGGCCATACGCCGGCCTGTATCACCTATGTGATCGGCGATGCCGCCTTCGTCGGCGACACCCTCTTCATGCCGGACTACGGCACCGCGCGCACCGACTTTCCCGGCGGCGACGCACACCGGCTCTACCGTTCGATCAGGCGCATTCTGGCGCTGCCGCCGGAGACCCGGATCTTTCACTGCCACGACTACAAGGCGCCGGGACGCGACACTTACGCCTGGGAGACCAGCGTCGCCGCGCAGCGCGCCGACAATCTGCACATCCATGACGGCATCGAGGAGGACGACTTCGTCGCCCTGCGCCGCAGCCGCGACAAGGATCTCGCCATGCCGCTGCTCATCCTGCCGGCGGTTCAGGTGAACATGCGGGCCGGTCACCTGCCGCCGCCCGAGGACAATGGCGTTTCCTACCTGAAGATTCCGGTGAACGGCTTCTAGAGAGGCGGCTCAGGCCGGGATGATAGCGCCCTTGGTGGCGATCACGCGGGCGGCCAGGCGGTGTGCGGCCGCGGCGGCCGCCTCCGGCGTCTCGTCGGTCAGGCGGGCGGCCAGGTAGGCGCCGTTGAAGGAGTCGCCGGCGGCCGTGGTGTCGAGCGGCTTGGCGACCCGCTCTCCGGCGACACGGTTGTGCCGGCCGTCGCGGCTGATCAGGCAGGGCTCGGCGCCGCACTTCACCACCACCTCCTCGACCCCCAGGCCGTGCAGCCGCGCGGCGGTCGCCTCCGCGGTTTCGTCGCCGAAGAGGGCGGCCTCGTCGTCAAACGTCGGCAGGGCCAGGGCGGCGAGACCCAACACGCGCGAGACCGCCGCTTGCGCCTCGGCCCGGCTGTGCCAGAGGCGGGGGCGGTAGTTGGTGTCGAAAGCAATTCGGCAGCCGGCATGCTTCAGCGCCTCCAGCAGGGCGAACAGCCGGTCGCGGCTCTCGGTATCGAGGATCCCCAGTGTAATGCCGGAAAGATAGACGAGGTCGAAGCCGCTGAGGCTCGCGGCCAGGCTTTCGGCCTGCTCGGCGCGGAACAGTTCGCGTGCCGCCGCGGCGCTGCGCCAGTAGTGAAAGGTTCTTTCGCCGGCGGCGTCGGTGCGGATGATATAGAGGCCCGGCAGCCGGCCGGCGAGGCGGAAGACCTGGCCGGTCTTGAGACCCTCGCGTTTCCAGGCGGCCAGCATCTCGGCGCTGAAGGGGTCGTCGCCCAGGGCGGTGACGTAGTGGACTTCGCCGGGCGCGTTATCGAGCGATCGCGCCAGATAGACCGCGGTGTTCAGCGTGTCGCCGCCGAAGGTCCGCTGCATGGCGCCACTCTGCTGCGCCGCGCCGGCGGTTTCCGAGAGTTCGATCATGCACTCGCCGATGCTCGCAATGCGCAGCATGCCCCACCCCGTTTCGTTTTTCCCAGCTTCGCAGCCCCAGCACCCCGCGCCGCGCGGGGCGATAGAGGCAATAGCGGCTGGGATTGGTCACGGCAAGTGCGGCAAGGAGGCGGTCGTGTCACGGGTATTAAATTGGGCCGTCTCTGCCGCAGGAGATGCCGTCGCGCAAACGTCCTGCACAAGGCCCTGTCGGACGGCGCTTTCGCCTGGCCGGGCCGCCGCCGCAGCTGACTAAGTATAAGTAAACATAAGCACTAAGCCGCATTTTCACCAATTGTTATCTTCCCATAGTCAAAATGGTCTTCTTTTGGTTGCCGTGCTGATTAGGATGCCCGTCAGGGGTTCTTGTCTATCGACACAGCCGGTTGCCGACCAAGGGACAAGGAGACCCTAGATGAAGACGCTTATCTACGCCTTGAGCTTTCTGTTTGCCATCGCCGGTGCCGAGGCGGCGCTGGCCGCGAAGGAGTCTCCGACGGAGATCCCGGGCGCGCAGACCATCGATGCGGCTACGGCCAAGCAGCTTTTCGACAAGGGGGTGACCTTCGTCGACGTGCGCAAGGATTCCGATTTCGAAGCCGGCCGGGTACCGGGCGCGCATCACCTGGAGCTGAAGAAAGTGTTCACCGGTGACAGCCTCGGCCAGGTCGCCGGCAAGGACGCCGAGATCGTGATCTATTGCAACGGGCATAGCTGCATGCGCTCGTCCAAGGCCTGCGCCCAGGCTGTCGAGTGGGGCTATAGCAAGGTCTATTACTTCCGCGACGGCATGCCGGCCTGGCAGTCGGCCGGTTATCCGGTGGAATAGCACTAGCCGGTACTTGGACTGAAAGTAAATAGAGGGCGCAGACCATGCTGCTACGCAACCGTATTGTTCTTGGCGCATGCTGTGCCCTCATTGCTTTGGGCGCCAGCCTGACCGTTCTGGACGAGTATTCCCGCCACGAGGGTGAGACCAGGCTGGCCAACAGCGTCGTTGAAAGCGATGCCACCCTATGGCGACAGATCGTCCGTACACGCCTGACTCAGATGCAGGTGAACACCCGGGCGCTGAGCCGCAATCGGGACGCGATGGCCGCGCTGCAGGAGGGTAACCTGGAAGACATCCAGGACGAACTGCAGCCGACTTTCAATCGCCTGAGCGCCGGAGAGGTGATCGACCGCCTGCGCGTGGTTGATCAGGCCGGCAAGCTGATGTTCGCCGAGCCCGAACTGTCGGATGGGAAGGTGCCGGCATTGCTGCAGGCCGCGCTCACCGAGGGCGAGGTGAAAACCGGGGTCGTGCGGGACGGCGTGGACATAGTGGCCGTGGTGGCTTTCCCGCTTTATGTCGGTGGCAAGTTGGTGGGCGCCGGCATGTTGGCTCAAAACCTGGGCGCCGTGGCGGCGCGCATGGCCGAAGCCGCGGAGGCGCAGGTTTTTGTGGTGACGCCCGAAGGCGACGTGGTCGCGGCCACGCAGGAGGAGATCCCTGCCGGCCTGGATTTGCCGGCCTTCGCCAGCGGCGACGTTAATTCCGCCTATGTTCCGGCCGGCGACGTGATGCTGGCTGTCGCCGGGGTGCCGGTATCGAACCCGGCCGGTGAGCTGATCGGGCGCGTGGTCACGGCCAAGGACCGGACGGAAGGCTACTGGGCGCAGAAACGCATTGCATATCTGTCCTATGCGGTCGCCGTCTTCGTAGCCCTGCTGGCGGTGGGTGGAATGTTTCTCTATCTGCGCCAGGCGATGCAGCCGCTGCGCGGCATCATCGACGACATCACGGCGCTGGCGCAGGGTAATCGCGACATAACAATCACCGGCCAGGAGCGCAACGACGAGATTGGCGACATTGCCAAGGCTCTGGTGGTTTTCCATGAGGCATCCGGCGAGCGTGCCCGCATGCGCGAACAGGAAGAGGTCCGCAAGGCCGAACAGCTGGCCAGGGCGCAGCGCGTCGAGACGATGATCGAAAGCTTCCAGAAGCGGGTCGGCGAGGCGCTGAACGTTGTCGGCTGTGCGGTCGACGAGATGCGTGACACGATGCAGGAGATCGGTGCCAGCCTGGAGAAAAATACGTCCTATGTGCAAGCGGTGACCAGTGCCACGGAGCAGGCTTCGGCGAACGTTCAGGCCGTCGCCGGTGCGTCGGAGGAACTAGCCACCTCGGCCAACGAAATCGCCGGTCAGGTATCCGAATCCAGCACCATTTCGCAAAACGCAGTGGCAGACTCCCAACAGGCGAGCCAGGAAGTGGCGGGTCTGGTCGAGGTTTCCGACAAGATTGGCGAGGTGCTGCGGCTGATCACCGAGATCGCCGGGCAGACCAACCTGCTGGCGCTCAACGCCACCATCGAGGCGGCGCGGGCCGGTGAAGCCGGCAAGGGCTTCGCCGTGGTTGCCTCCGAGGTCAAGGCGCTGGCGACCCAGACGGAGGGCGCGACCGAAGAGATCGCCACGCAGATCAGTCAGATTCAGGCGGCGACGCAGACCGCGGCGCAATCGATTGAGCGCATTGCCACCACCGTTGGCACGGTAGACACCGTATCCTCGGCCATCGCCGCGGCTGTGGAAGAGCAGAACGCAGCCACCGGTGAGATTACCCGTAGCGCCCATATGGCCTCGCAAGGCACCGAAGAAGTGCATCAGAATATCGCCGAAATCGGTAACAGCGCCACCAAGTGCGTCGAGGCCGCAAGCAAGGGCCAGGATGCCACCGAAGCGCTGCGCCGTGAGGCCGAAACGCTGCGCGCCGAAATCGAAACCTTCCTGACCGAAGTGCGGGCTGCCTAGAGCGGGTCGTGATTGGTCAAATAGATAGAGCGGATTCACCGGGTCGGAGGATCGCTGAAGCGAACCCGGCCAACCCGAATCTGCTCTAGGCAGCGCGGCCTTCCTTCGGCGCGGAGGGCTTCAGGCGCTCTCTGCCCAGGGCCAGCGCGGCGCGCACATCGTCTCCGGTCAAACCGTCGCGGCGCAGGATCGAATGGACGATGGGGTCGCACAGCATCTCCTGCACTGAAGGCTCTCCGAGGATCCAATTCGAGGTTTCCCGGTCCGGTGTCTCTGCGACGGGATGCCGATCCGGAAACTCCGGGACCTTGCGCGGTTCGCTCATGAAGCCTGCCTTTTCAGTTGCGAGGCGTCCTCTGGGACGCGGTTGTCGACTGTGACTTCCCCAACTCGTTCATTTCCATATTGGCCCGCCTGCATGAGAATCATCTGACTTATTTGTGACATTCCTGCCTATCTTCCAGGTCGTTATGGGGTGCCCCTCACCAAGCGGGCGAAGACCACCGGGGATGCCGGGCTACGCCAAGGGCAAGCCTTGCGGGCGGCCTGAGACTGGATTGTCTTTGCCCGGACAAATTTCTCTAACAATTGCGCGCTAACGTCCCGGGTGTCGCGGTCAGCCACAGAGTCTCCCGGCCATCTCTGTGCAGTGGCCGGCGCCCTCAGGGCCGATGCGGTTTGGCGGCGACGTTTGAGGACCCCTGCGGAACCGGTAAGTACCCCCTTGACCGGATCCGGGCCGGGCGGCTCCGTCCGGGGCTGTGGGATACCAGGCGCGCCTGAGATCCCAAGCCTCACAGTGGTTTGAGATCCCTAGCCGACTGGCCGGGCCCTTGTGGCCCGGCCTTCTTTTTTGCGCCGGACAGGCCTTGGGGGGCGGGGCAATTTCAACTGGCGCTTCTCTGCGATCATGGTAGCGTAGCTTCTTAATCGCGGCGGTTGTCGGGGCAGTCCGGCAACACGCCGCATTGCCTAAAGAAGCAATCATCAAGAACACAGGCGAGGCATCTTCATGTTACGCAAAGTCACGGCCGCGGCTGCGGTCCTGCTCGTTTCCACCGCTTTTGCGAACGCGGCCGAAATTTCCCCGGCCGTCGTCTTCGACATGGGTGGCAAGTTCGACAAGTCCTTCAATGAAGGCGTCTTCAGCGGCGTCGAGCAGTTCAAGAAGGAAACCGGCATCGAATACCGCGAATTCGAGGTCACCAACGAGACTCAGCGCGAGCAGGCACTGCGACGCATGGCGCAGCGCGGGGCCAATCCGATTATCGGTGTCGGCTTCGCCCAGGCGCCGGCGATGGAGAAGGTGGCCAAGGAATTTCCGGACACCCGCTTCACCATCATCGACGCGGTTGTCGATCTGCCCAATGTCCGCTCGGTGGTGTTCAAGGAGCACGAGGGTTCCTTTCTGGTCGGCATGATCGCCGCGATGAAGTCCCAATCGGGCAAGGTCGGCTTCGTCGGCGGTATGGATATTCCGCTGATCAGCAAGTTCGCCTGCGGCTACGAGCAGGGCGCCAAGCATGTCAGCGCCTCTACCGAGGTGCTGCAGAACATGACCGGCACCACGCCGGCGGCCTGGAACGACCCGACCCGTGGGTCGGAGTTAGCCAAGAGCCAGTTCGACCGCGGCGTCGACGTGATCTACGCGGCAGCGGGCGGTACCGGCGTCGGCGTGTACCAGACGGCTCAGGACAGCGGCAAGTTCGCCATCGGCGTCGATTCCAACCAGAACCACCTGCACCCCGGCACCATGCTGACCTCGATGCTCAAGCGCGTCGACGTTGCCGCCTACAAGGCCTTCAAGGACGCCAATGACGGTACTTGGACGGGCGGCGTCCAAGTGCTGGGACTGTCCGAGGACGGCGTTGGCTGGGCGCTGGACCAGTACAACAAGGACCTGATCACCGCCGAGATGAAGGCCAAGGTCGAAGCGGCCTCGGCCGACATCGTGGCGGGCAAGCTCAAGGTCCACGACTACACGACCGACAGCAGCTGTTCCTACTAGGCTGCCGGCCCGGACCGCTTGCCTTGCAAGTGGTCCGGGTGGCTGCAGGCTTTTCTCGTGGCGGAAACTGATCAAACATCTCCTGGCCGCACGCCGGCCGGGCCGGCGCGGCCGCCCGGAGGCGCAGACGCACCGCCGGCGATCGAACTGCGCCATATCAACAAGGCCTTCGGCGCGGTGCGGGCCAACAAGGACGTCTGCCTCAAGGTGCGGCCGGGCAGCATTCACGGCATCATCGGCGAGAACGGCGCCGGCAAGTCGACCCTGATGAGCATTCTCTACGGCTTCTACGAAGCCGACAGCGGAGAGGTCCTCATCAATGGCAAGCCGACGTCGATCCGCGCCGCGCGCGACGCCATCGACGCCGGCATCGGCATGGTCCACCAGCACTTCATGCTGGTCGATACCATGAGCGTGGTGGAGAACATCATGCTGGGCGCCGAGTCGGGCGCGATCCTTACCTCCAGCATCGCCAAGGCGCGCGCCGAGCTGGAACGCCTCGAGCGCGACTACGATCTCGACGTCGATCCGGAAGCGCTCACCGGCGACCTGCCGGTCGGCCAGCAGCAGCGTGTCGAGATCCTGAAGGCGCTCTACCGTGGTGCCGAAATTCTCATCCTCGACGAGCCGACCGGCGTGCTGACGCCGCAGGAAACCGACCAGCTGTTCCGCATTCTCGACTCGCTGCGCCGGGAAGGGGTGACGGTGGTGCTCATCACCCACAAGCTGCGCGAGATCATGGCGGTGACCGACCATGTCTCGGTGATGCGCGGCGGCGAGATGGTCGCCGACCGGGTGACAGCGGAGACCAGCAAGGAGGAACTGGCCGAGCTGATGGTCGGGCGCAAGGTGCTGCTGTCGATCGACAAGCAGGCGCCGCAGGTCGGTGAGACCGTGCTGGCGGTCGAGGATCTGACCTTCGTCGATAAAGACGGCGTGCCCCGTGTCGACCATGTCAGTTTTACCGTGCGCGCCGGAGAGGTCGTCGGTATCGCCGGCGTCTCCGGCAACGGCCAGAGCGAGCTCCTGGAGGTGCTCTCCGGCATCCTGCCGCTTTCCTCCGGCAGCTTCGATCTGCTGGGCCAGCGCTTTACGGCGGAGCGCCCGCTCGATCCCGAGGCCATGCGTGCGTTGAAAGCAGCCCACGTGCCGGAGGACCGCCTGCGCAGAGGTTTGGTGCGAACCTTCGATGCAGAGGAGTCGGCGATACTCGGCTATCACTGCGATGCGGACTACAACAGCGGACTGGTCATGGACGGCCGGGCGATCCGGGAGGACTGCGCCAGGAAAATGGCCGACTTCGACGTGCGTCCGCAATCGCCGGGCCTCAAGACGGCGAACTTCTCCGGCGGCAATCAGCAGAAGATCGTGCTGGCGCGCGAGTTGTCGCGCGGGCCGCGCCTGCTGCTGGTCGGCCAGCCGACCCGGGGCGTCGACATCGGCGCCATCGAGTTCATCCATCGCAACCTCATCGCCATGCGCGACGCCGGCAGCGCGGTTCTGCTGGTCTCGGTCGAGCTGGACGAGATCATGTCCTTGAGCGACCGCATTCTGGTGATGTTCGAGGGGCGCATTGTCGGCGAGGTGCCGGCGGGCGAGGCGAATGAGCGCCTGCTCGGCCTGATGATGGCCAATGCCGCGCCCGAGGCCGCGGAGGCGGTGGACTCATGAGCGCCGAGCCTGGAAGGATCCCGCGCTGGGTCGACATCGGCCTCATTCCGCTGATCAACATCGCGATGGCCTTCGTGGTCTCCGGCGTCATCATGTGGGCCATCGACGTCGATCCGATCCAGGCGGTGGAGATCATCCTCTACGGTGCCTTCGGTTACGACGAGGCGATCGGCTACACCCTCTACTACACGACCAATTTCGTCTTCACCGGCCTCGCCGTGGCGGTGGCCTTCCATGCCGGCCTCTTCAACATCGGCGGCGAGGGGCAGGCCTACATCGGTGGTCTCGGCGTAGGGCTTGGCATCCTGCTGGTCGATTCGACCCTGCCGTTCTTCGTCATCCTGCCGCTCTCCATCCTGCTGTCGGCGGCATTCGGGGCCGCCTGGGCGGCGATCCCGGCCTATCTGCAGGCCTATCGCGGCAGCCACATCGTCATCACCACCATCATGTTCAATTTCATCGCCTATTCGCTGATGGTCTACCTGATGGTCAACGTGCTGATCAAGCCGGGGCAGATGTCGCCGGAAAGCCGCGAGTTCGCCGAGAGCGCCTGGCTGCCCTTCGCGCACGAAATTCTCGCCTGGTTCGGAATCGAGGTGACCCGCTCGCCGCTGAACCTGTCGCTGATCTGGGCGCTGATCTGCTGCCTGCTGGTCTGGCTGCTGATCTGGCGCACGCGCTGGGGGTACGCCATCCGCGTCGTCGGCGGCAACGAGCCGGCGGCGGTCTATGCCGGGATCGACCCGGCCAAGGTGGTAATTGCCACCATGTGCGTGTCGGGCGCGCTCGCTGGCTTCGTCGGCCTCAATGAAATCATGGGAGTGCAGCATCGCCTGCTGTTGAACTTTACGGCGGGCTACGGCTTCGTCGGCATCGCCGCCGCCCTGATGGGCCGCAACCACCCCGTCGGCATCATCCTGGCGAGCCTGCTGTTCGGTGCCCTTTATCAGGGCGGCGCCGAGCTCGCCTTCGAGATGCCGCGAATCACGCGCGAGTTGGTGGTCGTGATTCAGGGTTTGGTGATCCTGTTCTCGGGCGCGCTCGAATACATGCTTCGCCCGAGGATCGAGGCGCTTTTCCGCCGGCGTTCCACGCTGGCGGGGGAGGCATAGGGCGATGGACGAGCACTTCCTCCTCGCCGTCTTGACGCTCGATGCGACCTTGCGCGTGGCGACGCCGCTGATCCTCTGCGCCATGGCCGGGCTGATTTCCGAACGCTCGGGCATCATCGACATCAGCCTCGAGGGCAAGATGCTGGGCGCGGCCTTCGCCGCCGCCGCGGTCGCGCATGTTTCGGGCAGCGAATGGGTAGGCCTGCTGGCGGCCATCGCGACGGGCATGATGCTGGCGCTGGTGCACGGCTTCGCCTGCATCACCCACAATGGCAGCCAGGTGGTCAGTGGCGTGGCGATCAACATTCTGATGTCGGGGCTGACGGTGACGCTTGGCATCGCCTGGTTCGCCCAGGGCGGACAGACGCCCGGACTGGTGGAGGCGGAGCGCTTTCGCCCCCTGACCTGGCCGGGCGTCGAGGCCCTGGCGGATATCCCCATTCTCGGCACGGTCTACGTCGAGTTGTTGAGCGGTCACAACGTTCTGGTCTATGTGGCGCTGGCCATGGTGCCCTCGACGTGGTGGCTGCTCTACCGGACGCGGTTCGGGCTTCGGCTCCGCGCCGTCGGCGAGAACCCCGAGGCGGTCGATACCGCCGGCATTTCCGTCGCCTGGCTGCGCTATCGCGCGGTGCTGCTGGCGGGCATCCTCTCGGCGGTCGCCGGCGCCTATCTCTCCACCGCGCAGAACGGCGCCTTCGTGCGCGAGATGACGGCGGGACAGGGTTACATCGCGCTCGCCGCGATGATCTTCGGCAAGTGGCGGCCTTTCCCGGCCCTCGGCGCCTGCCTGCTGTTCGGCTTCCTGGACGCCCTCGCGGTTCGGCTCCAGGGCGTCGAACTGCCTATGGTCGGCGAGATTCCGGTACAGTTCATCCAAGCCATGCCTTATGTCCTGACGGTGGTACTATTGGCGGGCTTCATGGGTCGGGCGATCGCGCCAAAATCCATCGGCATACCGTATGTGAAGGAACGATGAGTGAGCATTTGCAGGACCTGATCCGGCGGGCCGGCGAAGCGCGGGAGCGGGCGCACGCGCCTTACTCGGGCTTCAAGGTCGGCGCCGCGATACGGAGCGGCGACGGCCGCATCTTCGCCGGCTGCAACGTCGAGAACGCCGCCTATCCCCAGGGCTGGTGCGCCGAGACCTCGGCGATCGCGGCGATGGTCGGCGCGGGGCATCTTGCCGTCGCGGAGGTCGTGGTGACCGGTGGGGGCGCCCGGCTCTGCACGCCTTGCGGCGGTTGCCGGCAGAGACTCGCGGAGTTCGCCGGACCCGAGATCCCGGTCCATGTCTGCGGTCCCGAGGGGTTGCGCCGCACTTTCACCCTCGGCGAGTTGATGCCGCACGCCTTCGACAGGGACAACTTGGATTGAGCGTCGCGGCCGCCGTCGAGGCGATCCGGGCCCGGGCCGCCGGGGCCGCGCCCCGCGTCGGCCTGATCCTCGGCACTGGCCTGGACCCGCTGGCGGCGGAGATCGGCGCGGCGGTCGAGATCGATTATGCGGATATTCCGGGGTTTCCCCGGCCCTCCGTCGACGGCCATGCCGGGCGGTTGGTGGTCGGGCAGCTCGGCGGACAAGCGGTCGCCTGCATGCGCGGACGCGCGCATCTCTACGAAGGCGGTCCGGATGACGCGATGGCCGTGCCGGTGCGTGCCTTGGCGGCGCTTGGCTGTGAGATGCTGATTCTGACCAACGCCGCCGGCGGCATCGCCTTGGGTATGTCGCAGGGCGACCTGATGGTGATCGGCGACCACATCAACTTCGCCGGCCGCAACCCGCTGGTCGGATCTAACGACGATGCCGTCGGTCCCCGCTTTCCCGACCTGACGGAAGCCTATGACGCCGAGATCCGACAGGGCCTACACCGGGCGGCAAAGAGCGAGGGGATCCGGCTGCACGAAGGCGTTTACCTATGGTGTCTTGGACCCAACTTCGAGACACCCGCGGAAATCCGCGCTTTCGCCCGCCTCGGCGCCGATGCGGTCGGCATGTCGACGGTGCCGGAGTGCCTGTTGGCGCGTCACGCCGGCCTGAAGGTCGCGGCGATCTCCACCATCACCAATCTGGCCGCCGGCCTCTCCGGCGAGGCGATCGATCACGCCGGCACGCTCGTCGTCGGCGGACGGGCGGCGGGCGATCTCTCGCGATTGCTGAAACGTTTCCTCGCGGACCTGGGTCCGTGACCCTGCCGCAGGAAATCATCCGCCGCAAACGCGACGGTCAGGCATTGGCACGGGCGGATATCGAGGCGATCGTCTCGGGTATCGCCGAGGGCACGCTGGCGGATGCCCAGGTCGGCGCCTTCGCCATGGCCGCCTGGCTCAATGGCCTGAACGCGGCCGAGACGGTCTCGCTGACCAGGGCGATGACCGCTTCCGGCCGACGGCTCGAGTGGGCGGGCCTGGGCCTCGACGGGCCGGTCCTCGACAAGCATTCGAGCGGTGGGGTCGGCGACAAGGTGAGCCTGATCCTGGCCCCGTTGCTGGCCGCTTGCGGTGCCTATGTGCCGATGATCTCCGGCCGTGGCCTCGGACATACGGGAGGAACCCTCGACAAGCTGGAGGCGATCCCCGGCTATGACGCGACGCCCGACCTCGATCGTTTTCGCCGAGCCGTGGCGCGGGCGGCGGCGGCGATCATCGGCCAGACCGCCGATCTGGCGCCGGCCGACCGGCGCCTCTACGCCGTGCGCGACGTGACCGCGACGGTCGAAAGCGTGCCGCTGATCACCGCCTCGATCCTCTCCAAGAAGCTCGCCGCCGGACTCGATGCGCTGGTGATGGACGTCAAGGTCGGAGACGGCGCCTTCATGCCGACCTACGAGAAGTCGAAGGAGTTGGCC
>CAJHXP010000103.1_pt1 | contig 12781 bp, 12 predicted proteins | sample 9198551 | NCBI WGS metagenome assembly CAJHXP01 (sample SAMEA7708297, study PRJEB35096) | sediment metagenome | biome: marine neritic benthic zone biome [ENVO:01000025]; feature: sediment [ENVO:00002007]; material: shallow marine sediment [ENVO:03000034] sea grass bed [ENVO_01000059] ... | reverse complement strand
GTTCCAGGGGTACGCAAGGTCCGACGCATCCGCTCCCGTTCGCTCGGGGCCATGCGAATGGTCGATATGGTGGTCACCGTGGACCCGAATCTCTCCACGATCGAGTCCCACGCGATTGCCGACGCCATAGAGCGGCTGCTCGAGGAAAGGCATGGAGTGGGCGATACTTCGATCCATATCGAGCCCGATTCCTGAGTATCTCGCCCGAAAGCGCTCTTGGCAGAGGCTCAGGTTTCCTTCGGGGCCTCGACTGCTTCGGATAGTGGCGCAGTTGTCTCCGGTGCCGAGGGGCGATCCACCGCGCCGCGCAGACTCCGGCCTACCGCCTCGGCGATCGGCAGCAACTCCTGCTGCGCCATCTTGCCGGTCAGACTGTAGGCCATGTGGCTGTCCTGCCAGAAGAACTGGGAGGCTTCGCCGTCGCGCCTGAAGGTGAAACCGGTCTGACCCGCCTTGCCGCCGTGGCGCATGTAGAGCGTTACGCGCTTTCCGGCCTCGTTCTGATAGAGCAGCTGTGCGGCCGGAAGGCCGGCTTTCGTCTTCACGATGCGCTCGGCCACAAGCTGGAACCCCACCACCTTCAGGTCGGGCACCCGCGACGGCGCGCCGCCGGGCTGTGCCGCGAGCCAGGCGACGACCTGGCGTTCGCCGTGCTGCGGATCGAGGGTAATCGGCTGACCTGACGCCAAGGTCCGTCCTGCGGGCCCGACGGCCTGCTCCAAGGCGATCAAGCCGGCTGTCCCGGCGGTCAGAAGCAAGGCGACGCAAGCGGCCAAGTGAGGGAATTTGCGCCGTGGCGGCGCGCTGGGCGCGGCGGCGTGGCGCCGCTGCGCGTCTAACGCGCGTGCCAGGGCGGCGATCCTGGGCGGAATGGGCTTGCCCTCTTCAATGGCCGAAGTACCGGGCAGTGGGTCGAAGAGAGCCCGCAATCCGGTGTTCTGGGCGCGGTAGGCGGCGATGCGTGCCGCCTCCGAGGGGTTGGCGGCCAGGAAGGCCTCGATCGTGCCGCGTCGCCGGCCGTCCAGCTGGCCGTCGACATAGGCCTGCAGATCGTTTTCCCAGACCGTGTTGTCGTTGTCGTGCCCTGCCGGCGTCATTGTACGTTCCGTAAACTGGGCACCTTCCGCAGACTGGCCAACGGCGCGCCGTTCATCGATTGGCGCAGGGCCTCGCGGCCACGCGACAGGCGCGACATCACGGTGCCGATGGGAATCTCCAGAACTTCCGCCGCTTCCTTATAGGCGAGGCCTTCGTAGCCGACGAGCAGGACCGCCTGGCGCTGATCCTCGGGCAGCCGCTCCAGGGCGTCCGCCAGGTCGTGCAGTTCTATTTGGCCGTACTGCGGCGCCGGGCGCGCCAGCCGGTTCTCCAGCACTTCCTCGGGGAGACCGTATTGCCAGCGTTGGCGTTCGACCCGCCGGTCGACGTGGACGTTGTGCAGGATGGTGAAAAGATAGGCGCGCAGGTTGCGGATTTCTCCCGCCTTGTGGTGCCGTGCCAGCGCCCGGCTGAGGCTCTCCTGCACCAGGTCGTCCGCTTCCGACGGGTCGCCGGCCAGGGCGCGCGCATAGCGCCGAAGGCAGGGGATGTGCTCCAGAACCGTCGTCTCCGCTTTTGCCACGCTTTTGGTCTCCCACTTTGCCGGTCGCTTCAACAGGAGTCGAAGGTAGGCAGGCCGCAGGGAGCTGTCCTGGAACCTTAAGGGGGCTGATTTGTGGCGAATTGTGGTGGTCTCTGCCGCATCCATGACAGACCCGGAAGCTGCGACAGCGCTGTTGCGGCGCGGCCCAAGGGGCAGCGCCCCGCGGGTCAAATCCAACCTCATCTGAAGATGACCCGCCAAGGCTACGAATCTTACCGGCTGCTGCCGGGTTGCGTCGTATCCGGCTGCATGGTCTCCGGCTGCATCGCCTGAGGCTCGCTGCTCTCCGGCATGATGGGCGCGGTCTCGCTGCTGCCGGCCGGCGGCACTGCGCCTTGTTGTTGCATCGGCGCGGCTGGGTCGTCCGAGGCCTGCTGCTGGTCGCAGGCAGTGAGCGCCAGGGCGAGGGCGGCGGCGGTGAGGGACGTGAATAGAAGCGACTTGGTCATCGGTCAATCCTCCTACTGCAGTGGGTTTTCAAGGTCTAAAGACGCGGCATGGCGGGGCCGAGGAGGCGGCCGGCGCGAGGGGAGAGCTACGCCGGCCGCCTTTGCGGGCTGTGAGGGAAGTGCACGCCCGCATTCGCTGTTCCCGGGTCCGAAAACTTCGATTCCCTCCGATATCCCGTTTCTCTGCTTTAGTGCCCCGGCTCAACGCCCAGGGCCTGAAGGCTCGGGATGCCGTCGATTCTCGCTTTCGGCATTCGGGCGGGACCACGACAAACGCCTTTTCGCGAAGGCTTTCCCCTACGGACCCCTAGCTGGTTGCTTTATTCCCGTCCTGCCGACAGGTTGACCGGGGGCAGCGCGGTCCCTTAACACTCCGGTAAGCTTAAGTGGCGCATTTATAAGCACGATCTGGATTTGTTTTTCGGCAGACGGTGGGAATCGCCCCGAAGGAGCCGCGAAGAACAATGCGTTGGTTTGACGGGTTTGTGGCGTTGGTCATTGCTGGACTGACGGCTTATCTGGTCGCCCAGCCGCCGCTGCGCGGGCTGGAAGGCATGGCCTATGACCTCCTGCTGCGGGCACGTCACGAAGTCTACGGTCAGGAATCGTCGCCGCAGCCTTCGCCGGTGGTAGTGGTTGCCCTCGATCAGGAAACCGCGTTGCGGCCGCCTTTCGACCGCTTACCGCAGGAACTCTGGACGCCGCAGATCGCTGCGGTGATGCAGCGGACCCTGGACGCCGGTGCATTGGTCATCGGCCAGCAGCGGGCCTTTGCCGGGTCGGCTAACGGCGTTGTTGAGGATTACGATGCCGACTATCTGGCGCTGCTCAGCAGCGCCGGGGCGGATGGCAGGATGGTGCTCGGCCGGCGGGCGCCGGCAGCGGACCGTCTCGGCCCCGCGCCAGAGCACGTCGAAGCCGTTGGCGGGAGCCGCAATCTGCGCCGCATCGGACTGCATCCCGATGCCGACGGCGTGCTGCGCCATGTAGCTCTTTTTGAAAGCAGCGGTGACGACACCGGTACGGTTAGCCTGAACCCGTCCCTGGCAATGGAACTGGCCGCCCGTGTCATCGGCGAGCGACCGCATCTCTTGAACGGCAGTACCTTGGTGCTCGGGCGCTACGCCGTTCCGGGGTCCGCCAACAATGCCATGCTGATGAACTTCCAAGGTGGCGGCGGCGGTATTCCGGTGTTTTCCTTGGGCGATCTCTACGCCTGTTCGCAAGATGGCGGGGAAGCGTTTTTCCGAAAGCACTTCGATGACAAAGTGGTGCTTTTCGGGCGAACCGATACCCCCGGGGCGCGCAGCGTGGCAGCGGCCCGCTTTCTCAACCTGCACAATGCCGACCGCTACGCGGAGCGCTGCCATCTGCCGGTCATGCGAAGCCTCGTCGGCCTCGACAGTCCCCATACCATGCCTGAGGTGGTGGTGACCGCGACGGCGGTGCGCAATCTGCTGCAGCGTGATGCAGTCAAGACCCTACCAGTCTATGCCGCCGTTCTGGCCAGCGGCCTGCTGGCCTTGGCCACGGCCTTTGCCGTGCTGCGCATCTCTCCGGCCTTGGTGGCGCCTGGGGTGCTGCTGCTCCTGGTCGGCTGGAGCTATCTTGCGGTCGTAATGCTCGCGCAGGAGACCTGGCTCATGCCGCTGGCGCAACCGGCCACGGCGACCATCATCGCCTATGCTTGCACCTCGGCCTACCGCGCGCTGCGCCGCCTGGGGCCGCAGGGCCATTCCACCTGATCAATGCCGCACTTGAGGCAGGTCAATGCCAAGCGATCGGCACCCGGCGATGGTAGAGGCTGACAGCAAGAAGGAGGGAGCTGTAGGCATGGCTTTGAGATTGATCGGGCGGAAGACGGCAGTGGTCTTGTTCCTGGCTTCATCCCTCGGCGCGCTGCCCGCGTCGGCGCAGGAATGGCAACCTGAATTGACCGACCAGATGCTCCGCGAATACGATTGCGAGGTTGCCTTTCTCAGCCAGGTCGCCGAGCGGATGGTCAATGGCGACTTGATCGTTCTGGCCAAGGTGCACTGTATTGATAAGCGTACCTTCGATGCCTATCGCGACAGTGCTTTCGGACCTTTTGAGATTCACCCCTGCGAGAATCCGAACAACCGGGTTTGCTGAGGGGCTGCCTTAGCGCGAAGTGCCTGTCAGCTCGCTTTTCGCCAGATGCGGGCGCAATGCCGGCATGAGCAGGCGGAACGGCAGCAGCATGAGGCCGGCCATGGCCATCTTGGCGCCGAAGTCGCCGAGCGCCCAGGTAATCCAGGGCAGGCCGGTGCCGGCAAAAGCGAGTGAGAAAAACAGCACGGTATCGACGATCGAGCCGATTGTGGAGGACACCAGCGGTGCCCGCCACCACAGACCGCTGCGCAGGCGGTTGAAGACGGCGACGTCCAGCAGCTGGGCCACCAGGAAGGCGGAGCCGGAGGCGATCGCGATGCGCGGGGTGGCCAGCCAGATCGACAGCGCGACTGCCAGGGCAAAACCGACGCAAATCACCACGCGTGCCGCCTTGGGCCCGAGGGTGCGATTTGTCAGGTCGGTGACCAGGAAAGCCACCGGATAGGTCAGCGCCCCCCAGGTCAGCCAATCGTTGATCGGGAACTGAACCGCATAGTTGGACAGCGCGACGATGCCTACCATCGCGGCGATACCTGCGGCGATTCCCGCCGGGGAGAAGGTGAAGCGCTGCTCGCTCATGGGATGTTCCTGCCTTTGTCGTCCGGCCCGGGTATCGGCCCGCGGGCGGCGGTTTCCTAACAGATGGCCGTCGGGAAAGCCAGCGGCATCGAATCCGGCCAAACCTAGGTCAGCAAGGGCAGCGGGCGGTGCCGCCCGAGACTGTCGGGCGCCGGCGGCAGGCCGAGCCAGCCCTGCGACAGGCTGGCGTAGACCTGGCGGAAGTCCAGGCGGTGGTGCAGGTCGCCGCCTTCCAGGTCGTCGAGCGGCGGCTGCTCGCCGAAGAAGCCGCCCTTGACCTCTCCGCCGAGCAGGAACTGCGGCGCGGCGGTGCCGTGGTCGCTGCCGCCGCTGGCGTTCTCGGCCGCCCGGCGGCCGAACTCCGCATAGGTCATCACCAGGCTGCGGCGCCAGGCGCCTGCCTCAATCAGGGCCAGGCGGAAGGCCACTAGGCCCTCGGCGAGTTCGGTCAAGAGGGCGGCATGGCGGGCGGCCTGCTGGGCGTGGGTGTCGTAGCCGCTTTGCTGCAGCTTGATGACGGAGGCCTCGACCCCGGCGGCGACGAGGACCGCCGCCTGCTGCAGTTGGCGCCCCAGTGCCGATTTCGGAAAGGCGGTCTTCAGTTTAGGGGCAGCCTGCAGGCGCTGGTCGATCTGCACCGCGGCACCCTGCATCCGGCTGCGCGTCGTCAGGATATGGCCGAGGGCCGGGTTATCGCTTGCCGCACCGCCGCCGCCGAGCAGGCGCGCCGCCTGGCGGAGCTGGCGCGGATCGCGCATCACCACGGTGGTCACCGCATCGCCGGCCAGCGGCCCCGGCGGGCCGCCGAGCACGATCCCCTGGGCGGCAAAGCCAGGCCGGCCCCCGGTTTCGACCAGCACCCGGTGCAGCCAGCCGTTCTGCAGCGTTTCTTCCGCGGCCGAGGCACTGTTCCAGATCTCGATCGACCGGAAGTGCGAACGGTTCGGCCGGGGGTAGCCGACCCCCAGCGCGATGGCCAGTTCTCCGGCCTGCCAAGGGGCCATCAGGGGCGCCAGTGCCGGATGCAGGCCGAGGCGCTCGTCCAGCTGCAGCACCCGGTCGCGCGCGATGGCGAGCTTGGGCCGGGCAGGGGTGTAGGCGGGGTCGGCGAAGGGCACCACAGAGTTGAGGCCGTCGTTGCCGCCGTTCAGCTCGACCAGGATCAGCACCCGCGGCGGCTCTGCGGCCAGGCCCAAAGCCGCGGGCAGCGGGGCTGTCAGCGGCAGGGCGGCAGCGGTGGCGAGCAGGCGGCGGCGGGAGATCTCGGACAAGCAGCCGGCTCCTACTTCAAGTGGTACGCGGGATCGGCGAGCAGGCTGCGCACCAGCGCGCCGCTGGCCCGGCGGTCGAGTACATCGCCGTCAACGGGCGCCACGGCGAGTACCAGCAGCGTTACCGTCTCGGCCTCCTGCCAGCTGTCCGGCAGTGAGGCAACCCAGCGGTCGAAGATCGCCGAGCGCTGGTCTCGCGCGGTGCCGGCGGCCAGGGCCATGTCCCTCCGCGCATTGCCGGTCACCCGCGCAATCAGTGCCTGGCGATCGAGCAGCGTCGCGCCGGTGATCCAGGCGGTGCCGCCGGGCCAGCCCTTGACGTCGGGAGGGTCGAAGAGGTCCTGGCCGAGGCGGCGGCTGATCCAGGCCAGATCGCGATCCTCGCCGACTGGCAGCTCGAAGAGGCGCAGCGTGCCGACGACGAAATCGACCGGCGACTTGACCAGCCGCCCTCGGGTGGCGGGATCCCAGAAGGCGTCGCTCTCGAAGAGGGCGGCCAGCAGCGCTTTCATCTCGTAGCCGCTGCTGCGGAATATATGCGACAGATGCTCCACTTCGGCGGGCTGGGGGCGCTCGGAGATGAAGTGCCGCCACAGCTTGGTGACGATGAGTCGCGCCGTTTCCGGTTGCTCCAGCAGCAGGTCGATGACCTGGTCGCCGTCGAAACGCGCCCGCCTGCCGAGGATCTGTTTTTCGCCGCCGTCGTGCAGAGGCGCCCGGAAGCGGAAGGCGCCGCTGTCGCGGTCGATGCTCCAGCCGGTGAAAGCGCGGGCGGCTTCCGTCATGTCTGCTTCCGTGTAGTTGCCCTCGCCGAGAGTGAAGAGTTCCAGCAGTTCGCGCGCGAAATTCTCGTTCGGCGCCTGCTTGCGGCTGCGCGCGTTGTCGAGGTAGAGCAGCATCGCCGGGTCGCGGGAGATGGCGTGCAGCAGCGCACCGAAATTGCCGAGCGCGTGGCGGCGCAGCAGGACGTTTTGGCGGTAGAGCAGGGCGGGGGCCTTCACCTTGGTCAGGCTGGAGGTGAAATGACCATGCCAGAACAGCGTCATCACCTCGCTCAGCGGTGTCGGGCTGTCCAGCATCTCGCGCAGCCACCAGGCTTTTAGGTCCAGCGCCTGCTCGCGCAGTGTCTCGCGCAGGACCCGGCGTTCGTCCTGGCTCATGTCGGTTCTGCGCGGCGGTATCCAGTCGGCGGTCCAGGCTGGCGGCGGTGTGGCGGCGTGAGGGCTGGCCTGATCGAGAATCTGCGCGACCGCCTGGGATCGCGTAAGCTTGGCCAGGGCGTCGATCTCCGCCGGTGTGCCGACAAATCCGCTGCGCGCCAGCAGGTGGCGGGCCTCCTCGATGCTGAGCGCCGCCGCGCCGCCTGGCTGCACCACGACAGCAGCGGCCAGGAACAGGCTGGAAAACAGGGCCGTGGTCAGCTGCATCGATTTCGCCTTGGCAGCACTCTCACTGTTGCTTGCCTATTGTTGCTACGCCTATCGCGAGGCTTTCATCCCCCTTGGGGGATGGGCTAGTCTCCTGCCGCCGTGCTCCTGTCTTGATCCGGGGCCGCGTCCTGCTTCGGGGAGTTGTCTTGAACCGAATTCGATTGCCGGCCATCTGCGGCATCCTGTTGCTTGCCCTTGCGGTTCCCGTCGTCGACCGTCCGGTCCTGGCGCAGAGTCTCGAGCTTTCACCGGCACCTTTCAAGGCCCTGTCGGAGGGCACGCGCATGGTCTGGGAGAATATCGACAGCGGCAAGCGCGTCGAGGGTATCGTCGGGCGCACCAACGGTATGATCGTGTCCTGGATCTGGGAAGGGCGCAATTTTTCTAGCTTTGCCCACATCTGCATGGACTGCGTGGCCGCCGGGGTTCCGCCCGACGGCGGTATTCTGGGGCAGCTCTTTCCGCTTGAAGTCGGCAAGTCCGTGGGCTTTGTCCGGCGCTGGGGAGGCGGAGCCTGGCGCGACCGCATCGAGGTGCAGGGGACCGAGCGCGTTTCTGTGCCCGCCGGCACCTTCGATACCTACGTGCTGCTGCGCCGCTCCGAACAGATCGACAGCGACTGGCGCGCCGAGCAGCGCTCCTGGTACGCACCCGAGTTGGGCTGGGTGGTGAAGTTCGAGGGCTACAACAGCCGCGGCGCCGGAGAGCGCTGGCAGGCGATCAGTTTCGACTGATCCGCGCATCGCGATCCTGGCTAACCTTTTGGGGCGAAAGGGACCCTTGGTCCGACCCACAGAAATCCGCAGTTTTCCACAGATTTCAGCCTGGACAGCAAAGTCCCTCCGCTATATTGTGCATCTAGCTGTCGCATAAACGACATATAGTATGTGCCCCAAGATATAGCTAAAAGCATAGAGGCAATCGCATGACTTGGACTGAAGAACGCGTTGCGGAACTCATGCGGCTCTGGGAAGCAGGCCGAAGTGCGTCGGAGATCGGCCGACTCCTGGGGGTTTCGAAGAACTCCGTTGTGGGCAAAGCTCACCGGATGAAGTTGAAGGCCCGGCCGTCGCCCATCAAGCGTGGGGTAACACCTCAGGTGCGCCGCCCGGCGCTTGCGCCGATGCCGAAACCCGTGGTGCAGGCGGAACCGGTGCGCAAGCCGGAGCAAGTGCGCGCCGCCGCTCCGGCACCGGTCCAGCGCCCGACCAAGGCGATGCATCGCATGCAGGGCAAAGGCCCGAACTGCCTCTGGCCGATCGGCGATCCCGGCGACCAGGATTTCCACTTCTGCGGCGAACCGGCGGTTGCCGGCAAGCCCTACTGCGGCGAGCATTGCGCGCGTGCGTACATCGTTCGCAACCGCTCGGACTCTCAAGCGGCTTAGTTTTTTCGCGGAAAGCTCCGACGTTTCCTGGAAGCGATACCGGGAAACGTCGGAGTACGCTTTGAACGATCCTTCAGCTAGATAACCAGCGCTGCCCCGCCGCGGCGTGGATCTCCTGCCGCCGACAACTCACCTTCGGCGCTGAGCGCCACACCGTGCACCCCACCGAAAAACAGGTTGTGCGCGGGCCAGGTAATGGGCCGATAGCCCCGCTGTGCCAGCAGCCTGTCCGCCTCGGCGGGCAAGCCCCCTTCCAGATTGGCGATCGGACCCTCGACATGCAGGCGCGGCGCCTCGCTGGCCGCAGACATGCACATATCGTGGTCGAGCAAGTTCACCAGCACCTGCAGCACCGCTGTTCGGATGCGGTTGGATCCGCCGGAGCCGATGGCATAGCGCGTGCCCTCGGCGCTGGTCGCAAGGGTCGGCGCCATCATCGAAGACAGCCGGCTGTCCTGCGGCCAGCGGTGAAAGCCGCCGTGGTTCAAGTCTTCCTCGCCCAGCATGTTGTTCAGCATGATGCCGCTGCCCGGCAGGTGGGTGCCGCAGCCCTCTCCGTTGGAAAGGCTCATGGCGGCCAGGTTGCCGGCGCCGTCGACGACGCTGATGTGGGTGGTGCCACGGGTGAAGCTGCCGTGGCCGCGGACCTCTTCGTTGTAGCGGTCGAGGAGCGCCGGATCGAAGAGCCGCGCCGCCGCCTCGGATTCCGCCCGGTCGCCGACGGCCTCCTCCAAACGTGCTTCGATGCGGGCCTTGTTGGTCAGTTCCATGACCCGCGCCAGCAGCAGCAGGCTGTCGACCGTTCCGCTACCGAGCCGTGCGGGCGCTTCCTCGGCCAGCAGGGCGAGGGCAAAGCCGATGAGGATGCCGCCGCAGGACGGTGGCGGGTTGGTGACGACCCGGTGCCCCCGGTAGTCGCAGACGAAGGGATGGCGGCGGGCGACTTGATAAGCCGCTAGGTCTTCCTCGGTCAGCAGGCCGCCGGATTCCCGGCATAGCCGCACCAGACGGGTGGCGAAGTCGCCTTCGTAGAAGAGCCTCGCGCCCTCGGATGCCAACGCCTCGAGGCTGTCGGCGAGCAGCGGCTGGCGGAGCCTCTCGCCGGTTGCCAACATGCTACCGTCATCGCGTAGGAACAGGTTGCGGGACTCCGCCGTGGCCTTCAGGACCGGGGCGACGACCTCGAAGAGGTAACCGTCAATGGGCCGCAGCACGACACCGTCGCGTGCCAGCCTGACGCCCGGCTCGACGATGCGCGATATCGGCAGGCTGGCCAGTTCCTCGTGGACGGCGAAGAGACCTTTGATCGCGCCGGGTACGGCCATGGCGCCGACGCCGATGTGAAATTCCTGGGTCGCCGTGCCGAAGTCCGCGAGAATCGGATAGAAGTCCAGGCTGGCCGGCGTGCGGCGTTGCTTTGGGGTCTGTACGAAGAAGTCATAAAGCAGGGGGGCCTGCCCGGCCGGCTGGGCCAGCAGGAAGCCGCCGCCGCCCAGCGAAGCGAGCACCGGCTCGGCGGCACAAGCCGCGCAGAAGGCCGCGAGCACTGCATCGAAGGCATTGCCGCCCTCGGCCAGGATTTCCTCTGCCGCTGCCGCCGTTGCCGGATGGCCACAGGCCACAGCACCGCGCCGCTGCGTCTGTTCCGATCTGCCCATACTGTGTTGCTTTCCCGGCGAAATTCTAAGGACGCGCCGTCCCCTTAACTGGCGGCGCCGACGGATCAGCGGCAGAGGGTGGCGGCTTTTTTCCCGTCATGCAACGCCGGCGACCCGAGAAATCGCGCGACGCCCGGCTCTCGCCGCCCGGCTTGGTCGTCTTGTTAACCAAGAAGCTAAGAAAAGCCTTAAGGCCTGGGTTGCCACCATGGTGACTTGCGGAGCTGCGGCCTTGCGCCCTGCCGGTGTCAGAGATAACAGGATCGGAACCGATGAGTGGGTTTCACAATGACAGCCTGCCGACCAGCCGCTTGCTCGGCCACAGCCTGAAGCTGGCGCTGGCGGTCGTTGTCACCGGCCTTATTGTCGTCTTCCTGGTCGACCGGGAGGAGGGCAGTGTTGCGCCTCTCGCCCTGTCGCGCGATCTCGCCCCGGCAAGAGACCGTGCGGTTGCGGGGCCAACCTCGGAACTGGCGCTGAAGGCCGGATCACGTGGTCACTTCGTGGTCGAGGCGGAGATCAACGGCGAGACGCTGAGGTTTCTCGTCGATACCGGGGCCAGCTCGATCTACCTGACCCCCGACGATGCCGCGCAGCTCGGCTGGACGCCGCAGCGCTTGACCTACAGCGAGCGCTATCAAGCCGCCGGCGGCGAAATCCGGGCCGCACCGATAACGCTCCGTACATTGCGAATCGGTCAGTTGGAGTTGTACGACCTGCCGGCCTCGGTGGGCGAATCTCCGGGCGCCATTTCGCTGCTCGGGATGACCTTCCTCAAGAGCCTCGAGAGCTACGAAGTGCGCGGCGACACTCTCATTCTTTCCTGGTAACCGCCGACGATTCCTCGCTTAGGTCTTCAAGGTTCTCTCAAGATCGGGGAAGGTCCAGGGGGCGGCCTTTTCATAAGCGCGCGCCGCGCGCAGTACCAAGGCCTCGGCGAAGCGCGCGCCGACGATCTGCAGACCAGCCGGCAGGCCTTTCCTGGTGAGGCCACAGGGAACACTGGCGGCTGGTTGCTGGGTCAGGTTGAAGAGGTAGGAAAACGGCGTCCACTCCGGCCAGCGCTGCATGCCGCTATTCGCCGGCACTTCGGTGCCGGCCTCGAAGGCGGGGATCGGCAAACTAGGTGTCACCAGCAGGTCGTAAGTCTGGTGGAACTCGTTGGCTGCCACCATCAGCTGTTCGCGGCGGGTGACCGCGGCGAGGTAGTCCAACAGGCTGTATGTTTTGCCCTCGGCAGCAACCTCCAGCAGTCCGGGGTCCATCTTCGCCTGGGCGGTCTCGTCGAAACGGCTCAGCAGGTTCGCGGCGCCGGCGTACCAGTGCATGCGGAACACCCGGTCGGCATCGCGGCTGTCGGGCTCGGCTTCGACAACCTCGGCGCCCAGCCCGGCCAGTATCTCTACCGCTTTGGCCACCAGGGCGGCGATCTCGGGATCGACGGCATGTCCGCCGAGCGTCGGGCTGAAGGCGATCTTCAGGCCCTCAATGCCCTTTTCCAGCCCGTTCAGGTAGTCGCTGCCCTCGTACGGCAGGCTGTAGGCGTCGCGCGGATCGGGCTCGGCGATGACCGACAGCAGCATTGCCGCATCGCTGACGCTGCGCGTCATGGGGCCGATGTTGGAAAGGGTACCGAAGGGACTCAGTGGATAGGCGGGCACGCGGCCGAAGGTGGCCTTCAGGCCGAAGATGCCGGTGAAGCCCGCGGGGATACGCACAGAACCGCCACCGTCGGTGCCCAACGCCAAGGCACCCATGCCTGCGGCGATGGCCGCCGCTGCGCCGCCGCTCGAACCGCCGGGCGTGGTCCGCGGATCCCAGGGATTGCGCGTCACGCCGTCGAGCGGCGAATCGGTGACGCCCTTCCACCCGAATTCCGGCGTCGTGGTCTTGCCGATCATCACTGCACCATGTTCGCGCAGGCGCGCCACCGCGGGCGCATCCTCGTCCCAGGCCTGGTCGCGCGAGACCGCCTTGGAACCGCGCAGGGTCGGCCAACCCTTGGTCAGCAGAATATCCTTGATGGAGACCGGCACACCGTCGAGCGGCCCGCGCGGCGCGCCCAGGCGCCAACGCTCCTCCGACTCCGCGGCGGTGGCCTGGGCGCTTTCGGCGGTCACAAGATTGAAGGCATTGAGCTTGGCGTCGTAGCGCTCGATGCGGGCCAGTGCGGCACGGGTTGCTTCCACCGGCGACAGCTCCCCGGCGCGAAAGAGCTTCACCAGTTGGCTC
>CAJHXP010000614.1_pt1 | contig 12961 bp, 7 predicted proteins | sample 9198551 | NCBI WGS metagenome assembly CAJHXP01 (sample SAMEA7708297, study PRJEB35096) | sediment metagenome | biome: marine neritic benthic zone biome [ENVO:01000025]; feature: sediment [ENVO:00002007]; material: shallow marine sediment [ENVO:03000034] sea grass bed [ENVO_01000059] ... | reverse complement strand
CTGGCGTAGATCGATTTTTATCGCGCTACCCGTCTCGCTGGCTGGGATTTTCCTGCTTCGCTACCTGTTCTTGCGGCTGATCGATACTGATCTTATTGCGCGTCGGATCCTGGTGCTGGGAACCGGCGAGAACGCGGCTGAAGTCGAGGCGCTTGAGGGATCAAGCGAAAGCTATGGACTGAATTGCGTCGGCTTCTTGGACGTCGAAGGCAATTCGGTTCATGTGTCTCCCTCGCGGGTGATCGCAGGTTCTGAACCGCTCCTTCAGCTTTGTGTCGACCGCCAGGTCAGCGAAATCATCGTCGCGGTCCAGGAACGTCGTGGCATGATTCCGGTGGACGAGTTGCTCGACTGCAAGCTCTCGGGAATTCCAATCTATGACTTAATGACCTTCATGGAACGCGAGACAGGGCGCTGCGATCTCAACGGTCTGCGTCCGAGTTGGTTCATATTCGCCGAGGGCTTCTCCGGTGGGGCGATCCAGCACGCGGTGAAGCGCGGTTTGGACGTGGCCCTCAGCATTGTCCTTTTGATTTTAACGCTGCCGCTTGTAGGGGCCACGGCGCTGGCCATCAGGGTCGAAAGCCCGGGCTCGGTGTTTTACTTGCAAGAGCGCGTCGGCCTCAAAGGCAAGGTCTTCAAAATTATCAAGTTCCGCAGCATGGCCATCGATGCCGAGGCGGATGGAAGTGCGGTCTGGGCAGCGCGGAACGATCCACGCATTACCTCCGTCGGTCGTATCATCCGGAAGTTCCGCATCGACGAGCTGCCGCAGATCATCAATGTTCTCAAAGGCGAGATGAGCTTCGTCGGTCCCCGCCCTGAACGCCCGGAGTTCGTCAAGCAGCTGACCGAGCAGTTCGGCTACTACAGTGAACGGCATCGCGTAAAACCAGGCATCACAGGATGGGCGCAGCTTCACTACGTTTACAGTGACTCGATCGAAGGCGGATTGACGAAGCTGCAATACGACCTCTATTACGTCCGGCACTACAGCTTGCTGCTGGACCTCTTCATCGTTATTCAGACAGTGCGCGTGATTCTCTGGCCCACGGGGGCGAGATAGGGTTGCTTGGTCGAAAAGCGCCATCGGCATGGAGGAAGCCGATTCTGCAAGGGGTGACTGCGCGCGCGTCTGGTCCACGGCCAACAACGATATGTTGAAACCTGACGGACCTCAGGCAAAGGCCCGCCACCTTCTGCACATTTTCGCGAGTTTTGGATATGGTGGTGTGCCGATCCGAATTTGTGAAGTGATCAATGGACTGCCGGATGGCTTCCGTCACACGATCGTCGCGCTCGATGCCTGCTTCGATGCCGGTAAAAGACTTGCGCCCCATACCGTTGTCGAATTTCGCAATCTAACGCTTCCACGATACAATCTCCTTCGCAGTATGGCTCACGTCAGGGATCTTGTTGGCGACGCGTCACCTGATCTGCTGTTGACCTATAACTGGGGTGCGATCGAGTGCGCCTTGGCGAACCGGCTGTTCGGCGTTTGCGACCATATTCATTTCGAGAGCGGCTTTGGGTCGGAAGAAGGCAGTGGTCAGCTCTGGCGCCGCAACCTTTTCCGGCGTGTTGCGCTCGCGCGTGTTCAAAAACTCGTCATACCGTCACGAACGATGATGGACATAGCGGTAGGGTCATGGGGGATCCCCCCTTCAAGGCTGCTGCACATACCGAACGGCGTCGATGTCTTGCGATTCAGCGGAGAGCCCGGCAGGCGCGATGATTTGCTTCCCGTCGTTGCCAACCGTCACGACACGATCATTGGGACCGCCGCGCCGCTGCGCCCGGAAAAGAACGTCGGGCGGCTCCTGCGCGCCTTTGCCGCGCTACCGGCTCAGCCGGACTGCGGGTTGGTGATCGCCGGCGACGGCGTCGAGATGGCGTCGCTGCGCGCTCTGGCGGTGGAGTTGAATATTGCCGAACGCACCTATTTCCTCGGTCATGTCGACGATGTGCCGGCGATGCTGCGCGGCATCGATATCTTTGCCTTGTCCTCCGACACCGAACAGATGCCCAACAGCCTGCTCCAGGCCATGTCGGTGGGGCGGCCGGTCGCCGCCGTCGATGTCGGCGACGTACGCGGCATCGTCGCGCCGGAAAACCAGCAGTTGGTGGTTCCACGAGACGACCCGGGCGCATTGGTTGCGGCCCTTGCGGCGCTGGCCGGCGACGCGCCGCGCCGTGAGAGGCTCGGCCGCTTGAACCAGCAGCGCATCAGGGCTCACTACAGCCTCGACGGCATGATCGCCGCTTACGGCGCTCTGCTCGGCGCGTCCTGAGGAAGGTCATGGCGATGCCGGAGAGAGACGGGGACGGCCGCTTGAACATTCTGACTTTCACGACTCTCTATCCGAATGCGGCAGAACCGCAACACGGTATCTTCGTCGAAAACCGGCTGCGTCATCTGCTGTCGACCGGCGAGGTATCCGCCCGGGTGCTCGCGCCGGTTCCCTATTTCCCCTTTCGATCTGAACGTTTTGGCGCCTATGCAGCCTTCGCAAGAGCGCCTCGGCAAGAAACCAGGTCTGGGATCGAGATCGACCATCCGCGCTTTTTAACCATTCCCAAGGTGGGCATGAGCGTCGCGCCCTACCTGCTCTATGCCAGCGCCCGGCTGGCGCTGGCCCGTCTGCTGCGCGCCGGTCATAGCTTCGACCTGATCGACGCCCACTACTTTTACCCCGACGGGGTCGCGGCGGTGATGCTGGGCCGCGCCTTCGGCCTGCCGGTGACGGTGACCGCGCGCGGAACGGACATCAATTTGATCCCCAACTTTGCCGTGCCGCGGCGGATGATCCGCCGGGCGGCGGAGCAGGCGGACGGATTGATCGCGGTGAGCAGCGCACTAGCGGCCAGGATCGTCGCGCTGGGGGTTGAGCGATCAAGGATCACCGTGTTGCGCAACGGGGTCGATCCGACCCATTTCAGGCCGGTGGCTCCGACAAATTGGGGAGACGGCGCCCCACCATCGCCGCTGGCTGTTTCCGTCGGCAACCTGGTGCCGCTCAAGGGGCACGATCTGGCGATCTCTGCCCTGCGGGAGGTCCCGGAACTCAATCTCTGGATCGTCGGCGGTGGGCCCGAGCGGGGCCGCCTGGAAGCCTTGGCCCGGGACCTGGGGGTCGAGAGCCGCTTACGCTTTCTCGGCGTGGTGCCGCACGAGCGCATGCCGGAAATCTATAGCGCCGCCGATGTCCTGATCCTGGCCTCCGAGCGAGAGGGCTGGCCGAATGTTCTGCTGGAGGCGATGGCCTGTGGGGCAAGGGTCGTAACCACAAATGTCTCCGATGTAGCAGAAATCGTTACGCAGCCTGCCGCCGGCGTATGCATTAAGGAGCGCAGCGTTGCCTGCCTGGCCCAGGCTCTGCGCGAGGTTCTGGCTGTGTCGGTGCCGCGGGAGGCGACCCGGGCCCATGCCCTCGGCTTTACGTGGGACGCAACGACACAGGGCCAGATTCGATTGTTTAATGAGATCTTGCAGCGGCAGGGCGTAAATGGTGCTTAGACGGACGAGGCGCTATAATCTAAAAACGGTCGCAGGGTGCAGTGACCGGCAAGTGAAGCTGCCCCGCCGCTGAAGCGGTGAGGTGACGCGCCAAGCGACCTGTGAACGGGATTTTGCATCTTTTGTGAGAGGTTGTGGCCTTATGGCCCTCTTGAAAGTTGATTTCCTGAGGACGAGTTACCGGAGCCTGTTGGCGTGACTGAACTTTTTAACCTTGTTTTCCACTATCTGAATGCACTCTGGAAACGCCGTTGGATCGTGCTGCTCGGGGCCTGGGCGGTGGCGGTCCCGGGCTGGCTGGTGGTGGCGTCGATGCCGAGCGTCTACAAGTCGTCAAGCCGCATCTACGTTGATACGTCCAGCGTTTTGCAACCTCTGCTGCGCGGCATTGCCGTGCAGAGCGACTTGCAGGTTCAAGTCCAGCTCATGAAGCAGACCCTGCTCAGCCGGCCCAATCTCTTGGAGATCGCGCGCAAGACGGACTACGACCTCACGGCCACCAATGACGCTCAGATGGAGGTCTTGCTAGACAGCATCCAAAGTAGAACTACGGTTGGCTCCAACCGTGAAGACGTTTTCTTGATCGCCTTCGAAGACCCCGACCCGCAGCGCGCCTACGACGTCGTGCAAGCTCTGTTGTCGATCTTCGTTGAAGGCAACCTCGGCCAAACCCGGGAGGATCTCGATACGGCTGAGGAATTCATCGATCGCCAGATCGACGACTATGAGAGACGCTTGGAAGAGGCCGAGGATCGTTTGGCGACTTTCAAGCAGGAACATATCGATGTCGTGCTGGGCGAAGGCAGCTACCTGGGGCGCGCGACGATGGCAAACGACCGCATGGAACTGTTCGAACAGGACCTTGGTGTTGCGATTGCTCAGCGCAATCTGCTGCAGCGGGAACTGCAAGAAATTCCCGAAACTTTGCCGGGCGAGCTTGCGAACACCGGGCCGCCTGACGACACCGAGTACCGACTCATTGAGTTGGAAGCCCAACTCAGGCAGCTTTTGTCTCAGTACACCGAAAAGCATCCCGACGTCTTGATCCTGCAGCGCCAGCTTGATGCTCTTTTGGCTAAGCAAGAAGCATCGCGGGCCGCGCTTGCAGCGTCAGGCGATACCGCCGGTCCGGGTGCGAGCGAGGAGGAGGTCTATGGAGCTCCTAACCCGGTTTACCATCAGGTCAAGCTGCAGTTGATCGAAATTGAGACCGAGATCGAGAACCTCCGGAGACGTGCGGCCACGGCACGCACGGAAGCGGAGGCCTTGGCCGCCAAGGCCGAAGAGGTGCCGCGAGTCGAAGCCGAATTCAAACGGCTGAACCGTGACTACGATATTATCAAGACCCGACATGACCAACTCCTGACACGGCGCGAATCGGCGCGCATGTCGCGCAACCGTGATGCCGTTGGCCAGCAAGTTCAGTATCGCTTAATCGATCCGCCTTCACTTCCCCGACAACCGTCCGGTCCGAACCGGCCGCTTTTTCTCACCACTGTGCTGGTGTTTGCGCTCGGCGCCGGTATCGGCCTAGGCTTTTTGCTGGTGGTTTTGGATACGAGCTTCTCAACGGTTCCTGAACTGCGCGAATATACGGGGCTCCCCGTGTTCGGGGCCGTTACCGATTCCAAGAAGAGAACGGCAGGCCGCTTTGCCAGTAGCATGGCGCTGGGGTCGGCGACACTTGTCCTACTTATGGTATTTGGCATGTTGCTCATCGTAGAGCGGCAGTACGGCTTGGATACGGTTGTTTCGGCGAAACTGGGGACGGACTTTTTCGGCAGGGGATTCGGCCTCGTCGTGGAAAAGGCATCCGACTTGTTAAGCTGGATGCGCACCAACGTGCTGTCTTAGAGGGAACGAGCAGACCCAATGGACGACGACTCAGACAACCCCAGAAAGGCCAAGGGCCGTCCGCGCGCCTCCTTGGTGGAGCGAGCGGCACAGAAGATTGTCGCTGACGGCAGTGCTACGACGCCAAAAGACGAGATGCCGGCGTCGGATCCCGCATCGATACCGGATTCGGCTCGGACACCGGCTCCAGTTCCGACGTCGGGCCCTGTGGAGCCTCTCGAAACAGATACGGGTGACGGGTTGCCTGAGGTCGGCATTGAGGTGTTGCCCGAACCTAGCGTCGAAGAAGCTGCTCATGGTGCGGCCTTGGCCGAGGGACTGAAGGCGGCGGGTCCAGCAGAAACCTCACCCGCACGCCGCCATCGCGAGCCCAGGATTGCAGCGATCGATGTAGACGGCCTAATGGCTCGAAATATCCTGACGCCCGCGACCAAGCGTAACCGCACGGTCGAGGAGTTCCGCTTGATCAAGCGGCAGGTTCTGAGCCACAGGTGGGACCAGGGCGATGCGCCCGGCAACACCATCGTCGTCACCAGCGCTCTTCCGTCGGAAGGCAAGACAACGACGGCGATCAATCTGGCCATGTCGATAGCCGCAGAGGAAGACCTCCGCGTGCTCCTCGTCGATGCCGACTTCATCAAGCCCGATGCCTTGCGCCAGCTTGGCGTTTCCGCAACTAAGGGGCTCATCGACGTCATTGAGGATCCGCACCTGGACATCGCCGATGTCATGCTCAGAACGAATATCGATAAGCTTTCACTGATACCTGCCGGCCAGTTGCATGACCGCTGCACGGAGCTGCTGGCGAGCGCCAGAATGGACGAAATTATTGCCGAACTGGCCAACCGCTATGAGGACCGCATTCTTATTTTTGATTCGCCACCGCTATTGGCGACTACCGAATCGGTGACTCTTGCATCCCACATGGGGCAGGTTATTTTTGTGGTGCAGGCGGGCCGCACCAAGCGCGATACTTTGAATAACGCTTTGGAACTACTCGGCGATCGGTCTCACCTCGGCCTGGTGCTCAATCGCACGACAGCACGAATCGGCAATACCGGATTCGGCGCCTATTACGATTCTTATTACTATGGCTATGGGGACAAAAAGCAGGCTTAGCAGAAAAGAGCTTGGCTCACTGCCTCAAACTACGATCAAATCAGCCTGGCAGACAATGGTGAATGCGAATGGCATCGAGGGTAAACGATGAGCTGTTTGCGGTTTTGATCAATTGCCAACTTCTGCTCATTGCCGTGGCGCTGACGATTGCTGCCTTGCGACGTCAAGAAGGTACTTCAGCGATATCGGGGTCGGCTCAATGATCGGAACTGCGCATGGGGTCTGATACTCCCCCCGGGCGGGCCATCCACCCCGCGGCCGACTTGGTCACTGTCACAGTCAATCTTCGCCAAACATCAGCCGATTTTCTCGACCGGCTTTCGCAAGAGATGGAAGTCGACAGGTCGGAAACTTGCCGACAGATCATCGACCTGATGCTGCAGAATGCCGAGACGGTAGAACGTGGCGCCTCTGTCGAGAAGAACACGGTGACATTCCTGCGGGACCGGAATCTCGCGCGCCCGCTTGGCGGCGGCGAAGAACGCGAGACGGTGCATAAATGGACGAATTGGACCATTGCGCTGGACCGTCGTCAGTTCCAGGTCCTAACAGAATCGGCCGAGGACGACGGCCACAGCATTTCCCGAGCGATCCGGCACCTCATTGCCGCATTCATGAAGAGGACCGAGCAGAGTAGTCGGAAGGCGGGCGCCGTACTTTCACGGCAAGGGGTCGACCAACCGTTGCTGCGAAGAAATCCCGTCGAGGGAAATCCGCGAGCGGTGCGGCAGGCGAGAAAAAGCCCAAGAACAAAGAAACGGTCACACAATCAGAAATGGCCAACCGCCGCCGTGCTGAGCGCACTAGCGGCGGCGGCCATTTTTTTTGTTCTCGGCGACGCCCCCTTTGTTCGGGGGCCGACAGTTGTCACGGCTGCACCCTGGGCCGGACGGGCTGCCGACGTCCTATTCGACCACCACAATCACACGAAATTCTCGGACGGGGCGCTGAGTGTCGCCGCGCTGGTCGACCTGGCACGTGATGCCGGCTGCAATGCATTGGCCATAACGGATCATTCCGATGCGGCGGGCACAGCAAGTGATCTTCAGTTGGAGAGCCTTAGAGAGTTGCGGCGGGAGCATCTGGGCTTCCTACTCTTTGGTGGTGTCGAGATCAACATGCCATCATATGGGGACCGCCAGCACGCCAACGTTATCGTTGCTCCTGCCGCCGAGGATGAAATGCTGCCGCGACTGCGCGATGCCGCAGAAGCCCGCATCGACAACGCACAGCCCGGGTCGGATAAGAAGGCGTCGGACGAGCGTTTCCTGAGACTGGTCAGTACCTATCTTGCGCGCGGCGACAATCTTGTCATGGTCTACAACCATCCGAGCCGTCAGGATCGGGACACAGGCGAAAATTATGCGGATATGGTCCGCTGGAATGCGAAGGAGACGCTCTTCATCGGCTTCGCCGGCGCGCCCGGCCATCAGAATGCGCGCGAACTCGGAGGCTACAGCGAGATTGGGGGCTACCGCGAGCCGATACTCACCATCGACCGCTGGGATCCGGTTGTCGCTGAGGTCGGTGGAACCTGGGATCGCTTGTTATCCGAAGGCCGCCAGCTCTGGGGCGCCTTCGCCGGTTCCGACTTCCACAATCGCAGACGCGACAGAATCCCCTGCGACTTTGCCCGCACCCATATCGCGGCAGCGGAGTTCAGCTACGAAGCTGTGCTCGATGCGCTGCGGGCCGGCACTTTTTGGGCCGATCACGGCCAAATTCTCAACCAGCTTTCGTTCTCCGCTGAGATCGCTGGCTTGGAGCACCCTGTCTACCCCGGTTCCATCGTCGACCTGGGCGGCGAACGCAACTCCATCGTCGCTCGTGTTGCTTTGCGGCGCGGGCCAGGCGCTGCCGGTGCCTCTCTGCAGGTCGAATTCATCGGCAACTGTAGAACCGGCGAGACCGAAATACTATCCGTCGAGCAAGTGGAATCCGGCAGCACAACCGCTATCGCGACAATCGAACCTGCCTCTGCCGGGGCAGACAATGAAAGCTGTTTCTTACGCGCGCGTGTCCGCCTGGGCATCGATGCGCAACCTGATCTGATGGCTTACACCAACCCCATTCGGTTTTTCTTGCGTTAAAGCAGGTCACGCCAGTTCTAGAGCCTTTCCTAGTCAGATTGAACCATTCTGACGGAGTGGGTTTGTGACAAAGCCCGCAGCCATTGGTGCAAAGCCGCCCGTCCCTTCGGGTTTCCGGGCGGCGGCCGCCCGCGGCGTCGCAAGGCTTGCCCGATGCTCCGCATCGCGCTGCGCCTTTCTCCCAGCGGATCGACTCTCCACCCGGGAACAGAATTGATTCAATCTGACTAGGAAAGGCTCTAGGCGCGCAGGCGGTACCAGAGGATGCCGATCCATTCGTGGACGGCATAGTAGGTTCCGCGGAACGCCTGGGTGGACGGGATGAAATCCGTCCATAGGGGGTCCGAACGGGAAAAAAAGCGGGTAGGTGCCGGCACGACTGCCAAGCCGGTCGGCGCGAAGGAAAGCATGGCCCGTGGCATGTGCCAGGCATGGGTTACCAGGTAAACCTTGTCGATACCTTCGGCGCGGAGAATCTTGGTGGAAAGCTCGGCGTTCGACCTTGTGCTGTGGGCTTGGTTCTCGACCCAACGTGCCGGCACCCCGAAGTCCTGCTCCAGCGTCCGCTTCATAACCTCGGCGATCGAGCGGTCGGGGGTGTCACCAACGAGTCCGCCGGTCACCAGGATTGGCTTGCCGGTCGCCTTGGACAGATAAGCCGCGTACTGGAGGCGTTGCAGGGTCAGGCTGCCGGCGGCATCAACGCCATGAGACGGAGCATCTGGTCGCCAGTATTCCGGGGCGCTGGAGTATATACCCGCGCTTAGCACAACGATGGCGTCGACGTCCGGGTCCGGATCGTTCGTATTGACAGGGCCATAGGGCTGTAGCGGCGCCATCAGCTCCCCGGCGACAAAGGGAGTAGTGGCGAGGTAGACCACCGCCAGCAGGCCCCAGAGAAAACCTCGCCCCAGTCTTGGCCAACGCTTTTGCAGCAGCCAGCCGGCAATGAAGAGGACGACGAAGGAAGTCGGCGGCAGCACCAGGATCTTCAGGATCTTATAGAGCATCGCTGCCGCCTCCCAGTCACATCATTGCCGCTAGAGGCTCCAATATTTCACCGAAGACGGCAGCTCGCGGGGGTCGAGCGCGGACTTGACGTCGACCAATACGCCGCCGTCGACCAGACGGTCGCAGGGAGCAGGGTTCATCTCCTCCATGATGGCCCGGTGCGGAACGCAAAGGACGATGGCGTTCAGGTCTACCATGGCATCGGCATCGACAACACGGATGCCAAACTCCTCCTCGGCCTCCTCGGGGTCGACCATGGGGTCGTGCACCAGGGCCTCAATGCCGTATTCGCGAAGTTCGTTCACAATGTCCGGGACGCGACTGTTGCGCAGATCGCGAACGTTCTCCTTGAACGTCAGCCCCAGAATGCCGACTTTGACCGAGCCGGACAAACGGCCGGTTTGTCCCAGCATCTTGACCACGCGGCTGGCGACGAAGGCACCCATGCCATCGTTGATGCGTCGCCCGGATAGGATCACTTCGGGATTGTATCCGGCTTCCTCGGCCTTGGCGGTCAGGTAGTAGGGGTCGACACCGATGCAGTGACCACCGACCAGGCCGGGCGAAAACGCCAGAAAGTTCCATTTCGTCCCCGCGGCGGCCAAGACATCCCGCGTGGGGATATTGATCCTCTCAAAGATGATCGCCAGTTCGTTCATCAGGGCTATGTTGAGATCGCGCTGGGTGTTTTCGATGACCTTTGCGGACTCTGCCACCTTGATCGATGGTGCAAGATGCACGCCGGCGGTCGTGACGGCGCCGTATATCGCGGCAACGCGGTCAAGTGATTCTGGATCTTGCGCAGAGACCACCTTTACGATCCGCTCCAGCACGTGTTCCCGGTCGCCGGGGTTGATGCGCTCGGGCGAGTAGGCGAGCTTGAAGTCCTCACCGGCCTTCAGGCCGGATACTTCACTCAGCAGCGGCCCGCAAACATCCTCCGTGACTCCCGGATAGACCGTCGATTCCAACGCCACGATGGCGCCCCGTTCGAGGTATTTGGCAATCATCCGGCAGGCGCTCTTGACCGCGCCCAGGTCGGGCCGGTGATTGTCGTCGACAGGGGTTGGCACGGTGATTGCGAAGAAAGTCCGATTGCGCAGGCATTCGGGGTCCGATGATAACTTCAGGCTGGAGGCGTTCAGCACTTCCGGTTCGACTTCACCAGTCGAGTCGTCGTTCTTGGCCAGGCTGTCTACCCGCTTCTTGTTGATGTCGAAGCCAACCACGTCGTCAAAATGACGGGCCAGGGCTACCGCCAGCGGCAAGCCCACGTAGCCCAGGCCGATAACTGCAATTCTCTCGTTACTTTTCATGCTCGCGTCTCCGGAGGGCGCTCGATTTTCTTCGTATGGTGGTCGTCGTGCTGCGGTGCGGCCGGTTTCCGACTCGCCTGGCCGCGGTTTGTCTCGTTGGTCATTGATTGAATTTGCCGCTAGGTTCCGGTTGCCAGTTGCTCGCCGCCGGCACCCGCCGCCTTGAGATGAACGTTGCTGAGGAAGGATTCGAACATCAGCAGTGCCCAGATCGGCGCGCTGTGGTCGCTGGTGCCGCTTGAGTGCTCGTCCAGAAGACGCTCGATGAAGCCCATGTCGAACAGGCCAACCTGCTCCAACACGCCCTCCAGCAGCCGTTGGCGCGCCGCTTCGCGCAAGGGCCCCCGGAACCAGCCAGCCAGAGGAATGCTGAAGCCCATTTTCTCGCGATATAAGATTTCCCGGGGAAGCTGCTCTTCCATCGCTTTTTTCAGCAGGTACTTCCCCTCGCGCCCCCTGAGCCGGAACGATGGGGGCAAAGTGGCGGCCCATTCGAGCAATTCGTGATCGAGCAGCGGTACGCGGACTTCCAATGAAGTGGCCATGCTGGCGCGGTCCACCTTGGTGAGGATATCGCCGGGCAGATAGGTTTTCATGTCGGCGTACTGGACCCGGTCCAGGTGGTGTTCGACCGGCGCGTCCTTGACGGTCTCTTCCAGAACATTGCGGGCGTGATAGCCCTGCAGGTCTTTCCGCATACGCTGGGAGTAGAGGCGGCTGCGCAGCCGGTCGTCCAGGATGGAGACGCTGTGGAAATAGCCTTCCACGCTGTCGCGCGCGAGCGCCTGCAAAGTCGCCTTGGCACGCAGCGGGCGCGGCGCCCAGTCCAGCTTCGGATAGATCTTGCCGAGCAGCGAAAAGACCGGCTGGCGCAGCGGTTCCGGCAGGGTACCGCGCACCAATTCCTCGTAGTGATGCCAGCGATAGCGGCGGTATCCGGCGAAGGCTTCGTCGCCGCCATCGCCCGACAGCGCCACGGTCACCTTCTCGCGCGCCAGGCGGCAGACCTGGTAGGTCGGCATCGAGGAACTGTCAGCGAAGGGCTCGTCGTAGAAGCTCGATATATCCTCGATCAGATCAAAGGAGTCGGCCGCGACCTGGCGCGAGCGGTGGTCGGTATTCAGGTGTTTGGCGACCCTCTCGGCATGGACGGCTTCATCGAAGTCCGGCACGTCGAAGCCGATCGCACAGGTGTTCACCGGACTTGCCGAGTGCTCCGCCATCATGCTGACGACACTGCTGGAATCGACGCCGCCAGACAGGAAGGCGCCAAGCGGCACGTCCGACATAAGACGGATTTTCACCGCCTCGCTCATGCGCTCGCGAAGCTCGGCGCCGGCGTCTTCCTCGTTGATCTTTGTGTTCGCCTGGAAAGCGATGTCCCAGTACTGCACCGGGTTCGGCTGCGGCCCGCCGCGTTTCCAGACCAGGGTATGGGCCGGCGCGAGTTTGCGGACGTTCTCATAGATCGACTTCGGGTCGGGGACATAGCCGTAAGCGAAGTAGTCCTCGATCGCTTGGATGTCGAAGTGCCGTTCAAGGCCGGGGTCACGGAGAAGCGCCTTCATCTCCGAACCGAAGATCAACCGGCCGTCGCCCAGCAGGGCGTAGTAGAGCGGTTTGATTCCCAAGCGATCGCGGGCCAGGAACAGCGTTTCGCTGTTGCTGTCCCACAGGGCGAAGACGAACATGCCGCGAAAGCGCTTGACGCAGTCCGCTCCCCACTCTTCCCAGGCATGCACGACGACCTCGGTGTCGCAGACGGTATGGAACTCATGGCCGCACTCGGTCAGTTCCCGCGCCAGTTCCTTGAAGTTATAGATTTCGCCGTTGTAGACCACACAAACGCTGTGGTCTTCGTTGTAGAGTGGCTGTTGCCCGCCGGCGAGGTCGATGATCGACAGCCGTCGATGGCCAAGCCCTATGCCCTCGGCGACATGGTAGCCGGCGCCGTCAGGTCCGCGATGTTCGATGCTGTCGGTCATCGCGGCGAGGAGGTCGCGATCAACCGGCCGCTTGTCTCTGCTATCGAAGATCCCTACCAGTCCACACAT
>CAJHXP010000468.1_pt1 | contig 12962 bp, 10 predicted proteins | sample 9198551 | NCBI WGS metagenome assembly CAJHXP01 (sample SAMEA7708297, study PRJEB35096) | sediment metagenome | biome: marine neritic benthic zone biome [ENVO:01000025]; feature: sediment [ENVO:00002007]; material: shallow marine sediment [ENVO:03000034] sea grass bed [ENVO_01000059] ... | reverse complement strand
CGCATTCCGATGGCCGAGCCCTCCTCCGCCGCGAGGAAGGCCGCGTTCAGGGCGATGTTGCGGATCGTGCCGCCGGCAATGTTGAGCTGCGCAAGGCGCTCTACGTTCAGGACCTCGGACTCTGCTGCGTCGGGGAACGCCCGTTCCCAGATGGCGCGGCGCAGTACCCGGTCGGGGAAGGGGAAGTCGATGAGGAAGCGCAGGCGGCGCAGGAAGGCCTGGTCAATGGCATCGCGGATGTTGCTGGTGAGGATCGACAGGCCGCTGAATGATTCCATGCGCTGCAGCAGGTAAGCGATCTCGATGTTGGCATAGCGGTCGTGGCTGTCGCTCACCTGGCTGCGCTCGCCGAAAAGAGCGTCGGCTTCGTCGAACAGTAAGACCACGCCGCCGCCCTCGGCCGCGTCGAAGATGCGGCGCAGGTTCTTTTCGGTTTCGCCGATGTACTTGCTGACCACGGCGCTGAGATCGATGCGGTAGAGATCAAGCTCCAGATCGCGGGCCAGCACCTCGGCGGCCATGGTCTTGCCGGTGCCGCTCGGCCCGGCGAAGAGGGCGGTGACCCCGCGTCCGCGGCTGCCGGCCGGCGCCATGCCCCAGTGGTGGTAGACGGTGAAGCGGTTGCGCACTTGGGCGGTGATCTGCTTCAGCCCCTCCAACTCCCGTTCGGGCAGGATCAGGTCGTCCCATTCTGCGGCCGGCTGCAGGCGGTCGGCGAGCGCCGCCAGCCGCGGTTCCGCCAGGCCGCGACAACGCTGCCACAGGGAAACGCCCTTTCCGTTGCTGCCGGTCAGGCCGCGGCCGAGGCGCTCGATGTCGGCGGCGCCGAGGTCGAACTGGCTGAGCACGCGCGGCAGTTCGGCCGTCGCGCCGTTGGCCTTCTTGCCGAGGGCACGGCGCCACAGGGTATCCTGCTCCTGGGCGCTGGGGGTGGCGACGCTGTGCCAGACGATGCCGTTGCCGCCCTGCAGACGTTGGCGGGCCGAAAGCAGAATGCGGCACTGGCAGCCGGCGGCGAAGTCGAGAGCGAGGCGGGCAGCGCCCTCCGGGTCCTGCTCGCCGACCTCGATTACCAGGCACAACGGCTGCATGATCGACTCGCGCTCCCAGAGCCGCTGCAGCAGGCCGCGGTCGGCAGGCTCGGCGGGCAGGTCGGCGGCAGGCATCAAGTGGCAGGCCAATCCGGCCTCTCCCGCGGCGCGCCGGGCGACACGCCGGCGGTCCTCCGGGTGGGGGCCATCGAGGCCGACGACCTGGGCTTCCCTGTCCTGCCAGGTCTGCACGACGGCCATGACCTGCCGGGTCAGCGACGGCGGCAGAGAATCGACCGGCGCCAGGGCGCGCGAGCGCTCGATCAGGCGCGGGTCGAGGTCGGCGATCCCCAGGAGGCAGGCGAGGGTCCGTTCGTCGATCTGCAGGGAGGCGCGCACCGCCGAGGCCCCCTGCAGTTGCAGGCACCGCCAGTAGCGTAGCGGACGGCCGGGGGAGATGGCGCTCCAATGCGGTTGCTCGAGGCAGCTGAGCGCGACGGCGAAGCTGATCTCGCCGCGGTCCGGATTGCCGCGCAGCAGGGCGGCCATGCGGGCGATCTCCGGGTCCAGTTCGACCCCGGCGCAGAGCATCAGCAGCTCGCCCTCGAAGTCGGTCAGGCCAAAACCCCGGATGAGGCGCCCGAGGGCGCAATCGCCATGGAACTCCGCCTGGGCGTTTTGGGCGGCTTCGGCCTCGGTGAGGTTCGCCGCGGCGGCGGCCATCTCCGCGTCGCCACTGGCGAGGGTCACTGCCAGGCGGGCGCGCAACACCGCCAGCCAGGCGGCAATGCAGGCCTGGTTGCGGCTGTGCCAGTCTCTTGCCGGGGCCGTCATCAGATGGTCACCTGCGGGCTGTTGAAGACGCCGTTGCCGTCGATCCCGAGGGCGGAGTCCACCCCGTCGACCCGCAAGCGCAGCAGATAGTCACCGGCCGCCACGTCGCTGTAGCGGAAGGTGACGCTGGCCGTGGTGTCGGCGCCCGGGGTCGGCAGGCCGTTGTCGCTTGGCGCCTCGAAGAGGTAGTGGCGCGGCGCGCGGCCGGCGGGCGCGCCGATTTCATTGAAGGCGAGCTGCAGTCTCTGGCGTCGACCGACAGCGGGCGTGATGGTCAGTGCCGCGTCGCCGGTGCGATAGGTGACGCTGTCGACGACCCGCTCCGAGACCGGGGTGAAGACGAAGGTGAAGGCCGGCGCCAGTGGCATGGCAAAGGTATTGGAGACCAGGCCCGCGTGGGGTACCGGCGGATCGCCGAGGTCGGTGGTGATGACGATCTGCACCGGCACCAGGCCGGGCAGCGGCGGTGTGGCCAGGTCGGCGAGCGGCAGGGTGATGCTCGACGAGCGGATCTGGTCGGGCTGCGGGCTGTGGGTCTGCCCTGCGAAGACCAGCGACAGGCCCGAGACGGCAAAGCCCTCGCCCTCGATGACGATGCTGCTTGCCAGGGTGATGGTCGGGTCGCCAGCCGCAGCGCTGCGGATGTTGATGATCCGCGCCCCGAGCGTCGGGATCGCCTTGACCATGCGCCGCCGCGTCGGCAGTGCCGGACCCGGGCTGAGGCTGCTTTCCAGCAAGGCCACCGAGACCTTGTAGGCGACCGACGGCCGGTACTGGGCGTCCAGCGCCGACCACATGCGCGACATCTCCTCCGAGGTGACGGATTCTGGTTGCACGCGGATCAACTCGATTTGGTCGTCGATGCCGGAGGCGGCAATCAGCGGTGGCAAGGGAGGCGCCGGCGCCGGCGGGTTTAGGGCCTCGCGGATTTGCGCGCGGGTCAGCAGCGGCTCCTCGTGCAACAGCAGGGCGGCATGACCGAGCAGCACTTCGGCGAAGAGCGCCTGTGCCCCGTAGGCGGACAGTAGGTAGTGCAGGTCGAGGGCCATGGTCGGGCGCCTGTCGAGTTGTCCGGCGGCGCTGCGCGTGGGTTGGTCGCGGTTGCGCTGTCCGGCATTGGGCGTCACCTGGTGCAGGAAGAGGTTCAACTGCGTGGGATCATTGCCGGCCTGGCCGCGCACCAGGTCCGGCGGCCCAGCGGAAACGTCGAAGTTGCCGACCACCGCCCCGACGTTGCTCGCCACCAGGCGCGAATTGATCCGCGAGCGCAGCACCGCGGTGATGGCCGCTATGGCGAAACCGTCGCTCATGAGCCGCGCCCGCGCAGGTAGTCGTCGAGGCTGGGCGCCGGGTTCGCCGGTCGCTGGGGCTTGGGCCGCGTGCTGGCCGGGCGCGGCGGCTGCCTGACTTCGATATGGTCGATGTGGATGTGCACCCGGCGCTCGGCTCTGGGCGGCCAGTCCGGGCGGTCTTCGTGCAGCGCGGGTTCGTGCGGCGGCGTCACGATTGCCTGCAGGGGCTGGAGGGTTTGGGGCGTCGCCGTCTGCCGGTCGTCGCCACGGGATGATTTTGTCTCGACAGGCAGCCACGCGGTCGGCCGGTCGTCGGTTGGCGGGCGTGGGGTTGCCGCCGGAGTTGCCGCGGCCGGCGGCGTGGCAGGCGGGCTCGGTGGAGCGTGCAGCTCCGTCACCACGCGCTCGCGCAGGGTTTCGCGTTGCTCCATCCGGATTTCGCGTTCGATGGTCTTCGCCGAGGATTTTGGTGCAGATGTCGGCTTGGGCGAGGGGGCCTGCCTCTTGGCGATCTGCTCCGCCTGTGGAGCGGGGCTGCCGTGCCGTGCCGCCGCGGGAAAATCCCCGGCCGGGCGCGGCGTGGCTGCGGCGGGACCGTCGAGGGCGTCCTGTGGTGACTCAGCCCGCCGTGGCGTCGTAACCTGTCCGGCAAGCTCCTCATTGACTTCGAGAATGCCGTCGTCGCCCGCGCCTTGCGGCTCAAAGAGACCAGGCAGCTGCGGGCGCAGCTGGCGCTCTGTACCGATCGACCTTGCAGCGAGGCGGCGGAACAGGTCAGTCATGGCACGTCCAGCAGCAGGTAGGCCTCGCGGCGTTGCGGCGCCATGGCGAGAATGTCGCTCTCACGCCAGCCGTAGCGCATGGCCAGGTGATGCACTTCCCAGAGCGTGCGCCGGGCCCAGCTGTCGAGACGCGCCTGGAACAGGGCCGCAGCGTCCAGTCCGCTGACCCAGCGGTGGCCGCAGTCCGGGCAACTGACGGCGATCTCGGCAGCGGCCAGCGGGTCCTCGGCTTCGATTTGCTGCGCTAGGGCCTCGGTGACCGCATGCGGCAGGTCTTCCGGGCTCGCTGCTGCGTCGCCGTGGCGCAATGCCGTGATGGTGGCGGCTTTCAGCACCGCTTCGGCGCTGTCTTCGTCTGGCGCCTGGGCCGCAGCGGCGAGGTCTGCCGCGCTGGGCAGGCGGTAGTCGACCTGCCAGTCGTCAATGACCAACCGGCCAAGGCTCTCCGGCGCGGCCGCCTGAGCAGCCAGCAGGTCCTCCACTGAAATTTCAGCGGTGATACGGCTGCCGCAGGCGGGACAGTCGTCGATGCAGGGCAACCGCGCGCCGAAAGCCTCCGCGAAGCCGCGCAGGATCGCGGCCTGACGTGCCCCTAGAGGGGTGGCGGCGGGATCGTCGTCCGGAGCGGTGCCGAGCCAATGCCGCGCGAGCAGGGCTTCCCGTCCCGCGGTGCCGCAGCGGGCGAGGGCATCCCAGAGCTCCAAGAGTTCGGCTGCTGAACGGGGCGCCATGGCTCAGGTATCATTGTGGCTCGAGGAAGCTGGGCTCAGTCGGCTCGGTGACGTCGTAGTCGCGCTCCCAACCTTCGTTTTCCAGTTTCATCATTTCAATCGCCACGGCGTTGGCGTTGGCGTCGAGATCCGGCAGCGACTGGAACTCCGAGACCCAGCAGTTGTAGATGCGGTAAGCCATGGCGACCTGTCCGGCTTCGTTCAGGTGCTGGATGATGACGTGCTTGCGCATGTCCTGCAGCGAAGACTCGGCGCCGAGCCCGGAGCCGTAGTTCCATACCTTGTTGGCCCACTGCTCGAAGCTGCGGTCATAGGTGATTCCGCGCTCCAGGGTGATGGGTTCGTACTCGCTGCGCCCCGGCGACTTGCGCGAGGAGCTGGGATCGCCGCCGGCGCGGTGCTTGATGACCTCGGTGGTGCGTTTCAAGGCGCTCACCTTGCTGACTCCGGCGACCACCTGGCCATCGATGACGATGAGGAACTTATAGTTCGGCAGTTCGTGATAGCGGTGCGCATTGACGTTGAACGGTGGCATGGCGTGCTCCCCTTAAACTTGGTCCTGCCCGGCAAGCTGCTGCAGCGTGATGATGACGAACTCTGCCGGCTTCAGCGGCGCGAAGCCGACCAGCACGTTCACGATACCGCTGTCGATATCTGCCTGGGTGGTGGTGGTGCTGTCGCATGTCACGAAGTAGGCCTCCTGCGGCGTCGTTCCCTTGAAGGCCCCCTGACGGAACAGCTGGTGCATGAAGGTCGAGACGTTCAGGCGCAGTTGCGACCACAGCTGTTCGGCATTGGGCTCGAAGACCGCCCACTTGGTGCCGCGGTAGAGGCTCTCTTCCAAGAAGAGGGCAAGGCGCCGCGGAGAGAGGTATTTCCACTCGCTCGCCTTGGCGTCGGCGCCGTCGAGGCTGCGTGCGCCCCAGGCGATGGTGCGGAATACCGGGAAATTTCGAATGCAGTTGAGTCCCAGGGGATTGAGTGCGCCGTTCTCCGCATCGGTCAGCTCGTGGGTCAGGCCGCGCACCCGCGACAGGGTAGCCTCGGTGCCGGCCGGCGACTTCCAGACGCCGCGGTTGGTATCGGTGCGGGCATAGAGCCCTGCGATGGCGCCGCTCGGCGGGAACTTGCGAATTTGGAAGTTATCCAGCGGATCGACGAACAGCAGGTGTGGGTAGTAGGCGGCCCCGTTGCTGCCCGATACCGTGAGCCCGCTGGTGATCCAATCGATGGCGCTGGCGGTGCCGCGCACCTCCGGCGGCGGGTCGACCAGCAGGAAGGCGCGCTCGGCGATGCAGAGTTCCATGGCGCGGGCGAAGATCTCGTTGGGATCGACCGTGCTGTCCAGGGTGTTGGGATCGCCCGGCGCGCTGCGGGTTGCATCGGGGATGCAGAGAATGTTGAAAAGGTCGACCTTCTTCAGCGCATAGATGCCGGTAAAGTTGCCCTCGTTGCCGATGATGGCCTGGCTGTTGGGCAGGCCGGTTCCGGCGGTGGCGAGAACCGGCGTGATCTGCGCCTGAATCGCACGGCCAAGGCCGAGCCGATAGTGCCCGACATTGCGGGTGCCGGTGCTGAGCCCGATCATGGCCAGCGCGCTGTTCGGTGCGCCGGCGGCAAAGGTGAGGCGGGCGTCGAGCGAGTCGTTCAGCAGTTCAGGCGAGAAGTCCGGAATGACGCGCAGGCCGGCCCCGGTGTTGCTGGCGACACAGCGCACCGCGGCCCCCGGCACCAGGTTGGAGATCACCTGGTTGATCTTGCGCTCGACATGTCGGCACAGGCCGAGAATCGACTGGGGCAGCGCCTCACCGGTCTCGAAGATCGTGACATCGGCGTTGGCGATCAGACCGGCGGGCACGTCGGCGCTGATGCGGATCGTGTAGTTGTTGTCGTTGGCAAGGCCCGACAGCGTGACGTCGCCGCCGACGGCGCCGGTCTGGACCGGGCGGCCGGCGGTCGCGGAGGGAATCGCCACGGTGACCAGCTTCGAGCCGGTGGCCTCGTCATTGACCACGGCGACCACGTTGCGCGAACTGGTGGCGGACATGGACACATTGGAAAAGCGTTCCGCCGCGCCGCTGTCGAGATCGGTGATGGTGAGGTTGAACGAGGTCGTATCGGCGGCCGGAATGCCGTCATAGTCGACATCGACGAGCCGATTGTTGGCGTCCAGACCGGTGGCCGCCGCAGTGACCGTCAGGGCGGTGTCCGCCCCGCCGCCGGTGCCGTCCTCCAAGGTGATTGCCGCGAGGACCGCGCCGGTGCGTGGCACACGGACCACATGGGCTTCGGTACCACCGTTGGCGAAGAACTGCTGCACCGCATAGGAGGCATGGCTGTCACGGTGCAGGCCACCGAAGACCCGTTCGTATTCGCCGAAGCTGCGCACCGTATAGGCGAAGTTGTCGCGCCCGGCGACCCTTGCGGTCCAGCCGACGAAGGCGGCGATCGATGTCGCCACGCCGGTGATCGTACGGACCCCGCTGGGCCGTTCCTGGATATAAACGCCCGGGTAGGTAGGGTTCACTGGCATGATCTCTGCTCCATCGTTTCAGCGTCGCTGATTGCGGTTTGAAAAAGACGGTGGTGAAAACTGTGGTCGTTGCGGCTTGGCTTCGGGCTGCCGCCTTCTGCCTCGCGCTTCGCCGGGTGCTCTCCTGGGGAGGTCGCGCGCGGGAGAGCGGGGCCTGTGCCGCGGGCAGATAGACAATTGTGGCTGATGCCAAACACGTCATCGCTGGGGTTCCAATGACCGACGGAGAAACCCTATGGCGCTTCTGTCACGGACCTCTCACAACCGCCTCACACAGCGCTCACGGCGCCGACAAAAAAGAAGGATGACGCCGCCCCTTCGGGAGCGGGCGGCTAGGAATATTCCCCCGGCGCGCAGGGCCATGAACGCCGGCACCGTGCAATGGAGGGAGCGCCAGGAAAATGGAGGTAGGGCGCTTCCGGAAGCGACCCGGCTGTCTTATGGTATTGGAATAGTGGACGCTGTGTCGGACGACAGGAGTGTGATGTTGGACTTCCGGACTCCACGGGACAATCCGAATTGCCGGTGAATTTCTATCGTCAGTGGTGTCAGAGGGCGTCGTCGCTGATGTCACAAGTAGATCACAGACGCCTCACTAATCTGGTTATCCGAATTGATGGGCGTCCGCGCCCAGCGCGGACTGCGCAAAAGGTATTTGTATCCCGAATAACTCCAGGTAAGGCACGACGAAAGCTGCGGCGGACCGACGGACCGCAGTGTGGGTGAGGTACCGGCCGGTCCGTTCGCGGCTTTGCCGGTAATGCGATGGGGATGCATTCGATGAGCCAACTAACCGTCTCGCTTTTGGGGTCGGTGCAGGTTCGGCATGAACCGCACGTGACCTCCGTCCTGCAACATGGTGCTGTCAGTCCGCCGGTCCGCCCGACCCGCAAGGTCGCACGCCTGCTGGCCTATCTGCTGTTGGCGGGGCGTCACAGCCACCAGCGCGACGAGCTTGCCGACTGTTTTTGGAGCGAGCAGGGCATCAACAATGCCAGGCGCTGCCTCAGTACGGCGGTCTGGCGTTTGCGTCAGATCATCGAACCCAAGGGGGTCGCGAACGGCACCTACCTGCTGTGTGAAGGCGGCGAGGAGATCGCCTTCAATTGGGACAGCGACCACCGTGTCGACGTCGTCCAATTCGAAACCTGCCTGGATGGAGCGCTGCGGGTGCCGCCGGACCAGATGACCCTTGCGGCGGCCCGCAAGCTGGAAGAAGGGCTGGAGGTTTACGGTGGGGAGTTGCTGTGCGGCGTCTACGATTCTTGGGCTCTGCGCGAGCGTGAGCGGTTGCGGGTTCGCTATCTCGACGGTCTGACGCAGCTCATGCGCTTCTGCCAGCATGTCGGCGACTTTCATCGCGGCATCGAGATCGGCGACAAGATCCTGCAGAAGGACCCCCTGCGCGAGGATGTGCATCGTGACCTGATGCGCCTTCATGCCGGATCCGGTCAGCGTTCCCAGGCGATCCGTCAGTATCAGGACTGTCACGCCTTGCTGGCCCGCGAGCTGCGGGTCGAGCCGCTGGAGGAAACCCAGGCGCTCTACCGCGAGATCAGCGCAGGCGGCGGTCTTCTGGACTCGCACAACCGGGGAGCAGAGGGCCTGGTGACGGCGCGCGAAGCGCTGGCGCAGTTGCGCGCCGCTCTCGATGGGGTGGAACGGGCCCGCGCCCAGGTGGAGAACTGCCTGCCGGCTTTGGAGCGCCAGCCCCCGGACGGGGAAGACCGCGGCGGCCCAACACGCGGTCGCTGAGTCGGTTGATGGAATTACCACCTCAGAGTGACGGCGACATGGCAGGTGCGTGACGCCCCGGTGACGGCAGGGGGTAGGATAGGTGCAGCGACCCTTCCACCCTGTGTCGCAGCGGGGGAGCTCCTTGAATCAGTCCCGCCAGGAAAAAGTCCTCATCCTCCGCCTCTGGTATGAGCCGCGGGAGATCGCCGGTGCGGCACCGGTGCTGCGTGGCAGCGTGGTCGACGTCGATTCCGGTGAAGAGCAATGGATCGGCAGCCTGGCCGAGATTACCGAAGCTATCGAGGACCGGCTGGGCGAACTCCTGCCCAAGGGAAACTGATCCCGTTTCTGCCGTAGTAAACCGGGTGCGATGCTTGCCTTCGACAAGTTGACGGTACCGACGGACATCACCCTATCGGCTGTTGGCGAGAACGCTTTCCACTTCCTGGAGGGTCGGCATAGAGGGCGCCGTGCCCGGCCTGGTGACTGAAATGCCCGCAACCGCGCTGGCGAAACGTACGGCCTCCAAGGGGGCGAGCCCGCGCGACAGACCGACGGCAAAGCCACCGTTGAAGGCGTCCCCCGCACCGGTGGTCTCGACCACTTCCCCGGCATCGAAAGACCCCACATGCTCGGAGAGCTCTTTGCTGTGGAACAGAGCACCCTGCGCACCGAGCGTGATGAGTGCCGCGCCAACGCCTTTGGCGAGCAGGAGATCCGCCGCGCGGCGTGCTTCTTCCAGGGTTTCGACCTTCACGCCGGTCACGCCCTCGGCCTCTGTTTCGTTCGGGGTCACGTAGTCGCAGAGCGGAAAGATGTGATCGGGAAGCGCCGCCGCCGGTGCAGGGTTGAGGATTGTGGTGACACCGGCCTCGCGGGCAATTTCCAATGCCCGCAGCGCGGTTTCGATCGGATGTTCAAGCTGGGTGACAAAAACACCGGCGGCGCGAATGGCCTCGCCGTGGGCTTCGACGTCAGCCGGGGACAACAAGGAGGCCGCGCCGGGACTGACGATGATGGCGTTATTGCCGGTCGTCTCCTCGATGAAGATGTAGGCCGCGCCGGTATAGCTTTCCGGCGTTTCGATGACAGCGGGTGTCACGCCAGCGTCCTGCCAGGTCTTCAAGGCCATATCGGCGAAGGGATCACACCCGAGGCGGGTTATCATGGTGACGTCCGCCCCGAGCCGGCCGGCGGCGACCGCCTGGTTCGAACCCTTTCCCCCGGGTCCGAGGTTGAAGGCGGTGCCGAGGATGGTTTCTCCGAGGCGCGGTTGACGCGCCGCGCGGTAAGCCGTGTCGGCAACAAAGACACCGAGAATGGCGATAGGCTTGTCGCTCTCCATGGCTCTTATTCCGCTTCCGGAGGGATCACGCCCTTGCGAAAAGCAAAGCAGCCATAGAAGCGGCGTTCGCCCGTCTGGATGATGCAGTAGGCCTGCTTCGCCCTTTCGTAGAAGGCATAGCGCTCGATCGAAATCATTGGCCAGGAACGCCCTTCGGCGTTGTCGATCGCTGATTGAACCTCTTGCTGAACCGGTGGCACCTCGGTCGGGGCGCCGACGATCTCCATGCGGGCCGCGGCATCGTCAACGAAGGTATCGAGCGGATAGACCGACAGGACCGCCGCAACTGCCTGGGCAGCGCTCACATTGTCGATCCGCAGCAAGGTTCCCAGACGAGTTTGGCGCGCGGTGGAGTCCGACGGAAAATTGGTGTCGGTGATGATCAGGTCGTCGCCATGCCCCATCGCCCTCAATGCATGAAGAACTTCCGCATTCAGAAGCGGGCTTATTCCTTTCAGCATGTTTCCCCTCCTTAAAGGTTCTCTACGTCCGCCGTCGTCCTGGTGAAGACCCGACCGCTGTGAGGCGTCTATATGCGCTGCCCGGTTTCGGCATGGAAAAGGTGCACATGATCCTTGTTCGGCCGCAAATGAACCGTGTCGCCAGGCTTGAAGTCGTGACGCTCTCTGAAAAGCGCAACAATTTCACTTTCCCCAAAACGCAAGAACACCATCGTTTCCGAACCTGTCGGTTCGATGACCGAGATGCGCGCGGGGAAACCCTCTGCAGCGAGTTCGAGATGCTCGGGCCGGACGCCGAAGAGGACCCGCTGCCCGTCTTCGATGGCGTGATCGCCCGCCGCCGCGAGCCGGCAGCCATTGACCTCGACAGCGGTTTCTCCCCCGTCGACCGCCGTACCCGCCAACATGTTCATTGCCGGAGAACCGATGAAGCCGGCGACGAAGGCGTTCGCCGGACGATCGAAAAGCTCCAGCGGCGCGCCGATCTGCTCGACCCGACCGTCCTGCATGACCACGATCTTGTCGGCCATTGTCATCGCCTCGACCTGGTCGTGGGTCACGAACACGGTGGTGGTCTTAAGGCGTTGATGCAGTTCCTTAATTTCGGTGCGCATCTGAACCCTCAGCTTCGCATCGAGATTGGACAGCGGCTCGTCGAACAGAAAGACCTGAGGATTGCGCACGATCGCGCGTCCCATCGCGACCCGTTGGCGCTGGCCGCCCGACAACTGGCGCGGGTAGCGATCAAGGAAAGGGGTGAGGCCCAGGATCTCGGCCGCCTGGTTTACGCGCTCCGTCACGGTCGCAGCGTCCATTTTGCGCAGCCTCAGTGCAAAGGCCATGTTGTCCTTCACCCTCTTGTGGGGATAGAGCGCGTAATTCTGGAACACCATCGCGATATCGCGTTCGGACGGGGCGAGATTGTTCACGATCTTGTCGCCGATCATGATTGCTCCGGCGCCGATGCTTTCGAGGCCGGCGATCATACGCAGGAGAGTGGACTTGCCGCAGCCCGACGGCCCGACAAGGACCACGAACTCGCCGTCTGCGATTTCGATGTCGACCCCGTGGATGACTTCCAATGAACCGAAGGACTTGCGGACCCTGCGGACTGTGACCTTCGCCATAAACCCTCCCGTTGCGCCCTCTTGCCGGGGTTTGTCGCCGGAGCAAGAACAAACGAGCGGGCATTCTATGTCAATCGCAAAGGCTGGGCGTAGGCCCTTTTCAGTTGCTTCGGAGAGATCGAGCGGGCGAGGCGGTCTGTTGACTCCGGCCACGCTTGCCTCATACTCGCCGATGGTTGGCCTGTACGGGAGGTGTTACAGCAATACTGGGATAGTGTGCGATGCCGTCACGGTCGAGCGGCCTTCGAGCATTGTGAGCAGCCAACCACTTCAACAAACGTCAGCGCGACCGGCAATCGGCTCACAGCAGCCGAGTATTTCTTTAGGGAGGATTCGCCGATGAAAGTTCAAGTTTACGAACGGCTCATGGCCGCGCAGGCAAGCCGCCGCAAAGTTCTCCAAGGTGCGGCAAGCGCCGGAGCTTTGGCCCTGGGGGCCGCGACCGGACTTGGCGCAGTGGCGCCGCGCGCCATGGCGCAAAGCAATCTGCGCGCGGATATTTTGAAGATCCCAGGTGTGGGTGCGGGATCGCCGACGGATTCCGATTGGCAAAAGGTCGGTGACCTCTGCCTCGGTGGCACGAAGGCATCCATCAAGAAAGGCGAATTCGAGGGCGTCGAGCTGACCTTCATGGGGCTCAACAATCAGAACCTGCACAACTTCCTGTTCCGTGGCTTTCTGAAGCCCTGGGAAGCCTACACCGGCGCCAAGATCAATTGGATCGACCTTGCCCAGGCCGACTACAACGCGCGCCTGCAACAGTCGATCGCCACCGGTACGGTCGATTTCGACATCATCGAAATGGGCGCCCCTTTCGAAGGCGACGTCTGTGGTAAGGGCCTCGCGTCGGTCATGCCCGATTGGGTCAGGGATCTGATCGAGATGGACGACTATGTGGGCTATCTGCAGGCGCCGGTCGGCACCTGGGACGGCAAGACCTATCGCGTATCCATCGATGGCGACTGCCATACATTCGCCTATCGCACCGACTATTACGACAATGCGGAATTCGCCGAGGCCTGGAAGGCGTCGGGCGGCGAGGGCGACTGGGAGCCGCCGAAGACATGGGCGCAGGTCAATGCGCATGCG
>CAJHXP010000537.1_pt1 | contig 12975 bp, 13 predicted proteins | sample 9198551 | NCBI WGS metagenome assembly CAJHXP01 (sample SAMEA7708297, study PRJEB35096) | sediment metagenome | biome: marine neritic benthic zone biome [ENVO:01000025]; feature: sediment [ENVO:00002007]; material: shallow marine sediment [ENVO:03000034] sea grass bed [ENVO_01000059] ... | reverse complement strand
GCGTGCCGTAGGCTTCCTCGGCGAGAAGAAGGCGATGGTCGAAAGGACCCCGGACAAGGTCGGCCCCAATGTTTCCGCCAACGTTGCCTTGGGCCTTACGTTCAGCGCTGCCGACGTGGCCGAGGCGCTGGCGGTTCAGACCAAGCTCTATCAGCGGTTCCTCGACTTTATGGCCGACTACGACGCGCTGATCTGCCCGGTCGCTTCGGTGCAACCCTTCGACAAGAGCCAACTCTTTCCGCAGGAAATCGACGGCCGGCCGTTGCAGACCTACATCTCCTGGGTCGCGATCACTTACGGCCTGACGCTGATCGGGCATCCGGTGCTGGTGCTGCCCTGCGGCCTGGACGACGAAGGCCTGCCCTTTGGCTTGCAGATTGTTGGCAAGCGAGGCAAGGACGCCGACCTGTTGCGGCTTGGCCTGGCCTTGGAGGCGGCGTTGGCGGCGGACCGCACCACAAAGGCGCCACGACCAGTGCTTGAAAGCCTCATTGCCTAATCTTCCAAACTAACGATTGAGTCATGTCTTTGATGCAATCATCGGATGTGTGTGAAAATTATTGTATAAAATCCAACACTTAGCCATCCGTTAACAGACTCCTGCTGAAATTTAATATGTGGCCGGCAAAGTCTGCTGGCCGCAGAGGCGGTGTGGCAGGAGTAAGCTCTGTGACGGAAAACCGAGGCAAACCCCGCGCTGCGGCGGTTGGCCGAAACCCATGTTCACTGTTTAAGGACCAGGCTGGCGGCGTTTTGGCCGCAGTCGGCATCGTGTTGCCGGTGGTTATCGCTTTTGCCGGTCTGGGTGTCGATCTGACGCATTGGTATTCCCAGCGACGGGCCATGCAAAACATGGCCGACGGCGCGGCGATCGCCGCCACGCACGCAGTCATGGAGGGGGGCAACGTGGCAGCCGTCCAGGCTGCCGCCATGGAAGGCGCGACGCTCAACGGCTGGAATGCCGCCGAAGCTTATACGGTGCAGACTTTCGCGCCGCCGCAGGGCGGCATGTATCCGGGGCTGGCCCGTGCCGCCGAGGTGCGTATCGGGCGCGATGTGCCGCTCTATTTCCTTGGGGCAGTCGGCATGGCGCCGGTCAATGTCACCGCGCGCGCAACCGGGGCCGGCGTCGACAACGGGCCGCAATGCGTCATTGCCTTGGACCAAACGGCGGACCGCGCCATCAACTTTACCGGCACTTCGTCGGTGACCCTCGGCTGCGGGGTTGCTTCCAACTCAAGCAGCAACGAAGCGATCTATGTCGGCGGAAATGCGACACTGGTCGCCAATCCGGCCCAAGCCTACGGTGACATCTTCATCGGGAACAACGCCACGCTGGTGACCCAGAGTCCGGTTCAGCCGTATTCTCAGCGCGTGGACGATCCCTATGCCGACGTGATCATGCCGGTATCCCCGGCCACTTGCAGCGAGACGAACTTCTGGGTGAAAACCACCGAGAGCTACGTCAGCCCGCCGCTGCAGCCTGGCCGCTATTGCGGCGGCCTCAGAATCAGCGGAACTGCCGATCTTGCGCCGGGTATCTACATCATTGCTGACGGTGACTTCGTTATCGGGTCTCAAGCGATCGTAACCGGCAGCGAAGTCAGCTTCGTGCTGACCGGGTCGACGCCGGCTTTGGTCGGTGACGTCGAGATCAATGGCGGGGCCGAAGTGACCCTTACGCCGACAACGTCCGGAGAACTGGCCGGCATTCTGTTCTACCAGGACCCGAACGCCGATCCCGGTGGTGTTAGCAGCCTCGGTGAGAGCAAGTTTAACGGCAATGCCGAGGTCAATCTCACCGGCGCTTTGTACTTTCCCCAACGCCAGGTCGAGTACGGTGGCGGGTCCTCTGCGGCGGGGGCAAGCTGCATCCACATTGTGGCGCGGCGGGTCAAGTTCAGCGGCAACGCCAACATCACGAACGATCCGGCTGTCTGTGCGGCCTTCGGGGTGAAGGATGTCAATCAGCTGCGAGTCCAGCTCATCGAGTAGGAATCGAACAGGACAGGGTCATGCCAAGAAAGTTCTCAGCTAGCTGCAACATTGCCAGTCTCGGGCGCAGATTTGCGGAGATATCCGGCTGTCTACGCGGTTCGGCAACGGTTGAGTTTGCCATGGTCGCAGCTTTCTTGGGCGTGTTGCTGCTCGGTGTTATCGATTTCGGCCTGGCCTTTCGTCGGCAATCGGAACTGGCAAATGCCGTACGTGCCGGCACCCAATACGCCATGGTGCGGCGCCCTCAGCAGGGCGATGTCGATCCGATACGAAGCGCGGTCTACCAGACAGCTCCTTTTGAGGAGGGAACGTTGGGTACCGGCCTGGTGGTCGAATTCTACTGCGAATGCCCGGACGGCACGCCCTCCCAGTGTTCCGCCGCAGGCGGTGTTGCGCTCTGTTCCGGCGGCGTCGAACGCCACTCCTTCGTGCAGGTTCGCCTCAGCGAGAGCTACGATCTGATGCTGCTTTACCCCGGGGTCGGGGCTGATATCAATTTGGCCGCCGAAGGTACTGTCCGGTTGAACTGAAGACCTGCCGGCTTGGAGCGGTTCGATCTTGTGCATTGTAGGGGTAATCGGCATGCGGAGTTTAACTCTGAGAACATCGGCGGTTTTCGAGGAGCTGTACCGGCTTTTTCTCGACCGCCGAGGCGTGTCGGCGGCCGAATTCGCCCTGCTGGCGCCGGTTTTTCTGGCCATGCTGCTTGGCGCGATCGAGTTTGGACGCGCCGCCTATACCCAGGGCGTTGTGAGCTTCGCCTCGGAGGAGGCGACGCGCTATGCGGTGGTGAACTACTCGATCAGCGAGACGGAAGTACGCGATGTGGCTGAGGCCTGTCTACTGGGGATCGATCCGGGCCGCATTAACGCCGTCATCGTCACGGGGCCGATCGATCCTGTCGACAATACGCGAAGCATTTCGGTTGAGGTCAGCTACAACTTCGAGTTTCTCCTCCCGTTTCTGCCCGACGGCATAATCCCCATCAGCGGAAAATCGCGTGGCTTCTTGATTCCGCCGCCGCTGGGAGCGGCACCGGCGGTTACGGGGACGGCTGTCGGCTGCGGCCGCGGTTGATCCGCCTGTCCCGCTGCGGTTTGGCGTCACGGCTCACTTTTCATGGCTGGCACTGCCACGGGCGTATCGGCGCTCTGCCTCACGTTTTCCATAAAGAAGCGGCCCCGGAGAAGCTCCGGGGCCGAGAGGAATATTCGTGGCTCTAGGTAGACCACACAGCGTTATCGCTATTCACCGTATGGAATTTAATACTGGCATGTCAGTAAGAAGATACTAGCTCTTATGACTCAGAAAATCAACCGAAATACAAATGATTAACTAAGTATGTTAGTAAATGATGGAGTTATCGTTTCGGATTTTACTTAATTTTCGTAGTTAATAGTTAACGGTCCCAGAAATTTGGTTTTTTTACCTGTGAATGTTTGCCCGGAATGGGCGCCCTATTGGCGCGTTAAGGGTTTGGCTCGCGGTGTGGGCCAGGGAGCGCCGCCCGCGGAGAAATCAGTCCGGGCTGCCAGGGGGCAAAACGCCCGGAAATCGGTGCCGAGGGCGATGATGCCGGGGCCGGCTGGCCGTAGTAGCCCGCTATCGCCGGATCCTGTCATTGGCCGCGCCACAAGCCACGGCCGGCGGATCGGGCGCTGGCTTCCTCGTCAATGTAGTCCTCTGCGTAGTCCTGTGCGGCCAGTGCCCAGCCTTCCGCGACCAGCCAGCTGTTCAGCTCCGGCCCGCCGACGCCGCCCAGGTAGCATACCGCAAAGATCTCGCCCCCCGGCCCTCGGCCACGTTCGACACAATCCACCCAGTGATTTGCGATACGGTTGCTGGCGGCCCAGCGCGCCTCCTGCCCGCAGGCCCAGACCTGGTCGCCGAGGGTGCAGGTCTGATCCGGCCGGGCGCCGCGCAGGCCATAGAGATAGACCGGCTTGCCGGCGAAATCGAGCAGGCCCGAATCGATCACCTGGGGCCCGCGGCCTTTGATTTGGGCGAGGGCGGAGGGGGCCAGCACAAGAAGGCAGACTGCGGCCAAAGCTGAGGCGGCGCGCCGCCGGCCGGTTGAGAAGGGGTGATTTCGCATAGACCAAACTTGCCACAAGCGCTGGCGCAAGGTAAGGCGTCGCAGGATCGCTTTGCGGAAGGGTTGCCGCTCTCCTATCATCAGGTAGCCATTTCGCCGCCCGCCGGGTTAAACATCGGCTGGGCCGAACATCGGGCAGGTCAAGAAATGCCGGACGAAGACGACAAGAAGACTGAGCAGCCCGCCGAAGCGGCCGAGGGCGAGGAAGACGCGGGCGCAGAGAGCACCGGCGACGCCGATCAGGACGCGATGATGGCCGAGTGGGAGGCCATGGCGGACGAAGGCGAAGAGGAGGCCGAAGGCGAGGCGCCTGCCGAAGGCGAAGCCGCCGCCCCGGAAACGCCGGCCGTGCCGGGTGTCAAGCTGCCGGCCATTCACGAAGTCTCCTTGGAAGCCTATGCGATCCTCGGCACCGCCTCCATGCCGGTCAGCCAGCTGTTGCGCATGGGCCGCGGCGCCGTCGTCGAACTGGAGACCGGGCTCGGCGATGAGATCGAAATGCGGATCAACGACCAGCTCGTCGCCAAGGGCGAGGTGGTCGTGGTGGAAGACCGCATCGCCATTGAGATCACCGAGATCGTCAAGCGCGAAAGCAGCTAGCCGCTTGCGGTCATGGCGCGCGGAACGGTGCCTCCGCGCCGCGCGGTGACCAATCCAGGTTTTTTCAAAAGTTTGGGGGCCCGTCGGGAGCCGGGGCGAAGCTGCGCTTTTGCGGCGGAGTCAGGCGACGGTGGTGCCGCCGCTGGGAACGCCCTGGCGCAGGCAGAGGGAAATGAGACGCAAGGCCGGATCGGTCAGGGGGAAGGCGATCCCGATGTACTGGCCGTCATGCCACATGCAGGTGCCGTCGATCATGCCGGCGGCTTCATGATTGATCCGAATGTCGGCTGGTTCGGGCAAGGCGCCGGCGATGCGGAGTTTCGCACCGCCAATCGAGACATCCTCGAGCTTGCCCTGGTACTGCTGTCCACCGGCGGTCAGAGTGATGTCTTCCTGGCGCGGCAGGACGAAGCGCAGCGAGCGGCGGCGCTCGAAGTCTTTCAGGTGCTCAGGTCCAACCTTGGTATTCATGAAAACTCCAAACCGGGCTATTCAGGCCCATTTAAACGATATCCGGCACTAGTTAATGATTTCCTAATCGAGAAGAGCGCGTTTCAAAAAAAGTAAGTTATAAGCTTGCCTCAACTGCAAGTTCGTCCAGCTTGCGGTGTAATTCCTGGTCTTTCTTTTAACGTTAATTTGAAGGGCTCTTGGGCGCTTTGTTCTCGCAGCGTGAGTCAGAATCACCCTTTGGTTGAGGAATTGGGCCAAAATCATGGCATAATTGGGGGATTTTTCGTCCGCAATCGGGTCCTCGGAGTCGAGGGGCGGATTTAGCGATTACTTGAACCCCATCTCTACCTAGTGCGGAGGACTATCGGCGACTTGAGGGTTTGCGCGGCTCGGACGTTTTTCGCCAGCGGCGATCTGGGCAGCACTTGTGCCAGGCGAATCGGGATAGGATGGGGGCCTTCCGGCCCGGGCTGCCACAGCGGGGGCGGGGAGGATTAGGTTATGGGAATAGGGGAAATCTGGAATGCCGTCGTTTGATATTGTCTCGGAGACCGATCTCAACGAAGTCGACAACGCCCTTGCCGGCATGGTGCGCGAGATCGGCCAACGCTACGACTTCAAGGGCTCGAAATGCTCGATCGAGCGCAGGGACGCGGTACTGACCATCGTCGCCGATGACGACATGAAGCTGCGGCAAATGCATGAGCTGCTCAGTACCTATCTGACGCGCCGAAAGATCGAAGCCGGGGCCTGCGATCTGGGTACGCCGGAAAAGGCCGCCGGCAATACCATCCGCCAGCTGGTCACGGTCAAGCAGGGCATCGCCCAGGATCTGTCAAAGAAGATCGTGAAAGAGCTGAAGGGCAGCAAGCTGAAGGTTCAGGTCTCGATCCAGGGCGACAGCCTGCGCGTTACGGGTAAGAAGCGCGACGATCTGCAGGACGCCATTGCCTTCGTAAAGGACCTCAAGATCGATCAGCCGCTGCAATACGAAAACTTCCGCGACTAAAGCCTTTTCCGTCCGGCTGAACCGAGTGTGCCGGAGCGGCCCTGTTTTGGGCCCTCCGGGACGCTGAGCCGGCGAGGCTGTCGGGGCTCGTTCGAGGGGTGAAGAGACCCGTCCAGCGGCCGCAATCTGCCCCGATGCGTCGTTTGTAACCTATTGTTAACTATAAATTTTCGACATTTCCGCCGATTTGGGCGAATGGCGCCGCATGTTTACCTCATGGTTACGTTTGAGGAGGAATGTAGTGGTCAGAGCCCGGAAACGTGGAGTTTTCCATGTCGATATTGCCCATTGGTCATCCAGAGTTTACCCGTGCGGACATCCATGTCCTGCTGAACCGGGGGTGTGAGCTTGTGGACCGTGGTCTGGCAGGCGCCTGTGTGCCGGTCGAGACCGAAGCCGGTGAGTTGGTCATCGCCCTGCTCGACTATGACAACCAGTGCCTGATCTGTGCCATCGGCAAGGCGCAGGGCTGGTACTACGCGCTGGATGCCGCCTGGCAGCCGCTCGCCCAGGGACAGCTCATCGATGATGTTCTGGCGGTTTTGCCGGGTGCCCTCGAGGCGCATCGCCCTGCGGCGGCAAACGCCTGCTGAACAGAGGCTGTGGCGCGGCCGGTTGCGGCCGCAGGACAGTGGTTTGCCGATGCGACGCGCCCTCTTTCACTCGCTGGTCCTGATCCTAGGGGTCTTCCTCGTGGATCCGTTCGGCCCGTATGAGGCCCAGGCGGCTGGCGACCAGCCGGCAGATCACAAAACCTCCGCCAGCGAAGCGACGGCCCCCGCCGCCGATAGTGTCCAGGACACGGTCGTTGAGGGCGGACCGTCTTCTGACGAGGCGTCGCCCTGGGAGCACCCCCTCTGGCATAACGCCACCGCGATGATGCGGATCTATGTCTGCCAGCATGCCCGCCGTCCGCCAAGCTGGTGCGAAGGGCCGAGCGAACTGCCCGCCAATGCAACCTTGCCCGACCGGCAAGGGCCCCCATTGTTCGAAGAGGACGCGCTCTGGCTGGCCTTCATGGACAAGCTCGATCCCGTTAATCTGACGCCTGGCGATGTGGCCACCGTGCGCCGCCGTGCCACGGAACGTCGCGACCCGCAGGCCATGGAGATCCTCGGCTACATCTACGCCGAGGGGCTGTCGGTCGAGCGCGACTATGCGGAAGCCTATCGCTGGTATGGCCTCGCGTATCTGTCCGGGGAACGCCGCGTCCGTGCCAACATGGACGTCGTTTGGCAGCAACTGCAGCGTTACGACGTCCAGGGCGCCTTGACCCTGACTCGGGAATTCAATGCTCTGGCCGAGGGGGAGGTGCCGCCGGGCATGGTGCCGCTGCCGGGCGCGTCCGAAAACGGGCAAAACGGCGCCGAAGCCGCCACCACTCTGCCGTCCGACTCGCCGCCGCCCGCCGCCGCGCAGTAGCACCGATCAACGCTTGGGTTGGGCCGTTCCGACCGGCTGCGGCGGCTGCTGTACCTGCGCTTCTCTTCAGCGAAGCTGTTGCAGAATCACCGCAGTGCGTTGCATAAAAAACATGCAGATGCGCTAAAAATCGGCAAACTAAAAAAGCGCCTTGAAATCTGCCGAAAGAATGATCATACATTGGTTCAGGTCGGCGCTGAGCGTCGGCTTGGACGTCCGTAGGGCGTTTCCTCCCTAGACTTGGGCCACCGCTTGCGGTGGCCTTTCTTTTTGTTGGGAAAGCTCAGCCGGTCAGCTGAGGGCCTTGGCCAGAAAAGGCAAGCTGCGGTCCATGCGGTAGTCGACAGAGGAATGGTTGTCGGCGAACTCCTCGTAGACGTGGTCGACGCCTTGGGTCTGCAGCAGGCGGTGCAGGCGCCGGGCGCCGTACACCAGGTTGTACTGGTCCTGCGCGCCGCAGTCGATCCAGAGGCCCTTGAGCTTCTTCAGGTCGCTTCCCTGGGTCTCTGCCATGACCACCGGATCCCAGCTTAGCCAGTTAGCCCAGCGCTCGGCGATCATCTCGCAGGTCTCCGGATCCACCGGCAGGCGCACGCCGCAGAAGACACTCGGGTCGGGATCGTAGGTCGCGCACATCGCCAGGCTCATCAGGATGTGCAGGTCGCTGCCGGCCCACTTCGGTCCTTCTTCGAAATCGGTGATGAACTTCTCGATCGAGCCGTTCTTCTTGGCCAGCGCCCACAGCGTGCCCGGCATCTCCGGCAGGTAGCAGAGGTCGAAAGCCATATCGCCGGAATGGCAGGCGGCGGCGGCCCAGAAGTCGGCGTGCCTGAGCGCATGGACGATGGAGCCATAGCCGCCCGAGGATTTGCCGAAGACGCCACGGTGGCCCGAACCGCCGCAGCCAAAGCGCCCCTCGACCAGCGGCACGACCTCTTCGATCAGAATATCCTCCCAGGGGCCCATGGCGGCGGAATTGACGTACTGATTGCCGCCGAGCCGTGTGAAGCAGTCGGGGAAAGCGACGGCGACCGGCGGCATCGCGCCGTTGGCGATCAGCCGGTCGAGGCGCTCGGGCAGGTTCTCGCCGAAGTTCTTCCAGTTCACATGGGCCGGCCCGCCCGCGGTGAAGCCGACCAGGTCGATCAGCAGCGGCAAGCCGGCGCCGGTCTGGCCGGCGGGGAGATAGACCGCCACATCACGCTCCTGCGGGTCGCCGAGCAGATTGTTGCGCAGCAGGGCGGAATCGAGGATGAGATGGTGGATCTTGCCCCTGGGGATTTTGCGGTCTCTGCGCATGCGGTGTCCTGCTGCTGTGCCGGGCCATCGTGGCCGCTGTTCCTGTCTATTGCTTTTGGCCGCGGCGATCAATCCTGGCGCCGAGACAACCTCGGACGGCAGCTAAAACTTCGCGTTTTCGCCTGCGACTTCCGCCGCTAGACTGTTGGTCTCTGAAATATTGGCGACACAGCGGGCAGAAGGACAGATCAGTCGGTATGACAGCGAAAAGCAAGGCAATCCGCGATGCGGAGAGGGGTGATGAGGGACTGATCCTGCGCTGGCAGGACGGCGGGGAAAGCCGCTTTCCCTGGTTCTGGCTGCGCGATCATGGCCAGGATCCAGCCAGCCTGGACCCGGATACCCTGCAACGGCGTGTGGATACCTTCTCCATCGCCGAGGACATCCGCGGCAGCGCCGCGACGGTCTTGGCCGAGGGCCAGGTGTTGGAGGTGAACTGGCCGGACGGTAGCCCGGCGAGTCGTTTCGAAGCTGATTTCCTGGCTGCGATGGCGCTGCCCGCGCTTGCCCCGGAACAACGTCTATGGTCGGCACGTCAGCCATTGCCGCCGGAGCAACCGATTGCCTATGCCGACCTGCAGGGCGAAGGGGACGGTCTGCGGCATTGCCTGGAGCGCCTGCAGCACGACGGCTTCGTGGTGATTTCCGGCGCGCCGACCGACGAGGCCAGCGCGCGCCAGCTGTTTGGCCATTTCGGCTATATCCGCGAAACGATTTTCGGCGGCCTCTGGTCGCTCTCGGCGGAGATCCAGGACCACGACGATACGGCCTACTCGACCCAGTACCTCGAACCCCATACCGACGCGACCTACAGCCACGACGCTCCGGGGCTGCAGTGCTTTCTCTGTCAGGAATTCGACGGCAGCGGCGGCGAGTCGATCCTGGTCGACGGCTTCGCGCTGGCCGAGGAGATGCGGGCGGAGCGGCCCGAACTCTTCCAGGTACTGAGCGAAGTGACGGTGCCCGGGCGCTATGTCGAGCCGGGCGTGCACCTGCGCGCCGAGCGACCTCCGTTCCGTCTCGATGAGCAGGGAAGGCTCCTACAGGTCACTTTCAACAACTACGATCGCGCACCCTTCCTTCTCGAGCCGGCGCGCATGCAGGCCTTCTACGCCGCCTACAAGGATTTTCACGCCCGTATCATCGAACGCGACAACTGGCTGACGATTCCGCTGCGGCCGGGCATGGCGTTGATCTTCGACAACTGGCGTCTGCTGCACGGCCGCATGGGCTATAGCGGCAAGCGCGTTTTCTGTGGCTGCTACCACAATCACGAAGACTTTGAATCGGCCCTGCGCGCCTCTTCCGGGGGGTAAGCAGGCAACTCGATTCAGGTGAATTAACAACAGGGAGAACGAAAACAATGAAAAACATTCTGAAACTGGGGGCGACCAGCCTCGTGACCTTTGCCCTGGCGGCGTCGCCGGTGTTGGCGGGGGAGACGCTCGACCGGGTGATGAAGACCAAGACGCTCACCATGTCGTCGGACGCGGAGTATCCGCCGCAGTCCTTCCTCAACGATGCCAACGAGATGGATGGCTTCGACGTCGACGTCGGCAAGGAAATCGCCAAGCGCCTGGGGGTCGAGCTGAAAATCATCACGCCGTCCTGGGACATCATCACCGCCGGCAGCTGGGGCGGACGCTGGGATATGTCCGTCGGTTCCATGACGCCGACCAAGAAGCGCGCCGAGGTGCTCAACTTCCCGGCGGTCTACTACTACACGCCGGCGGCCTTCGCCGTGCACAAGGACTCCAAGATCGGTTCGCTCGCGGACGTCAGCGGCAAGGTCGTCGGCACCTGCGGCGGCTGCACCTACGACGCCTATCTGTTGAAGGACTTGGTGATCGACGCCGAGGGCACGCCGCCCTTCACCTATGACGTCACGGCCGGCGAGATCAAGACCTACGAGACCGACACCCATGTCTTCGACGACCTGCGCCTCGGCGACGGCGTGCGTCTCGATGCCGCCTTCTCGGCACTGCCGACCATCCAGGAGGCGATCAAGGCCGGTTATCCGTTGAAGGTGATCGGCAAGCCGGCTTTCTACGAGCCGCTCTCGGTTGCGACCGACAAGGGCGATCCCGAGTTCGACGCCAAGATCACCGCGGCGGTTCAGGCGATGAAGGATGACGGTACCCTGAAGAAGCTGTCGGAGAAGTGGTACGGCGTCGACCTGACCAGCGTGAAATAACGGGGGCTTAGATGATCGATAGCGCCCGCGAGCACCCCTGGCGCTCGCGGGCCGCCCTCTTCGTCGTCGCGGCGGCGGCCTTCACGGCTTTCGGGTTGGGCGGCAGCATCGTCGGCGACCTCTTCGCCGTGCTGCTCGGCCCGCGCGACCCGGCCGTGGAAGTTGGTTTCGGCCGCAACCTGCTGGTCGGCCTGCTGCTGGCCGGCGCCTTCGTCGTCAATCTCGATATCATCCGGCTGCTGCCGTTCCGTCTCCAGGTGTTCGTCGTCTGGGGCGAATTGCTGCTGATGTTTTACGGCTTCGTGCTCTCTTTCGATCGCAACTTCGGCGTCATCTTCGCGGTCGGCGAGCGCTCGGGCGTCTCCAACCTCTACTTCCTCATCACCACCGGCGCCTTCACCACACTCTACGTGTCGCTGATCGCGATCATCATTGCCTGCGTGCTGGCGTTGCTCGGCGCGCTCGGCAAGCTGTCGCGCAATGGCGCGGCCTATGCGATTGCGACCTTCTATATCTCGTTTTTCCGCGGCACACCGCTGCTGCTGCAGGTGGTGTTGATCTACACCGGCTTTGCCCAACTCGGTTTTGTGATGGACGCCGTGCCCGCCGGCATTACCGCGCTCTCGCTGTGCTACGGCGCCTACATGGCGGAAATTTTCCGCGCCGGCATCGAGGGTGTGCCCGACGGTCAGCGCGAGGCAGCCCGGGCGCTGGCGCTGTCATCGAATATCATCTTCCGCAAGGTCGTGTTTCCGCAAGCCATGCGGCTCATCGTGCCGCCCACCGGGAACCAGTTTATCGCCATGTTGAAGGATTCCTCGCTGGTCTCCGTGGTCGGCGTCTGGGAACTGACCAAGACCGCGCAGGTGCTGGGCAAGCGCGCTTTCCAGGTCTTCGAGTTCCTCCTTGCCGCGGCGGTGATCTACTGGGTGATGTCGGTGGTTTTCGAGGTGGCGCAGGCCCGCATCGAGAACTACTACGGCAAGAGCGATCTACGTTAGGACCCCGTCGCTTCAAGGAACCCTATGCGCGACCCCCGCTATGACATTCTCTTCGAACCGGTGAAGATCGGACCGGTTACCGCCCGCAACCGCTTCTACCAGGTGCCGCACTGCTGCGGCATGGGCTATCGCTTTCCCAATTCCAGCGCCGCCATGCGCGGGGTGAAGGCCGAGGGCGGCTGGGCCGTGGTCTGCACCGAGGAGACGGAGATCCATCATTCGGCCGAGATCACGCCCTATGTCGAAAACCGTATCTGGGATGCCCAGGACCTGCCGCACTTGAAAGCACTGACCGAGGCGGTGCGGGCGCAGGGCAGCCTGTCGGGAATCGAACTGGTGCACAACGGCATGCACGCCCCCAACCACTACAGCCGCGAGGCGCCGATGGGGCCGTCGCACCGGGCGGTGGACAACGGTGCGCCGGTGCAGGCCCGCGCCATGGACAAGACGGATATCGCCAACCTGCGGCGCTGGCATCGCAACGCGGCCTTGCGGGCGCGGGACGCCGGTTTCGACATCGTCTACGTCTACGCCGGCCATGACATGTCGCTGCTGCAGCACTTCCTCTCGCGGCGCCACAACGAACGCTCGGACGAGTACGGCGGCAGCCTGGAAAACCGCGTGCGGCTCATCAAGGAGGTCCTCATCGACACCAAGGAGGCCGTCGGCGACCGCTGCGCGGTTGCCTTTCGCTTCGCCGTCGACGAACTGCTGGGCGCGGAAGGCATCAGCGCCGAAGGCGAGGGCCGCGACGTGGTGGCGATGCTGGCCGAACTGCCCGACCTCTGGGACGTCAACATCAGCGACTATCGCAGCGATTCAGGCACCTCGCGCTATTTCCCGGAGGGCAGCCAGGAGGCCTACACCGACTTCGTCAAGCAGCTAACCAGCAAGCCCGTGGTGG
>CAJHXP010000591.1_pt1 | contig 13009 bp, 13 predicted proteins | sample 9198551 | NCBI WGS metagenome assembly CAJHXP01 (sample SAMEA7708297, study PRJEB35096) | sediment metagenome | biome: marine neritic benthic zone biome [ENVO:01000025]; feature: sediment [ENVO:00002007]; material: shallow marine sediment [ENVO:03000034] sea grass bed [ENVO_01000059] ... | reverse complement strand
CCGCCCGTCCCTTCGGGTTTCCGGGCGGCGGCCGCCCGCTGCGTCGGCAGGCTTGCCCGATGCCCCGCATCGCGCTGCGCCTCCCTCCTAGCGGATCGACTCTCCGCCCGGAAACAGAATTGCTTCAATCTGACTAGGAAAGGCTCTAGCGGGCCATCGCTAGGAGCAGGCTGTACCAGCCGTAGCCCACCGCCGCGAAGAAGAACGCAAAGGTGCCGATTGCCGCCACGCCGCTGGCCAGTCGTTCCCAAAGCGGCGGCTGAAAGCCGACCATTCCTGATCCGTACATGCCCATTCTCCCCAATTTCGCGCCGCCGAGGGGCGCCCTTCTCACAAGTCGTAAAGCCTAATGCCGAGCGGATCCGATGGCAAGAACAAATCAGGAACATTTGACAAAAAGGCGCAGGTTGCCCTGAACGCCCGCAGCCCCCTACAATATTCGTTAACCGCGCAGGCCTATCCTTGAGCGCTGGTTCAGATCGTCTTCGCCAATTGCAGGACGGACCGAGCCCGCCGAATCCGCGAGAAACGGAGGCCAGGATCATCAGACAGGATATCTTCGTTTGCCTGCCCGAGCGTCTACACCCCGTCAGCCAGTTGTTCCTGGATCGCTGGCTCTCGGGCGACATGACCACGGCAGAATTCCTGCGCTGGTTCCACATGCCCAATTCCTCCTACCTTTCGGTGGCGGAATGCGTGTTGGCGGTGGTCGCCGGCGCCTGAGGCCGGAGGCGCGAACGCCGTTCGCACCGTGGGACTGGAAAGGTCGAAATTTAGGCAGCAAAAACTTTGCAGCCCCGCGAACGGTTTGATATAACCCCGCTTCTCTGAGCCGGGGGCGCCCGGTTCGTAGATCATATCCTGATCCGCGGTAGCTCAGTTGGTAGAGCAGGTGGCTGTTAACCACCTTGTCGCAGGTTCGAGTCCTGCCCGCGGAGCCAATACGAAGAAAGGGCTGGTCGAAAATGGCCAGCCCTTTCTCTTTGGCCTTCTCGTGCTCGGAAAATTCCCGGTCGGCCCCTGCAGCCCCTTGCCACAAGCAACGACTTCAGCGCCGACGGTGCTTTTGTATCTTGTGGAGCAACTTTATTTCGCTCGAAAATACATAGTGACTTCGATCAGGCGTGCGAATCGGGATACCTTGGGCCCGCAAATGCATAAGGAAGCTGAAAACTGTGAAAATCGTTTCGCTTGCAACAAGCCCTTCAGAGACGACCCGACTCGAGGAGCTTAAGGGGGATCAACATGGGAACTAATAGAACCGCCGCGCAGAAAGCCGCCGCCAAGAAGATTGCGGCCACCAAAACCGCTGCCAAGAAAGCCTCCGCAAAGAAAAAAGTCGCCAGGAAAGCCGCAGTTAAAAAGGCGGCGGTGAAGAAGCTAGGCGCCAAGAAGGAAGGGGCCAAAATAATCGCCGCTACGAAAAGCGCCGCGAAGCGGGCCGCCGCGAAGCAGGCCGGTGCCAAGAAGAGCGCCATCAAGAAGACGACTGCGGCCAAGAAGGCAGCTGCGAAGAAGATCGCCGCCACCAAGAGAGCAGAGCAAAAAGCCGCCGTACGGAAGTCCGCCCGCAAGGCGGCTGCAAGGTAGAATGGCAGCGCGTGCCGAGTCGGAGCGGCACGCCCCACCGCAGGTTGACGGACTGCGCCTCATCCAAGGCTCGGCAACTTTGATCGAATGATCAAGTTGCTTGCCGAAATGTTACCAAAGGGGTACGGCAGAGAATGTTTTCAAGATTGCTCACCAACGCCTCATCATCAGCAATGCAATCATCTCCTCCTTTTCCCCACTGGCGCGAAGTATCCGCAAGGGCCAGGCATTTTTTGGCCAGCAGCGAAGCTATGCTGCTGTTGGACATGTGGCTGTCCGTCGGCAGCGATCACCAACCCCCGGCCCGTCGCGACCTGAAGCCTGAATCAATGGCGCCAATCCTGGCCGACGTCTGGCTGATGGACTACCTACCCGACGAAAAGCGGCTGCGCTATCGCCTGGAAGGCGAGAACATCCGCGCCCGCTACAACCATTCTCTGGTCGGCCAGTACCTGGATGACAGCCTCGTTCCGGAAGCCCGTGACAGGGTCATGCGCTACTTCCTCGCCTGCGTGCAGCAACCGGCCATCAGCATCCTGGTCGGTCGCCTCTATCACGAATCCGAACAGCCCGGCTATGGAGAGCGCCTGCTGTTGCCTCTGCTCAACAGCGGCGGCGCACCCGAGGGCCTGATCGGCATCACCATCTGCAGACAGACCTTCGCCAATCGGCCGGTCGCAGAGGAACGCGCTAAGCGGGTCGTGAACATCCTTCCGCTGGACAACTCGGAGTCTACCGAAGAGTCCCATTGAGCCGTGTTCCGCCCAGCGGCTACAGCATGGCGAGACAAGCCAGCAAGCGCTCGACATCTTCAGGGTCTTGATAGAGGCCAAAGCCGAGACGCAGGCGCGCGCCACGGCAATCGGTGACGATGTCGTTGTATCTGAGGCGTGTTTGCGCCGCCATTGCCGCCGCTTCGTCACCGAATTCAAAGGTAAGGAAGTTTCCGCAAGCCTGCTCTCCGGGATCCAGCAAGAGCTTATCCGGCTGCAGCAGCGCAGGCTGACGGGCCCGCAGGCCCTCCAGGAACTGCTGCTGCAGGGCCAGGGCATGGGCATGGATTGCTGCGGCATCCAGGCCTAGATCGTCCAGCAGCCCGAGGACCGCGCGCAGGCGATAGATGCCGACGGGGTCGAAGGTGGAGCCAAGGAAACGCCGCCCGTCGGCGGCATAGGCCACACCCTCGCTGTGACCTTCCTCCAGGGCGCCGAACGCCGCATACCAGCCGGTATCGCGGGGCCGCTGTCCGTAGCCGGGCGGAGCATGCAGGAAACAGACCCCCTCGCCCGCCATGGCGTACTTGTAGCCGCCGGCGATGTAAAACACCCGGCCCTGGATGGCGGCCAGGTGCGTCGGCCGTGCTAGGAAACCGTGATAACCGTCGACCACGAAGAAACTTTCTCTGTCCGGCAGAGCTTGCACCAGGGCGTCGAGATCGGCGATTGCGAAGCCGGAATTGAAGAACACCTGGCTCACATGGATCAGGTCATAGGCCGAGTTCCGCATCGCCCCGGCAAAGCGGTCCGAAAAATCGGCAAAGGGTTCGACCGGCACCCGGGTCACCACCGCCAGGCCGTCTTCCTCCAGCCGCGCCACCTGGCGGGCGAAGCTGTGGAACTCGCCGTCGCTGGTGAGGATGCGCAGCGGACGGTCTGCCGGAAAGCACGACAGCAGGCGGCGCAGGAATTCATGGGTGTTGGGCGCGAAGACCAGGGTGCTCGGATCGCTGAGGCCGAGGTGCCGCGCAATGCCGCACTGTACCTCGGGGACGACCTCGTCGAAAACCCGGGCCCACTTGCCGTCGGCCAAACGCGCCGCGTCCTGCCAGCAGGCAACTTGCGCGTCGAAGCTCACATCGGGCCAGAGGTGGTGGCTGTGCGCGGCGAAGTGGAGGCGCTGCGGTGCGGCTTCGAGAAAGCGGCTGAAATGCCGCTTGTAACTCTCGCACGAACTCACGGCTGCTCCGCCTCGTAGCGATAGCCCATGGCACTGCGCAGGCCTTCGGGCAGCGGCGGCAAGGCCGAGCGCGGAATGAGGAAAGTCGACAACGCGAAGAGATCGCCGAACACCCGGTAGCGCCGCGCCGCCTCGCTGAGATAGTCGTGGCCGGAGGAACCGCCGGTGCCCAACTTCATGCCGATCATCCGCTGAGCCATCAGCGCGTGACGGTGGCGCCAGGCGGTCATGGTCTCGTCGATATCGATGAGCAGGCTGAGCAGCCGGAAGGGCAGTTGCAACACCGGCTCGTCGCGATAGAGAGTAATGAACAGCGCCGCCTGCAAGGCCCGCCAGGAGTAGCGCCACACGCCCTCGGCGACCAACTCGGCATGACGGGTCTCGTCGTAGATCGCTTCGAACTTTTCCTGCGCCGACTTGAGAGCCGCCAGACCGGCGTCCCGGTCCTTGTCGCCGATCTCGGCATTGCCGCGCAGAATGGCGCTGTCCTTTTCGAGCATTTCCGAGACCGCCGCGCGATAACTCTCCTGAAAACGATAGCCGCCAAGTTCGACGAAGGGCGTGCGACCGAGCCAGGCCTCGATGCGATCACTCAGGCTGGGGCGCTGCTCGAAGGCCTGCAGCTTTTCCCGGTCGGCCTGATTGAGCCGGGCATCGAAAGGCTTGGCCTCGAAGCGGAGACGGTCCTCCCGCCGGAGACCCAGGCCGGTCTCGATGAGGCGGAACTGCAACGACTGAAAACCGGAGGACGGAAACAGCAGATCGCGGAACTCGAGAAAATCCAGCGGTGTCATGGTCTCCAGCACATCCAGATGACCCGGTAGGAGTTTCAGGATGCGCTCGACCCGCTCCAGGGCGGCAACCGCCCTTCCGATGTCCCGGTCGTCGAGACCCTCGTCGGCAAAGATGGCGTCTACCCGAGCCAGCTCATGCAGGATCTGCTTGAACCACAGCTCGTAGGTCTGGTGCACGATGATGAACAGCATCTCATCGTGGGCGGGACGGCCTTGTTTCTCACTTTCAGGTTCTTGGGCCGACAGCAAACGGTCGAGCCGCAGGTAGTCAGCGTAGTAAAGCGGCTTCGGGTCTTCGCTCACGTCTCCGATCCCTTCGACGGTGAAACGCCTGCGTCAGCCAACTCCGATTCGCAGCCGCAATCAAGGGCGGTCGGCAAAACAGACCTGGGCGATCGGCGGCAGGTGCGCGGACAGCAAAGACCACGAGTCACCGGCATCCTCGCTCAGCCACAGGGCGCCGGTGGTCGATCCCATGACCAAGGCCTCGCCTCTTGCGCCGACATTCAGGGCGTGCCGGTAGACCAGATCGTAGGCGAAATCCTCCGGCAGGCCCCGCGACAGGGTCTCGAAGCTGGCGCCGCCATCGCGGGTGCGTGTCACCACGAAGCGCCCGTCGACCGGGACACGGCATTCGTCCTTCACCGCCGGCACAAACCAGGCGGTCTTGGGGTCCTTCGGGTGGGCCACCACCGCGAAACCAAAGGCCGAGGGCGCCACGTCCTTGATCTGCACGAAGGAACGGCCGCCGTCCTCAGAGCGGAAGATGCCGCAGTGGTGCTGACACCATACCGTGTCCGGCGCGTCGGCGCAGACCGCCAGGCGGTGAGGGTCCTGGATACTCGGATCGTCCTTGCGGTCCGGCGGCATATAATCGGCGGCCAGGCCCTTTCCGCCCAGGGTCCATGTCGCCCCGTCGTCCTCGCTGATCCAGACGCCGCCGCAGGAGATTCCAACGATGATCCTGTCATGGTCGTCGACGACTACGGAGTGAATGCCCGGATCGTCGTAACCGCCGCCGAACCATTCGCTGCGCGACGGTTGGTTCCACAAAGATTCAACCAGCTCCCAGGTCTCGCCGCGGTTGTCCGAGCGGAACAGTCCGCCCGGCAGGGTGCCGGCCCAGAGACGCTTCGGCTGCTCGCGCCCGCCGCGCGCCAGGGTCCAGATAAACTTGAGACTCGGTGCATCGTCACCCTCACCCGGCGGATAAGCCGGTACCGACAGCTCCTGCCAAGTCAGGCCGAAGTCGTTGGAACGGTGCAGCTTGGCACCGAAGTGACCAAGGTTCAGCGCGGCATAGATTGCGCCGTCGTGTTCGTTCTGCAGAACGGCGGAAACCGGGTCCCCGAGGAAACCGATACAGCGCGGCTGGGCCAGGCCATTTCCGATTCCCACATCGAACAGACCCTTGCGGGTTGCCACCAGAATGAACCCACCCATCTTTCCTACCCACCCGATAGCGCCTGAAACACGAAAACCTCGTCATCGGGGCCGACGGCGTCGCTCAGCCCCTTGCGATCGGCGATCATCGCCGAATTCACGAAGACATTCACGTGGCGGCGCAGACGGCCCTGATCGTCGACGATATAGGAACGTAGCAGAGGTTTCCGGTTAAAAACCTCGGTCAGTACGTCACTCACCCGGCCGGCGCCGACGTCCAGGGACGCCACGTCGAGATGGCGTTGCAGGTTGGCGGTGAAGGTAACGCGCGGCATTGCAAGGCTCCTGAGCCTGAAGCCTGCGCCCAAGCGACCTTCAATTCAATTGGCAAAAACCAACCGAGAATTTCAGCCGAGCCCGTCGGCGACGCGCAGCAGGTATTCGCCGTAGTCGTTCTTGCGCAGGGGTTCCGCCAGCCGCCTCAGGTCGTCGGCGGTGATGAGACCCTTGCGGAAGGCAACCTCCTCCAGGCAAGCGATCTTCAGGCCCTGGCGATGCTCGATGGTCTGCACGAACTGAGCGGCATCGATGAGGCTGTCGTGGGTGCCGGTATCCAGCCAGGCATAGCCGCGGCCCAGGCGCTCGACCTTTAGCTGCCCGGCCTCCAGATAGCGGCGGTTGAGATCGGTGATCTCCAGTTCGCCACGGTCCGACGGTTTCAGGTCGGCGGCGATGTCGCAGACCTGTTCGTCGTAGAAATAGAGGCCGGTGACCGCAAAGCGCGACTTCGGCCGGCGCGGCTTCTCTTCCAGGCTGACCGCCTGGCCCGCCGCATCGAAGGCGACCACGCCGTAGCGTTCGGGATCGGAGACCTGATAGCCGAAGACCGTCGCACCGCGCTGCAGGGCGGCGGCGCGCATCAGGACATCCTGCAGGCCCTGCCCGTAGAAGATGTTGTCGCCGAGGATCAGGCAGCACTTGTCGCCGGCAATGAAGTCGCGGCCGATGAGAAAGGCCTGGGCCAGCCCCTCCGGCTTTGCCTGCACGGCGAAAGAGAGGTCGATGCCCCATTGGCTGCCGTCGCCCAGCAGGTTGTGAAACAACGGCGCGTCGTGCGGCGTGGTGATGATCAGGATGTCGCGAATGCCGGACATCATCAGCACCGACAGCGGATAGTAGATCATCGGCTTGTCGTAGACCGGCAACAGCTGCTTGCTCACGGCCAGGGTGACCGGGTGCAGGCGCGTACCCGAACCGCCCGCCAGAATGAGACCTTTCATGCTTCCCCCTTATCCCTGCTCTACCAGGAGCTGACGCAGAACATCCTGCAGACCGGCGCGCCAATCAACCGGGGCTTCGCCAAAGGTCGCCTGAAACAGCCCTGAATCCAACGTGGAATCCGCCGGCCGCCGGGCCGCGGTCGGATAGTCCTTGGTGGCGATCGGATGCAGCTTGGGCCCTTGGCGGCCGGTCAGCGCTTCTTGTTCGATGAAGATCGCATGGGCGAAGTCGTGCCAGGAGGTGCGCTCCGCCCCGGCGCAGTGATAGGTGCCGTAGCTGGCCGGGGCCAGCCGGCCGGCCACCGCGAGAACGGCCCCGGCCAGGGCCGCCGCCGGCGTCGGGCAGCCGTACTGGTCGGCGACGATGGAGAGTTCCTCTCGCTCGCCGCCAAGACGCAGCATGGTCTTCACGAAATTCGCGCCCTCTGCCCCGAAGACCCAGGAGGTCCGTAGAATCGCGTGCGCCGGGCAGGCTTCGCGGACCGCCGCCTCGCCGGCCTCTTTGCTGTGGCCGTAGACGTTCATCGGGCACACCGGATCGTCCTCCCGGTAGGGACTGCCCTTGCTGCCGTCGAAGACGTAGTCGGTGGAGAGATGGACAAGGGCCGCGCCGCTCTCACGGCAGGCCTCTGCGACAAAGGCGGCACCGTCGCGATTTACCGCAAAGGCCTGATCTTCCTCGCTTTCCGCCCGGTCCACGGCTGTATAGGCCGCGGTATTGATGACCGTGCCATAGCCGTGGTCGATCACGTTCCTGACCGCCGGACGGTCGGTGATGTCGAGGTCGCTGCGCGACAAGGCGGTCAGGTCGAAATTGCGGAGCTCTGCCAGCTTGCCGACCTCGCGGCCGACCTGCCCTTCGCTGCCCAACAGCAACAGCGGCCGCGCGTCGCTATCCGGCGCAGCGGTCATCTAGCCTGCTTTCTGGGTCTTCGACAGCCCGAGCCGCTCGCCGTGGTAGCGGCGGTCCAGGATCGCCTGCCACCAAGCCTGGTTGTCGAGGTACCAGGCGACCGTCTTGCGCAGGCCCGAGGCGAAATCCTCCTGCGGCGCCCAGCCGAGTTCGCGGCGGATCTTAGCACTGTCCACCGCGTAGCGCAGGTCGTGTCCCGGGCGGTCGGCCACGAAGGTGATGAGGTCGCGGCGCGAAGCTCCACCGTCTTGCGGGCGCAGTTCATCCACCAGGTCGCAGATCATGCCGACGACGTCGACGTTACGCAGTTCGGCGTCGCCGCCGACGTTGTAGGTTTCGCCGACACGGCCTTGCGTCAGCACGGCGACAAGGGCGCGGGCGTGGTCCTCGACATGCAACCAGTCGCGCACGTTCTCGCCCTTGCCGTACACCGGCAGCGGCTTGCCCTGCAGGGCGTTGATGATCATCAGCGGGATCAGCTTCTCGGGAAACTGATAGAGGCCGTAGTTGTTGGAACAGTTGCTGGTCACCGCCGGCAGGCCGTAGGTGCGGTTCCAGGCACGGACGAAGTGATCCGACGAAGCCTTGCTCGCCGAATAGGGCGAGTTCGGCTGGTAAGGCGTCTCCTCGGTAAAGCGACCCTCGGCACCAAGCGCGCCGAAGACTTCATCGGTGGAGATATGATGGAAACGGAAGTCGCGCTGCGCCGAGGCTTCCAACGCACGCCAATAGGCGGTGGCGGTCTCCAGCAGGCGGTACGTGCCGACCACATTGGTCTCGATAAAGTCGGCCGCGTCGTCGATGGAACGGTCGACATGGGATTCCGCCGCCAGGTGCATGACGGCGTCCGGACGGTGCTCGGCAAAGATCTTGCGCAGGGCCGGGCCGTCGCAGATGTCGACCTTGGCGAAGGCATAGCGCGGGCTCTCAGCGGCGTCCTCCAGGGCTTCCGGCGTCGCCGCGTAGGTCAGCTTATCGACGTTCACCACCGTCGCCTCGCCCTCCGCGAGAAGATGGCGGATGACAGCCGATCCGATGAAGCCGGCGCCGCCGGTGATCAGGGTCTTCATGCGCGTCCCTCTAACTCCTATTCGTAAACCCTGAACAACGGGCAGCCCGGCGGAAAAGCCTCGCCAGAGCTTGCGAAATTGGCTTGAAAAGCCCAGCTAACGCCCTTGTTCATATTGAAAAACCCTTGATAAATCCCTTAGCCGCGGCCAGTCCCGGTCGCGCTCAGAGAGCACCGCCCCCGCCTCTGCCGGCCAGTCGATGCCAAGCCCCGGGTCGCTCCACAGCAGGCCCTGCTCGGCCTCCGGCGCATAGAAATCACTGACCTTGTAGAGAACCTCGGTGCCCGGCTCCAGGGTGCAGAAGCCATGGGCGAAGCCGGCGGGGATGAAGATCTGGTTCCACGCCTCGGCCGAGACGGTCGCGGTCACATGCCGGCCGTAGGTCGGCGATCCCCAGCGCAGGTCCACGGCGACGTCGAAGACGGCCCCACGGGTGACCCGCAGCAGCTTGGCCTGGGCGCGCGGCGGCACCTGAAAATGCAGGCCGCGCAGGGTGCCCACCTCGGCCGACAGCGATTGGTTGTCCTGCACGAAATCGACGTCGATCCCAACCGCCGCAAAGGCCTGTTTGTTATAGGTCTCCGAAAAGAAGCCACGCTGATCGCCGTGCTTTGCCGGCGTGACGAGGCGGACTTCCGGAATTGCCAGGCTGATCACGTCCATAAATCAGGGTCTCTCAATGACAACGCAATCGGTAAACGACCACAGTTCAAAAGCAACTGCGGCGCCCGAGTCTCTCGGACGATCATACTGCAATTCCGGCTGACCGGCTGACTTGCTTCGGAAATGGCTTTAGCCGGTGGACTCGCGCAATGCGGGCCGGCTTAGGGACATGATCTGAACGCCCTGCTTCAAGAGATAGGCTTCGGCAGCGGCACGGGCCGTGGCATGGGAATCTTCGAAGCCCTCGGCATAGAACTCGCCCTGATGCTTCCAGGTTACGCGCCAGCGATACCCCGGTCGGCCGCGCAGGCCGCTCGGCCCCGGATTACCCAGCCAGGGTTCGACAATGAGATTATAGTTCTTGAGACCGTGCATCCCGACGCAGCCTCGTTCCCGATGACGCCTCCGAGCGGAGCTTTGCTTCGTTCTCTTTAAGCATACACTATAATCGATACAATCAATCTAGGTGACGAAAAAACTAGCTAGTCGACTGAGAATCGTTCGCGCTGTAGCCGCAGCGCATTGCTGATCACCGGTAGCGAGGAAAGGCTCATCGCCGCCCCGGGCAATCATCGGACTCAGCAGCCAGCCGGTCAGCGGAAAAACCACCCCCGCGGCCAAAGGCACACCGAGCATGTTGTGGATAAAGACAAAAACCAAGTTCTGGCGGATACTTCTCAGGGTCGCCTTGCTCAGCCGGCGCGCCGCCGCCAGGCGCGCGAGATCGCCTTTCGGCAAGGTGGTCCCGGCTCTTTCCAGTGCGGCGCCGGAACCGCTGCCCATGGCGACAGCAATGTCCGCCCGGGCCAAAGCGGGCCCGCCGTTCGCACCGTCTCCTGCTGCTGTCGACAGGGGTCTTCCCAAAGTGCGTCCGGCCCGGTAAACCAAGGAGAAATAGGAGGCTGCACTGGTCTAGCCCTTAGGCCAGGCAACGCCGCATCTCCCGGCGTCAACGTTGACTCAAAGGAATGGTATCAGGTCATGCGAAATCTCGAACTGCCCGGCCGCTCGGTCGCCCGCTCCCTGAATGGAATGGCGGCGACCTCTCATAGCCTGGCCACGCTCACCGCGATCAATGTGCTGCAGGACGGCGGCAACGCGATGGATGCGGCCGTTGCGGCCTGCGCGGTTCAGGGCGTGGTCGAGCCTGAGTCGACGGGCATCGGCGGCGACTGCTTTGTTCTCTTTGCCCCCAAGGGCAGCAGCGAGATCGTCGCCTTCAACGGCTCCGGCCGCGCGCCGCAGGGAGCCAACGCCCAGTGGTTTGCCGACCAGGGCATCGAAGAGATCGAACGCTTCACCCCGCACGCGGTGACCGTGCCCGGCGCCGTCGATGCCTGGTCGCAGTTGCTGCGCGACCATGGCACCCGCAGCCTCGGCGACATGCTGCAGCCCGCGATCCGCTTCGCGCGCGACGGCTATGCGATTACCGAGCGCGTCGCCACCGATTGGGAAAGCGAGATCGAGGCGCTGTCGCACGACCCGGCGACCAGCAGCATCTTCCTGCCGAACGGCAAGCCGCCGGCCCTCGGCAGCGTGCACAGCCAGCCGCTGCTGGCGGCGAGCCTGGAGCTGATCGCCGAGCAGGGCCGCGACGCCTTTTACAAAGGCGCTATCGCGGAAGATCTGGTGGCGCACCTCAGCGAACTGGGCGGCCTCCACAACCTGGCGGACTTCGCCGCCGCGGCCGGCGAATACGTCGACCCGATCAAGAGCAGCTTCAAGGGCTACGACGTTTACGAATGCCCGCCGAACGGCCAGGGGGTCATCGCCCTGCTGCTGCTCAACATCCTTTCCGGCTATGACCTGCCTTCCATGGGGGCGATGAGCGCCGAGCGCTTGCACCTGGAGATCGAGGCGACCCGCCTCGCCTACAGTGAGCGCGACGCCCACCTCGCCGATCCGGCGCAGGTCGCGGTCCCGGTCGAGCAGATGCTCTCCGCCGACTACGCCGCCGAGCTGCGCGCCGCCATCAAGCTCGACCGCGCCGCGGCGCCCGCGGCGCCGGCGCCTGTCGCCGCCCATGCCGACACGGTCTATTTGTCGGTGGTCGACAAGGACCGCAACGCCGTCAGCTTCATCAACTCCACCTTCAATTCCTTCGGCAGCGGCATCACCGGCCCGAAGAGCGGCGTGGTGCTGCAGAACCGCGGCGGCGCCTTCTCGGTCGACCCGAAGCATCCCAACTGCATCGCGCCGGGCAAGCGCCCGATGCACACCATCATTCCCGGCATGCTGGTCAAGAACGGCCGGGCGGTCATGCCTTTCGGCGTCATGGGCGGCCACTATCAGGCTGCCGGCCACGCCCGCTTCCTCACCAACCTCCTCGACTACGATCTCGACGTGCAGCAGTCCATGGATATGGCGCGCATCTTCCCGGCGCCGGGCGAGGTCGAGGTCGAGGCCGAGAGCGGCGTGCCGCAGGACGTGCTCGCCAAGCTGGAAGACATGGGCCACAGCTTCTGCGCACCGTCCAAGCCGATCGGTGGCAGCCAGGCGATCCAGATCGACTGGGACCAGGGCACCCTGGCCGGCGGCTCAGATCCGCGTAAGGACGGCTGCGCCCTCGGTTACTGACGTTAGATCATCAACGTCGGAGCGCCCGAGGCCCCTGCCCCGGTCTCCGCTTTTTCTGGTTTATGGAGATTGCACCTTTGTCCCTCGATCCTGCCCTGCGCGATGCCTACGAGAGCATCACCACCGCCACCATCACCACCATTCTGCTGAAGAAGGGCCTTCGCAACGTCGGGCTGCGCGGGCCCAAGCCGCTGCGCAGCGGCCAGGGCCGCCTGGTCGGCCTGGCCTTCACCCTGCGCTTCGTACCGGCCCGCGAAGACCTGGCGACGCCGGCCTCCTGGTCGTCGCCGACCTCGACGCGCGGCGCCATCGAGGACATGCCCGAAGGCGTCATCGCCGTGGTCGATGCCATGGGCGTCAACGACGCCGGCATCTTCGGCGACATTCTCTGCGCGCGCATGCACAAGCGCGGCGTCACCGCCCTGGTGACCGACGGCGTGGTGCGCGACGTGGACGGCGTGGAGGCGAGCGGCCTGCCGGTGTGGTGCAGCGGTGTCGCCGCCCCGCCCTCGGTCGCCGGCCTGACCTTCGTCGGCTGGCAGGAGCCGGTCGCCTGCGGCGGCGTCGCCATCTTCCCCGACGACCTCATCGTCGCCGACCGCGACGGCGCCGTGGTGGTGCCCAAGGACCTGATCGAGGAAGTCGCCGAACTGGGCCTGGAACAGGAGCGCCTGGAAGGCTGGATCATGCATGAGGTCCAGCACGGCGCCAAGCTGCCCGGCCTCTACCCGATCAACGACGAAAACCGCGCCCGCTACGAAGCCGACATGAAGAAGGGCGGCT
>CAJHXP010000558.1_pt1 | contig 13320 bp, 9 predicted proteins | sample 9198551 | NCBI WGS metagenome assembly CAJHXP01 (sample SAMEA7708297, study PRJEB35096) | sediment metagenome | biome: marine neritic benthic zone biome [ENVO:01000025]; feature: sediment [ENVO:00002007]; material: shallow marine sediment [ENVO:03000034] sea grass bed [ENVO_01000059] ... | reverse complement strand
CCGCGGTAGGCCATGCCGATCACGTCGTTGACCTGCACCTCGCGGCAGGCGCGAACGCAGAGCGTGCAGTTGATGCAGGCATCCAGATTGACGCGCATGGCCGTGTGGCTGGGGTCCGACTTCGGGCGCGCGTCGGCCGGGAAGCGGCTCTCGGTGACGCCGATCTTCTCTGCCCAGTGCCAGAACTTGGACTCGGGGTCGTGCGCGCGCTCGCGCGGCGGCTGATCGGCGAGCAGCAGCTCGAAGACCCTGTCACGGGCGGCCTTGGCACGCTCGGTTGCGGTCGAAACCGTCATTCCCTCGCTCGGCGTGCGGATGCAGGAGGCGGCCAGCACGCGCTCACCCTCGATCTCCACCATACAGGCCCGGCAGTTTCCGTCGCTGCGGTAGCCGGGTTCCGGCGAATGGCAGAGGTGGGGAATCTTCGTCCCGTAGCGTGCCGCGGCCTCCCAGATGGACTCGCCCGGCAGCGCCTCGATGTCGTGCCCGTCGAGGGTGAAGCGGGTGACTTCCTGTTTCGGCAGTGCGGTCATTTCAGCTCCTCCGGGAAGTACTTGAGGAAAGACGACAGAGGATTTGGCGCCGCCTGACCGAGACCGCAGATCGAAGCGTCGCGCATCACCTGCGAAACATCTTCGAGCAGCGGCACGTCCCAGGATTCTTGGCTCATCAGCTTCACCGCCTTTTCGGTGCCGTTGCGGCAGGGCGTGCACTGTCCGCAGGACTCATCCTCGAAGAAGCGCATGAGATTCAGCGCCGCCGCTTTCAAATCGTCCTTGTCCGAAAGGATCACCACGGCATGGGATCCGACGAAGCAGCCGAACTTGTCGAGAGCGCCGAACTCCAGCGGCAAATCGCCCATCTCGGCGGGCAGGATACCGCCTGAAGCACCACCCGGCAGGTAGGCGCGGAAATTATGCCCTTCCGCCATGCCGCCGCAGAATTCGTCGATCAGTTCCTTCACCGTGACGCCGGCCGGCGCCAACTTCACGCCTGGCGCCTTCACGCGGCCCGACACGGAATAGGAGCGCAGCCCCTTGCCGCCGTTGCGGCCCTCGGCAGCGAACCACTCGGCGCCCTTTTCGACAATGTCGCGCACCCAGAACACGGTCTCGACGTTCTGGTTCAGGGTCGGGCGGCCAAACAGGCCGACTTCGGCGATGTAGGGCGGGCGGTGACGCGGCAGGCCGCGCTTGCCCTCGATGGACTCCAGCATCGCGGATTCTTCGCCGCAGATGTAAGCCCCGGCGCCGCGCCGCATTTCCAGCGGGCAGTGCTCGGTAAGGCCGGCGACCTCCAGCTTGGCGATCTCCTGTGCCAGGATCTCGAGCACCGCAGGATACTCGTCGCGGATGTAGATATAGCAGCGCTCGCAGCCCACCGCCCAAGCGGCAATCAGTGCGCCTTCGAGGAAGCGGTGAGGATCGCTCTCCAGATAGTGGCGATCCTTGAACGTGCCGGGCTCGCCTTCGTCGCCGTTGATGGTCATCAGGCGTGGGCCAGCGAAACTGCGCACGATCTCCCACTTCTTGCCGGTCGGGAAGCCGGCGCCGCCGAGACCGCGCAGACCCGAATGGGACAACACCTCGACCAGCTCTTCAGGCTTACGCTCGCCGGCCAGGCAGGCACGCAGCAACTGATAGCCGCCCTCGCCCTGATAGGCGTCGAAATCGGTGTAGTGCGGGATCACGGCATGGTGGTTACCGCCGACCGCCGCAGCCAGGTTTTCCACCGTGGCGTTGTCAACATGGAGGTGCCCTACTTCCGCAACCGGCGCCGTGGCGCAGCGTCCCATGCAGGGCGCGGGCACGACCCGAACCTGATCACCCACTTCTTTCGGCAAGGCTTTCAGGATGTCCTGAGCCCCCATCATTTCACAGGTGATCGAATCGCACACCCGGATGGTCAGCGGCGGCGGCGGCGCTTCGCCATCCAGCACGATATCGAAGTGCGCATAGAAAGACGCAACCTCGTAGATCGCCGACATGGGCAGGTTCATCTCCTCCGACAGCGCGCGAAGATGCCTTGCGGCAAGATGGCCGTAGCTATCTTGAATCAGGTGCAGATGCTCAATCAGCAGATCGGAGCGCCGGGGTCGATCGCCCAGCAGCGCCTGAATTTCCGCGAGAGCATCCGGGTCAAGCTGTCTGCCCTTAGGTGTCTTGAGGGCCTTGCGACGGCCGGAGCCCGGATGTATCTGCCGCTCAAACGGGCGCGGCGTTCCCTCTGGCATAGACTATTCTCCGATCCTGAGAAGCCCCTGTTCGGGCCGTTCTTCTATTCCTTGCATCACCCGGCCCGTCCTCAGACGTTACCCGGCGAGCGTTACGAGTTTTTTTACCTCGGCCGGCTGCCAAAACTTGGCCGTTACCGACGCTTTCTTCGTTCTTTGCGCGAAGACCTCTCAGGCACGCGCAGCCTGGCGCACGACCAGCCCGATTTCCGCGGCCGAGGGCGCGATGGTCACACCCGCCGCCCGCAAAGCCTCGATCTTCGCAGCGGCATCGCCTTGGCCGAATACATTGACCGTGCCGGCATGCCCCATGCGGCGCTCTGTGGGCGCATTGAGGCCGGCGACATAGGCGACGACCGGCTTGGGCGGCTTGTTGGCGCGCAGAAATGCCGCGGCTTCTTCCTCGTCGCTGCCGCCGATCTCGCCCAAGAGAACCACGCACTCGGTCCCCGGATCCTCGAAGAACAGCTTCAGGCAGTCGACAAAGCCCATGCCGTGCACCGGATCGCCGCCGATGCCGATGGAGGTCGACTGGCCCAGGCGTTGGCTGGAAATCTGTTCGATCACCTCCGAGGTGAGCGAAGCCGAGCGCGAAGCGATGCCGACCTTTCCGGGGCGCTCCAGATGCGCCGGCATGACCCCGATCTTGCAGCGTCCGGGATTCATGATGCCCTGCGAATTGGGACCGATAAGACGTGTCGCGGAGCCTTCCAGGCGGCGCTTCACCCGGACCATGTCCAGGACGGGAATGCGCTCGGTCACACAGACCAGAAGCGGGATCCCGGCGTCGATGGATTCGATGATGGCGTCGGCTGCATTGGCCGGCGGCACAAAGACCGCCGAGGCATCCGCGCCGGTCGCTTCCCGGGCCTCGGCCACAGTGTCGAAAACCGGCAGCCCCAGGTGCCCGCGGCCGCCCTTGCCCGGCACTACGCCGCCCACGACCTTGGTGCCGTAGGCGATGGCCCGCTCCATGTGGTAGGTCGCCTGCGCACCGGTAAAGCCCTGACAGATGACCTTGGTATCGCTGTCTATGAGAATGGCCATTACGCCACCTTCCTGCCGGCCGCCTCGACCACCTTGGCCGCCGCCTGGCCGAGTGTCTGGGCAAAAGTCACCGGGATGCCTTGCGACATGAGAATCTTGCGCGCCATTTCGCCGTTGGTGCCGGCGGCGCGAACGATGAGCGGGACCCGCAGCCCCTCCTCCTTGCAGGCGCTGGCAATGCCTTCGGCCACGGTGTCGCAGCGCAGGATACCGCCGCCGTAGATGTTCACCAGGATGGCGCTCACTTCCGGATTGCGGAGCAGCAGCTTGAAGCCGTGGGTCACCTGGGCCCGCGTCGCCTCCGGCCGCATGTCCATGAAGTCCGCCGGCTCGCCGCCCTGGTCCTTCAGCAAGTCGACGGTAGCCAGCGCCAAGCCGGCGCCATTGACCATGACCCCGATGTTGCCGTCGAGACGGACGTAATTGAGATTGGATTGGCGCGCCTCCAGCTCGGCCGGATCGACTTCGTCCTCGTCGCGCAACTCGGCCAGATCGGCATGGCGGAACTGGGCGTTGTCGTCGAGCACCATCTTCACATCGAGGGCGATCAACTGCCCCTCCGCGGTGACCGCCAGAGGATTGATCTCGATGAGGCTGGCATCGAATTCGTGGAAGGCCTTGTAGAGGGCCTTCATGAGAGCGACCGCCTGCGCGGCAATGGCGCCATCCAGCCCCAAGTTTCCGGCCAACGCCAGGGCCTCGGCGTCCTCGACGCCCTGATCCGGGTCGATCACCAGGGAGAGCATCTTGTCCGGCTCCGCCGCCAGCCGCGCCTCGATGTCGTTGCCGCCCTCGCGCGCGGCGATCATGGCGACCCGTCCGGCGGTGCGGTCGACCAGGAAGGCGAGATAGATTTCACGGTCGTAGCTGACCGCCTGTTCGACATATACCGAGCGCACCAGCTTGCCCTTGGCACCGGTCTGCGGCGTCACCAGGCGGTGACCCAGAAGGGCCGTCGCAGCCTGCGCCACGGCCTCCGGCGACTCACAGAGCTTAACCCCGCCGGCATCCTGGCGCAGACCGGCATGGATCTGCGCCTTCACCACCCAACGCGCGCCGCCGATCGCACGCGCAGCGGCAGAGGCCTCCTCCGCGCTGCGGGCCAATTGCCCGGCTGGACTGTTCACGCCGTGGCGCCGCAACAGCTCTTTGGCCTGGTACTCGTGAAGGTTCATGGATCCGCCCGCCTCATCATCCTATTCAACAAAAACAATGACTAAGACAGTGTTTCTTTATAGCGGCTTTAGAGTTTTTCGTCTGGCATATGGTATACCAGAGCCCTTTCGCCAGCAACGCTTTTCTCCGCAACAGAGCCTAGCCCTGCCCCTTCGATACCCCAACGGCAGCCACAGCGGCCATAGGGCCTTTGGCGGAGGGCCGCAGGCAGAACCAGCGGGGGCGGAGCCAGGCGCCGCGCCGCATCAGGCATCGCCAGCCGTCGCGGCCTGGCGCTTGGGCATGAAGCGCCGCACGACCGGAACCATGATCAGTGCAAAAGCAAAAAAGAGGATGATGCCCGACAGCGGACGCTCGACGAAAGTCAACGGGTCGCCCTGGGACGACAACAAGGACTGGCGCAGCGAGCGCTCGGCCAATTGGCCCAACACGATAGCCAGCACCGCCGGCGCCACCGGATAGTCCAACTTGCGCAGGATGTAGCCACCGGCCCCGAAGAGCACCATCAGCCAGACGTCGTGCATCGAGGACTGCGGTGCATAGCCACCGACGAGACAAAGCACGAAGATGATCGGCGCCAGAATGGTGAAGGGCATCACCAGCACCTTCACGAAAACCGGGATGAAGGCAATGTTGATGATCACCGTGAATATGTTCGCCATGTAGAGCGAGCCGATCAGGCCCCAGACGAAATCGGGATGCTCGACGAAGAGCAAGGGACCCGGTCGCAGGCCCCAGATGATCATGCCACCCAGCAGGATCGCGGTGGTCGGCGACCCCGGAATACCCAAGGTGAGCATCGGCAGCATTGAGCCGGTCGACGCCGCATTGTTGGCCGATTCCGGCGCCGCGACGCCGACGATGTTGCCCTTGCCGAAGGAATCCGGGTCCTTCGAGAAGGTCTTTGCAAGACCATAGGCCATCAACGAACCCGGCGTGGCGCCGGCCGCCGGCAGCACGCCGACGATATAACCTAAGCCACCGCTCCACACCGCAGTCCCGAAATAGGATTTCACGCGCTTCAGGTTTTCCACCACCGTACGCAGGGTCGACTTCACATAGTGCACCTTCATCGTTCCACCGGACTGCTCCATGGTCCAGAGGATCTCGCCGATGCCGTAGATGCCGATCGCCAGCACCAGGAAGTTGATGCCGTGGAGGAAGCCGTCGATGTCGAAGAACACCAAGCGCGGGTTGCCGGAGATAATGTCGAACCCGACAGCGGCCAACACCAGGCCGATGAAGATCGAGAAAATTGTCTTCGGAATATCGTCGCCGCCCAGACCGATGAAGGTGGCAAAGGCCAGGACCATAAGGGCGAATTCTTCCTGCGGGCCGAAGGACAGTGCGAAGTCGGCCAGCGGCGGCGCCGCCAGAGTGAAGAGGACTACGGAAACAGTGCCGCCGATGAAGGAAGCGACGGCCGCAGTCATCAGCGCCTGGTCGCCCCTGCCGGACATGGCCAGCGGTCTGCCGTCGAAGACCGTCGCCACCGCCGTCGACGCCCCCGGTATGCCAAGAGTAATGGAAGAGATCGCACCACCGTACATGGCGCCGTAGTAAATTGCTGCCAGGAAGATGATGGCCGCATTAGGCGGTACCAGGAAGGTAATCGGCAGCAGAATGGCCACACCGTTGACAGATCCCAGACCGGGCATGGCGCCGACAAAAAGCCCGACAACGCACCCGATCACCATCATCATCAGGTTAACCGGCTGAATCGCCTCGAGCAGACCGCCCATGAGAGGATCGATAATTGTTTCCATGTCCGACTACCGCCTGCGTTTCCTGTTTTGACTTTCCACCGGATGACCTGTTGCTGCCAGCCGTCCGCTGTACCCAACTACACCACCGCTTTCGAGGATCAATAAATGAGGTCGTAAAGCGGATAGAACAGCGGCTCCGATATTCCCTTGGGCAGTGAGGTATTCAGAGCCCACTCGAACAGCACGAACATGACGACCGGTGCGGCAACCGCCAGGATTGCCGTCATCGTCCAGGAATGTCTGCCGAGGAACCGCACAAAGACGATCATGAAAATGAAGACCGAGATATACATCCCGATGAAGTGCGTGCCGAGCAGCAGCAGGACCAGTCCGACCACCACGGGGCCTACGATCGCCAGCGTGTCGGCGCTCATGAAGATCTCGTTGGAGCGCGACTGGGGAGTCACGCGCCGGAACCAGCGAATAAGGGTCCAGATCGAGGTCCCGAGCATCCCGGCCGCCAGCCAGAAGGGCCAGGCGCCGCCGCCGGGGCCTTCTTTCGGGACCCAGCCGATGTTGAGCTCCGTGCTCTTCCACATAATACCGGCGGACATGATGGCGAGGATGATTGCCACCCAAAATTCGGCAGTACGAACCGTCATACCGGCGCCTCCCTAAAACGCACAGCTGCAAACGAGCTACGATGTAACGATGGGTCCGAAGGCGGCTTCCTGCCGCATCACTCTGCGCGAGGAACGGGGGGTGATCCGGACGTCACCCCCCTTCCCCTTAGCGCTTACTCGCCGGTGATGGCTTTCGCACCGACCTTGTTGATCAGCTCCACGTGACGAGCCAACTGCTTGTCATGGAAGGCAGCCAGATCGGCACCACCAACCCATTGCTCGCACATCAGACCTTCGTCTGCGCAGTACTTCTGCCACTGCTCGGACTCGAAGACCTTCTGGAAGAGGTTCACGTAGAACTCCTGAGCTTCCGCCGACATGCCCGGAGGCGCGTTGAAGGAACGCTGCATGAAGTAAACGATGTCGTGACCCAGTTCCTTACTGGTCGGCAGGTCAGGGAAAGCCGCCAGACGCTCGTCGGTGAACTGCACCAGCGGAACGCTCTGCTTGGCTCTGTAGAACTGCATCTGCTCAGAAGGATTGTTGACCGTCGAAGCGATGTGCTTGCCGATCAAGTTCTTGGCAACGGTGCCACCACCCGGGAACGGAATGTAGGTGATGTTCTCGATGCCAAACTCGGCCTGCAGCATGGCAAAGAGGATCGAATCCTCCTGACCCTTGCCAGTGCCACCGACGTTCCAGTTGTCGGCCGACTTCACCGTCTTGACCCAATCATCCAGCGAATTGATGCCGCTGTCGGCAGTCACCCAAAGCTGGAAGGTATCCAGCGCCATCAGGCCGATAGGCGTGAACTTGGTGACATCGACACCGAGACCTTTGTTGATGATCGGAGTCGTGTAGTAGCTGTTCAGGGTCACGAGGACAGTGTGGTCGTCACCGGCCTTGTCCTGAATGTAGCGCAGCGCTTCCGCCCCGGAACCGCCCGGCTTGTTGATCGGAATGAAAGGACGCGGCGACATGTCGTTCTGGTCGATGATGCCCTGGATGAGTCGGGCGAGTTGGTCGGCGCCGCCGCCGGTGCCCGCCATGATGATCATCTCAACCGGCTTCTTCGGTTCCCAGGCTTGCGCGCTGGTGACCATGGCGCTCGCCATGGCAACGCCCATGCCCAGAGCAAGAACGCCCCCGGTGAAAACTCTTTTGCTAACTTTCATACTGAAATACCTCCCGCGATTTTTTTTGATAGGCCTTCTAGGATATTCTCCACAAGGTTGAAATCCCAGCACTTAATGAACCAAGCACCGTATCCTGTTCTTTTTTCTTATCCCACGCCAGGGTACCCGGTAAGCATCCATGGTGTGTGGTATACAAAATACCGTCTGACGGCGCTCAGGTCTACTCTTCTTATTGCATCAGGTGCAAATATAAGAAATTATTGCACCGCACTATTTGATAGTCGAGAACAAAATTCTTAACGAACCTCGCCTTTTATTGATATATATCTCGTATTTAAGAAGGTTCTTCGGCTTTTCTTTCAGTGAGACATCGCCTTGAGCACAAGATTTATTTCGCAATTGCAGCATAAATCGCACCTACGCGAAATAGAACCGCCGCCGACCCCCGAGAACAAAACCAAAGAGAGATAGACTCTCCAGAACGAACAAACTTTCGGTTGTATTTCGCAAGTGACAGCACCGCCGAGAACTGCTCCTGAGATCTGTGCCGCTAGTGCATCAGCAGGACCGGCAGATCAGCGTGGTCGACCACGTACTGCGTTACGCCACCCATGATCAGTTCTCGCTGCCGGCTTTGGCCGTAGGCCCCCATCAGCAGACAGTCAGCCCCGGCATCCTTGGCACCGTCGAGCAGGATCTTGGCCACCGCCGAAGACGTCGCCGAAAAACTCTGGACGGTGCAAGAGATGCCGTGCGTCTCAAGGTAGACCTTCGCCTCCTCCGCAGACACCGGCAGGGCCTTGTCCGCCTGGGTCAACAAGACAACAGCGTCGGCCTTCTCCAGAATCGGTAAGGCGGCAGTCATCGCACGGGCGGACTCACCGCTGCCGTTCCAGGCAATGGCAACCTTCGCACCGACGGAATCCACAGCTCGATCCGGGCACATCAGGACCAGCTTGCCGGATTCCAACAGGGCCGCTTGCAGGGAGTTGAGTCCAAGGTTCTGATCCCTGTCGGGTTTGGCGACCACAATGATATCCGCAAGGCGGCCGCGCACGCCGATTACATTGGCCTGCTTGCCGGTGGCCTCCCGCCAGGTCGCGGACACCTGGTTCGCCGGCCTGGGATCGCCATTGACTTCCACAACACCGTGGTTGGCGCAGTAGTCGTCGAACAGCTTGCGGACCTTGCCCTCTTCCTCATCCGCCAGATTGCTCGCAGAACTCATGATGGTCTTGCGCAGCACAGCGGGAATCGGAACGCCGTAAGGAATCATGTCATCCGGCTTTGCCCGGCAGTGGAGAACTTCCAGATGAGCGCTGTGTCGCTTGGCAAGACTCAAGGCGTGATCGAGCACCCCCTTCCCCTTGCCGTCGCCGCGCACCGGCACCAACATCGTACGTAGACTCATCTGGCGTTCCTCCCTTTAAGCACTTTCCGCAGCTTTTTAGATCTACGGTGAACAATACTCCTGAGCGGCCAAAGCCGAAGGCCCGGCTACTCAGAACAGACCTTGAATCAAACCGGCCTGGTCGAGCTTGATGCTGTTGGCCGAAGGAACACGCGGCAGCCCCGGCATGGTCATGATCTCGCCACAGACCGCGACGACGAAGCCGGCGCCCGCTGACAGCCGCACCTCGCGAACCGGGACCGCATGGTCGCTCGGCGCACCGCGCAGGTTCGGATCGGTCGAGAAGCTGTACTGGGTCTTGGCCATGCAAACCGGCAGGTCACCGTAGCCGGCGTCCTCCCACTGTTTCAGCTGGTCGCGGATCTTCTTGTCGGCAATGGCGCCGGAAGCCCCGTAGATCTCCTTGCAGATCGTGTCGATCTTGTCGAAAAGGGAAAGGTCGTCCCCATAGAGAGGCTTGAACGCGGCACCGCCGGCATCGAGCAGGCCGACCACCTTGTTGGCCAGTTCCTCGGTGCCCTCGGAGCCTTTGCCCCAATGCTCGCAGATCACGGCGTCGACGCCGAGAGTCTGGGTGAACTCCTGGATGGCCGCCAATTCGGCCTCGCTGTCCTTGATGAAGCGGTTGATGGCGATCACCGCCGGCACACCGAACTTCTTCACGTTGGCGATATGGCGGCCGAGGTTGGCGCAGCCCTTCTTCAAGGCCTCGACGTTCTCTTCACCAAGTTGATCCTTGGCAACGCCGCCATGCATCTTCAGCGCCCGTACCGTGGCCACGATGACCACCGCTTCAGGGTTGAGGCCGGCCTTGCGGCACTTGATGTCGAAGAACTTCTCGGCGCCCAGGTCGGCGCCGAAGCCCGCTTCGGTCACCACGTAGTCGGCAAGCTTAAGCGCCGACTTGGTGGCCGAAACCGTGTTGCAGCCATGCGCGATGTTGGCAAAGGGACCACCGTGGATGAAGGCCGGGTTGTTCTCCAGGGTCTGCACGAAGTTCGGCATAAGCGCATCCTTCAGCAGCACCGTCATCGGCCCATCGGCCTTCACGTCGCGGCAGTGAATCGGCTTGGGGTCGCGGTTATAGGCGATAACGATCTCGCCGAGCCGCTGCTGCAGGTCGGCCAGGCCGTCGGCCAGGCAGAAGATCGCCATGACCTCGGAGGCCACGGTGATGTCAAAGCCGGTCTGTCGCGGGAAGCCGTTGGCGACGCCGCCCAAGGAGGTCACGGTGTCGCGCAGCGCACGGTCGTTCATGTCCAGCACCCGGCGCCAGGTCACGCGGCGTTCGTCGATACCCAGCTCATTGCCCCAGTAGATGTGATTGTCGATCAGGGCGGACAGCAGGTTGTGCGCCGAGGTGATGGTGTCGCGCAGCGCGCGATCGTTCATGTCGAGCACCCGGCGCCAGGCGACGCGACGGGCATCGATGCCCAGTTCGTTGCCCCAATAGATGTGGTTGTCGATCAGCGCCGACAGCAGATTGTGCGCGGAGGTAATGGCGTGGAAGTCACCGGTGAAATGGAGGTTGATGTCCTCCATCGGGACGACCTGGGCATAGCCGCCGCCGGCGGCGCCGCCCTTCATCCCGAAGCAAGGGCCGAGCGAAGGCTCGCGCAGGCAGATCATCGCCTTCTTGCCGATCCGATTGAGGCCGTCGCCGAGGCCGACCGTGGTCGTGGTCTTGCCTTCGCCGGCCGGCGTCGGCGAGATCGCCGTGACCAGGATCAGCTTTCCGTCCTTGTCCTTCTTTATGGATTCCAGATAGTCGAAGCTGATCTTCGCCTTGCTGGGCCCGTACTGCATCAGGGCGTCGGCGGGGATTTCCAGCTTGGCGCCGATCTCGACGATCGGCTTGATATTGGCTTCACGGGCAATTTCGATGTCGGATTTCGGCATGGCGCTTATCTGCCTGTTTTCTATTGATTGCTCTCTGCCCTGACCGTTCCGGCGGCTGCCCGCCGGTACGCTGTCAAGACGCTCCCTGCTCAGCTACCGAGCTTGCTACCCTCGGCGAGACCGGTCTTGGCTGCGAAATCGCCGGCCGAAATCTTCTTGTCGTCGTGGGGGCGCACCCGCTCGATACGGATGGCGCCGCCCTGGGCCGCCACGGTGATGCTGTCGCCGACGACGGCGAGCACCGTGCCGGGCTCCCCAGAACCCTCGACTTTGCCACTGTCGAAGACCTTCAGTTCATTGCCGTTGCACAGAGTCCAGGCCCCGGGCTGCGGGTTGGTCCCGCGAATCAGGTTGTAGACCTCGTCGACCGGCTTCGACCAATCGATCTCCGCATCGGCCTTGCGGCACCAGCTCTCGTAGGTCGCCTTGCTGTGATCCTGGGGCACGCTCTGCGCCTTGCCGTCGCGCACCAGGTCGACGCCCTCGCACATGGCGTCGACGCCCATGGGGAAGAGGTGATTGAAGTAGAGCGTGCCGAGCGTGTCGTCGGGACCGATGTCGACCGTCTTCTGCAGTAGTACCGGGCCCTCGTCGAGGCCCTCGTCCGGCCAGAAAATGGTCAGGCCGGTCTGCTTCTCGCCCATGATGATGGGCCAGTTGATCGAGCTCGGTCCCCGGTGCAGCGGCAGCAGCGAGGGGTGGTACTGGATGGTGCCCTTCGTCGGCGCGTCGATGACGTTCTGCGGCACAAAAAGCGTCACATAGGCCATGACGCAGAGATCCGGCTCGAAGGAGCGCATCATCTCCTCGGCCTCCGGGGTCTTCCAAGAAGACGGCTGGTGCAGCGGCAGGCCCTTTTCGAGGGCGAGCTCCTTCAGGGGGTCGGTCGGCCGCCCTTCCTTGTCGGGCGCGCAGAACACCCCCACCACATTCTCGCCGCGTTCGAGCAGCTTCTCGAGCACCGCCTTGCCAAAGGCCTGCTGGCCGTGGACGACTATTCGCATCCGCGTTTCCCCCTGTCCATATTGGACCAATGGTCCTTGTTACCGATCAGTTTCTCTTCACGCCGCGGCGTCTGATGCCTCCGCGACGTCAAACACTCACTCGGCGGCAGCCTGCTCCGGCATATCGCCGAGAGCCCCGCTCGCCCAGGTTTCCTGCACTTGGTCCTCGGTCAGGCCGAGCACGTCCTTGAGAATCTCGTTGGTGTGTTCGCCGAGAAGGGGCGAGCGCACCACCTCCGACGGCGAGTCCGACAGCTTGACCGGATTGCCTACCGTCAGGTACTTGCCGCGCTCGGGATGGTCGACCTCGACGATGGTCCCGGTCTCCCTGAGGCTCGGCTCCTCCGCCAGTTCCTTCATCGACAGGATCGGCCCGCAGGGAATGTTGAGCGGATTGCACGCCTCCATGACCTCGAACTTGTCCTTGGTCTTGGTCCAGGCCTCGATGGTGTCGAAGATCTGCGGGATCTTGTCGAGGCGCGCCTCGGGCTTGGCGTAGGCCGGATCTTCTTTCCATTCCGGCTTGCCGATCAGATCGCAGATATTGCCCCAGACGGCCGCCTGGGTGATGAAGTAGACGTAGGCGTTGGGGTCGGTCTCCCAGCCCTTGCACTTGACGATCCAGCCCGGCTGGCCGCCGCCGGAATCGTTGCCGGCACGAGGCACGCTGTCGCCGAAGGGGATACCCTGGCCGTATTGGCTGTATTCCTTCAGCGGACCATGCTCGAGCCGCTGCTGGTCACGCAATTTGACCCGGCAAAGGTTGAGCACACCGTCCTGCATGGCTGCCAACACCCGCTGCCCGCGTCCCGACTTCTCACGATGATAGAGCGCCGTGACGATGCCTAGCGCCAGGTGCAGGCCGGTACCGGAGTCGCCAATCTGGGCGCCGGTCACCGTCGGCGGGCCATCGCGGAAACCGGTGGTCGAAGCCGAGCCGCCGGTGCACTGGGCAACGTTCTCGTAAACCTTGCAATCCTCATAGGGCCCGGGGCCAAACCCGTTGGCGGACGCAGAGATCATGCGCGGATTCAGCTGCTGGATCCGCGCCCAACTGAAGGGCATGCGATCGGGGGCACAGGGGG
>CAJHXP010000608.1_pt1 | contig 13402 bp, 14 predicted proteins | sample 9198551 | NCBI WGS metagenome assembly CAJHXP01 (sample SAMEA7708297, study PRJEB35096) | sediment metagenome | biome: marine neritic benthic zone biome [ENVO:01000025]; feature: sediment [ENVO:00002007]; material: shallow marine sediment [ENVO:03000034] sea grass bed [ENVO_01000059] ... | reverse complement strand
TGGATGTTCCATAGCGCTTCACATAGTCCGCCCCGCCGCCGGGCGCAAGCGGCACGGACCGGGCGAAGCGGGGCGAAAGCTGGTATCTTCAGATCATGATCCAAGGGCCCAAGGCATTCTCCAAACACAAGAAAGCAGCCGCCGAGACCAAGAAAGGCGGTAAGGCCAAAGGCCGGCGCCAGCCGCTCAAGGCCACGCCGGAGGGGCTGAAGCGCTCGGCGCTCTACTACCTGGAGCGCTATGACAGCTCCAGCGGGCATCTACGCCGCCGGCTGCATCAGAAGATCCAGATCTCGGCCAAGTTCCACGGCACCGATCCCGAGGAAGGCGCCGCGGCGGTCGAGCGCCTCATCGCCCGCTTCATCGAGCTCGGGCTGCTGGATGACGCGCGCTATGCCCGCGAGCGGGTCCGCAGCCTGCTGATGCGCGGCACTTCCGCCGCCATGATCCGCAGCCGCCTGCGGGCCAAGAGCGTGCCGGCCGAGCTGATCGATGCCGCCCTGGAAAGCGACGAGAACGGCGGCAGGGACCGCGAATTGCTGGCGGCATTGCGCTATGCCCGGCGCCGCCGGCTCGGGCCCTACCGGCTGCAAGACCGGGCGGAACGGCGCGACCGCGACCTGGCCACCCTGGGCCGGCAAGGTTTCGACTACGAAACCGCCCGGCGGATCATCGACAGCGAGGACCCGGCCGCCCTGGAAGCCGAACTCCGCGAGGCTGATCCCGCCTGAAAGCCCGGCCCGCCTCGCCGGCGCGCGCCTGCATCCAATTCGCGCCGGGCTACGTATCTATCAGTAAAGACTGCCACAGAAGGGGCACGGAAGATCACCCGATTTTGACTTGGTGCGACGCAATATGCCGGCGCATAGTAACGCCGCGCCCTACGTAAAGATTGAACCGAGAGAGGACGCGATGAGCAGGTTCTTGAAACTGATCACCCCCTTCGCCCTCACTTTTGCGTTGGCCAGCGGCACGGCCTACGCCATGGGCGGCGGCGATGACAACAACAGCAGTGCCTCCAAGAAGACGGTCGACCCGAACTACGTTGCCGCCAAGCAACTGGTCGAGGACGGCAAATATGCAGAGGCCGTCCCGCTGCTGGAAAACGTCGTCGCCACCGACAAGCAAAACGCCGACGCCTTCAACTATCTCGGCTACAGCTACCGCCAGCTCGGCGACACTGACAGCGCGCTGACCTACTACCAAACGGCGCTGGAACTCGAGCCGCGCCACCGCGGCGCCAACGAGTATCTCGGCGAGCTGTATCTGATCCTCGGCGACCTGCCGAAAGCGCAGGAGCGCCTCGACGTGCTGGACAGGGCCTGCTTCTTCGGCTGCGACGAATACACCGAGCTGAAGAACGCCATCGCCGAATACAAGGCCAAGGCCGGCAGCTGAAAACGAGGGTATGGACCTGACGGCCGGTTACTCCGCCGCTTGGGTCACGGTCGGCAGCTCGAGGGCGCTGTTCAACACATGGATGTCGAGCGGCTGGGAGCGCCCGCGCACATCGATCTGATGCTGCGCAAAATCGCCGAGATCGATGCCCGCGTGCCGGGCCAGCGGCGCCGAGACGATGAGCTGGGAGTTGTACTCCTTGGTCAGCGCTTCGAGGCGGCTGGCGGTGTTCACCGCATCGCCGATCGCGGTAAGGGAAGTGGCCGGGCCGTAGCCCATCTCCCCGACGATGACCGAACCGCTGTGCAGGCCGATCCCGATGCGCAGGGGCTCGGAGAGATCGGAGGCCAGGCTGCGGTTCAGGTCTTCGAGGTGTTCGGCCATGCGCCGCGCCGCCTCCAGGGCATTGCGGCTGCCCTGGGCGACGCCCTGCTCGATGCCGAACAGGGCCATGACCCCGTCGCCGATGAACTTGTCGACGCGCCCGCCGGCCTCTTCCACCGCCGTGCCCATGGCGGTGAAATAGCGATTGAGCACGAAGACGACGTCATAGGGCAGGCGGTTTTCGGAGAGCGTGGTGAAGCCGCGCAGGTCGGCAAAGAGAATGGCGATCTCGCGCTCGTCGCCCTGCAGGTAGCCGGCGCGGCGCTGGGCCTGGGACGGGCCGGCCCCGGGCGGCAGCAGGGGTGTGACTTCGCAATCCGCAAAAACCGCCGTCTGACAGGCCAGGCGCACGTTGGGGGCGGCGGCAATGCGCGCCAACACGCGGCTCTCCTCCGCGCTGGGCGGCGGCAGCTTGGCGCCGCCACGCCCGACCCTGACCCGGCAGGTGGAACAGCGCCCGCGCCCGCCGCAGACCGCGGCATGAGGGATCTGCGCGAGGCGGCTTACCTCCAGAATGGTCAGGCCCTTGCGCACGCTGGCTTCCCGCCCGCCGGGATAAGTCAGTCGGACCCTGCCCTGGCGGTGCATCCAGAGGCGCCACAGAACTCGCAGCAGCAGGGTCAGCGCCAAGAGCGCCAGGAAACCGACCACCACGCCGTCGCGCAAGGCCAGCAACTCGGCACGCTCGGCGCCGGAAACGGCAGAGGCGCGCGTCAGGACACCGGAAACGAAGTCCGGGTCCTGGGCAAGGCGCAGCACCTCCCGCCCCGCAGTCAGATAGCCGCCCAGCGCCAAGGTCGGCATCAGGATCGCGGTGGACAAGGTGTAGGGCGCGGCAAGACGATACCAGCGTTTCAGCCGCAGCCAGAGATGCAGGCCGATGCATCCGAGTCCAGACCACCAGCACCAGGATCGCCTGCTGGATGGGGTCCCAAGCATTGAAGGCCCACTGTACGGTGACGACGAAGAGATAGCTGTCCTCGACCCCGTAGACCGCGTGGGCGAGACGGGTGCCGACGACGTGCAACGCGGCGAGCGGTACGATCAGCGCGCCGAAGAAGTAGCGCAGCATCTCCAAGGGTTGCATCACCAGCTGCTCGCGCTTGAAAATCGCGTAGAAGGCCAAGGCCAGGTGAACCGATAGGGCGCCGTACAGCAGCACCGTCAGCGGCAGCGAGCGCCAGGCCGCGATAAACACCTCGCGCCCGGCCTCCAGGGCGGCAAAAGAAACCAGGCCCAGCATGAGATTGAGCAGGTGCGTGAGCACATAGGTGAAGAGGATGAGACCGCTGATCAGCCGCAGGCGCCGAACCATTCTTCTTCCTCTACTGACTTTGCAGCGGCTGCGGGCGGCAGGAGCAACCGACCCCGCCGATCATAGGCGGGCAGTCCGCGCTTGAAAACGGCACTCTCCGCCTGCTATTGGCCAGGGGCCCCAAAACCCGGGGTCTCTTGGAAAGCCGGCCCGGCCGGTTGAACATTTCTCCGTGGAGCGCGACGGCCAGGTGACTGAAAACGACGGACCCAAACCGGATTCCGGGACCGCGCCCCGCCGCGAAACCGATCGCGCGGCACGGCGGCGCAACCGGCCGCAGCGCAATTTCGATACTTCCGTACCCTCGCCTTGCATCGCCGTTTGTCAGGTCGATCCCAAGACCGACCTCTGCATAGGATGCCAACGCCATATCGACGAGATCCGCAATTGGCCGATCCTCACGGCCGAGCAGAAGCGCCAAATCCTGGCAAGCCTGCCGACCAGACGCTGAGCGCGCTTGCCAAGCAGGGACGTTTCAAATCAGGCGGAGAGAGAGCTTTAAACGTGGAGCTGGGCGCAGAGCGACCCTTCACTGTGGCGGGCCAAGAGGGCACGCATAATCTGCTCCTGAACGCGCAGGTCCAACTCGGTGAACACACCGGCCAGTTCCTTGCGGTCGCGGTCGACCCATACGACCACAGCGCGGCAGTCAAACTCCAGCGACTCGCTATCGAGGTCGACCTCTACGCTCATGGTGATCTTGTCGCCGGGATAGTGTTCGGCACCGTAGCCGCCGGCGGAAAAGCCTCGGCGTGACCAGTCTTTCAAGGGGTAGTCTTTGCCGTCGATGGAGATACGGCCGTCGATCTGGCTGCCGCGTGGCTCAATGCGGCGATCGCAGCGTGGGGAAGAAAGGCGCCGGAACAACGAGAAAAGCATGACCCATTATTGCCCCGCCGAACTGAAGTATTCGTTAACGATTGCGCCAAGTTGCAGCAAATTCAATTGAAAGGGCGCGCGCAACCGCCTGGCGGAGCGATCGGTCTTAGATAGAGCGTCGCAGCTGTACCTCCATGCGCCGGAAGCGGCTGCGGTCCATCAAGGCGGAGTAGGCCAGGGTAACCCGTCGTGAAGGGTCCAGGATGTCGCGCAGGCAGACATGACGGATCGCACGGGAGTCGGTGAAGAATGACTCCACCTCCCACTGTCGTGCCGCTTTGCGCATCTCCTGATAGCGCTGGCCGATCCGCATCCCGGCGGCTGCGATGGATTGCGGCATTTCCATTCCCTTGGTTCTGGCTCGGTTCGCACCGCCAGCGAGAACCTGCGCAACGCCGCTGCCAACAGCGCGCCGCCGCCGCCCAGAATACGGTCGCTTTGTATCGGGCTTCTTCTCGTGACGGTGATGGCCAATCAATAGCTTAGCGTTCCAGCCCCAATCAATACGGCCGCCCGTCAAACCACGTGTGAAAAAAAGGGCAGATATGAGGCGAATTTGTAGGAATAATATCTTTGTCGGCAAGCTGAAGCATGCCGCCGCGCGCTTTTCGATTCCACCGGCATCATCGCCAGGGTCAGAAAAACGATGGACTCATCGTGATTCCGGAACCTTGTCCCGAGCGTGATCCGATCAGCGGCAGGGCGCCCAACCTGGGAGCAAGTCACGTTTTATCTAATCTTTAAGTCTAGTTAAAGTTTACCAAGCATTAATCAATTCCCGTTAACCCGATAGTTACGCATCGTTAGGATCCGGTAAATGGACGGAACGAAGAGAATTCTCTTGGTAGCCGATAGCGAGGGCGAGGCCGCCGAAGTGCGCGCCTCCCTCGAGGCAAGTCCACTTGGCCGCGAGATCGTGTGGGCCGGCAGCCTCGGCGAAGCCACCAAGGCGTTGCGCAGGTCCGGCTTCGAGGCGATTTTGCTGAACACCTGTCTCAGCGGCTGTCCTGCCGTCGACGCCGTCAAACGGCTGCTCAAGACCGCGCAGGATACGCCGATCCTGGTGATTACCGACGCGGCGGATGTGCCCGAGGCCATCGACGCCGTGCGCCAGGGCGCCCAGGACTACGTTCTGAAGTCGAGCTTCAGCGACGGTGCTCTGGGCCACAGGCTGCAGTTTTGCATCGAACGTTTCCGGCAAGCGCGCGATGTCGGCCGCCAGCTGGTCGAGACCCGGAAGCTGAAGGCACGCTTCGAAAGTCTGATGCGCGACAATGCCGATGCCATACTGGTGCTCGACATGGGCGGTCGGGTCAAGTTCGCCAACCCTGCGGCGGGAAGCCTGTTCGACCGCGATCCGGGCAGCCTGATCGGTACCGATCCGGGGATCCCCATCGAAAACGCGGAGTCGATGGAGATCGCAATCGGCAAGCGCAACGGCATAGATACTGTACTCGACATTCGTGTCATGAAGACCTATTGGGATGACGAGCAGGTCTTTCTGGCGACACTGCGCGATATCTCCCTACGCAAGCGCACCGAACGCGCCCTGGTACTGGCCAAACAACAGGCGGAGCTGGCCAGCGAGATGAAGTCGAAGTTCCTGGCCAACATGAGCCACGAACTGCGCACCCCGCTGAACTCGATCCTCGGCTTTGCCGAGATGATGCAGCAAGGCGTGTTCGGGCACATCGAGAACCCACGCTACACCGACTACATCACGACCATTCGGCAATCGGGCGCCCATCTGCTTACCCTGATCAACAACCTGCTCGACCTGTCGAAGATCGAGGCCGGACACGAAGAGCTGGACGAAGAGACCGTCGACATCTTCGAGTTGCTCCACGCTGCCGCGCACGCAGCGGAACCGACCGCCCGGGAACATGGCATCACGCTCACCTGCGAGGTCGATTCCCAGCCGCACCTGCTGCGGGCCGACCACGTCAGACTTGATCAGATCGTCCTCAATCTGCTGTCCAACGCGATCAAGTTCACACCGCGTGGCGGGCGGGTCATTTTGTCCGGACGGGCTGCCGTTTCCGGCGGCTACGAGATCACCGTCGTCGATACCGGCTGCGGCATGGACCCGGCCGACATCCCCCAGGCCATGGGATCCTTCGCACAGATCCGCAATCCCTATCTGCGCAAGCGAGACCGCGGCACCGGCCTCGGCCTGCCGATCGCCCGGGGCCTGGTCGAACTGCACGAAGGCCGCATGGAGATCGCCAGCCGGCGGGGCCGCGGCACCCGGGTGACCGTGCTGCTGCCGGCCGACCGTGTGATCGACGACAAGGTCGATCGCCTAATATCGCTGGCTTCAGCCCACCGGAACCGCCACCTCTCCTGACCGAACCGCGGCCATCGCGCCCGCGTAGCCTCTAGCCGGCCGTCTTGCCGAGCACCTGTTTTCCCCGGCGCTGTTCCATGGCGAAGCCGATCAGGGCCAGCAGCCGGTAGAAGCCGTGGATGAACTTGCCGTAGGGCATGCAGAGGAACAGCGCCGCCACCACGCCGAGGTGCACCACCAGCAGGATGCCGAGCCACTCGGTGCCGCGAAATGCGGTCAGCGCCAGTCCGGTCAGACTGGTGAGACACAAGAGCAGCAGGAAGGCATCGTCCAGGTGCCGGGCGGCAGCGCCCTGCATCGGGCTGCGCGCCGCCTGGCGCTTCAGATAGAACAGCCCGGCCGGCCCGATCACCAGGCCGATGCCGCCGAGGGTGCCGAGCAGGCTCGGCAAGCTCAGGTAGCCGTAGGGCGCCACCCAGCCGAAGCCGTAGTGATAGAGCGTCCCCACCGAGGTGGCGGCGAAGCACAGCAGGAAGCCGTAGAAGGTGAGGTGGTGGAAGCGCCGCCGCGCTTGCGACGGGGCCTCGCTCGGATAGGTACAGCCTAGATCCGCGCCGCCGCCGAGATACTTCAGCGTCATCGCATCGCGCACCGCCTGGGCGACCGCGCGCAGTCCGGCAGAGCGCAGCGGCGGCGCGCCGATCTGGCGCCAGAAGCGCGCCATGCCGACGCCGATGGCCGCCGCTACGAAGAGCGCGATGCTGCCGAAGAGCGTGACCATGACGTTGTGGGAGAGCACCGCGTAGAAGTTGCCCGAGCGGGTGCCGAAAAGCGTTGCCGGATCGATCATCACAACCGCAACGACGATGAACAGCGTCACGGCGAAGACGCTGATGAGCGCGCTCCAGAGACCGTTGTTCTGGAAAGAGCGCCCCAGGAAGGCGGGCCAGGCCGCGGCCTGGTAGCTGTCGAGCCGCACCTCCGCCATGGTCTTGGGCACGTTCACATCGAATTCGTGCGGGTCGGCGTATTGGCAATGGTGATAGCAGGCGCCGCAGCCGTGGCACAGGTTTGCCAGGTAGTCCAGGTCCGCCGGCGAGAAGGAAAGACGCTGGGTCATGGCCGGAAAGACCGCGCAGTGCCCCTCGCAGTAGCGGCAGGCGTTGCAGATGGTCATGATGCGCTCGGCCTCGGCGGCCGAGCCGGTCTTAAGCAGTGTTTGAAGCACCGGCGGCGGCCTCCCTTCCTGCGACGCGTCCGAAGACCCCACCGATGGTCATGCCGATCCCGGCCAGATAGCCCTCGCCCAGCACGTTGCCGGCCATGATCTCGCCGGCGGCGAACATGTTCTTCGAAGGCCTGCCGTCGGCCATCTGCACCCTGGCATGCTCGTCAATCGCGACCCCGAGATAGGTGAAGGTGATCCCGGGCTTCAGGCTGTAGGCGTAGTAGGGCGGCGTGTCGAGGGGCCGCGCCCAGTGGGTCTTGGGCGGAGCCAGCCCCTCGGTATGGCAGTCGTCGAGGACAGTGTGGTCGAAGTGGCCCGGACGGACAGCGGCATTGTAGTCCTGCACCGTCTTCACGAAGGTCTGCGCATCGATGCCGATCTTGGCGGCCAGTTTTTCCAGGCTGTCGGCGGTGATCGCCGGAAAGACCGGCGGCATGAAGAGGCCGATGGCTTTCTGGTCGATGATGACGTGACCGATCTGGTCCGGCTGGGCGGCGACCAGCCGCCCCCAGATCGCATAGCGCTTGGGCCAGAAATCCTCGCCCTCGTCATAGAAGCGCTCGGCCCTGGCGTTGACCACGATGCCCAGGGACACACAGTCCACGCGGGTCACGATCCCGCCGTCGAACTTTGGCGCGCGGCCGTCGATCGCCACCGCATGGCACTGCTGCGGGTCGCCGACCTGCTGCACGCCCTGGTCCAGCAACTGCTTCAGAACCTCACCGGTGTTGTAGGGCGTGCCGCGGATCAGGAAGTTGTCCGCCGCCGCGCCCCAATACTCCTTGAGCCAGGGGATGTTGGCCTGAAAGCCGCCGGAAGCGAAGACGACGCTGCGCCCGGCGAAGTCGCGGAGCTTGCCGTCGATGCGGGCGGTCACGGCGCGGCAAAACCCGTCTTCCAGGATCACCTTCTCGACTTCGGCGTCGTAGAAGATGGTCACGCCAAGCCCCTCGGCGTGCCGGCAGAGCGCGTTCACCAGCGCTTTGCCGCCGCCCAGGAAGAAGGCGTTGGTTCGGCCCAGATGCAGGGTTCCGGAGAGGGCTTTTTGAAAGCGCACGCCACGCCGCTGCAGCCAGTCGACACTATGCTGCGACTCGCGCAGCGCCAGGCGCGCCAGATGTTCCGTGGTCTTGCCCTTGGTCACCCGCAGCAGGTCTTCGTAGTACTCTTCCTCGCCGTAGCTTTCGCTCAGCACGGCGGTCGGGGCGTCGTGCATGGCCCGCAGGTTGCGGGTATGGCGGCTGTTGCCGCCGCGATAAAAGCGCGGCGCCCGCTCCAGAATACAGACCCGACGGCCCGCCTCGGCAGCCGTGATCGCGGCGCTCAGCCCGGCGTTTCCGCCACCGATGACCAGCACGTCAAAGGAAGTTGCCTGGTTCTCGCCCGTCACTTGAACTCTCGAAGCGATGATTGGATCACTTTGTCGACGATTGTATACAATGATATACTTTCGTTTTCAAAGGCATTTTTGGACGCTATGCTTGGCAGTGGATGGGAGCGACGAAGGCGCCCGCTTTACGGCAGAGAGGAGTTCGAGGTGGCAGCGAGCCTTGCCGATCAGGCCTACGAGGCGCTCCGCGCGGCCATTGCCGAGGGGCGCCTCAAGCCGGGCGAACGGATCCGGGAACTGGCGCTCGCCGCCCGCCTGTCGATCAGCCGCACGCCGATCCGCGAGGCCATGCAGCGCCTGGCCCGCGACGGCCTGATCCAGCTCGACGCCCGCAACGGAGCGAAGGTCACCGAGCTGTCGCTGGAGGCCATCCAGGAACTCTATGACCTGCGTGAGATCCTCGAAGGCAGCGCCGCACGCTTCGCCGCCCAGGGCGCCACCGCAAACGATCTACAGCGCCTCGACGCCGTGCTGGCCAAGGAAGCCGAGCACGCCGACGACTCCGCCGTCCTGGCGAAGCTCAACAAGCGGTTCCACCAGACGCTCTGCGAGGCGGCCAACAACCGCTTTCTCAGTTCCGCCGTCGCGACCTTCTCGACCACCCTGCTGCTGCTCGGGCCGACCACCCTGGCGGCCGGCCAGCGGGCCGACGAATCGCAGGCCGAACACCGCGCCATCGTGGCGGCGATCAAGGCCGGCGACGCCGACGAGGCCGAGCGCCTGATGCGGGGCCACATCCGGCGGGCCCGCGAGATCCGCATCGGCATGTTTCTCGACGCCGACCTCGCGGTCTGATCCGGCGCGGGTCGGGCAAGATCGCAAGGGGGCACGGGAAAATAAGTCGGCGGAACGTAGGTCTCTGTCGTACCTTTCTGGATCGAAGCGATGATGATGGCACGGACTCAGCGATTTCAGAGGTATCCATGCCCGCCGTCCGGAAGGTGACAGCCACGTGGGCCAGGCAGGTGGCGGACCTGCTGACCGACCGCGGGCAGCCCGCGGATCTGATCCTGAGAGAGGTCGGGCTGGCGCGCGCGCAAATCGCTGCTCCGGACGCCCGCATCGCCTTTGCCAAGCATGTCGCCTTGATAGAAGCGGCGGCGGAACACCTGAACGACCCCTGCTTCGGGCTTCACTTCGGGGCGAGCCTCGATCCTCTCGACGCCGGGGCGATCGCCTACCTTGCGGCGAATTCGCCGACCCTGGGTGAGGGGCTGAAGAACTTTGCGACCTACCTGGTGACCGCATCAGAAGGCGCGCGTGCGCGCTTGGAACCGGAGGGACGGCAAACCCGCCTGATCGTTGAGATCACGGACCCCAAGGTGGCACGTGACCAGCAGTTCTACGAATTCGCCCTGGCCGCAGCGCTCAACATCTGCCGGTTCATCGTCGGTCGCCGTATTGCCCCTGACACCGTCGAGTTAATGCACCTGCGCAAGACTCATCTCGGCGAGTTCAGGAAGTATTTCGACGCGCCCGTGGTTTTCGGCGCCGGGCACTATGCGGTTACGCTGGATCAGTCGCTCCTCGCCACCCCTTGCCGCTCGGCGGACCCGCGGCTATTCCGGATCGTGAAGGCCCACTGCGATGAGTTGCTGAAGAAGAGCAGGCAGGCGAAGGACCTCCGGGAGGAGGTCGAATACCTGGTCGGCAGCCTGCTGCCGACCGGGACGGCGACGACCGCGCATGTGGCCTCCACGCTCGGCTTGAGCGAGCGAACCCTGTCCCGCCGATTGGCCGAGCAGGGTGCGACCTTCCGTGAGATCATCGAGGCGCAGCGCCGGCGCGCGGCATTCCGATACCTCAGCGATCCTGCCGTCCGACCCACCCAGGTCGCCTACCTGCTCGGCTATTCGGAGCCCAGCGCTTTTTCTCACGCGTTCCGCCGTTGGACCGGGCAGTCACCGGTCGAGTATCGCGCCAAGAGCGTCGGCTCCCCGCCGCCCGCGCACTGAAGCGGACCGGTCTGGCGGGTCCGATCAATAAATTGGCTGGAATTCCCAAGCGGCAGCGCTCGCTGCCTCACCACATGGTCGTGTAGCCAGGACACCGACAGCAGGCGCTGTTGAGCGCGCTGCGCCGCGACGCGGCCTGCGCCGGTCGGCGGGGCTTTTTGGTCGGGCTATGGGCGAAGCGATGGAGGACACCACGCATGTTTGATGGCGACGATTGGGAGCTAGAAAGGCGAAAACAGGCGCGAAGCAAGCCTTTGGCCGAACTGGTCGCACAGTTCTTTAGCGGAAACCAGCCGATTTCGTTTTGGCTCTACCTCTTTGCGCTCGGCGTCACGCTTGGAGCCTCTGTTGCTTTGATCAGCGATCTGATTGGCATGGCGCTGTGACCGTCGCCGCTTGAGTTGAGGGTCTGTGCAGAATCAACGCGCTTACGGCTCTTCAACGTGACAACCCCTGGCGGGCCTATCAAGCGGCGGTCGCCCGGCCGCTAGAGCTCCAAAACTTCCGAGCGCCGCGGCAGGTCGGCGCCGCGCCGCGAGCAAGTGACCGCCGCCGCAGAGATGGCAAAGGCGACAATGCGCCGGCAGTCGTCGAGGGTGAGTTCCGCCAGCCCCGCCTTGGTCCCCTTGCCCAGTTCCTCCAGCGCGCAGAGCAGCGCTGCCTGGAAAGTGTCGCCGGCACCGACAGTGTCGACCGTGTCAACCTTGCGGCCGGGCGCTTCGAAAACCTCGCCGCGCAGCGAGGCGACGGCCCCTTCGGCGCCGCGGGTCACCACCACCAGGGTCACCCCGCGCGAATGCCAACGGGCAATCGCGCTGTCGATGGTATCGCCGGGAAACAGCAAGTCGAGGTCCTCATCGCTGACCTTCACGATGTCGGCGATCTGCGAGAAGCTTTCGACGCGGCGGCGCCATACGGCCGCGTCGGGTTCGACGCTGAGCCGCACATTGGGGTCGAGCGAAATGAGCCTCCCGGCGGATTGGCGGTGGGCCATTGTCTCCAAGGCATCGGCCGTCTGGCCGACCACGAGGGAATAGGAGCCGAAGTGCAAGCCGGCGATCTCCGCCGGCAGGTTCGGCAGGTCGGCCGTCGTCACGACGCGGTCGGCGGCCTCATGGCCATAGAAGGTATAGTGCGGCACGCCGCTCGCCGTCAGGCCGACCACGGCGAGGGTCGTCGGGTTCTGTTTTTTCACCAGGTACCCGATATCGACGCCCTCGTCGGCCAAGGCCTGCTCCAGGCGGCGGCCCAGCGGATCGCTGGACAGGCCGGTGAAAAAGGCGACCCGCCGCCCGAGCCGCGACAGGCCGACGGCGACGTTGAAGGGCGAACCGCCGATACGGGCGTCGAGGGTGAAGCCGGTCGCCGTCTCGGCCGCCGGAAAGACGTCGTAGAGCGCTTCGCCACAGATCAGAAACATATCATAAAGACCCATCGTACAAGGAAAGGGCGCGAAGCTTGATCCAACCTTCGCGCCCTCTCAGGTCCGGCGACTACTTTGGCTTTGTCGCCGTCGGGAGGCCGCTTGGTCCTAATTCAGAACCGCGCCCTCGGGCAGGGCGATCTCTTCCGGAGGCTCCATCGCCCCGGTCATGATCGCGACCGCGTCGGACATGGAAAAATCCTTGGGGCGGATCACCGCGTGGCGCTTACTGAGCCGGTGGATATGGATACGGTCGGCCACCTCGAAAACATGAGGCATGTTGTGCGAAATAAGCACAATGGGCATGCCCCGCGCTTTGACGTCCTGGATGAGTTCCAGGACCCGGCGGCTTTCCTTGACACCCAGGGCCGCGGTCGGTTCGTCCATGATGACGAACTTGGTGGCAAAGGCCGCAGCACGGGCCACCGCGACACCCTGGCGCTGTCCGCCCGAGAGCGTCTCGACCGCCTGGGTAATCGACTGCACCGTCATCAGGCCAAGCTCGGTCAGCTTGTCGCGGGCGAAATCCCGCATCTGCTTTTTATCGAGCATCTTGAAAACGGAGCCGGCGATGCCCTGCTTTCGGATCTCGCGGCCAAGGAACATGTTGTCGGCAATCGACAAGGCGGGAGACAGCGCAAGGTTCTGGTACACCGTCTCGATGCCGGCATCGCGGGCGTCCATCGGCGACTTGAAACTGACCCGCTCACCGTCCAGGCGGACTTCGCCCTCGTCGATCTGCACGGCGCCGCAGAGCGCCTTCACCAGGGTCGACTTGCCGGCGCCGTTGTCGCCGATGATGCCCAGAACCTCGCCGGGGAAAAGTTCGAAGTCGGCATCGTCCATGGCGGTGACCCGGCCATAGCGCTTGGTGAGACCGCGACCGGTCATGACAGGTTTGAGGCTCATGCGCTGACCCTCCGAATCCACTGGTCCATAGCCACGGCGACGATGATGAGCAGGCCGACCGCGAAGGTCTGCCAGAGCACGTCGACGCCGCCGAGCTTCAGGCCGGAGCGAAACGCGCCGACGATCAGGGCGCCAAAGAGGGTGCCGAAGATCGCGCCGCGGCCACCGAACAGCGAGGTGCCGCCGATGACAACCGCGGTGATGGCGTCGAGATTGCCTTCATAGAAGGACTGC